>ENA-OZRZ01000449-OZRZ01000449.1-human-gut-metagenome-genome-assembly--contig:-NODE-449-length-9893-cov-8.591075_pt1 | contig 9893 bp, 3 predicted proteins | sample MGYA00244118_ERZ653958 | MGnify/ENA primary metagenome ERZ653958 (study PRJEB26926, sample SAMN06164727) | human gut metagenome | biome: ENVO:00009003; feature: ENVO:2100002; material: ENVO:00002003... | reverse complement strand
CGAGATTAGCGAGTGTCTCGTGGGCTCGGAGATGTGTATAAGAGACAGATTTAGTATATTTAGGTTAGTTAGGTTTATACATAATAGTTTGTAGAATAGGTTTAGAATTTCTAAGAGATTTTGATATTATGGTTTTTATATAGAATCATGATTAATTGGTTTTCGGGATTGGTGCGTAGTGATTACGCGCCATTCTATTTTAAAAGACCAGCATCCTTTTCTGTAAACTGGAACCTGGCAATTCTTCATAATATAATAAGGTGACTGACAATAAATTATAAATCTAAAAATAATTGTAACAATGAACAGAAAGAAATTGTTAATATCACTCGCTATGGCTATGCTGTCAATGGCGGGACTGGCTGCAGATAATCTGCCGGCACTCCGTGTGGAGGGTAGGAACCTGGTGGATGCCAATGGTAAGATTGTTGTCTTGCATGGCGTAATGGATACGCCAAACCGCTACTTCAACGGTTGGAGATGGCAACAGTGGAAGCCTGATTATTCTGAAGCCGACATCAAACCTTGCTTGGAATATTTCTCTAAGCAGTTTTCTGCCATCACCGACAAGAAGCAGGGTGCTTATTGTACCGTGTTCCGATTGCACATGGATCCATGCTGGACCAACGATCCGGCAATGAAAGTAGAAAACGAGGCTGATATCTCGGCATTCAACATGGCGCGCTACCGTCGCTATCTCCAGAAACTCTACATTCCTCTCATCAAGGATGCTATAGCACATGGACTTTACGTCATCGTACGTCCACCGGGTGTCTGCCCTGGTGATATCAGTGTTGGCGACAGGTACAACAGCTATCTGAAGGGTATCTGGAAAACTTTTGCTGCCGATGAGTACATCAAGCAGAATGAAGGAGTAATTTCCATCGAACTTGCCAATGAGCCTGTGAGAGTACATCTTTCAGACGGAACGAATTCGGAAAGGGCTTTGCATGACTACTTCCAGCCGGTGGTGGATGTGATTCGCGAGCAGGGCTTCAAGGGAATCATCTGGGTTCCGGGCGCAGGTTATCAGAGTCAGTACCAGGATTACGTCAAGTATCCTATCACCGATAGCGAGGACAACTTCTCTTATGCAGTACATGTTTATTCCGGGTGGTATGGAAATATGACCGATAAGAATTACGATCACGATACTTTCATCCGCAACTTCAAAAGTCAGGTGCCGATGGTAGAGACGAAGCCTATCATGGTAACGGAGATAGACTGGAGTCCGGAAGATCCGGACAAGGCGAGCGAAGGTCACTATAATGAGTGGGGACAGTGGATACAACCTAACCTGGGAAGCTGGGCAACAGCATCTACCTCGAAATGGGGATTGGCATGGAAGGCTGTTCACGACCACTTTGGCAATATCGGAATGACGATTACCCATCCACAGGAATATTACGATATTGATGTATATCTTAAAACGGGCAAGGTGATTCCAGGTTTCCAGAATGCCAAGAAACACGGATTGTTCGAAGAGTGTTGCGGCTATGCCTGTATGAACTGGTATAAAGAGTGGTATTTGAAACAAAATACAACAGGAATTAAACAATTAGAAACCCAGGCAGACGTGGTTTCCACCTTATATTATAATATAGAAGGCAAAGAAGTTGAAAAGCCAACTGCAGGTGTTTATATAATAAAACAACTGTTAAGTAATGGAAAAATACGTTCTCGCAAGGTTTTTCTAAAATGATAAACTTTCTGTTACACCACGCAAAGTATGTTTCGAAAGAAATCCATACCTTTGCCGCCGTGAATAAACAGTTTTAGCGCACGCCTAAATTTTTAAAGCATAAATCAAAAATGAATAGAACATGATTGAACAAGTGTTAACAATGAAACGGACAGCAGCCTTATGCTTGGTGGGAGCTTTCTGCAGCCTGAATGCTCAGGCACAGAATATCCAGGTCAAGGGTAATCTTGTTGACGGTACAGGTGAGCCTCTGATAGGTGCCACTGTAAAAGTGAAAGGTAATGCCAGCGTCGGTGCGGTCACCGACTTAGATGGTAATTTCAGTATCAGTGTTCCTTCTGAGAATTCTATCCTCGTATTTACATACGTAGGTATGAAGACCAAGGAAGTAAAGATTGGTACGAAGAGAGAGTTGAAACTTACTCTTGAAGACGACAATGCCATTGGTGAAGTTGTAGTCGTTGGTTATGGTCAGCAAAAGAAGGCATCTGTCGTAGGTTCCATCACCCAGACTACTGGTGAGGTTTTGGAGCGTGCAGCTGGTGTCAGCGACGTTGGTTCAGCCTTGACAGGTAACCTCCCAGGAGTTGTTACAATCCAAGGCAATGGTATGCCTGGTGAGGAGGAACCTCAGATTATCATCCGTGGTTCTAGTTCATGGAACAATTCCGACCCTCTCGTTCTCGTTGATGGTATTGAACGTCCTCTGAGCAGCGTGGACATCTCTTCTGTGGAGAGCATCTCTGTACTGAAGGATGCTTCTGCTACTGCAGTCTATGGTGTGAAGGGAGCCAATGGTGTCATCTTGGTTACCACCAAGCGTGGTCAGGAAGGCAAGGCTAAGATTGACATTGGTTTCAATGCTACGTTGAAAGCTCCTTCTAAGTTGCCTAATAAGTACGACTCTTATGATGCGTTGATGCTTCGCAACCAAGTGGTAGAACGTGAACTGGGCATTTATCCTGAAGGTGTTTCATATCTTCGTCCTCAGTCTTTTATAGACAACTATCGAAACCAGACTACGCAGGAGCAGCGTGAACGTTATGCCAATGTGGATTGGCAGGATGCACTTTTCAAAAAGTCTGCTATGTCCTATAATGCGAACGTGAACGTGAGTGGTGGTACAAAATTCGTTAAGTACTTCGCTTCTGCTGATTTCGTGCATGAGGGTGACCTCTTCCGTGAGTATGACAATGGTCGTAACTACAACTCTGGCTATGGATACAATCGTATCAATGTTCGTAGTAACTTGGACTTTGCCATCACAAGTAGCACTACTTTGAAGGTAAATGTGGCTGGTAGCAATGGCGTAAGAAAAGCTCCTTGGAGTAACATGAGCAATAGTGAGTGGCAGATTGGTCAGCAGTGGGCTGGTGCTTATAACATCGCCCCAGATGTGTTCTTGCCACAATATTCTGACGGCTCATGGGGATTCTATCCATCTGCTTCCAATGTAAGTAACTCTGCACAGAATCTTGCTATCGGTGGTACAGCACAGGCTACAACCACTCGTATCAATACAGACTTTACCCTTGAGCAGAAATTGGATTTCATAACCAAAGGCTTAAATTTCCGTGGTACTATCTCTTGGGATAATGTTTTTGTTGAGACAGGACGAGGTATCAATGACTTGAATAATGAAGCCCAGACTAAGTATATTGATCCTGAAACAGGTCAGGTTACTTATGGTAAAGAATTTGAAGGAAATGATAAGTTTGATTGGCAGCAAGGTGTGAACTGGTCAACGGAAGGTGGTTCTGTAGATAATAACCAGACTGTTCGCAACCTCTACTATCAGTTGCAGCTCAACTGGGCTCGCAAGTTTGGACAGCATGATGTATCAGCCATGGGCTTGTTCTCACGTCAGGAGAATGCACGTGGTAGCGTGATGCCAACTTACCGTGAGGACTGGGCGTTCCGTGCTACCTATAGCTATGCAGGTCGTTATAACATCGAGTATAATGGTGCCTATAACGGATCAGAAAAGTTCAGCAAGGACAATCGTTTTGCCTTCTTCAATTCAGGTGCTATCGGATGGACCATCACTGAGGAAAACTTCATGAAATCTCTGCGTGACAATCACATCATCGATATGTTGAAGTTCCGTGCTTCCTATGGTGAGATTGGTGATGACAACATAGGTGACCCATTTGATTCTAGTCGTCGCTGGTTGTATATGAGTCAATGGGCGTATGGCGGCAAGACCACGATGGATCTCGACCATACAGAGAGCATCTATACATGGTATCGACAGAACACTCTTGGAAATGATAATGTGAAATGGGAAACAGTTAAGAAAACCAACTTCGGTATTGATTATGGTTTCTTGGGAGGCTTGATTACTGGTTCTTTGGATTTCTTCTGTGATCGTCGTAATGACATCTTGATTTTCGGCTCCAACCGTTCTGTTCCTTCTTATTTCGGAACGACAGCACCTACTATTAATAAAGGTAAGGTTCGTACCAGTGGTTACGAGTGGGAATTGAAACTTAATAAGGTGTTTGCTAATGGCTTGCGACTCTGGGGTAATTTCAATATGACCCATGCCAAGAATAAGGTGATTTTGAAGGATGATGCCCTCTTTACTCCAAATTATCAAAAGGAGGCAGGATTTGCCATGAATCAGTATCACTCTTATATAGATAAGGGCTTTATCAATAATATTGATGATTTGATAGGTTCTCCGGCGCACGACTCCAATGACAATCACCGCTTGGTTGGTGACTATTACATTGTTGATTTCAATGGTGATGGTGTTGTTGATAGCAGGGACTCGGCTCCTGTAGGTTATAGCAGTAGTCCGCAGAACACCTATAATGCTACTATTGGTTTCGAATGGAAAGGGTTCTCAGCTTTCGCTCAGTTCTATGGAGTAACTAATGTGACCCGTGACGTATCATTGACAAGCTTTGGTAATATGCTTGATAATGTTTATGATACTGGTACTTGGTGGAATAAGAATCAAAGCAATCCAGAATGTATCCTTCCTCGTTGGGGTGCCACTGCTTCAAGTTACACCTATGGTACACAGTTTATGTATGATGGCTCTTACATTCGTTTGAAGAATGTCGAGATTGCTTATACCTGGACCAAGGGTTGGATTAAGGCATTAGGCGTAAACTACCTCAAGATTTACTTGAATGGTAATAACCTCTGGCTTTGGACTCGTATGCCTGATGACCGTGAGGCAAACCTCGGTGGTGGCTGGTTGGGAGCATACCCTACGGTTCGCCGCTTCAACTTAGGTGTTAAATTCTCATTGTAATTATTAAAAAAAATATTCAGATGAAAAATAAGATAAAGACATTATTGTTGACGGGATGCGTCTCGCTGGCTCTCGGTACTTCGCTGAGTTCTTGTCAAGACTACTTGGACAAGGAGCCAGACTCAACAGTTTCTGCAGACGATGCCTTTGCCAATTTCCGTAATTTCCAAGGTTTCGTTGAGGAAATATACAACTGTATCCCTGATAAAGAGAAATGTAACTATTGTCCTTCATGGAACTGGGGTGATGATGAAATCTTCAATCCTGAGGCTGATAATAGAATGACCCATCAGGTTGATTTAGGTAACTTCCGTGCATGGGAATCTACTGGTAACTGGCTAAAGCGTGATGGTTCTTCTACTTCCACAGATAAGTTCGCACACGGTATTTGGAACCATGCGTGGTATTGCATCAGAAAATGTAATCTCGGTTTACAGAATATCGACAAGTTTGTGACTGGAAGTGCTGAAGAGAAAAAACTGATAGAGGGTCAGCTCTATTTCTTCCGTGCATGGTGGCATGAGGAAATGATGGAGTATTTTGGTGGTATGCCTTATGTGGATACTTATCTCGATGCCAATGCCGAGCAGAGATTGCCACGTCTTTCTTATCAGGAATGCGCTGATAGAGCGGCAGCTGATTTCCGCAAGGCTGCCGATTTGTTGCCTATTAATTGGGATAAGACTTCTGCAGGTGCTGCCACACAAGGTAAGAATGATCTTCGCATCAATAAGATCATGGCTCTTGGTTATCTTGGTAAAACCTATCTTTGGGCTGCTAGTCCTTTGATGAAGAATGGTGCGCAGATTGGTGCCAGCAAGAATGGCAAGACTTATGATTATGATCAGGAATATGCTAAGAAGGCAGCTGAGGCTTTTGGTGAACTGCTCTCTCTTGTGGAAGCTGGTCAGACACAATATGCATTGGCAGAGTTTAAGTACTCAGACATCTACAATCATGAGAAATCTGCTGATGCCAATAGCTGTTTTTCTGATATATTCTATACCAAGAAGCAGAACTGGAAAATGCCTGGAACGGTTGAAGCTATCTTCCGTGGTCCATCTCCTGATTTTAATGGCTCTAACTGGAATACCTCTAAGGTCTTTGGCCCTAAGGTACAGAAAGTAGTTGCTCATGATAATGTCATTCACCAACCTACGGCCAACCTTGTAGAGGCTTATGGAATGGCTAACGGAGAACCAATCTATTTGGTTGAGAATGGTCAGTATGTACCCAATCCAAAGTCTGGTTTCGACCCTGAGCATCCTTTCAAAAATCGTGATCCCCGTTTCTACCACGATATCGTCTTCGATGGTTTTAAGTATTTGAACGGAACACCTGGTCAGTATGCAGATTTACAGTATTGCCAATTATATACGGGTGGTAATATGCGCCCAATAGCAAATGCAAGCCGTACGGGTTATTTCATTCAGAAGTTGGTGCCTCATACTTGTAATGAAGTGGATAAAGATTACGATTGGGGTTCAGCTTTACACTGCTATTTGCCATATATGCGTCTTGCAGACATATACTTGATGTATGCAGAGGCTTGTGCTGCATTCGGTGGTGCTTCTGGCAAGTCTTCAAACTTTGGCAAGACCGCAGAAGATGCAATTAATACACTTCGCGACCGTTGTGGTGCAGGTCATGTTGCTCCAGAATTTGTTGCAGACAACCATAAGTTCATGGACGAGGTCCGTCGTGAGCGTGAGGTAGAACTTTCTTTCGAAGGATTCCGTTTTTGTGACTTGCAGCGTTGGTTGCTTCTGACAGAGGCACCATATAATCAAAAATTCTCACAGGAGTTTGACCGTGTGGAAAGTGCAGACTTCTATACGAAGAATGATCCTAAGGACGCTCGGGTTGCCAATTATCGTAGAAAGTTGATATTGACTCGTAATTTTGGTACCAAGCACTATTGGTTCCCATTGCCAATCAAGGAGACTCAGATCAGTTCAGAGTTTAAACAAAATCCAGGCTGGTAAGGTTTAAAATTATAAATTAGTAATACTAAATGAATAATGATAGTATGAATTCAAGATTCAAATCATATAATTATAAGCTTTTTGTAGCAAGTCTCGTGGCTTTGGCTCCTCTTGGTGCCAATGCCAAGACTGCACAGACAAGCGAATCCGATACAGCCAGTGCCGACAAGGAGATGGTTCAGGTGGCTTACCGAAAGGTAGCCAAGGATGACATCTTGGGCGGTGTGTCTGTAGTCGATGTAGAGAACTTGATGAAGAAGAATTACCATACTTATAGCCTCGACAATATGCAAGGTTATGTAGGTGGTTGGAATGGCAATTCTCTCTGGGGTATGGATGCCGACAACGCTGGTTATCTCGTCTTGGTAGATGGTGTGCCTCGTGAAGCTAACAACGTTCAACCAAGTGAGATTGCACAGATTTCTTTCCTCAAGGGTGCGCAGGCTGTGGTGCTCTATGGTAGCAAGGCTGCCAAGGGTGCTGTAGTCATAACTACCAAGCGTGGTCATAATGACGGCTTGAAGGTCGAGGTGCAGGCTAATGCAGGTTTGAATGTAGCAAAGTCTTATCCTGAGTATCTTAGCAGTGCAGAGTATATGACTCTCTATAACGAGGCTCGTCGTAATGATGGTCTGTCTGAGCTTTATTCTGCTGAGGACATCTATAATCATGGAGCAGGTTTGAACCCTTATCGTTATCCTAATCTCGATTTCTATTCTTCTGATTATCTCAGAAAGATGAACAGCCGTTATGAGGCTACTGCAGAAATCAGCGGTGGTGGTAAGCGAGCTCATTTCTATAGCAATATCAACTATTATCGCCAGGGCGATTATTTCAAGTTTGGTGAGGCTAAGAATAATAATACCCAGCGCTTCAGCGTTCGTGGTAATGTGGATATAGACATTACTGATGATATTAAGGCTTGGGTCAACTCCAGTGCAACCTTCTATGATTCTCATTCTGCAAAGGGTAATTACTGGGAAGCTGCTGCTACTTGGCGTCCTAATTTTCCACAGAATGCAGCTCCTCTTATCTCCACAGATATGATAGCCCCTAATGCTAAGGCTGCTTGGGACTTGATGAGCGTTGCGAAGTTGGTAGATGGCAAATACTTCCTTGCTGGTACTCAGGCAAACTCCTCCAATGTTTTTGCTGATATCTATTCTGCAGGAAGTAGTAAATTTACTAGTCGTCAATTCCAGTTTGATACGGGTGTCAATATCAACTTGCACAAGGTGTTGAAGGGCTTGTCTTTCGAGACTCATTTCGCAGTTGACTATGCCACCTCTTATAATACTTCTTTCGATAATAGCTATGCTGTTTATATCCCAACATGGGCTAACATTGATGGCAAGGATATGATTGTCGCATTGAAGAAGGAAGGTGAGGATAAAAAGTCTGGCAACCAGAACATCAGCGGAAGTACAGATAACCAGACCATGTTTTTCTCTGGTCAGTTCAACTACAACAATACTTTCAACAAGGTTCACAATCTGTCGGCAATGTTGATAGCTTCTGGCTTCCAGCAGTCGAAGTCTGGACAGTATCATAAGAACTCTAGTGCCAATCTTGCATTCGATGCTTCTTACAATTATGCCCAGAAGTATTACGCAGATTTTGGATTAGCTGCCATTCACTCTGCCCAGTTGGCTCCAGGTCATCGTGAGGCTCTCTCACCATCACTTTCTTTGGGTTGGAGACTCAAGAATGAGTCTTTCTTGAAGAATTCCAAGGTGGTAGATGACATGATGATTAGTGTATCAGGTAGTATTATCAATGAGGATATTGATATAGCAAATGGTGACAATCGCTACTATCTCTATCAGAGTATTTGGACTTCTGATTACGGCTATGGATGGTATGATGGATCTAGCGATAAATACACCTATTCAAAAAGAGGTGAGAACAAAGACCTTGATTTTATCAAGCGCAAAGAGTTGTCTCTGAATTTCAAGACATCCCTGTGGCAGAAATTGGTGACATTGGATGCAAGTTTCTTCATCAATTCGATGGAGGGTTATCTCATCTCTTCGCCAACATTCTATCCATCTCATTTGAATACTGGTTATCCAGCGGCTTCGTTTATGCCTGTACTGAATTACAACAATAATCGTAGAGTAGGATTTGATTTCGCAGCCAACTTCAATAAGAAGGTAGGTGATGTGGATCTCTCACTTGGTGTGACAGGTACTTACTATACAACCAAGGCTACCAAACGAGATGAGAACAACGTAGAGCAGTATCAGAACAGACAAGGAAAGGCAGTTGATGGCATTTGGGGTTACAAGAGCGCAGGTCTCTTCCAAAGCGAGGAGGAAATCAAAACTTCTCCAGACCAAAGCTATTTTGGTGGAACAGTTAAACCTGGTGACATCAAGTATGTGGATGTAAATGGTGATAATAAAATTGACCAATACGACCAAGTCTTCTTGGGTAAGGGTGGTTGGTATGGAGCACCATTCACGCTTGGTGTCAATCTTACAGCTAAGTGGAAGAACTTTACCTTCTTCGCTCTTGGTACCGGTAACTTCGGTGCTTGGGGAGTCAAGAATAATTCTTATTGGTGGGTAAAGGGCGATAGCAAATATTCTGCTGTAGTTCGTAACCGATGGACAGAGGAAACCAAAGAGACTGCAACCTATCCTCGTTTGACATCTCTTGATGGTAACAACAACTTCCAGACATCAGACTTCTGGATGTACAAGACGGATGCTTTCCGCTTGGCTAAGGTCCAGATAACTTACGACTTGCCTAGTACTTTGTTCCAAAAGACATGGCTTAAGGCGTTGTCGGCATACGTAAGCGGAGCTAACTTGCTTACCATTTCAGGAGAGCGCGAAGTCTTAGAGATGAACGTTGGGTCTGCGCCTCAGACACGCTATTATAATATAGGTGTGAAGCTGTCTCTTATACACATCTCCGAGCCCACGAGACACTCGCT
>ENA-OZRZ01000446-OZRZ01000446.1-human-gut-metagenome-genome-assembly--contig:-NODE-446-length-9905-cov-8.118173_pt1 | contig 9905 bp, 13 predicted proteins | sample MGYA00244118_ERZ653958 | MGnify/ENA primary metagenome ERZ653958 (study PRJEB26926, sample SAMN06164727) | human gut metagenome | biome: ENVO:00009003; feature: ENVO:2100002; material: ENVO:00002003... | reverse complement strand
CTGACCGCTATCGCTACTACGCTCGGAGTAACGAGCTGCATGGGATAAAAACAAATCGACCGCTCACCTCAATATGAGGAGAGCGGTCGATTTCGTTCTACCGAGAATTTCGGTCATGAAGGGTCATTATCATTTTCAATCCCCTTAAATCCGGTCATTAAGGTCACGGTCATTTTCGGTCATTAAGGATTTTGGGGGTGCAAAATGCGAATACACTGTGTGCGCAATTGAATTGGGATGCAACAGACGACGTAAAGGAAGTTGCCAAGCAAATGGAAAAAGAAGAGGTTGTTGCTCAGGAAGAAGAGCTACATTACCATCGAGGACGATAATTCATTCTATTCTATTAAAGACAGTCACATTGTTGGCTGTCTTTTTTGATGTAATAAATAGATAGGGTGTTACTCTCATGGCCTTTTTTGAGTGCAAGTATAAAGTCAAAGTCTCATGATGAAACTAAAATCGTCCGTTGACGGACGATTTTAGTGATATAAAGTGTCGCGGAATTAAGAATATAGTCTTTTCTTAATTCAGTATTAGAGTTAAATTATGGAAAAGGTATAAGATACCTCTTCCCAGTTGCTCTTTGCATATGGAGTAGGAATAATTAGAATAAGGCCTTTTCGGAAGTGAATATTCTAAGAATTCATCTCTGAAAATAGTTTCCAATTCATTACTAATATATTCAATATTGCTGTCTTGTTGTATACAATCTTCGGGAATGGTAAATCTCTCTGACAAGAGACTATTCCATGGCACAACTGCTACTCGTGGTTCCTCTTCTGTCTTATTCATTTGCAAATCAATTATACCATGCGAATCTCCACACTTCGAATAAGATTTTCCAAATCTTAGAGTATAAGAATAGACATCATTCATCATATTTATGTGTATAAATTCGATGTTTTCACATAAATCTCCAAAGTATTTAATGCAATTATATGTGTACTGAAGTAGGAAATATTCACTCGTACCACATGCGTGTAATCTTGCTAATGTGATTATTGAATCTTTTAGCGAAGCCATATCATGGTGCACATTCCATCCATTCAAGATAGACTGAGTCAAAACACTTTTCGGATAAGCAGGGAAATCATCGAAAACTGATATCACTTCCTGTTCATTCATCGAAATGTCCAAATCTTGATTTACTCCCCATTCTTCAAAATCGTCCCAGAGCCAATTTCCCCATTTTTTAGGATGCTTATTTGTAATATCATTAATTAAATAAGCCAAAACTCTTTTTTGTATTAATGTAGGTCCACTCATAAAAAAATTGTTTTTAACTGAAGTTTCGCAAGTGAATATATATCAACTTGCTTGTTTATAAATATACATATTACGTAGCGTATGGGCAACAGGATTCCTTTCGATGAAATCAGCCAGCAACTTTGTAGCATCTATAGAGTAACGCTCTGCAGCTTCCAGAACGAATTCCAAAATGCTAGCCCATATCTTGTCCGTTGCGGACAACTCGAGAGTGTCATTGGTTACCTCTGTAAAGAGACAACCGATGGTTTCAAACGCTTCAAATCTCTTCACTGTACACTAGATGTGATACAGCATCACTGTCAAAGTGAAGCTAGCAATTTGAGCGGCAAAATGTACAGACTAGCATTTGCCAAACTTCAGCAAGGTTTTACAATCCTTGTATGCAACTTCGGTTGCACATCGTCTGGCATAAATACGATACGCTTCAAAGAAGCTAAAAGAAAGGTCTGTAGTCAACACCCTTTCCTGTTTCTCTTGCGTCCTCACTTGCAAAAGAACAAACGTACTGGCACACCATCCAACTTAACGTCATAGGTACAGCGAAGCATTTTGTTGTGTTTGCATGCCTTTTCCTTTTGCAAGTACTTGATGATTTGCTTGGCATTTAACTACCATGCTTCGTGAAAAAGTTTGTTTTGCCCGGTTTAATCATGCCCAACAAGTGACAGTTGATATGTCTGTTGGAAATGAAACGCACAAACTTAGTCACACCCATAATGCACTTAATTGCACGATTATCGTCATTTTTGCAAAAAATCCTCACAAATCTAAAATTATTTTTGTATCATTACCAACACATCACATTTAGGGAAGGGTCAACTTCTACCTCTACGTGGATTCCACTACGACTTTTAAGCCATTCAATGCATTCTCTTCCTTTCTCATATGTGCTGACAAGACCTTCATCAAGAAGACGTTCTTTTCTTATTTCATATTCCTCAATATGATACTGTAGATAAGGATTTGACAACGTATCAACGGAGTCAGGCCCAGGAACTATGCCTGTATAAAGCAAATCGTAGTAAGTTTGCAAAGTCATATTGTCAGGCAATGTAGATATGTCGGACGGATATTTCTCTTTCCACTTCTGAATCAAGGCTTTTATATCGTCTTCACCACCTATTATGGCACGACGTGTTAAACGATCATCCAAGTTTGCTAGTGAAAAAGTTTGGCATCTTTCTGCAAATAACAATGATATAAGCGGATAACAAACATTTGTAGGCTCTTCGTTTATAAGACCTAAATCGCAAAGAAAACTCATATAAGTGAATACATTCGCAGCTGCGGAAGGTTCTGCAACAGTAATAATTTCATTGTCATCAATCATATCCCTTACTAGTTCGTTCAACTCACGGAAAGGACGTAGATTTAGTTCATAAAATGCAAGATACTCACTATATCCATACTTATTGTCTGGACTATCAATGGAGCCATAGCTACGCATTTCCCTTATACACTGATTGACAAGATCAATTAGTTCACATTTATCATAAAACATATGCAATCATTTATTTTGTTATTTTTATGTTATAACGTAAAAAATGCAATAATATTGTAAGCGACACCGCATTTATACTTTGCATAATTCAAAAAGCAGTAACTGCTGATTAAATAAATGCTGTTACTGCTTTTTCCATCGGTCAGGAAGTAAGTCTCTATATTTCTCCAGTGGGGTATTCGGTTGCTTTTCGCCTAACATTTTGCCGAAATATGCAGCTGTTTCATCTATATAATATTTAATATTGCACATAATAACACGACTAATATTACGTGCAAATAAAGTGGTTATATTCTGAATATCAAAACTTTCTGTTGAACAAATATGCTTTTTAAGATAATTATGGGGAGTTTACTCATCATGAGCAAACTCCCCCATGATGTATATGTGTACATGTATTCATAAATCCGGTCATTAAGGTCACGGTCATTAAGGTCATTAAGGTCATTAAGGATTTCAGATTATCAAAATATCCCTCTATCTTATAAAATAAGGTTAAATCAAGTTCGCCCTGCCAACAAAATCCATCCATAAAATCACTTTTCTGAATATTTTTTGTATTTTTGCAGATATATTGTTTAATCATAAAATTAAGTAAACATGGACATGGCAAAATATATAGGTGAGACTACTGAATACGATAAGAAGCAGGAAGTGGAACGCCGTAAAGTGAAAAGTTGGCTGAAGAGCGTCAGCGCCTTTGCCAATGGCAGTGGCGGTTGCCTATTGTTTGGTATTGCCGATGACGATACTATCATAGGGTTGACCGATGCCAAGACTGATGCCGAATTTATCAGTCAGAAAATAAAGGAGCGCATTGATCCTATGCCGCAAATCGACTTGAAGATAGAGCGTGTAAAAGACAAGGAATTGCTCATTCTTCATGTGCATGGAGGCGAAGATACACCCTATTATTATATAGGCGACAGCGTTCTTGAAACCTTTGTGCGCATTGGCAACGAATCGGTTGTGGCTGATAGTACCGAACATAAGCGTCTTGTATTAAGAGGTCGCAACTCTTCATTCGACGCCCGCCCAAGCGATGAAATGTTTGAAGATTATGCATTTTCTAAGCTTCGCAGCCGCTACTATGCCTGGAATGGTCTGAGCTTCGATAAAAAACTTTACCGCTCGTTTGGCTTGGTTGACAATAAGGGAATACTTACCTATGCAGGTCTGTTGATGGCAGACGAATGTCCACTGCGCCAAAGCCGTGTATTCTGCACAAGATGGAACGGCAAGACAAAAGCTGGAGGAAGCATTGATGCACTCGACAGCGCAGAGATTACAGGCGGACTTGTAACTCTTCTCGAAGACACCATGTCCTTCATTCGTCGCAACAATCGTACACTTTGGTATAAAGAACCGATGCAGCGCATCGAGATTCCTCAATATATGGAACGTTGCGTGATGGAAGTTGTAGTGAATGCCCTGGCTCATCGCGACTATCTGATTCAAGGTAGCGAGGTGCATGTGGATATGTACGATGACCGTATGGTGATTTACTCTCCAGGCTCCATGCCGGAAGGAAGACTTATCCAGACGATGAACTTAGAAGATATTCCTTCTGTCAGACGCAATCCGGTTATCGCAGATATCTTTGCTCAGTTGGGTTATATGGAGCGTAAAGGTTCGGGCATGGGCAAAATCATCAATCCAATCAAAGCACTTCCCTACTTTGAGGAAAGGATGCTTCCAAGCTTCTTCTCCGACCGTGCCCAGTTTACTGTCACATTTACCAATATGATTTTAGCATGGCAGGAATCTCATCCAAATATTGAGGTAAACTTTGTGGAAAATGAAGGTGATACTCAAGGTGATACTCAAGGTGATACTCAAGGTGATACTCAAGATGTCCCTCAAGGTGGCACTCAAGGAAAAGACTTAGATAAATGGATAGAATATCAAGTAGCTGTTTATCCTAAAATAACAACAGGTGAACTGGCTCAACTATCAGGGAAAAGCATTATAACCATCAAGCGTCGTATTGCAAAAATGCCTCATATTGTGTATGTTGGCAGTGGCTATAGTGGTCATTGGGAAGTAAGGAAAAAGGAATGAAACAAGAGTTTAAGCCAGCATCCATCCAATCTACTACATAAAGATACAGACAATACAATATAAGCATGAAGAAGATATTATTCCTACACGGATTCTTCGCCACGGGCAGCTGTCCGATGGCAAGAGCCTTGAAAGAGGCGTTTGAGGGGACGGCGGTGGTGCTGACTCCCGATCTCCCATTGCACCCAAAGGAGGCACTGAAGGAGCGAATCGGCGAGCATGAATACAAGGCTCCGAGAAGGGACGGAAATCAGCGGCTGGTGATTGACGAGGCGCTGATAGAGGAGTTTGCGGAGTTGGAAGCCGTGCAGTTTGACCATTGCAACCCCTATTATAAGAATCGTGTGTGGGGACTTTTTGGTGAACAGGACACCCTGGCTCACTTCTCCCCTCTCTTCCTGCAGCACTACAACCAAGCCTTCCATTTCCCTGGCGGTCATACGCCTACAGAACAGGAGGTAAAGACCTGGTATGCTCCCCTTGCCCAGAAAATGCTGATGGAGTTTTCGGCAAAGGAAGAAAGATATTTCCAGCACTTTAAGGGCGGCAAATACAAGTTCATCCATTCTGCCTTCGACTCCGAGACTCAGGAGCGCATGGTGGCTTATCAGGCTCTCTATGGAGACCAAGCCTATTGGGTAAGACCGGAAGATATGTTCTTCGGGAAAGTTACGAGGGACGGCAAAACTTTTAATCGTTTCACGGAAATAGATAAATAATTATGGAGACATTTAATAACGTAATAAACAGTGGCCAGCTTGTTCTGGTCGATTTCTTTGCTACATGGTGCCAACCTTGCAAGGCGATGCACCCCATTCTGGAGCAGGTAAAGAGTGTATTGGGCGACCGCATCCGAATCATCAAGGTAGATGTAGATAAGTATGGCGTAACAGCAAGCCAATACCGCATCCAATCCGTGCCTACGCTGATGCTCTTCCGAAACGGAGAAGTATTGTGGCGCACAAGCGGTGTGGTAGATAAAGCCGAACTTCTGGCTACGCTTGATCCTTTCTTGACATAAAAGAATAAAGGAGTAACAATAGGAAAATGAGTATGAACACTTTACATAGTTATCTCGCCTACTATCTCCTTGCTATCAATGCAGTTACATTCATCGTGTACGGCATTGACAAATACAAGGCGAAGAAAGCCAAGTGGCGCATTTCCGAAGCCACGCTTTTGTTGCTGGCTGTTCTTGGAGGAAGCATCGGGGCATGGATTGGAATGAAAGTCTGGCACCATAAGACGATGCACAAGAAATTCAAATACGGCATTCCTGCCATTCTGCTGATACAGATTGCGCTGATGGCGTATTTACACATGAATTAAAAAACAAAATAAATAACGAAGTATATGAAAAGTTTTGCACCAAAGCCGTGGGTAGTACCACAGCCTGTGCTGATTATCGGCACATATAATAAGGAAGGAGTTGCCAACGCAATGAACGCTGCCTGGGCAGGACAGTGGGACATGAAGGAGATTATGATCTCGATGGGAAATCACGTCACCACAGACAACCTGAAGCTTGGCGGTGAGTTTACCGTTGCCTTCGCTACCAAGAAAACCATGGTGGCTTCTGATTTCGTGGGCATTGTTTCTGCCAAGAACGCCCCGAAGAAGATGGAGAAGACGGGATGGAACATCGAGAAGGCGACTATGGTCAACGCTCCTGTGTTCACCGATTTCCCGATGACCCTGGAGTGCCGCATCAAGGAGAAGTATGACGAAAGCGAAACCGGCTATTATCTCGTTGCCGAAATCATCAATATTCTTGTAGATGAGAAGTATCTGTCAGAAGACGGAAATCCAGACATGGAGAAGATGGAACTGATTGTCTTCGACCCTATTCATCACGGCTATATCCAGCTGGGCGAGAAAGTCGGCAACGCTTTCTCCGACGGCAAGGCTTTGAAATAATCAACGTAATTTTAACGACTCAGAAACAATGAATCCAATAGCAATACGTCTGCTTTCGCAGCAGCTCATCTGCCCTCAATTTGATACTCCCCAAAAGGTGGTGTCTCATTTTGGAGCCATACAAGCCCAGGATTACCGGATGGTAAGATGGGCTGTGATGATGCGTACTCGCAAACCTTCTTCCTTCGCATTCAAGAATGCATACGATGAGGGTAAGATAGTCCGTCTTCACCTGCTGCGTGGCACTTGGCAACTGGTTTCAAATGAAGACTATTGGTGGATGCTGGACCTGATTTCACCTAAGGCAACTTCTGTTGTAAAAGGATGGATGAAGAGTAATAAAATCAGCATCGATGATTCTGAGCTCAATCTGATTCACGAGATATTTGTTCAAAAAACCGATGAGATGCAGTCTGTAACAAGCAAAGACCTGAACGAAGCTTTGCTCGAAAAGGGCATCATCATGGACAAACATCGCCTATCCTACCACATTCGCTTTAACGAATTGAACGGTACTTTCTGCAGCGGCAATCTTCTTCCTACAAAGGCGACATACAGTCTCACAGAAAAGAAGGTTCCAAGAACAGCCAGGCTGGAACGTGATGAAATGCTGATGCTTCTGGCAAGAAAATATTTTCAGAGCCATTCGCCAGCCACATTCGAAGATTATGTCTGGTGGTCAGGACTGAGCACTTCTGATTGCCAACGAGGCATTGAGTTGCTTGGTTCAGAACTGAGGGTTGAAAAATGGAAAGACTATCAGTTCTACCTGCATGAATCATGTCGAACACGTGGATTCAGAAGAGGAAAGACTCATCTGATAGCTCCCTTTGATGAATATCTGATTGGTTATAAAAGCCGGGAATTAGTAATCCATTCACATCAAATGCCGTCTGCATACACTAATAATGGCATTTTCTTTCCTGTTATCGCCCATGATGGCAGAATTTGCGGCAACTGGAATCCTTGGGAGAAAAATCTCAACATCAGTTATTTTGATTCGATAGAAAAGGATTTGTCATTTGAGAAGCAATGGAATACATTTAATGAAACGATAAAGAAAAAATAAATGACTATTGATACAACAAACCTCTGCTCGCATCTTCAAAAGAAGTTGTTTGAACCTGAGGGAGTATATTATCCTATCTGGCAAGCCATGCAGAATGATGAGGAGTTGACTGCCGTAGTTCGCTCACGACAGCTTCATATCTATCGTAATGGTAAAAAGATTCTCATTCTCGCTGGCAAGGCTCAGCCGAAGATTATCAGAGAGGATAAACTGAATGAATTGATAATAAGATAAAGAACGAAGCTTATGAACTTTCCAGAAATATATTCAGCGTCAGGCATGATAGAACTGATCCAGAAGATCGGCTTCCTCCCTCTCCTTGATAGTGGCATTGAAGGATTCTCAGCCGAAGACATCGTGGCGGAAGACTGCGGTTACGTAAGACTTCCTGAAGGCGGTTGGGACTGGCCGCTATGGAAATGGAAGGGCGCAATCGTTCAGGAAATGCCGTGTATGTACGGAAAGTTCTTTAACAAGAAGGCTGGATTCATCAGCCAGGAATGGTGGCCGGACTTCTGTAACTACAGAAGAAGCAAATACTCTCGCCCTAATGATGAATCAATAGAAGGAGCCATTCTCAGCACGCTTCAATCTACCGGTAGTCTCATCACAAGAGAACTTCGGGCAGCCTGCGGTTTCACCGGCAAGGGAATGAGAAGCAAGTTTGACGGTTATCTCACCCGACTGGAAATGGCGACTTACATCGTGACCGAGGATTTCATCTATCCTCGTGACAAGCACAATCACGAATATGGCTGGGGTTGGTCGCTGCTCAATACTCCCGAAGATTTCTATGGCAGGGAGGCTTGCCAATGCAATCGCACTCCCCAGGAATCTTATCAGAGGATTTTCGAGCATCTGAAAGAAATCCTGCCTGACGCTTCGGATAAACAGATCATTAAATTAATTGGATAAAAATGAGAAAGGAATAAAGAGTAATGTGAAGGCGTGGAGATGAAATATGGAAGAATGGAATAAATCTCCGATAATGGTAAAATCTTCCGAAAACCAGGTATAAGCTCTTTAGGAGAATGTGCGTATCTTTGCACCCAAGAAATTTAAAAGGCTTAGGATTATGAAGGAATTATTCTTTAATACAATACAGGAGTTCAACGACTACATTGGGGTGAAAACGCTTCATCCTCTGGTAAGCATTGCACGTGTAGAGAACACCTCTCCGATAGAGGAGGCTGTGCACCATTACGGACTTTATGCCCTCTTCCTGAAGGAAAACAAGGGCTGCAAATTGTCATACGGCAGAACAGAATATGATTTTGACGAGATGACCGTCACCTCTTTTGCTCCAGGTCAGTCGATTAAGGTTGAACCCATTCCTGGAGTACCGCTTGCCAAATATACGGTATTGGCTTTCCATCCCGAGTTGCTCAACCGCACCCAGCTTGGCAAGAACATCTCCCGCTATGAGTTCTTCGACTATACAAGCAACGAAGCTCTACATCTATCCGCTGCCGAGGTAAACATCTTCCGTGATGTACTCTCAATGATTAAGCAGGAACTTCAGCATCCTATAGATAGACATTCGCGTGAACTCATCGTTTCAAACATCGAGTTGCTGCTAAACTACTGCCTGCGCTTCTACGACCGACAGTTTATCACACGCGAGGAGATAAACCATTCGGTAGTAAAGAAATTCACCTCTCTGCTCGATGAATACATTGCCCGGAAAGCGGAGCATGAAGGGCTGCCTACCGTAGCCTACTTTGCCGACAAATGCTGCTATTCTACCAAATATTTCGGTGAATTAGTCAAGACAGAGACTGGCAGAACCGCAAAGAGTCTGATCAGCGACCGACTGCTTTCTGCAGCCCGCCAACTACTTGTAGATGAAACCTTAACCATTACGCAAGTCAGCCAGCGCCTCGGCTTTGAATATTCTCAGCACTTCGTCCGCTTTTTCAAGGCACAGACGGGAAAGACTCCAAGCGAGTACCGCAAAACTGCTTAAATATAATGAAGCATATATAGAATAACTGTTATTTTTTACATCAAAGATGTTTTCTGGAGAAGAAGGCAAGTTCTCAATAGAAGTGCAAAAATTTGAGGGGTTTCAGGCTTTATAATCTA
>ENA-OZRZ01000440-OZRZ01000440.1-human-gut-metagenome-genome-assembly--contig:-NODE-440-length-9950-cov-4.878828_pt1 | contig 9950 bp, 12 predicted proteins | sample MGYA00244118_ERZ653958 | MGnify/ENA primary metagenome ERZ653958 (study PRJEB26926, sample SAMN06164727) | human gut metagenome | biome: ENVO:00009003; feature: ENVO:2100002; material: ENVO:00002003... | reverse complement strand
TTAGCGAGTGTCTCGTGGGCTCGGAGATGTGTATAAGAGACAGGTGCCGGTCATGCCGTAGGCAAAGCCGTAGCGCTCCTGCAGCAGACTGACCACCACACCTGCGCTGATGGCACAGATGCCGCTGAAGAAAAAGGTCGCAAAGCCCGCATTGCGCAGGCGCGTGTTCTGTTGTTCCATGGTGTTCCTCTCCTTGCGGAAATATCCTTTCTCTATTTAACCATTTTTTCGCATCTTTGCAACCGGATTTTCTTACAAAAAGTTGCAAAAAGCCCGCCGGGCATCGCTGCACGGCGGGCTTTGGTTTTTACAGTTTACTCTGCCTTGGTCTCGGGCTTTGCCTCAGCCTTGGCTTCCGGCTTTGCTGCGGGAGCAGCAGGCTTCACCACGGGCTTCGGGGGATACGGATCGTCCTTCAGGGGGAAGAGAATGATCTTCTTGGGGCACTTCTGGGCGCACATACCGCAGCCCTTGCACTTGTCGTAGTCCACACGGGCCACGCCGTCAACGACATGGATGGCGTCGAACTTACAGGTGCGCTCACACATACCGCAGGCGATGCAGCTGGTGGTGCAGAGCTTGTTGGCGACAGCGCCCTTATCCTGGTTGGAGCACATAACGACAGGCTTGCGGGGGCCGCCGGCGTCGATCATGATGACCTTCTTGGGGCAGATGTTGGCGCAGGCACCACAGCCGGTACACTTGTCCTTGTCCACCTTGGCAACACCGTCCACGATGTGGATGGCGTCGAACTTACAGACCTTGGTGCAGTCGCCCAGACCGATGCAGGCGAAGGAGCAGGTCTTGGGGCCGCCGTACAGGGTAGCAGCAGCGGCGCAGGTCTGGATGCCCTTGTAGTCGTAAGCGGGCTTGCAGTGCTCGGAGCTGCCCTGGCACTGGACCACGGCCTTCTTCTCCACAGCGCTTGCCTCACCGCCCATGATCTTGGCGATGGCAGCAGCAGCCTTGGGGCCGCCGGGAGCGCACTTATCGCAAGGCACGCCGTCCATGACGACAGCCTTTGCGTAGTCGGCACAGCCTGCGTAGCCGCAGCCGCCGCAGTTTGCGCCGGCCAGACAGCTGGCAACTTCTTCGATACGGGGGTCTTCCTCAACTGCCATGAACTTGGCAGCGGCGACCAGAATGATTGCGCCGACAGCACCGACGATGGTGCAGAGGATAACAGCAGATGCGATATTCATAATCCTGTTCCTCCTTTACAGCGTCACGTTAAACAGATTCTCAACGATGCCGCCAAAGCCCATGAAGGACAGGCTGGTGATCGCTGCGGCCAGCAGAGTGATGGGCAGGCCCTTGAAGGGAGCCGGGGGATCACAGGCCTCCACGCGCTTGCGCACGCCGCTGAACATGACCATAGCCAGCATGAAGCCGACGCCTGCGCCGATGGCACAGACCAGAGCCTCGATGTAGGCAGCGCCGAAGCCCAGAGCCTCGACGTCTGCGCCGTAGTCATCGACGACCAGAATGGTGACAGCCAGAACGCAGCAGTTGGTGGTGATCAGGGGCAGGTAGACGCCCAGAGAGTTGTACAGCGCAACGACATACTTCTTCAGGAAGATCTCGATGAACTGCACCAGAACTGCAATGACCAGAATGAACACGATGGTCTGCAGATAGCTCAGACCGGCGGGGTTCAGAACAAAGATCTGCAGCGGGAAGGTCACAGCCGTAGCCATGAACATGACGAAGATGACAGCGCCGGACATACCCACAGCGGAGTCAAACTTCTTGGAAACGCCCAGGAACGGGCAGATGCCATAGAACTTCACCAGCACGTAGTTGTTGACAAGGATCATGCTGAAGAAGATAGCAGCGAGTTTGATGAGCATCTTATTAGCCCTCCTTCTTCAGATTGTCGATGTCGCAGCAGCTCTTGCGCTCGATGCGCGCATCCAGCTTGCCTTCCAGCCAGACACAGCCGGCCATCAGGACGCCGTAGCAGAAGAATGCGCCGGGAGCCTGAGTCATGATGCTGATGCGGGCGATGCTGTCGGGCAGGACCTGGAAGCCCAGCCAAGTGCCGCTGCCCAGCACCTCGCGGATGGTAGCCATCAGCACGACGGTAAGGGTGTAGCCGATACCCATGCCGACGCCGTCCAGTGCAGAATCGACCACGTTGTTCTTGCAGGCGAACATCTCGGCACGGCCAAGGATGATACAGTTGACGACGATCAGGGGCAGGAAGACGCCCAGTGCGGTGTACAGGCTGTCCATGTAGGCGTGCATGACCATCTGGACGATGGTGACGAAGCCTGCGATGATGACGATGTAGCAGGGCAGATGGACCTTTGCGGGGATCACGTTGCGCAGCAGCGAGATCAGGATGTTGGAGCAGACCAGCACGAAGGTGAAGGCTGCGCCCATGCCCAGTGCGCTGGAGACTGCCGTGGTAACTGCCAGGCAGGAGCAGGTGCCCAGGACCAGACGCAGAACGGGGTTCTCTTTGATGATGCCGTTGGTAAGGATGCTTACCTTGGACTTGTTTTCAGATGCCATTTCTTACCAACCTCCTTTATGCCAGCTCGTTGTAGCAGTTGACGCAGTCGTTGATGGCGGCAAACAGAGCCTTGGAGGAGAAGGTTGCGCCGGTCTTGCCATCCACGCCGTTCTCACCCATCACAACGTTCTGGGTGCAATCCAGGCCGTCAAACTGCTTCAGGAAATCGTCTTCGGCCACGGCACTGCCGATGCCCTTGGTCTGGGTAGAAGCGTCCACCCAGATGCCGGTCTCGGTGCCGTTGGCATCCATGCCGACGATGACGGTAACGATGCCGCCGTCAAAGCCGGACTCCTCGGCCTTGATGGCCAGGCTGCCGTCCGGAGCCTTGACCACGCCGGTGACATTGGCGGTGGTGTAGCCGGTCACTTCCTCCAGCTCAGTAGCGTCCGAGACAGAAGGCAGCACGCCGACGTAAGCAGCCAGCGTGGTGCGCTTGGTGTTCTCGGCAATGACCGGGGCGGTCATGGAGTTCACCAGAGCCAGCAGCAGGCTGACGACCAGAGAGATCACGCTCAGCACGACGATGGGCTTGACGGTAGTCTCCCAGTTGGAATTCGAGGTCTTACTCATTTGTCAGCACCCTCCTTCGCTTTCTTCGCAGGCTTGACGTAGCCATACGGGGTCTGACGGGTCAGGTCATTGATGTACGGGACCCACAGGTTCATAAACAGCAGTGCGAAGGACACGCCCTCGGTGTAGCTGCCCCAGTAACGGATGGCAAAGGTCACGATGCCCAGTGCCACACCGTACACCAGTTTGCCCTTCAGGGTGAAGGGGCTGGTGACGTAGTCGGTGGCCATGAACACAGCGCCGAACAGCAGGCCGCCGCTCAGCACAGCCACCAGTGCAGCGTGGACGCTGTGGGTGGCGATGAGGTAGAACACGAACATGCTGCCAACGTAAGCGGCAGGGATGGCGATGCTGATGGTCTTGGTGGCCACGAGGTAGATCAGGCCCAGCACGATGGCCAGAGCGCAGGTCTCGCCCAGAACGCCGCCGTGGACGCCCATGAAGAGGTCCAGCAGGCTCAGCTTGTTGGGGTCAGCCACAGCCAGAGGAGTAGCGGAGGACAGCTGATCGACCGCTGCATCCGGGAACACCCAGTTGTTCATAGCGCCGGCAAAGCTGACGAACAGCACGATACGGCCCACCAGAGCGGGGTTGGCAAAGTTCATGCCGATGCCGCCGAACAGCTGCTTGACGATGACGATGGCCACCAGATCACCGATGATGAGCTGGCCGATGGGCATGCCCACGGGCACGTTCATGGCCAGAATGATGCCGGTGACGACGGCGGACAGGTCGCTGATGGGGTTGGGCTTCTTGAGCAGCTTGCAGTACAGCCACTCAAAGGCCACGCAGGCCACCACGGACACGGCTGTTACCAGCAGTGCACGCACGCCAAAAATGATGGCAGAGGCCACCACGCAGGGGCACAGGGCGACGATCACGTTGGCCATCAGGCTCTGGGTGGTCTCTTCGCTGCGCACATGCGGGGAAGCCGAAACAATAAGCTTCGTATCCATTACTTATTGCCTCCTTTTTTGATTTCACCGAGATAGAATGCCTTGGCCAGACCCATCATCTGGGTGCAGGGACGCTTGGCCGGGCAGACGAAGGTGCAGGAGCCGCAGTTGAAGCAGTAGTCAACGTGCAGCTTGCCCAGCTCCTGGACGTCGCGGGCAGCGTAAGCCTGGTTGACCTCCACGGGCTCCAGACCCATGGGGCAGTACTCGACGCAGCGGCCGCAGCGGATGCAGGGGTTGACCTGCGGGGGCTGTGCAGTTGCTTCGCTCAGCATGATAAGGCCGGAAGTGGTCTTGGTGGTGGGGTAGCTCAGGTCACGCACAGCGGGACCCATCATAGCGCCGCCGGCCACGACCTTGCCCAGAGTGACGCCGCCCTTGAGGCCGGCAGTGTTCAGGACATCCTCGTAGGAAGTACCCACGGGGACGATGAGGTTCTGGGGCTTCTCGCAGGCATCGCCGTCCACGGTGATGACGCGGCTGACCACCGGCATACCGGTAGCCAGATACTTGCCGAGGCTGGACACGCTGGTCACGTTCATGACGATGGCGCCGGCAGCGGCGGGCAGGCCGCCGTGCGGGACCTCGCGGCCCAGGCACTTCTCAATGAGGATGAGCTCTGCGCCGGTGCCGTAGACGCTGGGCAGGGGCTTCACCTCAATGGCGGGCTTGTCCTTCGTCTTCTGGCACAGCAGGTCGATGCACTCGGGCTTGTTGTTCTCGATGCCGATGACGCACTTCGGGATGCCGGTGTACTTCAGCACAGCCTCGATGCCGCGGACGATGTCGTCTGCGCAGTTCAGCATCTCCTGCGTGTCGCTGGTCAGCCAGACTTCACACTCGGAGGCGTTGATGAGCAGGGTATCCACGGGGTCCTTGGGCTGCAGCTTGACGTCAGTCGGGAAGCCTGCGCCGCCCAGACCCACCAGACCGCTCTCACGCACGGCGGCGAGGAAGCTGGCCTTATCGGTCACTTCGGGTGCCTTCACGGCGGGGTCTACGGTCTGCTTGCCATCGGTCTTGATGACCACAGAGTCGCACATCCGGCCATTGGACAGACGGAACGGCTCCACAGCCGCCACAGTACCCGAGACGCTGGAGTGGATATTTGCAGACACAAAGCCGCCAGCTTCACCGATCTTGGTACCGACGAACACCTCGTCGCCCTTCTTCACCAAAGCCTTGGCGGGAGCGCCGATATGCTGACTCATCAGGATGCGTACCTGCGCGGGCAGAGGCATCGGGACCGGTTTGCTTGCAGCAGTTGCCTTGTCATGCGGCGTATGCGCGCCAAGCGCCGCACGTTTCAGCTTGTTCAACATGGAATTAAATCCCCCATTCTGCTTGAATTGCTGTCCCCACGCCCATGCAGGCGCACTGGTACAGGGACAGTTGCTGCTTAACATGTTTATTGTATCATTTTGCGGTGGGAAGTCAACGACAACAAGGCCAAAATGATGCAAATTCTTTGAATTTCTTAGCTGTTTTTAACGATTAGCCGTGGCTAACCTCCCATTTTTTCGTTCGTATCGCACAACTTTTCCCAAAGTCCGGTCGTTTGCCTTTCCGGGAAGAATATGTTATACTACAACCAAACGAACACGCAGGCGCATCCCGCGCCGTGCGGTCTGAGCCGTCAAGGAGGGTCTACCATGAAATTTCTGAAAGTAATGCTCGCTGTTTTGACCTGTCTGGCTGTCACGCTGACCGGCGTGCTGCTCTTTGTGGACAAGCACGGCCCCCGCTATATCCAGATCGACAACAGCGAAGACTGATTTTTCTCCGACGACAGAAGCCCCCGGATGCGGCACCGCATCCGGGGGCTTTCTCGTTTTATCTCATCTTAGTACGGCAGGAGCACCACGCCGCCCTCGTTGGTGAAGGAGATGCCCACCATCGTCACGTCGGCGCTCTTCAGCAGCTTGAAGGCCGGAGTGGGCAGCAGGTCCATGCTGTTCCAGTCCGTTATATCCCAGCCGCCATTTTGCAGCTTGTAGGAGTAGCAGTCGCCGATGCTGACTTTGCCCTCCACCTCGGTGTCGAGGATGGCCAGCCACTGGGCGTCGTAAGCGTCACCGTCATCGGTGCTGAAATAAAGCGCCGCCATCCGGTCGGCCTGCGCGTCCGCGTCCGCCGTTTCGGCCACAGGGGCAAGGCCGTTCTGCTGGCGTACCGCATTGATGGTGTCCAGCACAGCCTGCTTCTGGGCAGGCGTCTCCGCAGTGACAGGTGCAGCCGTTGCGCCGGCCGCAGCGCACAGCATCGTGACTGCCGCCGCACAGACCAGCAGCGCCGAAAGGAATTTTTTCGTCAGTTTCATGTTCCGTCCCTCCACGAACAAATTTTCTGCCCGGCTCTGCGCCGAGCCTTGTGTGTAGTCTATCACCGCCAAAAGTCAGCTGTCAATGCTCAGATCCGACAAAAATTCCGCCGATTTTTCATCGGCGGCATTTTTCATTCCATCAATAATCCTTTTCGCAGCCCAGCAGGAACTTCATGTACGCGAAGGTCCGCTCCTGCCCGATGTCCCGCACCATCTTGAGCAGCTTTTCCAGCAGCGCTCTCGTCTCGGGGTGGAGCAGATAGTGGTCTTTGCTGTGCTCGTAGTACTCCCAAGGGGAGGCGTCGGTGTACTTGTCGCCCAGATAGATCTGGCTGGCGGCCACACGGTCGCAGACCATCTCGCAGACGTACCGCAGGGGAATCTTCATACCGGTGAGGCCGGCTTTCGTGGTGCTGTAGTCTATCCAGTATTCGAGGTGATGCTTGTTGCGGCCCTTGTGGTGGAGCCATGCCGAGGTGTAGCCCCTGGCTTCCCGCTCCGCCTCATTGGGGCTGTGGTCGCCCTGATAGTAGATGCAGCCCGGGATGAACTCGGTGGGGCTGTACTTGCTCAGGTCGTGGGCAAGGCCCTGCTCGTAGAGCCCGCAGGCAAAGCAGTATTTCATCACCAGCAGCTTGTGCCGGGTGATGGTCTCAAAATGGCCTTTGATGTTCATGCGTTTCGCCACCTCACTGTCACTTTTCCCTCTTTGAGGTTCCGCAAATCGCCGCTCTCCGAGAAATCCTCCCGGTCGTGAGTCAGGCTGGGGTTATAATAGGGGTCATCCAGAATATCCGCCTTGCCGTGGACGTCGTAGAGCCGCTGCTGCTCGGCGGCAAAGCGCGCCGCCTTGACGGGGTCTTTCTCGTCGCCGCCGCGGCTCTTGCTCTCGTAATGGGTCAGCTGGGCGTAGGGCGTCCACACGATGCGATAGCCCTTGTCCCGCACCCGGAGGCAGAAGTCCACATCGTTGAAGGCCACGGCAAACTTCTCGTCCAGCCCCTTCACCTCGTCCCACACGCTGGTCCTGACCAGCAGGCAGGCACCCGTGACGGCGGAGAAGTCCTGCACGGTAGCGGCGCGGAACAGATAGCCGCTGCCGCCTGCCTTCTTGTACTTATGGCTGTGGCCCGCGTAGCCGCCCAGACCCGTGACGACCCCCGCATGCTGGAGCGTCTCGTCGGGATAGTAGAGCATCGCGCCGCAGATGGCTGCACCGCCGGGGTGGGCGCACTGCCGCAGCAGCTCGGTGAGCCAGTCGCCGTTCCGCACCTCCACGTCGTTGTTCAGCAGCAGCAGGTACTCGCCCTGCGCCGCCTTCCGTCCGAAGTTGTTGATGGCTGAGAAGTTGAAGCCCTTTTCCGGCCAGGTGACCACTTTCAGGCCCTCGTACCGCTTCTCAGCATCCTTATAATAGGCAAAGGTGGCCGGATCGGTGGAGTTGTTCTCAATGACGATGACCTCGTAATTGTCCCACTCCGTCTTGCTCCAGATGCTGTGCAGGCACTTTTCCAGGTCGTCGGTGTGGTCCTTATTGGGGATGAGGATGCTCACCTTCGGGTCGCCCACGATGTCCCACTTCACCCGATAAGTGCTGGGAAACAGCCCATCCTCCACGGTACCGGAGCGGCCGGTGCGGGCCAGATGATCTGCCAGCGCCTTTTTGGCCGCCGCCGCCACATAGGGCTTGGCCTCCGTACCGCCGGAGGTGGAACCGGCATGCACCCGCCAGTAGTACAGCACCTGCGGCACATGGGCCGCGCCGCCGGTGCGCTCCAGCAGCCGCAGGAACAGGTCGTGGTCCTGGCTGCCGTCGCACTCCGGGCGTTCGCCGCCAAGCTCGTCCCACAGGGCTTTTTTGAACACCGCCAGATGGCAGATGTAGTTGCAGCACAGCAGGTAGTCCGGCGCATAGTCCGGCTTGAAGTGGGCCGCGCTGGGCCGCCGGATGCTCTTGCTGAACAGCGCCTCGTCGCTGTACAGAAAGCCATCCGGTTCGCCGCGCTGCCGCAGCTGCAAAACTGCCTTGCCCATGGTGTACATGGCGTGGGGTGCCAGAATGTCGTCGTGGTCGGCCAGCGCCAGATACTCCCCCGCGGCCAGCTGCGCAGCGGCGTTGGTGTTGGCCGCAATGCCCTTGTTTTCGATCTTTTTGTATACGATGCGTTGATTCTTTGCCTGATATTCCTCCACGATGCGCTGCACATCACCGTGCTGCGCATCCGAAGCATCGGCCAGGCAGAGCTGCCCGTTGGGGGCGGTCTGCCCTACGAAGGAATCCAGAAATTCCCGCAGGTATTTTTCCGGGGTATTATACAGCGGGGTCAGCACCGAGATGGTGGGCAGGCCGCAGTCTGCCGCCGTTTTTCCGGCCATCTCTGCGCGCTGGGCTTCCAGCACCTTTTTGGCGGGCAGGTAGCGGGCGCGCTTGCCAAAGCAGCGGCGCTTGACAAAGCCCGCACCGCGTCTGACCATTGTGGGCAGCCCCTCGTCCCTGGTCAGCTGCACGGCATATCCTGCCAGCTCTCTGGCACGTTTCAGTCGCAGGTTCATACTCATGCCTCGCCGCGCTGGGTGGCCTTGTAGGCCGCACAGACTGTCTCGGTATCGCCGTTCATTTTCAGGTGGCCGTGGCTCAGCCATGCCACCTTGCTGCACATGCGCTCGATCTGCTCAATGGAGTGAGACACCAGAATGACCGTGGTGCCGCCCGCCATCAGCTCCTGCATCCGCTTTTCGCACTTCTGCTGGAACAGGAAATCGCCCACCGAAAGCACCTCGTCCGCAATGAGGATATCGGGCTTGGTGATGGTGGCAATGGCAAAGCCGATGCGGGCCACCATGCCGGAGGAGTAGTTCTTGAGCGGCACATCCAGAAAGTTCTGCAGCTCGCTGAACTCCACGATCTCGTCAAACTTTTCGTCCAGATACTTGGGCGAGAAGCCCAGCACCGTGCCGTTGAGGTAGATGTTCTCCCGGGCGGTCAGGTCCATATCAAAACCCGCGCCCAGCTCGATGAGGGGCGCGATGGTGCCGTTGACGGTCACCCTGCCCTTGCTGGGCTTGTACACGCCCGCAATGGTCTTGAGCAGGGTGGACTTGCCCGAACCGTTCAGGCCCACAAGGCCGTAAAAGTCGCCGGGCATGATGTCCAGGCTCACGTCCTTGAGGGCGTAGAACTCGTCGTACTGCAGCCGGCCCTGCACCATGGCCAGAAAATATTCCTTCAGGCTCTCATGCTTTTCCTTGGAGAGGTTGAAGCACATGGAAACATTGTCTACTTTGATGATGGGTTCCATTGTTCTTCCTCCTTAAATATGCAGCACGAAGCGGTCCTGCGTTTTGCGGAACACGCTCACGCCCAACCACATGGAGATAAGGGCACAGATGCCGCACACCGCAAACATGTTGAAGTCCAGCGAGATGCCCCACATCACGGTACGGCGGAAGCCTGTGATGTACCAGTACATGGGGTTCAGCTTGATGATCTGCTGCATGTTGAACCCGCCGATGGAAAAGGTCATCTGGGTGGGGTCATAGAAGATGGCGGAGAAGTAGAGCAGCGCCGTGATGAACACGC
>ENA-OZRZ01000439-OZRZ01000439.1-human-gut-metagenome-genome-assembly--contig:-NODE-439-length-9955-cov-3.239899_pt1 | contig 9955 bp, 11 predicted proteins | sample MGYA00244118_ERZ653958 | MGnify/ENA primary metagenome ERZ653958 (study PRJEB26926, sample SAMN06164727) | human gut metagenome | biome: ENVO:00009003; feature: ENVO:2100002; material: ENVO:00002003... | reverse complement strand
GGGTATTAGTTATTATACCAAAACTTTTCCCCATTTGGAAGGGGCATTTTGCGTTTTTCGCCGGAATCGCTGCGGACGGCCTCCGCGCGCATTTATCATATTTTGCTTACAATTTATCATATTGTCTGTTTCTGCACGGAATCTGCGCTTTTGCCTTGCACTTTTTTCCGCCGCGTGCTATACTGCCAATGAAATTTCGGATACAGGAGGGCTTCATATGTCCATTCTTTTGACCGGCGGCGCCGGGTTCATCGGCAGCCACACCGCCGTTTCCCTGCTGAACGCGGGACAGGATATCGTCATTGTTGATAATCTGTACAACAGTTCTCCGAAGGTCATTGACCGCATCGAGCGCATCACCGGCAAGCGCCCGGTCTTCGTCGAGGCAGACTGCTGCGACAGGGCCGCGATGGACAGGCTTTTTTCCGACTACGACATCACCGGCGTCATCCACTTTGCCGGACTCAAGGCCGTCGGCGAATCCGTCGAAAAGCCGCTGCTCTATTACCGCAACAATCTGGACTCCACGCTGACCGTTCTGGAGGTCATGCGCGAGCATAACTGCCATCAGTTCGTCTTCTCGTCCTCGGCCACGGTCTACGGCGACCAGCCTGCGCCACTGTATGAGACGGCGCAGACCGGCGGCTGCTCCAATCCCTACGGCTGGACGAAGTTCATGATCGAGGAGATCCTGAAGGGTGCCTGCAGGGCCGATCCGGCGCTTTCCGTCGTGCTGCTCCGCTACTTTAACCCCATCGGCGCGCACGAATCCGGCCTGATCGGAGAAAACCCGAACGGCATTCCCAACAATCTGATGCCCTACATCACGCAGGTCGCCATCGGCCGCCGCGAAAGGCTGACCGTCTTCGGCGACGACTACGACACCCCGGACGGTACCGGCGTGCGCGATTATATCCACGTCGTCGATCTGGCCGAGGGCCATCTGTGCGCGATCCGCTATGCGCAGGCGCACACCGGCTGCGAGGTCTTCAACCTCGGCACCGGCCGCGGCGTCAGCGTGCTGGAAATGGTGCACACCTTCTCCGAGGTCAACAATGTTCCCGTCCCCTACGTCATCGGCCCGCGCCGCGCAGGCGATCTGGCCACGGTCTACGCAGACCCCACCAAGGCAAAGCAGGTCCTTGGCTGGGAGGCAAAGAAAACGCTTGCCGATATGTGCCGCGACAGCTGGCGCTGGCAGACCCGGAACCCGTCCGGATATTAAGCCCGGAGCTTTCGAAAAACACATAGAACCCTGCACCGGAACACCGGTTTTCAGATTTCGCCAGAAAACGGTTGCATTTTTGAAGAAAAGATGCTATGATATCAGCGCATCAAACAGGCAGGGTTCGTACATCGGTAGTACAGCGGCTTCCCAAGCCGCGGAGGCGGGTTCGACTCCCGTACCCTGCTCCATGATTGCCGAACACTATAGATGAAATGGCAAAAAAGCCAGTCATCTCAACGTGTTCGGCAATTTTTTATTCTCAAAATTCTTAGGTAACTCCATAGATGAAATCGCAGCTTGCAGAGGTTCAAACAGGATTTGAACCTCTGTTTTTCCATATTCAAGCGGAATTTCAGTGACAGCGCCCTTTTTCAGAGGGCTGCGGCGGCTGGTTTTCAGAAAAATCGGGGAAAAATCTTTCACAAAGTTATGGGCACTGGATTGTTGGTTTTGACGGACCAATGACCAGCGCCTTTTTTGCGCTCAAAAAGGGCTGATACAGATTGGAGGTTAGAAATGAGCGAACTCACACCGCATAAGGAACGATTTCTACACGAGGTAGAACAGAAGCTCCTGCGCAAGGAGCTGGATGCAAAGCTGCTGGACGACGGTCTAATCCACATCAGATGGAATGAGAAACCGCTCTGCTCGGTTGACAGAGACGGCATCGTCCGTTTCCGACCAGCGGATATTACGGGGTCGGAAGTAGACCGGAAACTACGGACAGTGACACAAGTGGCTGCACAGGTCAAAGAGTATATGCAAATCTTTGATCGCGCACCCGCGCTGAAGGCTGTCGGTCTGGATGATACCTACAAGGTGCTTGCGGATTTCGGTGATGCAGTGCTGGCCGGGCGTTCCTGCAAAACGGGCGCTAAATTTGTAACGTGGGAATGGGATTTTGACCGGCAGGGCGTTCACACCGGTCATTACCACATGGAGAATTACGAGGCCGCGAAGCTGGATTTTGCCGTCCGGGCAGGCTTGATAAACGAACAGCGCCTTTTTTCAGATGAGCAGCTTGCCGTGATCCGAAATTCATGTGAGTTTGCGCTGGAGGATGACGCGACACTTTCATATGCGAAGGAAAAGCAGCTCCGCAGCGTGCAGGAGCAGATCGAAATGCTTCTGCCACAGCAGGAACAGGAACAGCGCCCCACAATGGAGCAGACAATGTAATATTTGCAGGAAGCCGGGATTTCTTTTCAGAAGTCCCGGCTTTTTCGCGTTCAAGGAGGTAAAAAACGTGACATTTTACGAACAGGAGCTCCAGAAGATTGTCGGAGAACGATATCCAGATGCCACCTATGTGGGCAGAAGCTGCTATGTGCAGCTGGGCGATATGAACCGGGCAAAGATCGAGTTTGTGAAAGGAATCCAAGCTGATCGTTACATCGCCCTGCAGCTGACGATCCTTAATCGCTGCGAGGGGAAGGTGGATGTCCTGTGGCTTCAATTTGAGGATCTGTTCGGGAGGCAGACGGCTTCAAACTCCAATTGCAGCAAAAGAATCTGGCCCTACATTTGGGATGACCGCGGTAATGTGGACTGGAATGGCTATCATCCCACCCAGCAGGACTATGAAGCTCTGTCCAATGCGGTATCAGACTATCTGGAGGTGTTTCAGGATATGCGTCAGTCCCCTGACCGGCAGTGGGAGCAAACAATGTAATATTCGCAGAAGACTGGGATTTTTCGGAAGCCCCGGTTTTTTGCATTCTGGAGGTGAACGATCATTGTAGATAAATCAAAACACTGGAATCTGCACATCAGCCGGTGTGCGCCGGACTGCCCGCGCGACCCGCCGGAGCCGCTGGTGTGCAGCGACTACGAACGCTGTCAGCACTGCAATTACATGGCGCATGGTTTTCAGTGTGACCATGGAAATGGGCAGTGTGTGCTGACAGACATGGAAGAAATCAGCGGAAGGAGGAAAACTATTGTTTGAAGTGGCGTTGAAAAATAACAACAAGCCGGATTTGGGCGCTGTTACCGTCGAGTTTCCTATTCCGGAAGATCGATACAAGAAAACGATTCGTGCGTTGAATGGAATTCAGATCGGCGCGGTGCTGGAGCAGGACTGCTGCGTCGCAGACCTTCGTTCGGCTGACTGCCCTGCTCTGCGCCGGATGATCGGCCGGATGGTGAGTGTGGACGAGTTGGACTGGCTTGGAAAGCAGTTGGAGAGCTTCGACCGGTATGAATTGCTGCAATTCAATGCGGCAGCGGAACGCTTCGACATATCCTCGGCGGGTGAAATGATTGATCTCGCCCTCCGTTCCAGAGAGGTGACGGTCATTTCGGATTTCAATGATCTGGATAAGGTCGGCAAGCGGCATTATCTGACCGTTCATGGGGCCTGTGATCCGGAAGAACTGGACGATCTGGATGGCACGGAAACGGCGCGGCTGCTGATGTCCGAACAGCAGGGGCATATAACGCCGTATGGTGTTGTGTATGACAACAACATAAAGCTGGAACAAACCTATGACGGCAAGCATCTGCCGCCGAGCTGGTGGAACGAAAACTGCGTCATGGAATTGGAGATCGTGCCGGAAAACGATGAAGATGTAAGGCATCATGATTGGATACAGTTTCCGACAGATCCGCTCAAGGCAGAACGTGCGCTGTTCCGCGTCGGAATTCCTGCCCTCGGTAAAGTGGAAGTTCAGTTTTCTGACAGCCGGTTTCCGGACGAGGTCGTGCGCGCATTGGATATCAGGATCGGCTGCTACTACCAGTTGAATGAACTGTCACAGGTGTGCGCCGGTTTTCAGGAGCATGACTTCGCCAAGCTCGGTGCGGTCTGCCATCTGGCGAAGCCGGAGGGCATCGAAAGCGTCCGCCGCTTGGCAGAAAATCTGGATCAGTTTGATTTTGCGCCGGACGTTCATACCCCGGAGGAATACGGTCGATACATGATCCAGCAGTCCGGTCGTTATGAATATGACGAGAATCTGGCCGAGTTTTATAACTACGAAGAATACGGCATCAAGCGGATCTTGCAGGAGGACGGCACATTCACCGATCACGGCTATGTTTCCTACCACGGTACATTGACGCTGGAAGAATTGATGCAGGGAAACACGGCAGAGAGCCACCAGCAGGAGCAGGAAGCAAAAATGGAGGGCATGGCATGGTGACGCTGTTTTTAAGGCAGGGCGAAACTGGGAAGCAGGTGCTTCTCTCCTTCCCTGCAACGACTCTGACAGAAAAAGAGGATGTTGCCGCAACGCTGGAAACTTTGAAGTCCATGTCCAGAACAGTCACGATTCAGGGCGCTGCAAGCGAGGTCATGAATTTGGGGCAATATCTGAAAGGCATAGATCTTGCCTTGGACGGAGAGGTTGATTGCATAAACCAGCTTGCCGATCGGCTGGAGCATATGTCGGAGGTAGACTGTGACAAATTCGCAGGGATGCTGGAGGCAAACAAAATCTCCGGCACAAAGGACATTTTGCAGTTGACGGAGCGGCTGGACAATTACGTCATTCTGCCCGGATGCAGCAGTGCGCAGTCCATCGGAAAGTATCTAGTGGACTGCGGCGCGTTCCCTGTCCCGGAAAAGCTGTTCGGATACATCAATTATGATGCTGTCGGGATCGAATTCTGTGATGCACATGGCGGCGCAGCGTGCAGTCGAGGATATGTTGTGCGCAGGGAAGACCTGCCGAGAGCCGTCCTGAAGGATCTGCACATTGAGCCACGGCAGGAGGCACATATGAATACACAGATCCGCTATCTCTACCGCGATGCATCCAATTACAAGGTGAAAAATGAATGCGTCGTCACCGGCACATTCACGCAGGAGCAGATCGCACAGATCATGGGCTGCTGCGATCTGGGCGAATGCTTCATCCCATCGCAGGTCGGTCTGCCGGAGCGGAGATTCGACAGGTATGACCCGGAAGAAGATCACTGCTGGTTCGAGCTTGCCGAAGATGGCTTCGAGGAAACCGCAAAACCGGCAACAGTCGGGATCAGCGCCCAGCAGCTCGTGGAGAACTTTTCAGTCGCGAAGGATCACTGGAATGATACTGCGTTTCAGACTCAGACGCAGATGAATGAAATGACATTATGAGGAGGTTTTATCATGAAAAAAGCAATCGTAATTACACTTGGCGTGATCATTGGTGTGGCAGGTGTCCTTGCTATCTGCGCACATCTGGCAGATTCCGCGCGGCTGGCATTGTATGTGCCGGAGGATGACGATGATGAAGACATCTACTGATCCGCCCGCATTCCGTGTTCGACCAGCGCAGCCGGAGGAAGCGGGCGCTTTCTTTGCGCAGACACCGGAGCAGGACGCGCAGATGGGGGGCATTGGTCATGTCCGTATGGATTTTGGAGGAAGCGGCAAGGAATTTTGGCACAGCTGGCATCCGCGCGGACGTGAGGAATTGAACTCGCCGGAGTTCAAAGCGGAACTCCAGCGGGTCGTGGACACGCTACGGGAAACAGTCCTGAAAGACCTTTCTTCTATGCAGCGCTTTTGCAGCGAAAATGGCGGCGATATTTCTGGCGGCTGGTCGCAGAATTATGGCTACGTCGTAGAAACGGAGCATTACGAATACTGCCTGCGCTGCAACCCTGTGAAGGGAGATTATCAGGCATATCTAAGCTGCTATGATCTGAACGAGCAGAAGATCAACCATGCCTATCAGCCGCTGGCCGGTCGGGTGCATTTCATCAATGGCGATGCGCGACAGTTTACAGATGCCACAGCATATCTGGACTGCATCCGCGAGGAACTGCCGCATGAGGCGACAACTGGTTTCCGGTTCCGCACGATCACGCAGGAGCCAGCTATCCGCAAGGCCGTGGATGATATTGTGTACGATCTCTACGGTGAAGAAACTCCGCGCAGCGAGGAAGATCATAATTTAGTCCGATCTGAGGAAATACAGATGGGAGGAATGTAGCGTGACATTCATAAAATCCTTTATGAGCGTAGATTCACACAGTTGGCGCTGTATGCGTCGGCGGACGAGGAAGATCATTTATGAATAATCGTTTTATTGAGCCTGTACTGACAGAACTATCAGAGCCAACGAATTTTTTCTTTGAGCAGACACCAGAGTTGGATGCAGCGACTGGGGTCATCGGTCATCTTCGAATCGATTTTGGTCGGAATGGCAAACAGTTTTTGCATACATGGAAGCAGCGCGGAAAAGCGGAACTGAATACACCGATATTCCAAGAAGATCTGCGGCAAGTCATGGATATGCTGCGGAAAGATGTGCTGAAAGACCTGAAATCCATGCGGCAATTCTGTAGAGAAAATGGAGGCAAGATCCCCGGTGGTCAAGTACAAAACTATGGCTACACCATCACAAGCGACGTATATGAATACTACCTGCGCTGCAACCCAGTAAACCGAGGGTATCAGGCATATCTGACATGCTTCGATTTGCAGGAACAGCGGATCGATGGTAACTATCAGCCGCTTGTTGGACAAGTATGGTTCTATGGCGGGGAGCATCTGCAGTATAGAACTGCTGAGGAATATTTGGAGTGTATCAGAGAGGAACTGCCGTATCGGGCAACAAACGGTTTTTGGTTTCAGACGATCTCGCGTGAGCCTGCGGTGCGCAAGGCAGTGGATGATATTGTGCTTGACCTCTACGGCGAGGGAAACCCGTGCTGGGAAGAAGATTATGAATTGAATCCATCCGAAGAAATGCAGATGGGTGGAATGTAACAGGAGGAACGGAACATGAAAACAGAAGTAAAAAAGAAATTTGCACTGAACGCCGTGCCGGAAGCGGCGCTGGAAGAAGCAGGGCTGTCGAAGGAGACAATCCTTGCCGCCATTCCGATGGACGGCGTGGTGCTGGTGACGAAGGACAGCATGCCCATTGTGGAGCTGCTGCAGATGCTGGACAGACTGAATCTGTACGCGGCGGAAATGCTGACGGCGGTTGCTGCGGAATGCGGGCCGTGTGAGAAAGCGGACGAGGCGCTCACCGTCGAGGACGTACTGGAGGAATGCGAGGTCACGATTCCTGCTTGGGCGCGGGAGCAGGCAGGCATCCCGGAAAACGCGAAGCTGGCGTGCTTTGTGAATGAGGGCGAGGTCATCGTCGGAGAAGCAGAAGCCTGCGCACCGGATCTGGCAGATGTGCCGCAGTATGTGCTGAAATTCTTCGTGGACAACCATTTCAATCTGCGGGCGCTGGACGATATGCTGGGCGTATGGATCACACCGGTCCCCTGTTCATGCGAGGTCTCCGGCGATGCAGAATAAGGTCCCGCTTTATCCGTATTCGGCAAAAGACGCAATGAAGCGCGGCGAGATCGACAAGTGGCGCGAGAGCTTCCGTGAGAATTGTGCGTGCGCGGGCGGGATCGATATCCTCATTCGGGAAAACTTCGATGGGATGCATCTGAAGGACGGCACGGTGGAAAAGATCGTCGAGCTTTACGGTTACAAGCGTGTGGAACACGTTTTAGCGAACACCGTGCAGGAGCGGCGCGGCGATGGACGCTTCCGTCCGGACAACCGAGCTTGGGCGGAAAGCCGTTACATTCCGGAGGATGAAATGCATAATTACTGCTTCGCAGCCCGAAGCCATTCTGCCATTCTGGATGGCTTCATTTCAAACTACAGAAAGCTCGTCATGGATCTTGGAATGTTCGACCAGAAGCAGTGCGAACCGGATTCGAGCGAACTGGATTACACCGGCAAGGTGCTTGTCCTCTCACCCAACACGCTGAAAGAAGAATACTGGTCGCCTGAGAATCAGCTCTGGCGCAGAGTGGCTTTGGGTGCAGCCCGACTGCACGCGGCCGCTCCATTCTTTGCGTCTGCCTTGGCGACGGTGAACAAACACGCTGGAACCGGAATGATTTTATTGGAGTTCTGAAAGACGAGTTCCTGCCGGATTGGGCAAAGGAGAGCCTCAAGCAGTATCAGCGGCCAGAGCAGACCAAAACAAAGGAAATGGAGATGGGAATGTAAAATGGACAGCAAACTGGTGAAATTCATCCGGGAACAGTTTCCACCCGGAACGCGCGTGCGGCTGGATTCTATGAATGATCCTTACGCGCCAGTAGCGCCCGGAATGGAGGGCGAGGTGGACTATGTGGACGATGCGGGGCAGCTACATATGAAATGGGATAACGGCAGAACTTTGGCGATTGTTCCCGGCGAGGACCGATTCACGGTGCTGCCGCCGAAATTGTCGCCGCTGAAGCTCTACGCGCCGCTGACCGCAGATTACTATCTGTCGCGCGACGGCGACGAGAGCATCGGTCTGGACGGTCAGGCGCTGCTGGAATATCAGGATCAGATCGCAGCAGCGATGCTCAAAAACCGCGCGCCGGAGGAAGCAGAGCGCGGCGTCATGCACTGGTACGGCAAAGTGGACAGTGTCCGTGATAAAGTCCAATCCACCGTTTTCACAGCGGAGGAGCGCGACGGTCAGCTCTGGGGCGTGGCGGAGTGCCGCGTTGCGGGCAAGCTGACTGCCGAAGAACTGAACACATTGAAAGACTACCTCACGGGTCAGATGTCGGACGGCTGGGGAGAGAGCTTCGAGCAGCAGGAGATCCGTGTGGATCGCCGAAGTGCGCTGTACGTCCACCTTTGGAACTACGGAGATTGGAGCATCCAGACCGAGCAGGAACGATTTGAGCAGGAGCAGACAGGAGGAATGACCCTTGCGCAAAGTATGTGAGGTCTATCTGGTAAGCAGCAGCGCATCAGATGAGCGCGGCGTGGAGCTGACGTTTCCTGTCAGTCAGTACGAAATGATGGACGCCTTCGAGCAGATTCGCACAAAGTCGCCGGGTGATGTCTACTGGCAGGTGGATGAGTTTTACTGCTTTGACTATCTTGCGCCCCATCTGGACGAGAGTATGTCCATCTTCGAGTTCAATTCTCTGACGGAACAGCTTTCCAAGCTGGATGAGCGTCAGGAAACAGCGCTGGAAGGACTCTTGCAGATGCAGGTCAACAAGCATATGCAGGAGAACGGCGGCCCCATCACAGCGCAGGAGCTGATGATGCTGGCATCCAACGTAGATCGTTGTCAGGTGCTTGCAGATGTCAATACGGACGAAGCACTCGGAAAATTTTATGTAGAAAACGGATTTCGGGAGGATCTGGATGCTCTGCCGGACAGCGCCTATGCCCTCTTGGATTACGCCAAAATCGGCAAGCAGATGCGCGAGAGTGAAGCAGGCACGTTCACCCCACACGGCTACGTTGTCCGAACGGAGGAATTGGAGCCGCTGCCGGACTATGAACCGCAGCACGATATCAACTACATGATCCGCCTGACGCTCATGAACCACGAGAATGAACAGAAGACATCTGTGCTCGACTTGCCCGCAACGGAGCAGCGGCTATTGGAGGTGCAGAAGGAACTCGATGCACCGGAATGGTATGACGCGCAGTTCACAGCCTGCAACGCCATCGTGCCGCAGCTGAATACCCTGCTAACCGACGTGGAAGACCTTCCGAGGATCAACGAATTGGCGCGGTCGCTTCAGGAACTGAAAGCCACCGGGCAGCTTACAAAATTCAAGGCTGTGGTCAGCGCGACGCAGTGCAAATCACTGGACGATGTCTTTGACCGGCTTGAAAAGCTGCCGCAATACTGCTTCGAGACAAAAATCCGCGATAAAGACGCGCTGGTGCGTGACGAGCTGGAATTCGTCCTCGGCGGCAGGAATGCAGACCTGATCTACAAGCACCTGAACCGCGAAGCCCTGTCTCTTATA
>ENA-OZRZ01000418-OZRZ01000418.1-human-gut-metagenome-genome-assembly--contig:-NODE-418-length-10158-cov-4.224785_pt1 | contig 10158 bp, 3 predicted proteins | sample MGYA00244118_ERZ653958 | MGnify/ENA primary metagenome ERZ653958 (study PRJEB26926, sample SAMN06164727) | human gut metagenome | biome: ENVO:00009003; feature: ENVO:2100002; material: ENVO:00002003... | reverse complement strand
CACCTCCACGGTCAGCCGTATCCAAGGCACCGGCCTTGGCATGGCTATTACCAAAAACATCGTGGATATGATGGGCGGCACCATCGAGGTGCAGACAGCGCAGGGCAAGGGCAGCGAGTTTATCATTCGTGTGCCGCTGCGGGTGCAGGCAGAGCACCGCCCGGTGGAAAAGATCACCGAGCTGGAAGGCCTGAAGGCTCTGGTGGTGGACGACGATTTCAACACCTGCGACAGCGTGACAAAGATGCTGGTCAAGGTGGGAATGCGCGCGGAGTGGACCCTTTCCGGCAAGGAAGCGGTGCTGCGCGCGCGGCAGTCCATCGAGATGAGCGATGTCTACCACGCCTATATCATCGACTGGCGGCTGCCGGATATGAACGGCATCGAGGTCACCCGCCAGATACGCAGCCTGAACGACGATACCCCCATCATCATCCTGACGGCCTACGACTGGTCTGACATTGAGGTAGAGGCAAAGGCCGCCGGTGTGACCGCCTTCTGCTCCAAGCCCATGTTCTTGTCTGACCTGCGCGAGACTCTGATGAGCGCTCTCGGCCAGAAACTGACAGATGCGCCGCAGGAGCTTCTGCCGGAAAAGAACGCCGACTTCAAGGACAGACACATCCTGCTGGTAGAGGACAACGAGCTGAACCGCGAGATCGCGCAGGAGATCCTGCGCGAGTACGGCTTCCGGGTCGATACGGCGGAAAACGGTGAAGTGGCGGTGGAAAAGGTGAGCACCGCAGCGCCGGGCAGCTATGATCTGGTGCTGATGGATGTGCAGATGCCGGTGATGGATGGCTATACTGCCACCCGGAAGATCCGTGCACTGGACGACCCGGCTCGGGCAAAGATCCCGATCCTTGCCATGACCGCCAACGCATTCGACGAGGATCGCTGCAACGCGCTGGAAAGCGGCATGAATGGCTTTTTGTCCAAACCCATCGTGATCGGCGACCTGGTGCAGGAGCTGCACAAGATCCTGTGAGCCAAACGCCTGTCATGCAAAACAAATAAAGCACCCGCAGCATTCGCTTCCTGAGGTCAAGAGCCTCTGCGAAGCCTGCTGCGGGTGCTTTTGCTTTTGTCGGCTGGCAGCCGTTATGATTTCAGTACATCTGCAAGGACCTGCAGCAGATGCGGAATATCCAGCGGCTTTGCAATGTGGCCGTCCATACCGGCCTTCAATGCATTCTGACGGTCTTCTTCAAAGGCATTTGCCGTCATTGCAAAGATGGGAATGCCTGCCTTTGCAGCATCCGGCAGGGCGCGGATCTGCCGCGTTGCCTCGTAACCGTCCATCTTGGGCATCTGGATGTCCATTAAGATCAAATCGTACTGCCCGGAGGCCGCCTGCTTCATCTTCTGGACAGCGATCTCGCCATCCTCAGCAGTGTCTACCGCAAAGCCCGCTTCCTTCAGGATCTCCAGTGCGAGCTCGCGGTTCAAGGCATTGTCCTCCACCAGCAAAAGTTTCTTTCTCTTGAGCTCGGAGGCATCTGGCTGCGCTGGCTTACAGGCAGGCTCTGCACCGTACGGTTCTGCCAGCACTCTGCGCAGTTCGGAAAGGAACAGCGGCTTTTCGCAGAAGGCGGTCACTCCGGCAGCGCGGGCTTCCTCTTCAATATCCGTCCAATCGTAGGCCGTCAGAATGATGATAGGGCAGCTTTTCCCGATCACCTTGCGGATCTGCCGCACGACCTCGATGCCGTTCATATCGGGGATGAGCCAGTCGATGATGTAGACGCTGAATTCGTCGCCCTGCTCCATGGCGTATCGGGTGCGGATCACCGCTTCCCGGCCGGAGATCGTCCACTCCGGCCGCATCCCGATCTTGGACAGCATGGTGCTGACGCTCAGGCAGGTGTCGGTATCGTCGTCTGCTACCAATGCGCGCAGCCCTTCCAACTGCGGGAGCTGCTTGGGCTCCACCCTTTGTCCGCTGAGTGCGAAGCAGAGATCTACGATGAATTCGCTGCCCTTGCCCGGTTCACTTTCAATCGCAATGGTGCCGCCCATCATATCCACAATGTTCTTGGTGATGGACATGCCCAGGCCGGTGCCCTGAATGCCGCTGACGGTGGAGCTTTCCTCCCGGCTGAACGCCTCAAAGATGTGCTTCTGGAACGCTTCGCTCATACCAATGCCATTGTCCTTGATGCGGAACTCATAGCAGCCACGGCCCTTGGGCGCACCGTTCTTCTGGGCAATGCGGATGCTGATCGTACCGCCTGTGGGAGTGAACTTGATGGCGTTGGACAAAATGTTCAGCAAGATCTGGTTCAGCCGCATCGGGTCGGTGATGATGTCCTCGTTCTCCACGTCCATGGTATCGATGAAAAGCGACAGCCGCTTTGCCGAAACATCGGGTTGGATGATGGAGCGCACATCGTGGACGAGGTCCGGCAGATGCACCGCTTTTTCTTCAATTTTTACTTTTCCGCTCTCGATGCGGCTCATATCCAGCACATCATTGATGAGGGAAAGCAGATGCTGGCTGGAGGTAGAGATCTTTTTCAGGTAGTCCAGCACCTGTTCCTTATTATCAATATGGGTCGCAGCCAGCGAGGTGAAGCCGATGATGGCGTTCATGGGGGTGCGAATATCGTGGCTCATATTGAACAGGAACTCCCGCTTGGCACGGTTTGCCGCACCCTCGTGCTGGAGTGCGATCTCCAGTTTGCGATTCTGTTCCTCCAGCTGAGCCTGATACTTCCTCTCCTGTTCTTTTTTCTGCTGCTCCATCTCCTGCACGGAGCGTCTGCGCAGCACCCGAAGGACCATTACAAGCAGGATGTAACCGGCCAGCGCCATCAAAATCAACGGAAACGATTCACGGAAGACGGATTTTTCATCCGTATACGCGTAGAGATCGAAAGACCTTCCGTGGCAGTACATTCCAAAATAGCAGCCGGAGCCGTTCCAATCGTGGGTATGGGTCAGCGTTTCGGCAGCCCCGGCTTTGCGGATCTCCCGCACCGGCGGACTGTCCGCAGCATCCTGCCCGATGAGCTCCGGGCGGTTGGAGGCAATGACCTGATTGTTCTGCACGATGAACAATGTGCCGCTGGTCTCAACCGAGTAGCCGTCCAGTACGCTCTGGATGGACAAGGCCGTTCCCTCTATAAATTCTGCCGGGGTATAGCGGTAGGAAAGCAGGATAACCTCTTTGCTTTCTGCCCGGTGTGCCGCAACATCCACGGCAGCCCCATCCTCCAGCAGGACCCGCTTCAGGTAGGTCTTTTGCGGGTAAGAGAAAACGTCCAGAACGGCATCATTTTTGAGCTGTTCTCCAAACCGGGCATAGCCGATGCCGTTCGTTGTGGATTCGCACAGGAGCGTACCGTCCGGGGCCAGAACCGAGATCCCTGTGAGCCAAAGCGTCTCCACCTGCTTGTTCAGGCACTGCGGATCGGAAAAATCGAGCGCAGGGTCCTGTGCCAGCTGATGCACCGCTACCGCTGCGCGGCGGAGCGCTTTGGCAACAACGGTATCATTGTACTTTTCAAAGCTGGTGGACTGCGATTTGACAAAATCAAGAGTCTGGCAGAAACGTTCCTCTGTTGCGCGCAGTGCCCGCCAACTCGAGAAAAAAACGATGCCGACCATAAAAAGCACGCCGATGATCAGATGGATTCCCCATCTCCATGTATCCGGAAGGTTTCTGTTTTTATGTGTCAATGGTGTCTACCTCCAGATACTGCGAAGCATGCTCAAGATATCGGCCAAGGATCTGCTCCAGTGTGCCGTCTGTGCGCATCTGCGCAAGAACAGCGTTTAGCTGGCTGTCCAGCCCACGGCTGTCATTTTTTGCAAAGGCGATGCCCAGGCCGGTGACCAGCAGCGGTTCTTCGAGGATGCGGAACTCCACAAAATTGTCCTTCATGTATTGCAGGATGGCCGTTTCATGGGCAGCGATGGCATCCACGTAGCCGCAGGCCAGCATCGCATACTGCACGCTGCGGTCTTCGATGCTGAACACATCGACCGCTTGCGGGATGCGCGGATCAGAGCCGCTGAGGAAGATCTCCTCCGGCTTGCCGGTGCTCTGCACGGCGACGGTCTTTCCGGCAAGGTCGCCGAGTGTCCGGATGCTGCTGTCGGCATCCACCGCAGCCACCTGACGGCTCACCATGTAGGGCCCCGCCCAGCGGTATATCTCCTCGCGCCCATCCATGGAAAAGCAGCCCCAGATGCAGTCGATGGTACCGCTTTCCACCAGAGCTGTTTTTTGCTCCCAATCGATCGGTTCAAACCGGGCAGCATATCCCATGCGGCGGAATGCTTCGGTGGCGATCTCCACGTCGATCCCGGCGGGAACGCCGTCATTGTTCAGATAAATATAGGGTGGATAGGTATCGCTTCCCACAATGATCTGCGGAAGACCGCTGTCCTTCGCGTTCGTTCCGCCGCAGGAAGTCAGACTGCCGACGGCAGCAGATGCCGCCAGCAGCGTGCAGCCGCGCAGAAATGCACGGCGTGAGATTCTGTGTTTCATTTGGGCTTTTTGTTCTCCTGTTTTATTGCATCCATTGCTCAGTTGTGCTGCTGTAATTCTTCTTTCAGGTCAGCCTGAATATCCGTCAGGCACTGCAGCAGCAGCGGGTTGAACGCTCCGCACTCGCCGTTCAGGATCATCTGCACGGCTTTTTCGTGGGAGAAGGCTTTTTTGTAGCAGCGTTCGCTGGTCAGTGCATCGTACACATCAGCCAGCGAGACCAGTTGTGCGCTGATGGGGATCTCATCGCCCTTCAGCCCATCCGGGTAGCCGCGCCCATCCCAGCGCTCGTGGTGCCAGCGGGCGATCTCGTAGGCCGTTTGCAGCAGCGGCTGCTCTGCAAAATTATCCAGATCATGCAGCATCTTGGCTCCCAGCATACTGTGGGTCTTCATGACCTCGAATTCCTCCGGGGTCAGCCTGCCGGGCTTATTAAGGATCTTTTCGTCAATGCCGATTTTTCCGATGTCGTGCAGGGCAGAAGCCAGCGGGATCATATCCTGCTGTTCCGCAGTGATCGAGTATCTGCTGCTGATCTCCAACAGACGGCGGAGCAGCAGCTCGGTGATGATACGGATGTGCCGCACATGGGCGCCGCTTTCGCCGTTGCGGAATTCTACGATATGACTCAGTACACCCACCAGCGTATCCGTATTATTTTCACGGGCGCGGATCTGCTCAGAGACCATCTGCACCAGCCGCCGCTGCTTGGCGTACAGCTTGATGGTGTTGGTTACACGGCGGTACACGATACGAGCATCGAAGGGGCGATTGACATAATCACTTGCGCCCAGCTCATAGGAACGCCGGATCGTCGCATCGGAGTCCTCGCTGGAGATCATAATGACCGGGATATCCTCGATGGTGTGGTTGGCATTCATGGCTTTCAGCACTTCAAAGCCGTCCATAACGGGCATATTGATGTCCAGCAGCACCAGTGCAATGTTTCCGGTTTCTGCCTGCAATTTTTCCATGCATTCCCGTCCGTTTTCAGCTTCCAGAATGTGGTAACTGTCTCCCAGGATCTCTGTCAGCATCATGCGGTTCATTGCGGAGTCATCCACAAGTAAGATCTGTGGCTTGTTCTGCAAAAGTTTTTCCAAAGCCGCCAGGTTATGCCCCGGAACCTCCACCATGACGGCATTCTTGCGGCCCTTTGCCTGATACATCAGCCAATCCGCCCGGCGAACGATGTTTTCCATAGGGTCGGCGAGGGACTGTATCGTTCCGCCAATGCTCAGCGAGATACGGAAATGCGAATAGCCGGGTACAGATGCCATCTGCGCGGCGGTGCAGATCTGTTCCAGTTTGGTCTGCAAAAAGTCTCCCGGAATGCCGGGTAACACCAGCAGAAATTCGTCTCCGCCATAGCGGATGAGCAGGTCCGACGCCCGGATGCAGGACTGGATGGTGTTTGCCACCGTTTTCAGTGCCATATCTCCGGCGTAATGCCCATAGGTATCGTTGCAGATCTTGAAATCGTCCACATCTATCAGCGCGATCCCTGCGGGGCCGATGGATTTACGGACAACTTCTTCGTAATAGCGGCGGTTGTAAATTCCTGTCAGCGGATCCCGATAGAGTTTTTCTTTGAATGCCTGCTCCTGCGCAGTACGCTGCTCGGTGGTTTCGTCCATCGGTGCTTTCTGATTTTCGTTCAATCGCTTCAGCGTTTGCTCCGCTGCGGCAAGAGCAGCTTCCTGTCGATGAAGCTTTTTCAACAGCTGCTGCTCACGCGCTTTGTAATATTTCTCAATCTCGGAAAGTGTATTCACGTTCTGACCTTCTTCTACATTATTTACATCATTTGTGTGTTTCATCTGCGGAAACGCGCTTTTCCGCTATTTTTTAATGGGGGGGGGTAACGCGGAAGCGTTTTACGGTCTGTTCCAGTGCTGCAATGTCCACGGGTTTGGAGAGATGTACATCCATCCCGGCTTCCTTGCTCTTCTGCATATCTTCCAAAAAGGCGTTGGCGGTCATGGCAAGGATGGGGATGATCCTGCCCAGTGGATTTTCGCCATTGCGAATGCGGCGGGTGGCCTCCAGGCCGTCCATCACCGGCATCTGCACGTCCATCAAAATCATGTCGTACTCGCCGGGCTTGACGCTGGCAAAGGCATCCACGATCTCCTGACCGTTGGGGTAAATTTTGCAGTGTGCGCCCTTGGATTCCAGCAGCAGCTCCAGGATCTCGGCGTTGATGGCGTTGTCCTCGGCGCAGAGGAACTTCATGCCGGACAGAGGAGAAGCGGTCTCTTCTTCCTCCGGGAGCACCTGTGCCTCTTGCACCGTATCTGCTTCGGCATCAATGGGAAATTCCAGCACGACCTCAAAGCGGGTGCCCTTGCCGGTGGTGCTCTCCACGTGGATGGTGCCGCCCATCAGGTCTACGATGCTCTTGGTGATGGCCATGCCAAGGCCGGTGCCCTGTACCTTATTGGTGCCGGATTTTTCTTCGCGGGTAAAGGGGTCAAAAAGGGTCTTTTGAAACTCCTCGCTCATGCCGATGCCGTCATCCTGCACCACAAAGCGGTACCGGGCGAAGTGCTCGTTCCGGGGCAGCTCTTCCACCTCCAACCGGATATGCCCGCCCTTGGGCGTATATTTGACCGCGTTGGAGAGGATGTTCATCAGCACCTGATTCAGACGGTTGGGGTCTGCCAGCACGTTTTCGTGCTGCAGATGGGTGTTTACCGTAAAAGTCTGGCGGCGCTGGCCTGCCTGCTGACGGATGATGCTGTCCAGCTGGCTGACCTGCTGGGGCAGGTTCATTTTTTCCACATTCAGGGTGGTCTTGCCGCTCTCGATGCGGCTCATATCCAGAATATTGTTGATGATGCCCAGCAGCAGCTGACCGGAAGTTTCCAGCTTGCCCAGATGTTCGGCCAGCTTTTCCGGCTGGTGCAGCTCGTTTTTCATCAGGGTGGTAATGCCGATGATGGCGTTCATGGGGGTACGGATGTCGTGGCTCATGTTGGAGAGGAAGTCCGTCTTGGCCTTGCTGGCGCGCTCTGCGGATTGCAAAGCCTCTGCTGCAACGACCTGCGCCTGCCGCAGCTCATCATTTACCTGCGTCAGATGGATGTTGTATTGTTCCAGACGGAGGTTCGCTTCTTTTTCAGTCCGCAGCTCCTGCTGCTGCTTTTGCCGCAGGAGAAACCAGCCGACAAAAACTGTTATGACCGAGAACATCATCGCAATGACGATGATGATGACCATGACGATGTTGACCAGCTTCTGCGTATTCACGGCCACATATTCTGCCGGAACAAGGAACGCCAGTGTCCACTGGGCGTTTTCCATCTGCTTCAGGGCGTAGAAATACTCAGTCCCATCCAGCACGGCGTTGGAATAGCAGGAGCCTGTGCGGGTAAGCCGCTCCTTTGCCTCCGCAAAGGAAGAGCCGTGCAGATAGGACATCCGGGAGAGGACGGTGTATACGTTGTGTCCCTTCAGCAGCTCGGTGTCATTGGCGTTGAACAGCTTAAAGCCGTTGTTGTCCAGCACATAGACACTGTTGCTGTTTTTGTAGGCGTCACAGCGGAAATAATCGTTCAGCTGGGTCATGCGCTGGGAGATGCCAAAGTAGCGCAGGGTGATCTCTTTTTCTCCGCTTTGCAGTGTGATGGGGGTGGAGAGCTGTTCCAGAAACACCATCCGGGAGTCGTCCACGGTCAGCGAGTTGGAAACATAGCTGACCCGCTCCGGTGCGCTTTCCAGATAGTTCATTCCCCGCAGCAGCCCCATGCGGCCATACTCGGTATAATAATATCCGGCAGTATCCACGGCAATCAATTTGACCTGTTTTTCATGGTAATTGGAAAGCTCGGGCAGCTTTTTCAGATAGCGGTAGAGATCGGTATCGGTCTTTAGCGGGGTGTAGTACAAATAATTGCACTGCACATCCACCTCGTCCCAGTGGGTGTCGATGACATCCTCCAGATTGCGGAACATCTGGTGGGTGACCTCTTCCATCTGGCTCAACCGCTCATGGTAGACAAGGTTCTGGATGTAGGTCTGGCTCATGACAAAAAGGGTCAGGAGCGACACGATGATGACAAAGCCAAAGCCACCAAACAGCTTTTTATAGATTTTGTTGTTCACATCCAGTATCTCCTGTCCGTTTTGTTTAAGGTGCGCCCTAGCTCCATGCGGTATCTGCCCGGCTGATGGTGGTGTATGCGCCAAAGAAAGTTTTTGCGGCATCCATGCCCACCACGCCGCTGTCTGTCACCGTTGCTTCGGCAGCCAGCTGGTCGCTCACACCGCAGATGGCAACCTGATAGGTCTTGCCCGCCTCCGGCTGCACCGGGCTTACCAGCACATAGGGGTAGCCCTTGCCGTTGCCGTAGGCATCGTAACCAGAAGCAAGCAGGTCGCTGATCTGCTGCCCGGTCAGGGTGACGGTCTGGATGGTGCGGTTCCAGCCGGTGGGCAGGATGACCGAAAGGTCGTAATCCGTAATGCCCTTGGCGTACAGCTTGGCGGCTACGCCGTGGTGGTTCTGATCGGTGGGGTTGCCGGGGATCCATGTGCTCAGCGAGACCAGCGCAAGGTCGCTGCCAGTAGCCTGTGCAAAGCAGCGCCCCACCAGCATGGCGCAATCCTCCTGTGAAAGTTCTTCGGTGACGGTGGTGATGGTATCCGGGGTGTTGTTCACCACGCTATCCTGATCCTCGTCCATCTGACGGATCACATCCTCCATGGTAGCATCGCCCTTGATAAAGTCCAGCATTTTAAGGCCGGTGGTCACGATGGTGTTTTCCCAGCCGGAATAGATAAAGGGCGCGGTGTTGCCTGCGTTCAGGGCATCGGCGATGTCGGCATAGTAGGTGCCGTCCGCTTTTGCGTCCTTGAAGGGCAGCAGGCTGCTTTTCAGCGCCGTTGCGGGCTGCAGAGCGCTGGTGCCTGCAACGGTGGAAAGCACACGCATCACCTTGAGCGCATCTTCCAGCTTCTGGGGATCCTGCTCCAGCTTTTTATTCAGACCGTAGAAGCGGTTCACATTCAGCACAAAAACATTCTGGGTGCCGTCCTCGGAAAGATACGGCATCAGGCCGAATTTATCGGCGTTGCCGTCTGCCTCCACAATGCCGTTGGTGTTTCCGATCAAAAACAGGGTGTTCCCCTCGGCCATCCTCTGCCGGGTCACATTGTCGTCAAGAGCGTCGCCGGAGTCGTTCAGCATCCCGATGTCCTTCCACTTCTGGACATAGGCCATCGCCTGCATCATGCCGGGGGTATTGCTGACATTCGCCTTACCGGACAGATAATCCCGCTGCCACAGCCTGCCGTCCAGTGTGCCGAGGAAATCGGCGTCTGCAATGTTGCACAGGTACTGGAAACCGTAGCCCGGATACTGGATCTGCGGCAGACAGAGATCGACCCCGGCTTCCTTTGCCTTTGCAGCCAGTTCTTCCAGCTCAGCGAAAGAATTGGGCAGCTCCCAGCCGTATTTCTTCAGCAGGGTCTTGTTGTAGGTGATGCCGTAGCAGTTGTAGGTCGAGGGCAGCAGGTAGATGGCACCGTTGTCGAACACGTCCTGCAGACGGGACTCCACATAGTTATCCGTAAAATCGTAGCCGGAAAGGTCCAGCAGTTTGTCGGAGACCAGATCGGTCTGGGGGTCGTAGTAGGTCTGTCTCTTATACACATCT
>ENA-OZRZ01000411-OZRZ01000411.1-human-gut-metagenome-genome-assembly--contig:-NODE-411-length-10251-cov-4.450569_pt1 | contig 10251 bp, 10 predicted proteins | sample MGYA00244118_ERZ653958 | MGnify/ENA primary metagenome ERZ653958 (study PRJEB26926, sample SAMN06164727) | human gut metagenome | biome: ENVO:00009003; feature: ENVO:2100002; material: ENVO:00002003... | reverse complement strand
TATGAGTGATTTTCGGCTTCAGCCATGGCCGAGAGCCATTGCAATTACTACTCTTTTGGAGTTTTGCTCATGGCTGTAGGGCCGCAAAAAAGGAGGTGCCGCCTGTGGAAAACGCATTGGATCAGAAGCTGGACCTGTCGGCCCTGCACCTGGGGAGTATCTCCCTGGGGACGCTGCTGGGGGCCTTGCTGACGCTGGTGATCTGCCTGGTGTCGGTGCGGCTGATCACCGCCCTGCTGCGCCGGGTGCTGGCCCGGACCCATATCGACGCCCGGGTGCAGAAATACCTGGTGCGGACCGTGTAGCTGGTGCTGTGGGTGGTAACGGTGCTCATTACCGCCGACCAGCTGGGCATTCCCGTCACGTCCCTGGTGGCGCTGCTGTCGGTGCTGTCCCTGGCGGTATCCCTGGCGGTGCAGAACGTCCTGGCCAACGTGGCCGGGGGCCTGGTGCTGCTGGTGACCAAGCCCTTCGCCGTGGGCGACTATGTGGACACCCCCTGCGGCGCAGGCACCGTCAAGGAGCTGACCCTGACCTATACCTATCTGGACACGCCGGACGGCCTGCGGATCGCCGCCCCCAACAGCAGCCTTTCCGCCGGAAAGATCACCAACTACACCACCCTGGGCACCCGCCGCATCCAGCACAGCGTCAGCGCGTCCTATGACGCGCCGGTGCAGACCGTGCGCCAGGCTTTGCTGGACGCCGTGGCCCGGACCCCGGGCCTGCTGGAGAGCCCCGGCCCGGAGGTATACGTCAATGCCTACGGCGAAAGCGGCATCGAGTACATCGTCCGCAGCTGGGCCAAGACCGCCGACTACTGGACGGCCTATTACGCCCTGCTGGAGAACATCAAGGCGGCCTTTGACCAGCGGGCCGTGGAGATGCCCTATAACCACCTGAACGTGCATATTGTGGACCCCCTGCGGGTAGAAAGAGAGACAAAAGCATGATCTGTTCCCTGATTTTAGGCGCTCTTATCGGCTGGATCGCCTCCAAGCTCATGGGCAGCTGCGGCGGCCTGCTGCGCAACCTGATCCTGGGCGTGGCGGGCTCCGCCGTGGGCAATTGGCTGGCGGGCGCCATCGGCATCGCCGCCACCGACTCCGTGGGGGCCATTCTCATCGGCGTAGGCGGGGCCTGCGTGGTGATCCTGGTGGCCCGCTGGCTGTTCCATTAAGGAGGGAAAACCCATGAAGCCTGTGATTCATGAAACCGCCTTTGTGGCGGACAACGCCACCGTCCGGGGCAATGTCACCATCGGGGAGGGGGCCGGGATCTACTTCGGAGCGGTGCTCCGGGCGGAGACGGACCCCATCACCATCGGCCCCGGCACCAATATCCAGGACAACTGCGTTCTCCACGCGGACCCCGGCTTTCCCACCTCCGTGGGCCGGGACTGCACCGTGGGCCACGCCGCCATTCTTCACGGCTGCACCATCGGCGACAACACCCTGGTGGGCATGGGGGCCATCGTCCTCAATGGGGCCGTGGTGGGCCGGGACTGCATCATCGCCGCCGGGGCCTTAGTGACCCAGGGGGCCGTGATCCCCGACGGGTCCATGGTCATGGGCGCTCCCGGCAAGGTCCGCCGCTCCCTGACGCCGGAGGAGATCGCATCCAACGCCGCAGCCGCCGCCGGTTACCGCCACGAATCCCGGTTATACAAAGCCGGGGAGCTGTAAACCAAAGAGACTTGAGACGGCGCACGCTGCGGCGTGCGCCGTTTTTTTGCAATTTTCCCTTGCAAGTTCCGGCGGAATATGGTATAAATGGGGTGTTCAAAATGCTTTGAACGGGAAGTTCCGCAATCATCGCCTTTCCAAGAGAGGACCGGTCACCGGCTGCAAGCCGGTTCGTCAGGCGCTGCGGTGTTCGCCCGGGAGCTGCCGCGAGGAAATGCGCGGACGGGTCATCCCCCGTTATCGGGAAAACGAGTGCGCGGGTTTTGCCGCGAAGCTGGGTGGTACCACGGAAGCCGTATGCCTTTCGTCCCAAGTGATTGGGAGGAAGGGCTTTTTTCGTCCCAAAAACCAAATCCTATCAAGGAGGAACCATATGAAAGAGAAACTGACACAGCTGCTGCTGGAGGGGCAGGAGAAGATCCAGGCCGCCCGCAGCGAAAGCGAGCTGCAGGAGGTCAAGGGCCTGCTGCTGGGCAAGCAGGGCGCCCTGACGGGGCTTCTGAAGGAGCTGCCCCGGCTGGACGTAAGCCTGCGGCCGGAGATGGGCAAGGCCGTGAACCAGGCCAAGACCCAGCTGACGGAGCTGCTGGAATCCAAGCGGAAGGAGCTGAAGCTGAAGGCCTCCGAGGTGGACCCGGACTTCGACATCACCGTCCCCGGCACCGCCCCCCTGTCCGGCGGCCTGCACCCTATCACCCAGATGTGCTACGACCTGAACGACGCGTTCCGGTCCATGGGCTTCGAGATTTTCGAGGAGTCCGACATCACCAGCGAGCTGTACGGCTTCGACAACCTGAACTTCCCCCCCAACCACCCCGCCCGGGAGAGCATGGACACCTATTGGCTGGAGGGCCACGACAAGGGCCAGTGCTGGGACAAGCTGTGCCTGCGGCCCCACCTGACCGGCGGCTCCGTCCGCTATATGCAGACCCACAAGCCCCCCTACCGCTTCGTGTACCCCGGCCGGGTGTACCGCAATGAGACCACCGACGCCCGCCACGAGCGCGCCTTCTTCCAGTATGAGGCCCTGATCGTGGACAAGGACTTCACCTTTGCCTCCGGCAAGGTGATGATCAAGAGCATCCTGTCCAAGGTGTTCGGCCGGGACGTCCCGGTGCGGATGCGGGCGGGCTTCTTCCCCTTTGTGGAGCCGGGGTTCGAGATCGACATGGGCTGCCTGGTCTGCGGCGGCAAGGGCTGCAGCGTGTGCAAGCACGTGGGCTGGATCGAGATCATGCCCGGCGGCACCCCCCATCCCAACGTCCTGCGCTCGGCGGGCCTGGACCCGGATGAATACACCGGGTTCTATGTGAACATCGGTCTGGACCGACTGGTGATGATGCGCTACGGCGTGGATGACGTGCGTATGTTCCACAGCGCCGACCTGCGCTTTTTGGAACAGTTCCGTTAAAAGGAGGGGAAACACATGAAAGTATCGCTGAACTGGATCAAAGATTACGTAGACCTGCCCCGGGACATGGACCTGACCCGGCTGGCCTATGACCTGACCATGTCCACCGTGGAGGTGGAGGGGGCCACGGACCTGGCCCGGCAGTTTGACCATATGCTGGTGGGGCAGATCGCGGAGGTGTGCCCCCATCCCAACGCCGACAAGCTACAGATCTGCCGCACGGACATCGGCGGCGGTGACATCCGGGATATCGTCTGCGGCGGCACCAACGTCCGCCCGGGCATGAAGGTGGCCGTGGCCGCCCCGGGAGCCATGTGCCGCTGGCACGGCGAGGGCGAGCCGGTGGAGATCAAGGAGGCCAAGCTCCGCGGCGTCAAAAGCTACGGCATGATCTGCGGCGCGGTGGAGATCGGCCTGGGGGACCTGTTCCCCACCACCGAGGAGGCCCACATCCTGGACCTGAGCGCCTTCGACGCCCCGGCGGGGACCCCCATTGCCGACGCCCTGGACCTGCACGACATCATCCTGGAGATCGACAACAAATCCATGACCAACCGGCCCGACCTGTGGGGCCATTACGGCATTGCCCGGGAGCTGGCGGCTCTGTATGACCTGCCTCTCAAGCAGCTGCCTCCCTTCACCTGCGATGCCGGGTCCGACGGCCTCACCGTCACCGTGGAGGACACGGAGCGCTGCCCCCGCTACATTGGCGCGGCGGTAGAGGGCCTGTCCGTGAAGCCCGCCCCCTTCCGGATGCAGAGCCGCATCTGGCGTGTGGGCATGCGGCCCATCAACGCCCTGGTGGATATCACCAACTATGTGATGCTGGCCACCGGCCAGCCCACCCACGCCTTTGATTCCGACAACATCGCCGGGCATATCATCGTCCGCCGGGCCCAAAACGGCGAAAAGCTGGAGTTGCTCAACGGCAAGGAGCTGGCCCTGTCTGCCGACGATCTGGTCATCGCCGACGAGGCGGGGGTGGTGGGCCTTGCAGGCGTCATGGGCGGCGCCAAGGACTCCGTCCTGCCCACCACCAACAAGGTGATTCTGGAGATCGCCAACTTCCAGGCCGCCGGCGTCCGCCGCACGGCCCTGCGGTACGACAACCGCACCGAGGCCTCCTCCCGGTATGAAAAGGCCATCGACCCCGAGCGCTGCGACCAGGCCCTGTCCCTGGCCATGTCCCTGTTCCGGGAGCTGTATCCCGACGTGCGTGTCACCAGCTTCTGCGACCAGTATCCCGCGAAGCTCCAACCGGCGGAGATCGACGTGTCCCTGCGGTGGCTGGACCGCCGCCTGGGCAAGCATCTGACCAACGACGAGATCGCCCATAAGCTGGGCCTGCTGGGCTTCCGGCTGGACTTCGACGGCGACAACATGCACGTCACCGTGCCCACCTGGCGCTCCACCGGCGATGTGGCCATCAAGGCCGACATCATGGAGGAGGTGGCCCGGATGGTGGGCTATGAGAATTTCCAGGCCGCCCCCATCACCACCTCCTTCGATGGGGCCATCAACCAGCTGGACAAGGACCTGGAGCGCCGGATCAAGGAGTATCTGGCCATCCGCTGCGGCATGCAGGAAATCTTCACCTATCCCTGGATGGACGAGCAGTACGTCAACGCCATTTTGCAGGACACCGCCGGGATCCTGGCCCTGTCCACCCCGCCGTCTCCCACCGAGCGGCTGATCCGCTCCTCTCTGCTGCCCAACCTGTGCAAGGCTGTGGTGAAAAATGAGAGGTACTTCACGGAGTTTGCCCTGTTTGAAACGGCCCAGGTGTTCCGCGACGCCGACTACAGCGCCCCCTACGACCCCCGGGAGCTGCTGCCCTCCCAGCGTAAGAACATCGCCGGCGCCTTCGTGGCCCCGGCCAAGGACGTGATGGCCCTGTTCCGCCGGGCCAAGGGCGCCGTGGAGCAGATGCCCCGCTACACCCATATGGAGGGCTTCACCTTCCGCCAGGAGAAGCGCCCGGTGTGGGCCGACCAGGTGGTGTGGCTGAACATCTTCCTTGGCGAGGAGCAGGTGGGCAATCTGGCGATGCTTGCCCGGAAGCCCGCCATGGCCTGCGGCATCAAGAATCTGGCGGTGATGCTGTTCGAGCTGGACGTGGACGCTTTGAGGCCCTTCCGCTCCCGCACCAACCGGTTCACCCACCTGCCGGAGTATCCCATGACCGACTACGATATCTCCCTGCTGTTCGACAGCCAGGTGAAGTGGAGCCAGATGTACGACGTCATCGCCCAGGGCATCCGGGAGGGCGGCCTGCTCCACGGGGCGGATTTTGTGGACGAGTACCACGGCAAGCAGGTGCCCGCCGGGAAGAAGTCCGTCACCATCCGGCTGACCATCGGCTCCCTGGAAAAGACTCTGACCTCCACGGAGATCGAGGAGTGCGCCTCCGGCGTCATCAAGAAGCTCACCAAGCGCCTGGGCGCGGAGCTGCGCACCCGGTAAAATCCGTTTTTTCCTCTTTACAGCGCCGGAAAAATAGCGTATACTGGTGGTGAATCAATAGAAAGGGGAGAAAGCCCGCATGGATGATTATACCAGAAAGTTTGACGCCGCCCAGGATAAGGACGAGCAAATCCACTTTATCCTTACCTCCGTGTATGAGGCGCTGAAGGAAAAGGGGTACGACCCCATCAACCAGATCGTGGGCTATATCCTGTCTGAGGATCCCACCTATATCACCAACCACAACGGCGCCCGGACCCTGATCTGCAAGGTGGATCGGGACGAGCTGCTGCAGGTGCTGGTGAAGAATTATCTGGAGATCTGAGCACATAAGCGCATGAAAATCCCGCTGGCCATGTGCCAGCGGGATTTTTTTGGATATTCAGAATTTTTGAGTGGGCTTGAGGCGCATGACGACCAGATGGTCATAAAGCTCGTCATCGCCATGAAATAGCTGATACTCATTGCCGAGGATACGATTGATGGCTTCGGATAAGGCTGCTTCGTCTGCCCGGTGCTCCAGACTGTCAACCCGTTCCGCCAGGAAATCAAAGACGCGCTTCGTCCCCCGCGTGCGCCCGGTGACCTTGTCGCGGCAGACAACGATCTCCTCCGGCAGACGGCCGGTGCCGTCGCTGATGGCGTCAACGATCTTCCGGGTCAGGGAACTGTTGTAATAAAACTCCGTCAGGGCTGCCTGCTGGGCCAAGGCCTCCTGGCTGAGCCGCCTTGCCAGAGACTCGGCCGCTTCCTCTTCCTCCTGCCTTTCGGCAGCCTGCACCAGGGAATCCTCCCTGCTTTGCATGGTGCCGAGACTGCGGCGGAACAGCTGGTAACCCAGGCATCCGACCGCTATGATCCCGGCAATGACCAACACTGCGGCAATCACGATGAGATTCCTCCTTTTTCGATCCTGCAGCACCATTCTATCATCCGCGGATGGCCGCGTCAAGAGAACACGGACATTATGACTCCGGCGGCAGGTTTTCCTCCTCCTGCCCCTGTTCCCCCTCCTCCGTGATGGTGGGGATGAAGGCCCGGGCCAGCTTGCCCCGGCCCCGGTGCTTGATATAGAAATATCCGATGGTGCTGAACACCACGGCTCCCACGAAGTTCACGAACAGGTCCTCCATGGTGTCATACAGGCCGATGTCCAGGTATCCGTCAAAGCCCAGGTCCTGGCCGTTGACGGCCACGGAGCGGATGCCGTCGATGGTGACGGGGATGTTGCTGTTGGTGGGGTCCAGCATCACGGAGGTGACGGACTGGATCACGGTGTCCTTCTGCATGTCCATGTGGAACAGCCGGTCCATGCCGAACTCGAAAAACTCCCACATGACGCCAACGGTCATGGAGAAGCAGAAGGCCGCCAGGGCCACATACACCGGCGAAAGCTGGAACTTGATGCGGCTGTTGCGGTTGAGGATGTCAATCAGGGCGAAGCCCGTGGCGGCGCACAGGAACCCCGTGGTGGTGTGGAGCATGGAGTCCCAATAGGGATAGGTGATGAAATAGCACCCCAACTCCCCCAGGATCTCCGCTGCAAAGATGAACAGCAGAATGATGATCTCCAGGGTGGAGGGCAGCTCAATGCCGAAGTTCTGCTGGATGAAAAAGGGCATCATAAACAGCACCAGCACCAGCAGGCAGATGAAGGCGCTCTCATACTCCCGCCGGAGGATGGAGGACACCAGAACGGCGATGACGATCAGGCGCAGCACCAGGTACACGGCGAACACCGCCGGACGGCGGCGGATGATGGGCACCAGGTCCCGGAGCTTGCGGCGGGGCGGCTTGGGTTCGTGCTTCATAAAACGATTCCTTTCTTGCACAATGATGTGTATTATTCCCTATCATACCGTGAAATCGTCCCCAACGCAAGAAAAAAATCACTCCGCCGCCCCGAAGGGCAGCGGAGTGAGAGCGTGTCTCCCAAAAGCCTCGCAGAGTTTGCCGCCCGCAGGCGGCAAATAAAATGGAATCATTTTTGGCCGGGGCGTGTACCTGGCCAAAAATTCTTCTCAGTCTGCAAGTGTGGAATTTGTTCGCTTTCAGCGGACAAATTATGCGCGCGGCAGACTGCAAGCCTTTTGCCCCAAAAGGTCAAAGACCTTTTGGGGCAGTTTCGGCGCTGTTTTTTACGCCTTGGGCTGCTGCTGGGTGATGCAGTGGATGTTGCCGCCGCCGAAGGCCACCTCCCGGGTCTGGACCCCCACGATCTGCCGGTCCGGGAACATCTGCTGCAGTTGCTGGATGGCCAGCTGGTCGTTTTCGTCGCCGTACTGAGGGGCGATGACGGCCCCGTTGACGATGAGGAAATTCATATACGATGCGATGCTGACCTCGCCGTTTTCCCGGGGTACGGTGCCCTCCACGGCATCAATGGTCTCCGCCCCCTCCAGACAGCAGGGCTTCTTCGTCAGGCACAGCTTGTGCACCGTCAGCCGCCGGCCCTTGGCGTCGGTGGCCTGGCTCAGGGTGCGGAAGGCGTCCTGGGCCGCCTGATAAAAGGGATTCTCCGGGTCCTCGGTCCAGATGCAGGCCACCTCGCCGGGGGCCACGAAGCAGGCCACGTCGTCAATGTGGCCGTTGGTCTCGTCGGGGTCGATGCCGTCCCGCAGCCAGATGACCTTCTCGCACCCCAGATAGCCGCAGAGCTTTTCCTCAATGTCCCGGCGGCTGAGCTCCGGGTTCCGGCCCGGGGACAGCAGGCACATCTCCGTGGTCAGCACCGTGCCCTGGCCGTCCACATGGATGGACCCGCCCTCCAGCACGAAACCGTCGGTGCGGTAGCTGTCCACCCCCTCCAGCTCGCAGATTTTCCGGGCCACCAGGTCGTCTTGGTCCCAGGGGAAGTACAGCCCGTCATGCAGGCCGCCCCAGGCGTTGAAGGTCCAGTCCACCGCCCGCAGGCCCCCCTGATCGTTTTTCACAAAGGTGGGGCCGCAGTCCCGGACCCAGGCGTCGTTGCTGGTCATCTCCACCACCCGGATGTCCTCCGGCAGCCGGGCCCGGGCGTTCTGGAACTGGTCGGGATTCACGCACACCGTCACCGGCTCGAACCGGGCGATGGCCCGGGCCACGTCGGCAAAGGCCTGCTGGGCGGGCTTGGCCCCGCCCCGCCAGTTGTCGGGCCGCTGGGGCCACAGCATCCACACGCCGGTCTGCTCCTCAAATTCCCCGGGCATGCGATACCCGTCCTGCCGGGGGGTTGTTCCCACAATACGTTTTGCCATAGTCGTTATCCTCCTGATCTGGGTTGATGGTGCCGCCGGACGGCGATGAGCAGCTCGCCCAGCAGCACGCTGATGACAGAGCCCACGGTAATGGGCAGAATGGTGGCCAGGGTCTCCCGGTCCGTGGACAGGGGCACGGCGGTGAACAGAATGGACAGGCCGATGAGCACCATGGGCACATAGGCCAGCACCCGCAGCATTCCCGGGCCTCCCGGCACCCGGAAGGGCCGCTCCGCCTGCGGATACTTCCGCCGCAGGGCCAGAAACGCCGGAAACACCGGCATATAGCTCAGCAGCAGCATCACCAGGTTCAGGGCGAAGAAGCTCCAGAACAGGGAGGAATCCGGGCTTACTGCCTGGATGGCAGCTCCCAGCAGGCACACCGCCGAGGCTACGATCCCGCTGACCAGGGCCGAGCCCACGGGCATGTCGTTGTCCTTCCGCCGCCGTGCGAACACGGCAGGCATGTCCCCCCGCTCCGCGGCGTAGGCGGCGGTGGAGTTGACCCCCATGGACCAGGAGATCATGTTGCCGAACAGCGTCACCAGAAACAGCAGAGCCACGATGCCCACCAGCACCCCGCCGGTGCGGCCGGTCATCAGGGACACGGCGTCGATGAGGCCGGAGTCCACGCTGATGTCCCGGGTGGGGACGGCGGCCCCGATGCCGAAGGCGGAGAACAGATAGATGGCGGCAATCACCACGCCGCCGGTGACGATGGCCTGGGGGATCTGCCGCCGGGGGTCCGCCATGCTTCCGGCGTAGGTGCACACCACCTCAAAGCCCAGGAAGTTGAAGATGATGACGGAGATATACGACAGGCTGTCCAGGTCGAAGGAGGGCAGGAAGGTCCCGGCGGACATATCGTTGACAAAGCCGTTCCGGGCCACATACACAATGCCCAGCACCCCCACCGTCACCGCCAGCAGAATTTTGATGGCGGCGCTGAGATTCAGAATGACGATGCTGTCGCACACCGGGTAAAAGGCCACCACCGTGACGATCCAGATAAAGGCCAGCTGGATCACCAGGGACCACACCGGCCCCGGCTGCCAGCCCAGCACATAGCCCAGCAGCTCCGGACACATCACCGCCAGAGACGCCATCCACAGAGGGAAGTTGATCCAGTAGTACCAGGAGGCCCGGGCGCCCCAGCGGGAGTCGGGCCACGCCGTGTGGATCCAGTCATACAGGCCGCCGTCCCCGGGGAAGGCGGTGCCCAGCTCCGAGGAGATCAGCCCATAGGGCAGCAGAAACGCCAGGATCATGAACAGCCACCAGAAATACTGGCTGTTGCCGATGGAGGCCACCGGGGCGGCGGCCTCCGCCACGAACACCACGCATATGACGGACAGCACCACATCCGCCAGGCGGAATTTGCGCTTCTCCATGTCAGCTCAGGCCCCGGTCCGCCATAAAGCCTGTCTCTTATACACATCTCCGAGCCCACGAGACA
>ENA-OZRZ01000404-OZRZ01000404.1-human-gut-metagenome-genome-assembly--contig:-NODE-404-length-10332-cov-6.559891_pt1 | contig 10332 bp, 10 predicted proteins | sample MGYA00244118_ERZ653958 | MGnify/ENA primary metagenome ERZ653958 (study PRJEB26926, sample SAMN06164727) | human gut metagenome | biome: ENVO:00009003; feature: ENVO:2100002; material: ENVO:00002003... | reverse complement strand
CCGTACTGGCCGTCGCCAACGGTTTTAGACTTGATGTTGTTTAAGGAGTAGTTGTTGGTAAGAAGCGAAAGCAGAAGAATGAACAACGCGCCTATCACGCCAACGGCGACCAAAGGGGTCATAGACTCAGGCATGGCGCAAGTTCCTCCTTCTGTGCATGAAGAAGATCGTCGTTCCAGTCTTTCAGTTCTGGCACGAGACGTTCCGTCATGACACCACGTTCGTGTAATTGTTCCGCCATCCGTTCACTGGCTTTGTGTCCGGCATCGTCGTTATCAAGGCAGAGATAGACCATTTTTGTATCAGACTTCAGCATTTGCATCACCGGGAGTGGGGACGTGCCGCAGCAGGCAACATAGCTATGTTTCTGCCACTGCCGTGGGTTCATGGAGATATACGAAAGCATATCAATGGGCGCTTCAAAAACATAAAGGCTCCCGTCCGTGCCGTTGTAATGAAAACTATAACGCGGATCGCTGGACTCGACGTTCAGGCGAAATGCCTTGCCGAAGCTGTTCGTGCTGCGCAGATGGGCATGGCGCGGACAGTTTCCTTCATCTGTGCCAATGAACACAGCGTTGTGATGCGCCGCGTCCTCATAGAGCAGTTTTCTGCGGGCGAAATACGAAACTACGTCGGCATCCAGCCCGCGCGTTTTGAGTAAGTACGCAAACACGCGGTGCATATTCGCGTTCGGAACGGGCGGTGCGAAGGGCTTCTGCGGCGCGGTCTCCTGCTTTTTCGCCTGCGGATAAGCCGGTTCTGTGTTGCCGCCCAGCAGCATGGTCATGGCTTCGGCATAGTTTTTGCTGTAGAATTTCTGCACGAAGCTGACCGCGCGGCCTCCCTCGTTGGACGCATGGTCAAACCACTCACAGCCGTTTACCGTGACGCTGTGGTCGCTCGCCAGCCGCTTCTCCCGTCCGGATTTGATGAGCTTTTCACCTTGCCGGAGAAGAAATTCTTCGAGATCAACGGTCGCGGCGCGTTCCTTTTGTTCTGGCGTAAATTCTATATATTGTGCCAAAATGCACCTCCTGTTACTGTAATGTTTGACCATAATTTTGTTCATGGTCATCCTGCTTATGACCCATCACCAGCCGTTTTTGCATGAGCTTTTTGCGGCGCTTGGAGTCTATGCGGATACCCATGGGATTGCTGGGCGGCGCGGCATTGTCGCGGAAGATTTGTCCCATCTGGCGAAACAGGCGGATGGTTGAATTCAGAAGATATTCGGACGGAAGCCGCACAGAATAAGAAGTTGTGGACGAAGCACTCTCGCTTGCAAGCGTTGAATTTGTAGAAGCGTCTGTAGAAGTTTCTTCCGGAGACGGTTCTTCCTCTTGCGAAGATTCCTGCTCCATCTGCTGCCGCAGGCGGTCTGCTTCCTGAATGATGGCATTCTTGATGGCGCGAAATTCTTTTTGCTGGGAGAGCGGATTGTGCTGACGGGGCCGGTTCTTGTAGTAGCCCTCCAGCGTGTCGCGCAGACCATTCCAGACGGCATAATACGCCGCCACCTCTGGCAGCTTTTCGAGTTCATCCACGATTTCATCAACCTTGTCCTTGAGCGACTTTTTGAGATAGCCATACTGCTTTTTGCCACTGACCGTGCGCAGCTCCAGTGCCAGCTCCAACAACTTTTGTTGGATGGACGCGGGCTGGGCGGAGACGGATTCCATACGGTCAACGAGTTCACGCATGACTTCTCGCGCCGCTTCGCTCACGTCCTTATAGGCTGCGTCCTTCCGAATATAGAGGTTTTCTAATTCTGCCTGAAAAATGCTGTTTGTCATCGCTGAGCGCAATTTCACAACAGCATCCCGTTTCAAAACCGTTTCCTGATCTGTCCAGATCATCATGTGAATGTGCGGGTGCGTATCCGCATCGTGGTAAGCTGCGTACCAGTGCAGTGCCGACGCTGGAATATGAAATGCTTCCGAAAACTTATTCTGCTGACTGATGAGCAGCTTGCGCCATGCGGCAGCGTTGTTGTATCCCAAGCGTTCCGCGTCCTCTCGGTGCAGGGAATAGATGATCGTCCAGACGTTGCCGTCGTGCGAGGTCAGATCGTGCATCGCTGCAGTCAGGTTTGCATTATCTTCTCGACCGAACAGACCGTGTGCGCCATGCTTTTCCGCGCCGGGGCGCGTAGCAATGTACTTGAGATAGCCGTTTTCGGATTGAAGATTCTGCATATGTGAATCCAATGCCGCAGAAATGAGCGCCGACGCAGTGTGCAGCGTCGGCGCCTGTTTATAGTCCTCATACTCGAAGGAATCTCGCATATCTGGAAAGTCCTTGAGCAGCTTTGTGACCATCTCTGTCTGCTTTTCCGTCGCGGGGCCTTTACCGGTCAGCACCTCGACACCCTCGCGTGTGGCGATATACTTCATGTAGCCGTCCGCGCTTTTGCGGCTGATGAAGCCGGTTTTTTGGATCAGCCGCGCCATTCGTTACCACCGGCTTTTCTGCCGAAGCACCTCCGGGAACGAGATCTGACCATTCGTCCGAAGCACTTCCTGATAGCTTTTTCCACGCATCTGCTGATATGTCTGCGCGTCAATATCCGTGTCCGAGGCAAGGATATGGTTGCAGACGTTTTGCTCGACGGCTTGCTTCAGAAGCAGCTTGCCAATGCGATCCCCAAACATACTGAGGATGGCTTCGAGCGTTTCTCCAAGGATTTTCGGCAGAAAGTCTCCGGCATACTCACTTTGCAGATAGCCGCAATAGAACTGAATTGCTTTGTCAATGAAGTCATTTTGCGTTGTGCAGCCGTCCAGCTTGTAGTGGTACTGCACCTTGCTCCATGTTGCATCGTCCAGCCAGACGGAATGACGGCGTTTTTCCTCTGTTTTTATGGCGTTCACCTCCTCCAAAAATGAAAAGCGCCAAAATAGTGCCTGCAGCAGCGGCACAATCTTGGCTTTTTCCGAAAATCAGCGCCAATCCACTTTTTGTCCTCGCAGAAAAGCGCCGTTTTTACCGCCCAAACCTGCCCGCACTGCGGGCAGAAGTGGATGGGCTGGCGCAGAAAAGCGCCAAGCCTTTTCTCCTGCCTCGCCGATTGCGGCTCTGCTCTCTGCCGGAGACTGCCCGGAGGCGCTCCGCCTTCTGTGCTGTAGCTCTGCCGGGTTCTCCCGCACACCGGCGCAACGTCCGGTTTTCTGGTACTTGGCGGGTACGCGCTCGACTGTGCCGCGAAAGCCGCACAAACCGCCGACACGGGCGCGACGGCGCGGGAGGTGCGGTCGGTCACAGCTGCATCTCCTGTATGGGCACATCCTGCTCCTGCAAAAGTTCCTGACAGAGCTGCTCCAGTGGCTTATGTTCCCGCTGCATACAATAGGCTTCCATCTTTTCACGCAGCACTTCTTTCTCTGCCACATTCAGGTGATAGGTAAGAGATTGATCATCGATTCCGCTGCCATAGAGCGTGATCTCCAGCTCATCGCAGACCTGCTGGCGCTGCATATCGTAGTTGGCATAGATATTCAGCGCATGGTCGTTTTCATCGGTCTCCACGAATGTTCCAAACACTTTGTCTACATTGAAGCACGGAACGACGTAAAAATTCAGTATTCGGTCATCCATCGCCTCGATGCTATCCTCGAAATAAAAATTCTGTACAGTGAGTCTGCTTGGCGTGGTCAGCTCCTGTCCATCCAGCCGGTCGATGAAGATGCACCAGCGTTCATGCTCAGACACCTCTGCGTCCTGAAATGCCTGTCGTGCCGCGTCCGCCACATCTTGCATCGCGTAGACTTTCCAGCCATCTATGATGTTCAGCGCTGAAAACGTCCGCGCATCAAAGTCCAATTCATATGCACCAGTGACGCGCCCCGTGTTCTCCATGCGCTCGGAAGCTGCCGCGTCGAACTGTTCCTGCGAGATCTTCTCCTTGTGCGGAAACATGGCTGTAAATTTTGTGTCCGCGTTTTCGTCGGACAGGCAGTTCCGCAGATGGACTGCTGTCTGAAGCAGCTCCATAGGTTCTGCCACAGAAAAGTACACGCTCTCGCCGTTTTCGGTCACATGAAATACCGCGATTTTTTGCTCGGTATCCCGTGCTTGACGGCTCTCCTGATCCTCCTGCCAGATCTCGCGGCTGATGTGTTCGTACTCGCGCTGCGGAAGCTGGTTGCACAGCTCGTCCAGCACGTCCTCCATGTGTTCCTCCAGCGTCTCATTTTTTAGATGGCGATTCAGCGCCTTGTACCAGCGCTCGTCGAGCCGGAGGACGATTTCCCGGTTGCTCATCGCGGCACCTCCGGTTTCTTCTGCGGCTTGCGTTCGAATTCTTCCTGTGCGCAGTCGCTGATATACTCCTGCACGGCAGCAGGGACGACCTTCTCGTAGAGCCGCTGGGCTGCCTTTTGCAGTTCAGATTCCAGCGTCGAGTTGCGCTTGGCGATGTAGCGCCGGAGGGCGCGGAGCTTTTCTTCCTCGAATGTGATTTGTATATTGGCCTGTTTCATAATCCTCCTTCGTCAGTATGACATCCCGCCCTGCGTCTGTTCCTCTGGCATCGGCGTGGCCACGATTTTGCCATCCACACGCATGAACATTTCCGGCTGCCGGAATTGTTCTGCAAACTGTTCAGCAAGTTCGTGCGGCAGGTCGGTGAAATCATTTTGACCGAGTCCGGCTATAAAGAAATTTCCTGCAATGATGTCGTAGATATCACCATCCGAATCGCGCAGCGCGCGGTTGAGCGGCAGACCGTCCAGCTTTCCGGACTCGCAGCAGACCAGCGCGACGGGCTGGTCAAAGGGATACACGGCTTCCAGATATCCGCCGACGAGAGCCTGCATACTTTGCAGATCATCCCCGATCTGCGTTTCATACGGAGCCTTTCCCGGCTCCACCATTAAGACGTTCAAGTTTTCCTCTCCTTTTCTGTTTGTGATTCTCTCCGGATGTGCTATACTGGGATTACCGGAGGTGATTTTGTGCAGCGGCTTATTTTCCATGTGGACGTCAACAGCGCGTTTTTATCCTGGGAGGCCGCGCGGCGCGTGGCAGATGGAGAACCGGATCTTGGTCTCATTCCTTCTGCCATCGGCGGCGACCGCGACAAGCGCACCGGCGTGATCCTCGCAAAATCCATCCCCGCAAAAAAGTTCGGCGTTACGACCGGAGAGCCTGTTGCTATGGCGCTGCGCAAATGTCCGCAGCTCGTTCTGGCAAAGCCGGACTTTGCTCTTTACACCAGAAACTCCAAAGCGTTTATCGCCATCTGCCGCCGCTTCGCGCCGGTCGTGGAACAGGTATCCATCGACGAATGCTTTCTCGATATGACGGGCACCGGTCTTCTGTACCCAGACCCTATCGCCATTGCGCACACGATCAAGGACACGATTCTCTCCGAGCTTGGCTTCACAGTCAACGTCGGTATTGCGCCCAATAAGCTGCTGGCGAAGATGGCGAGCGATTTTGAAAAGCCGAATAGGGTTCACACGCTGTTTGCATCCGAAATTCCGCAAAAGCTCTGGCCGCTTCCGGTGGGAGAGCTGTATTCCGTCGGCCGCGCGACAGCGAGTAAGCTGACTGCTTCTCAAATCCGCACGATTGGTGATCTTGCAAAGACAGATCTCACGCGCGTCCAAAAAATCGTCGGCATCAAGATGGGAAAGCTCATCCACGATTACGCAAACGGAATGGATTCATCGCCCGTGCTGGCAGAGCCGGAGGCCGTCAAGGGCTACGGCAACTCTGTGACGCTGGAAGAGGATGTGACCGACACCGCGCAGGCAAACAAAATTCTGCTGGCGCTCTGCGACAGCGTCGCGTCCCGGATGCGCGCGGATGGCAGGAGCTGCTCCTGTGTGACCGTGACCATCCGCGGCAACGATTTTCGCAACAAATCCCACCAGAGAAAGCTTCCGGAACCGACCGACGTGACCGCCGAGGTCTTCGCGCTCTCGAAAACGCTGTTTTCAGAGCTGTGGGACGGCTATACACCGCTGCGGCTGCTCGGCGTGACGCTGGGCGATGTTTCCGACAATGAGACGGTTCAGCTCTCCATGTTCCAAGATGATCAAAAAGATCGCGCTCGGAAACTTGACCAGACCGTTGACCAACTGCGCAGCAAATTTGGCGTGACCGCCATCTCGCGCGGGAGCGTCACGGATGCGACGAAGCGCGTGGGCAGAAAATATAAGGCGCAGTTGGAAGACGACAAACCGAAGCAGCTCTAGTCATAGCTGATATACGGAATCTTCAGCCAGTGCGTCCAACGCGCACCTTCCAGCTTTGTTTTCACGACGCCGTAGCGCGTTCCCATTGCCTCGACCACCTCACCATTGCCGATGTACACACCAATATGACCCTCGTGCCAGACGGCAAGACCCGGCGTTTCCGGGATCGTGTCAATGGGGCCGGAGACGGTTGCGGAGTGGTACATTTCGTTTGCTGTGATATCCGGCATCCCGTTGGTATTGTAGATGATTTCCTCGCTCTCAGCATCTAACCAGCCGTAGCCTTTAATCAATCCAACACAGTCTGTCGTTCTACCGCCGACCCACGTCTGGCGGATGAAATCTGCATTGCCAGCAAGAGCATCCGGATACTGCGCGAGTTTTGCTTCGAACAGGCTCTCGGTCAGCACAAGGCCGAACGTACCCCACACATAGCCCCAGTGTTCTTCGTAGGCGTGAATGGCGTACTGCACCAGATCGTCGGCGTTCTTGCCAGCCGGGTTCGTGAAGCCGGATGTGTCCAGTTCCGTGCTGCCGGTTCCGCTGCCATAGTCGATCTGGATCGTGCCGCCCGATGCGCCGGTGCCGTCGCTGCCATTGGCATTGCCTGCGATCATCGTGTAGATGTGCGCGGCGTTTTCCTTGTCCTCGTCGGTTATGGTTCTGCCGAGCTTTGCCGCAAGGTTTTCATACGCTGCCGCCAGCGAGAGCGGCACAGTGGCGGTATAGGGTTCCTCCTGTTCTATGACGCTCCCGTCTTCCAGTTCAACGAGTACGGTTCGCGTTCTCTGCTCTGTGATGAAAAAGCAGTCCACAAAACGGTCTGCCGCGCGCTGACTTGGCGCAGCCTCGCCAAAACAGAGGGCATAAAAAATCGCCTTGACCTGTATCGGGTCAAGGCGATTGCCGTCGGTCATAGTCGCGTTGGCTTCCGCCACCGCCGAATCCAGAAAGGAAAAAGCCGTCTGCATATCTGCAATGTGCGTTCTGAATTCGTCTGGCACGTCTTCGCTATATGTCACCCCATAAAAAGAGGCTTCCACGGCAGAGTTGTTGTGGTCGGCCCCACCTGACGTGGCGGAGCAGAGGATCGCGGCAATCAGGATAACCGGTGCGAAGATGGCGACCAGCAGAAAGCCGATGCCTTTGCGCCCCTTTTCGCTGGTCAGCAGTGCGGCGGCAACACGCGCGGCTATTGCGCTCATGCTCATAGCTGCATCCCGCCCATGACCGGCGCAGCTTCCGGTTCACCATCGTGTTCAGCCAGAAGCGCTCGGTCATGTTCGTCCAGACGATTGGACAGGCCAGCCGCGTCCATGTACTCTGTGACGTTTCCAACCATACGCCGAAGGAGCTTTTCTTCGCCCTCTGCCTGCGGTCCCAGCCGGATACGCTGCTCCGCCAACGCCTGTGTGACCAGTCGCTGTTCGTCCGGAGACAGGTTCAGGGACATCGTTTCTGCCGGCTCTGCCTGTCCTCCGACCACCATGTACCGCGCGTGGATGCTGTTGTCGCTGCGGACCGCTTTCGTGATCGCAGAGGAAATGAGGGACATCCGATCCATATCCGCGCCGCTTTCGCCCAGCGTTTTGCCAGTCATGAAATGCTCTGTCCTGCGCTGACTGTCCTCGTACCATTCCAGAAACATATCCAGATAGATGCCTTCGCTTCCGCCGTAATCGGTTTTACAGAAAAAGTCAGCACCTTTTGGAATCTGCCGACCATGTTCCCAGCGCCAGTCCATGGTGAAATATTCGTCGGGCAGATAGCCGACGCTGTCCAACCGAGCTTCCAGCTCGTGAAAAACATCTTCCGCTTTGCGCTGACCGGCATATTTCAGCTTGCGGGGGTTCTCTGCATCCGGCTCCCAGCGTTCAAATTCAATTTGCTTCATACATTCTCCTTTTCATCTGTTATTTTCCGCCTGCCTTTCCGAACAGCTTTTCCTTGTAGGCCGGTGCTGTGACGAGCAGGTCATAGCGTTCGTTGCCGCATTTGTAGAGACACTCGCCCTTGTGCGGGGCCTGAATAATGTTGAACTCGCTTTCCTCCAGCTGGAGCAGATCCATGAACTCCTTTTTGTTGACCGTGCCGCAGTTGAACAGGAACTGGTGCGGAGGAATTGAGAACAGCGGCTTTGTCATTTCGCGCACACCGGGGCGGTCAAAATCCTCTACGTTCTGCGACGCCATGAGCATGGCGGAGTTCTTCTTTCGGACGCGCTTCAGCGCATTGCGGATATATTCGACCGCCACAGGATTGCCAAGCCAGATATACAGCTCGTCCAGTGCCGCGACCGTGTTGCCCTCGATCAGCAGCTTGTCCGTCATGTAGGACAGCAGATTCAGAAGGATCGTGCTGCGGACGTTGACTGCGACCTCATTCAGCCCCTTTACACCGAACACAAGGAATCTGGTCGAGGTCAAATTGCTGTGACCATTGAAGAACTTCGCGTCAGCTCCCTTGCACATGGAGTACAAGCCCAACAGCACCTGCTGGAGCATCTCCTTTGTATAGAGCTGCGGCTTCTGCTCGTCAAAATTCAGGTATTCGATTTCGATGTAGTCATAGAGTTCAGAAAGGATCGGATAATCCTCTGACTTCATCAGGCTGAAATCTGTTTCTTCTGTAATGCCCCATTCGGTATAGAGACGCATCAAAAGAATCTCGATGGTGTCGATCTGCGCCGTTGTGAAATCCTTATAGCAGCGCAGTACGTCTTTCAAAAACGAAATGTGCTGTGCCAGCCGCGTGGACTGGCGGAAGGCGCTCGGTGCATCCACATCATACGGATCAGCGTCGGTATCCCAGCAGCGCGGTTCCAGCAGATTGATCTTATACGTTCCTTCGATGATGTCTGCAAAGCACCCACCGACTGCACGGCACATCTCCCACTGCTCGTGCTCCACGTCCAGCGTGATGATCGACTTTCCTGCTTCGAGAAAGTTCAAAAGCAATAATTTCATCAAGAAACTTTTGCCCTGCCCAGTATTGCCGAGAATGAGAATATTGGCAGAAGTTTTATCTTCATCACGCTGGTCAAAATCGACCACGATGTTGCTGCCGCATTTATCCTTGCCGATATAAAAGCCCTTTCGGTCTGTCTTGCCGGAGTAGTTGAACGGGAACAGATTCGCCACAGAACCGGCAGGCAGCACCCGTTCATATTCCGTTCCGAACGCATTATAGCCGCACGGACTCACGCAGCAGAAGCCCTGCTGCTGGCGCAGCTTCAGCTTGTCCACATTGAGCTTTGCCCGTGTCAGCTCTACCGTGACCTGATTCTGCAAGATTTCGAATTCCGTCTGATCCGATGCGATCAGCTCCATATAGACCGCGCAGTGCATCAGGGATTCCTTGTTGCGGTGCATGGAGCCGACGAGCGTTTTGACATCCTGCAAATTACTCTCGGCCTCGACCGCCTGCTGGATGTTCTGCGTGCTGTTCCGCTTCATGCGGTTGCGGATCTCGGCGTTGTGGACGATCCGGCTTTCCTCCAACGGCGTAACAATGCGCGTATAAACGTGCAGCGTTACGCCGTGCATCTCACCTAAGTGGCGCAGGATGGCTTGATCGTCCGTGGCGGTCGGATATTCCCGCAGTGCCCAGACGCACCGGATGCTGTTGCCGCAGAAATAGCGGTCAAATTCAAATTTGACCAGCGATGGCGCGATCATATCCAGAAACGATTTCAGTTTTTCCGCTTCCGGATCGGCGCGCTGTTTTTTCTTAAAAAGCGCCATGCTCATCCCTCCAGAAACCGCTGACCGTCGTAGTCCTCCATCCGCTCCGAGGTCGTGTTTTCTTCAAAATAGAGCGCAAGAATGCGCTTGAGATCCTCGCGCCCTGCTCTGCGGACAGGCAGGCCGCTCTTGTGCAGGGATTCCTCGATGGTGGAGAGAAGTGAATAGACGGTTTCGCGTTTTTCATCCTTCAGCCGCACGACCAGATAGAACTCCCGCGCCAGTTTCATTTCCACCTGCATCTCGTCCAGATGCTGTCGATCCTGTTCCAATAAGCGCCGGATCTCCGGATTCGTTTCCTGCTGGAGCCGGTCGTGGTAGAACGCGCGGTTCTGCGTAAAAGATTCTCTGGAATTGAGCGCCAGCAGCTCGATGTTTGCCTGTGT
>ENA-OZRZ01000399-OZRZ01000399.1-human-gut-metagenome-genome-assembly--contig:-NODE-399-length-10403-cov-5.227870_pt1 | contig 10403 bp, 6 predicted proteins | sample MGYA00244118_ERZ653958 | MGnify/ENA primary metagenome ERZ653958 (study PRJEB26926, sample SAMN06164727) | human gut metagenome | biome: ENVO:00009003; feature: ENVO:2100002; material: ENVO:00002003... | reverse complement strand
ATTCCGCCATATCCGCATATTCTGTTTTGTTCGCTGCCGTTCGGCTCGGAACGATGTTTATTATACCACAGGTGCAAAGAAAGTCAAGCATTTTTTGCAAAAATAGTACGACAAATTTTTTTACGAAAATTGTTGCATTCCGTATAGGCCGAATGGGGCGAAAAATCCGGCGGAGTATGATACAATAAATATTACCCCTGCGGGGCAGCGGCCCGGCGGGACTATTTACGGAAGAGGGAAACTGCGAATGTTCAACATCATTATCTTTCTCATCGGTGCAGGCATCATGTTCTACATGGCATGGCGGAGCTGGTCGAGACGCCGCAAGCTCATGACCAGGGGCGAAAAGGTCGAGGCCGCTGTGGCAGGCACGGTCCAGAGCCGGGACGGCGAAGCCTACCTGTTGGAGTTCACCACTGCTGGCGGCACCCACCGCCTCCATTACCCCAAGTCTGCCAAGGGCAGAGAGCTTGCACAGGGAGCTGTCGTCACCCTTTATTATAACCCCGACGACCCCGCCGAGATGTACGTCGAGGGCGACAAGTCCGTCCTGGGGGCAGAGGTGCTGTATGTGGTGCTGGGCATCGTGCTGCTGGTGCTGATGGCCGGCATCGTCCGCTGAGAGGGGGAGAAGAAAATGAAACTCGAACATTTTGGCATGGCGGAACCCGGTGACTGCCGGGTGGTCTTTTCCGCCGCAGCAGAAGAGCTGGAAGCGGCGGTGCAGGCCGAAAAGGCGGCCCCGGACGCTCCGCAGGACGAGGATGACCTGCTGACGGCGGCGGTCAATTGGGCGATCCTGGAGGGCTTCTCGCCCCTGTTCGCCCAGCTGATGCAAGAAAACGATCTGCAGCCCGTCACCGACCCGGATTTTGAGCTTCTGGCCGTGAATCGGGCCGAGGGCTTCCGGGCGGGGGTGCAGTTCTTCTGCCTGCCGCCGCTGGAACTGGGAGAGTACACCGGCTTTACCCAGCCCATCCAGCCTCGGCCTATCCGGGAGCTGACCATCGAGCTTGAAATAAACCGCCGCCACGGTGACGAAGACCGCGCCGCCGACGCCGAGGGCAAGCGCGCCCTCCGCGCCAAGGTGACGCAGGACATCTACGCCCAGCGCTGCCAGCAGGCCCGCGCCGTGGCCGAACAGGCCCTCATCGCCCAGCTGGGTACACACGTCACCGGCCCGCTGCCCAAGCAGCTGGTGGCCGGCAACTACTTTGCCGAGCAGCGCCAGTTCAACCTGCGGATGCAGGCCAACGGCGTCAATTTCGACCAGTACTTAAAGGTGCAGGGCCAGACGGTGGAAGAATTCCGAGCCTGGCTCCACGCCGAGGCCGAGCGCAAGCTGCGCAGCCGGATGGGTCTGCTGCTGGTGGCGCAGAAAGAAGGGCTCTGGCCGACGGAAGCCGAGGTGGATGACGAGCTTGCCCACTGGGACGCAAAGCGGGACGGGGAGCACACCTTCGCTTCCAACGACCGCCGCCGCGCCGCCCAGCGCATCGCATCCAGCCACGCCGCTGCCTTTATTCTGGCCCATTCCACCCTCACACCGCCGCCTGCTGAGGCAACGGTGCTGAAAGCCGAAAACAGGTAAAAAAGAAAATATTGCCGACCCGCAAAAAATAAAACAGAGCAAACAAAAATGGGGCTGTTGCAAAATAGCCCCAACGAAAAAAATGAGATAGACTTCCCCGAAAGGGGTTGCCTATCTCATTTTTTGTTGTAAGAGGAAGTGTTCATCGACGGCACAAAGATCGAGAGCCTGGCGAATCGATACACCTATCACTTGCCGGGGGCTATTTTTATCATCAAACGGAACACCGGCGAATTTTTTTCGCGTCACATTCTCTGTAAGTGAAACCCGTCAGAACAAAGCACCTCTCCACTGCATGAAATCATTGAGATACCGCTGCTTTATCCTCTGGCCACGATCTTCTGAGCGCCGCATAGGAAATAAGGAAGTTTGCAAGCCAACCTGCCGGGACTGCAAGCCAAACAAAAGCAATGCCAAAACGCGGTGCACAAATCAAAGCAACAGACAAGCGGATCGCAAGGTTTACCATATTTGCAATAAGAAACGGCCGCATGATTCCAAGTCCGCGAAGAACGCCATCAGTTGCCATCTTGATGCCCATGAAGATGAAAAAGTAACCAAGCCATCTCATATAATCACCGGACACCTGATAGGCCAACGCGGTTCCGTCTTTTCCCAGGAACAACGAGGAAATCTGTGTGTGCAGTGTTTCAATGACCACGAAAGCAAGAACTGCAAAGCATAGATCCAACACCAGTGCAGCATGATAACCTTTTTTGATACGCTCAATTTTCTTTGCGCCAAGATTCTGGGATACAAACGGCGAAACTGCATTGCCGATGGATACGAAGATCAGCGAAAAAACATTTTCTACCCGCATCGTTGCCGCATACCCGGCAAGTGCCTGTGTGCCGAAGGGATTTACCACTGCCTGCACGATCATCATACCGATAGACACTGTGGACTGCTGCAAAACCGATGGTACCGCAATGCGAAGCATGGAATACAGCTCCTGCCGGTCGAACCTGCTAAAGGAGCTCTTGTATTGCCGCATCCGAGACAGAAAGATCAAAAACGAAAACACGGCAGAAATTCCTTGTGCGATCAAGGTCGCAAGGGCTGCACCAAACACCCCCAGACCAAGACCAGCCACCATCCAGAGATCCATAAAAATATTCAGGATAGATGAGAATATCAGCAGTCCCAACGGAATTTTGGATTCACCGATGGAAGTGAACATGGTGGAAAGAATGTTGTACATGAATAGAAACGGGAAACCCACAAAGTAGACACGCAGATACAATACTGCTTCTTCCAATATATCGGCAGGGGTCTGTAATCCGCTCATCATGAAATGGGAAAAGCAAAAGCCAAAGACACCAAGGACAACGCTTAAGATCAAAAAGCTGATCAGGGACGTTGACACAATGGTTTTCATTTTACCATAATTTTTTGCACCAAAACAGCGGCTTACAAGCACACCTGCGCCCACACCAGCACCAAGCGCCACACAAATAAAAACATTGGTCAGTGCAGCACAAGCACCAACAGCCGCAAGTGCCGAGGAGCCAACAAATTGACCAACGATTATGGAATCGGCCATATTGTATACTTGTTGAAAAAAGCTGCCAAGGATCATCGGCATCGCAAAAACAGTCAGCGCTTTAAGGGGTGGATCTGTAATCAAATATTCATCTTTCGACATGAATATATTCCTTCTCAAAATCGTTTATCGCAAATTTTATTACAAGTCAAGAAATTAGTCCAGCATTCAAACGGCATCTTTGCGATATGCAATTCACCGCTGCTGCATTAAAAAGTTGAATTGCTATCAGTTGAAGCGTTAAGTCTCCACGCCCTCGAACTGGCTGTTGTAGAGCTTGGCGTAGAAGCCGCCCTGCGCCAGCAGGGTATCGTGGTCGCCCTGCTCCACGATGTGGCCGTCCTTCATTACAAGGATGACGTCGGCCTCCCGGATGGTGGAAAGGCGGTGTGCCACGATGAAGCTGGTGCGGCCCTGCATCATCCGGGCAAAGGCTGCCTGGATACGCACCTCGGTGCGGGTGTCGATGGAGGAAGTGGCTTCGTCCAGGATCAGCATCGGGGGCAGACAGAGCATCACGCGGGCGATGCAGAGCAGCTGCTTCTGGCCCTGGCTGATGTTGCCGCCATCCTCGGCGATGACGGTGTCGTAGCCCTCGGGCAGGCGGCGGATGAAGCTGTCAGCATGGGCTGCCTTGGCCGCAGCCACCACCTCGTCGAGGGGGGCGTCCGGCTTGCCGTAGGCGATGTTCTCCCGCACGGTGCCGGCCCGGAGCCAGGTGTCCTGCAGCACCATGCCGTAGCTGCCGCGCAGCGAGGCGCGGGTCACGTCCCGGATGTCGGTGCCGGAGACTTTGATGGAGCCGCCGTTGACATCATAGAACCGCATGAGCAGGTTGATGAGGGTGGTCTTGCCGCAGCCGGTGGGGCCGACGATGGCGATGCGCTGGCCGGGCTTGACGTCCAGAGACAGGCCCTCGATGAGCGGGCGGTCGGGCAGATAGCGGAAAGAGACGTCCTCGATCTGGACGTGGCCGTCCGGCACGAGCTTTGCGGCGTTCTCCGCTTCGGGGGTCTGGTCTTCAGCGTCCAGCAGCTCGAACACGCGGGCTGCGCAGGCCAGAGCGTTCTGCAGCTCGGTCACGACGCCGGAAATTTCGTTGAAGGGCTTGGTGTACTGGTTGGCGTAGTTCAGGAAGATGCTCAGCTGGCCGATGGTGATGCCTCCAGCTACGGCATAGATGGCGCCCACGAGGCCGACGCCTGCGTAGACGATGTTGTTGACGAAGCGGGTGGCGGGGTTGGTCATGCTGGAGAAGAAGATGGCCTTCAGGCTCACGTCCTGCAGGCGGCCATTCACCTCGTCAAAAGCCTCGAGGCTCTGGGCCTCGTGGCCGAAGGCCTGCACGACCTTCTGACCCTCTATCATCTCGTTGACAAGGGCAGTCTGCTCGCCGCGCACGGTGCTCTGGCTCTGGAAATACTTGTAGCTGCGCTTTGCGAGAAAGCTGGCCACCACAAGGCTCAGCGGGGTGATGCAGACCACCACCAGCGTGATAGGGACATTCTGCTGCAACATGAAGAGCAGGGTACCGAGGATGGTCAGCACACCCGAGAACAGCTGGGTGAAGCCCATCAGCAGGCCGTCCGCGAAGGTATCCACGTCGGCCACCATCCGGCTCACGATGTCGCCGGAAGGATGGCTGTCGAGGTAAGAGAGGGGAAGGGTCTGGATCTTCCGCATGGCGGCGTTGCGCAGGTCACGGCTGACTGCGAAGGTGATGCGGTTGTTGCAGACGCTCAGCAGCCACTGCGCAAAGGCGGCGACAACAGCCACCACGATGATCTCGTAGATGATGCGCAGCACGCCCGCGTGGTCCACGGCACCTTTGCCCAGCATCATGTCGATGGCACTGCCGCAGAGGATGGGGATATACAGCTGGGCCGCCACGCTCACAGCGGCCACGATGAGGCTGCACACCACGAAGAAGCCATAGGGCTTGATTTTCTGCAGCACCCGGGTCATGGTGGCCTTCTGCTGTTCAGGGGTCAGCTTGCTTTTTGCTTTTGCACTCATTTCTGCGCATCTCCTTTCTTGAACTGGCTCTCGTAAATTTCTTTGTAGACCGGGCAGCTTTCCAGCAGCTCGGCGTGACGGCCAAGCCCCACCATGCGGCCATCGTCCAGCACGATGATCTGGTCGGCGTGCTGCAGGCTGGCGGCGCGCTGGCTGACGATGAAGACGGTCAGATCGCCCGGCAGAGCGGCCAGAGCCTTGCGCAGGGCCGCGTCGGTGGCGTAGTCCAGTGCGCTGGCGCTGTCGTCGAGGATGAGGATGTCCGGCTTGCCTACGAGGGCGCGGGCGATGGTCAGACGCTGTTTCTGACCGCCGGAGAGGTTGCGTCCGCCCTGCTCCACCGGCTCGTCGAGGCCGAGGGGCTTGGCTTTCACGAACTCCGCAGCCTGTGCCGTTTCCAGCGCAGCCCAGAGGTCGGCGTCGGAGGCATTCTGGCTGCCCCAGAGCAGGTTGGAGCGGATGGTGCCGCCGAAGAGCTGGGCCTTCTGCATGACCACAGCCACCTTGCCGCGCAGGTCGGCGCGGGGGTACTGCCGGACCGGTCGGCCCATGATCTCCACACTGCCCTCAGTGGCGTCGTAGAAGCGGGGGATGAGGCTGATGAGGCTGGATTTGCCGCTGCCGGTGCCGCCGATGACGCCGATGGTCTGGCCGCGCTTGGCGGTGAAATTGATGTCGGAGAGGCTGGGTGCGCCTGCGCCCTTGTAGGTCAGGCTCACATGGTCGAAACGGACGGCGTCGCCGGCCCTTTCCGCCGGAACATTGCCGGTGAGCTCAGCCGGGAACTCCATGCCGGGCTTTGTGTCCAGAACCGCCTGCACACGGCCTGCACAGGCCAGAGCCTTGCTCACCTGAACGATGAGGTTGGCCAGCTTGACCAGCTCGACCAGGATCTGGTTCATGTAGTTAACCAGCGCGATGACATCGCCGGAGGCCATGCCGCCGATGCTTATCTCGATGCTGCCTACATACAGCAGCGCCACGATGGCAAGGTTGATGATAACGTAGGTCAGCGGGTTCATCAGGGCGGAGATGTGGCCCACGTGGAGCTGCATTTGGGTCAGCAGCTCATTGGCGTCCTCGAAGCGGTCCACCTCGCTCTTTTCCTTGTCGAAGGCGCGGACGACGCGCACGCCGGTCAGGTTTTCGCGGGTGAGGCCCAGAACCCGGTCGAGGCGGGTCTGCACCGACTTATAAAGCGGACGGGTGATGACCATGACGCCGAAGACGACGATGCTCAGCAGCGGGATAGCCACCACGAAGATGAGGGCGGCGCGGAAGTTGACCGTAAAGGCCATGATCATGGCGCCGAGCACCACGAAGGGGCTGCGCAGGAACAGACGGAGGAAGAGGTTCAATCCGCTCTGCACCTGATTGACGTCGCTGGTCATCCGGGTGATGAGGGTGCTGGTGCCCATGGTGTCCATCTCGGAAAAGCTCAGCGTCTGGATGTGCTCAAACAGCGCATGACGCAGACCGGTGGAATAACCCACGGCGGCTTTGGCCGAGAAGTATTGGGCCGTCAGGCTGCACGTGAGGCCGATGATGGCCAGAAGCAGCAGGATGCCGCACCGCACGAGGATGTAGTGGAAATCGTGGGCCGCGATACCCACGTTGACGATGTCGGCCATCACAAGCGGCACGAACAGGTCAAACGTAGCTTCCAGCATCTTGAAAAGCGGTGCAAGCACGCTCTCGCGCTTGTAGTCGCTGAGATAGCGAAGCATTTTGTTCAAGGCTCGATACTCCCTTTCTTTCATACATTTAGTCGAGACGCTCCTTATTATAACGCACTCCCAACAGGAATGCTATGTTTTTTGCCAAAGAAAACCGGCTCTGGATGCAGATTTCGGCTCCGGAGATTGAGAAAACCGGAAAATCCTGCTATACTGGAAAGGAATCTCAACGGAAAGAATGGTGGATGCAATGGCAAAAGATGGTGCGGCACGGCTGCGGCTGCGCCCGGTGGGCGCGGCAGACCGCAAAAAGCTGCCGGAATACGGGCCGCTGGGTACGGGCTGTCCGGCGATAGAGCGGGCTGTGGCAGCGCTCTATAAGGGCCAGAACGAGGAGAGCTTCTGGGCGCTGATGAACGCCATCAACTATGCCCTCGAGCTGGACACCAGGGTCCTGGTGCCGCTGGAAGCTGCGTCCGACCAGCCGGACGGGGCCGCCCCGTGGGCGGAGCATCCTGTCCCGGCGGAGAAAGCGAAAGACCTGCAGCCCTGGACCCTGCGCACCCAGAAGGGCCGGTGTTACCTGCCGGTGTTCACTTCCGTGAAGATGGCGGAGGCCGATAAAGGCACGGCCAGCCGCCCCATGGCGGAACGGCTTCTGGCTTCCGCCATGCAGATGGCGCTGGACTCCGACAGCATCGACGGCGTGGTCATCGACCCGTGGACCAGCTCTGCCACGCTGGACTGCTCGCTTTTGAACGGTCTGCTCCATGCCAGCCACGACACCGATGAGCCGGGCGAAGCGGAGCTGCGGGCCGGCAACCATGCCATGGCCGAGGAACGCTGGGACGACGCGATGCACTATTATCAGCTCTCTGCCGAAGAGGGCTGCGCCGAGGGCCTTGCCATGATGGGCGAGATGCTCTACGAGGGCCGGGGCTGCCGCAAGAGCCCTGCACAGGCCCGCAAGTTCTGGAAAAAAGCCGCCGACGCCGGCGATGTGGCCGCATGGGTGGCGCTGGGCGACGATGCCATGGTGCAGGGAAAAGGGGCCGGTGCGGCTCTGCGGGCCTACCGCAAGGCTCAGAAACTCTGCGCCTCCACCCCCGACATCGCCTATATGCCGCAGGTCTGCCTGCGGGTGGCCCAGTATGAGACCCAGTATATCTCCCGCAAAAAGGCGCTGGCTCAGCTGGCTGAGGCGAAGCAGGGCTTCCTCGTCCGCAAAAAAGAGGGGGACGAGACGGCCCAGAGCTGGCTGGACGAGACGGAGGCCGTCATCCGCCAGCTGCTCGAGAGAGAATGAGCGGAAACACAAAATCTTTACAAATGCTCTAAGAAATCGTCATACGGAACCGATATGATATTGAAGGAAAAATATGCGCGTCGCAAAAACAGAGAGGACGACCAGAATGAGCAAAGTGATCGGTATTGACCTTGGCACCACGAACAGCTGCGTGGCAGTGGTGGAGGGCGGCAAGCCCGTCGTCATCACCAACGCAGAGGGAGAGCGCACCACCCCCAGCGTGGTGGCGTTCACCAAAGACGGCGAGCGTCTGGTGGGCGGCGCGGCAAAGCGCCAGCTTGCCACCAACTCCGGCCGGACGGTGTCCAGCATCAAGCGGTATATGGGCAGCGACTACCGCGTCCACATCGACGGCAAAGACCTGACTCCGCAGGAGATCAGCGCCATGATCCTGACCAAGATACGCCGCGACGCCGAGAGCTACTTGGGTGAGCCGGTGACGGAGGCCGTCATCACCGTCCCCGCTTACTTTGACGACAGCCAGCGCAAGGCCACCCAGGATGCGGGCCGCATCGCAGGCCTGAACGTCCTGCGCATCATCAATGAGCCTACCGCCGCCGCTGTGGCCTACGGCCTTGACAACGAAGCGCCCCAGAAGATCCTGGTCTACGACCTCGGCGGCGGCACCTTCGACGTCTCCATCATCGAGATCGAAGACGGCACCTTTACGGTGCTGGCCACCGGCGGCGATACCCGCCTCGGCGGCGACGACTTCGACCAGCGCATCGTGGAATACGCCGTGGCAGAGTTCAAGAAATCGGACCGCATCGACCTCTCCCGCGACCCCGCCGCCATGGGACGCCTGAAAGAAGAGGCCGAAAAGGCCAAGAAAGAGCTGTCCAGCGCCCTCTCGGCCCAGCTCAATCTGCCCTTCATCGCTGTGGGCAAGGACGGCCCCCACCATCTGGATCTGAGCCTGGGCCGCCCCCAGTTTGAGATGATGACCGGTGACCTGCTGGCCCGCACCGTTCAGCCGGTGCAGAACGCCCTGCGGGATGCCGGGATTTCCGCCAGCCAGCTGGGCAAGGTGCTGCTGGTGGGCGGCAGCACCCGGATGCCTGCGGTGGAGCGTCAGGTGAAGGAGCTGCTGGGCTGCGAACCCAGCCACAGCCTGAACCCGGACGAGTGTGTTGCCATGGGTGCGGCTGTGCAGGGCGGTCTGCTGCAGGGCGGCGGCAAGCTGGCTGGCGCTTCTGGTGCAGCGGCGCAGGGCCTTGTGCTGATGGATGTGACCCCGCTGACCCTCTCCATTGAGACGCTGGGCGGCGTGGCCACCCCGCTGATCACCCGCAACAGCATGATCCCCACCCGCAAGAGCCAGATATTCACCACGGCCCGCCCCATGCAGACCAGTGTGGAGATCAACGTCCTGCAGGGTGAGCGGCATTTCGCCCGCGACAATAAGAGCCTCGGCAAGTTCAAGCTGAACGGCATCCGGGCCAGCTTCTCGTCCAAGCCCCAAATCGAAGTCACCTTTGATATTGACGTCAACGGCGTCGTGAAAGTCTCGGCCAAAGACCTCGGCACCGGCCGGGAGCAGAACATCACCATCACCGGCAGCACGAACCTCTCGGAGAATGAGATCCAGCGCGCCATGGCCGACGCCGCCGCCTACGAGGCCGAGGACAGCCGCCGCAAAGAGCGGCTTGACCTCCACAATCAGGCCGAGGTGCTGGCCTACAAGGTGGACGAGGCCCTCTCCAAGTGCAAGAAGGAGCTGGATAAAGAGGAGAAGAACCGCATCAAGGCCGATGTGGCGAACCTCCGCCGCTGCCTGCGGAAGGATAAGCCCGAGAAGATGAACGAGACGGAGGAAGCGAACCTCCGTCAGGCCAAGAGCCAGCTCGAAGCATCCGCAAACCACCTGATGGTGCTCTATGCATCGGAGCAGAGCGAGAACGGCTCGGACGGGACCATTTGATAAACAGTAAGACCCCCGCTGTGTTTGCAGCGGGGGTCTTTTGCGTCTGAGGGAAAAAGTATCTATGGAAAATGAAGAGGAGAGAGGGAAAAGCTTATCGGCCAACGATGAGGTCGCGGCGGCCGCGGAAGCCCACGGTGAGGTGAGCGCTGCTGCCGAGGTGGCGCAGAGTGACCCGGGTGCCGGGCTTCTGGCCCTGGCACAGCAGAGTCAGGTTCAGGGTGGTGGAAGTCTTGCCGGTCTTGAGCACCAGAGTGCTTACGCCCTGATTCATCAGGGTCTGCATGTCGAGGATGGTGGTGCGGAAGCTGTCTCTTATACACATCTGACGCTGCCGACGACTTAATAGG
>ENA-OZRZ01000398-OZRZ01000398.1-human-gut-metagenome-genome-assembly--contig:-NODE-398-length-10451-cov-4.027318_pt1 | contig 10451 bp, 7 predicted proteins | sample MGYA00244118_ERZ653958 | MGnify/ENA primary metagenome ERZ653958 (study PRJEB26926, sample SAMN06164727) | human gut metagenome | biome: ENVO:00009003; feature: ENVO:2100002; material: ENVO:00002003... | reverse complement strand
GATCTGCCCGGCGGCCTTCACGCCGCCTGCCTCCTCCAGCAGGGTCCTGGCCTGCTGGCACAGGGCCTCGTAGTTATCGGGCTCGTTGTCGATGAGACTGCCGCTGCCCTGGCGGAAGTCGCCGCCCATGGTGTTGCGCAGCCCCGGGGGGACAATGCCCTGGGCGGGGTCCAGAGACTGGCCCTCCGTCAGCGCGTTCCGGTCGATGGCCAGGGCCAGGGCCCGGCGCAGGGACTCGTTTTCCAGGCTGCCGGTCCGCTGGTTCAGCAGCAGCAGGGTGGTCTGGGGATAGGGATCGGAGGTGTCACCCTCCGGCAGGTTCATGGCAAAGTCCACGTCGCCGCCGGACAGCAGGTCCGCCCGGGCCTGGCCGTCCGTCTCGAACCGGAACTCCAGCACGTCCGGCCCCAGGCGGCGGGCGTCATAGTACCCGTCGGCCGCCTGGGCGGTGAGGCCCGTCTCGTCCCAGCCGGTGGCCCGATAGGGGCCGTCGGTCAGCAGGGTCTCGGAGTGCAGGGACCAGTCCTCCCGCTCCGCCGCGTCGCTGCGCACCGGCATGGTGGCCGTCCCGGCGCAGACATCCGTCAGGAAATAGGCGCACTTGTAGGAGAGCTTCACCACGAAGGTGAAGTCGTCCGGGGCGGATACCTGAAGAAGGCTTCCGTCCTGCTTGGCCTGCACCTGGTCAAAGCCCGCCACCATGTTCAGCAGAGCCGCGTGGGGGGAGCCGGTGGCCGGGTCCGCCAGCCGCTGCCAGGCATAGACAAAGTCGTGGGCGGTGACGGTCTGCCCGTCGGACCAGCGGGCGTTCTGCCGCAGGGTGAAGGTATAGGTCTCGGTGCCGTCCAGGTTGTCCTCCACGGTGTAGGATTTGGCGGCGGCGTAAACCGGCTGGATGCCGCCGTCCTCCCCCCGGGAGAGCTTCATGAGATTTTCAAACAGGTGGGCCACCACCGTGCGTTCGGCGTCGGAGGAGGCCATGGCGGGGTCCAGGGTGGCCGGGGCGGCGTCCAGGCACACCCGCAGGGTCATGGTGTCCCGCGGCTGGGCGCAGCCGGTCAGAACCAGCATGCACAGCACCAGCAACAGGGCCATGTACCGTATCCGTCGTTTCATAGGGGCCACGCTCCTTACTTTGATTTGGGCTCCGCAGGGGTCACCCGGCCGTCCTCCGCCAGGGTGGCGGGGATGATCTGGCTGCGGGTGTTGCGGGCGATGTCGTCCAGCCGCATGCGGGAGGGGAAGTCCGACAGCAGGGTATAGGCCACGCCGTGCTTCTTCGCCCGGCCGGTGCGGCCGATGCGGTGGATGTAATATTCGTTCTCCTCGGGTACCTCGAAGTTGAACACCGCGTCCACGTCGTCCACGTCGATGCCCCGGCTGGCCACGTCCGTGGCCACGAACACATGGAGCTGTCCGTCCCGGAAGCGGGCCATAACCTCCTCCCGCTTGCGCTGGGGGATGTCACCGTGGATGCACTGGGCGTCCAGCCCCCGCAGCTGCAGGAACTTGGTCAGCCGCTCGGTGGAGCCCTTGGTGTTGCAGAAGCAGATGACCCGGTCCAGCTGCTGGGCGCGGATGATGGAGGCGATGGCGTCCACCTTCTTGTCAGACGGCACCTCGATGCGGTATTGCAGGATATCAGGCTTGTTTTCCCGGGTGGCCTGGACGGTGATCTCCTCCGGGTCCCGCTGATACACCCAGGAGATGTCCATGACCTCCCGGGAGATGGTGGCGGAGAACATGCCCAGATTCTTCCGATGGGGGATCTTGTCCAGAATCCGGGTCACATCGTGGATAAAGCCCATGTCCAGCATGCGGTCCGCCTCGTCCAGCACCACGGTCTGCACCTGGCCCAGGGTGACGGTGCGGCGCTTCATATGGTCGGACAGGCGGCCCGGGGTGGCCACCACGATCTGGGGCCGCCGCTTCAGGGCGTTGATCTGCTTGCCGATGGGCTGGCCGCCGTACAGGCACACCAGCCGCACCCCCTCGTGGCACACGGCGATCTGGCGCATTTCGTCGGTGATCTGCATGGCCAGCTCCCGGGTGGGGGCCAGGATCACCGCCTGGACCTCCTCGCTTTCCGGGTCGATGCGCTCGATGATGGGGATGCCGAAGGCCATGGTCTTGCCGGTGCCGGTGGGGGCCTTGGCGATGACGTCCTTCCCCTCCAGCATGGGGGGGATGCACCCGGCCTGGACGGGGGTGCTGATCTCATATCCCTTGTTCCTTATGGCGCGCATGGTGGCCTCGGACAGGCCGAAGCTGTCAAAGGGCGCGCCCTGTGTAAATTCCATAGCAGTTTCCTCGTTTTCTATATATTCAGCTTGTCAAAAAAGTTTTTTGCCAAGCTGCGTGCGGTTTTTCAGAACTTCAAAAAGTTCTGAAAAACCTATGATTGCAAACGAAAGACACCCCTGATGGGTTTCTTTCGTAACTATCTTCCTTTTCAATGCCGGAGATTTCCGCTTTTTCGACAGCCTCTTTCTGCTCCTTGTACAAAAGAATAAAAAGAGGTATAATAAAACGGATCAAACGAATTAGGAGGTCCCTTCCATGAAGCTCATGGTCCTGGACGGCAACAGTATATTGAACCGCGCCTATTACGGCATCCGCCCCCTGTCCACCCGGGAGGGGCTGTATACCCACGCGGTATACGGCTTCATCACCACCCTCCAGCGCCTGCTGGACGAGGAAAACCCGGAGGCCCTGTGCGTCACCTTCGACCGCCGGGAGCCCACCTTCCGCCACCGGGCGGACGCGGAATACAAGGCCCAGCGCAAGCCCATGCCCCCGGAGCTGGCCATGCAGCTGCCGGTGATGAAGCAGGTGCTTTCGGCCATGTCCGTGCCCTGCTATGAGCTGGCGGGGTACGAGGCCGACGACCTCATCGGCACCATCAGCCGCAAATGCCAGGCGGCGGGGTGGGACTGCGTCATCGTCACCGGCGACAAGGACAGCCTCCAGCTGATCACCGACCGCACCAAGGTGAAGCTGGTGTCCACCCGCATGGGCCAGACCACCACCAAGGATATGACCCCGGAGACCTTCCGGGAGCAGTACGGCTTCGACCCCATCCATATGATCGACCTGAAGGCCCTGATGGGCGACACTTCGGACAACATTCCCGGCGTGCCGGGGGTAGGGGAAAAGACCGCCATGGCCCTGGTGCAGGAATACGGCGCCATTGACGAGATCTACCGCCTGCTGCCGGACCTGCACGCCAGGCCCGCCGCCATCCGCAAGCTGACGGAGGGGGAGGAGTCCGCCCGCCACAGCTATTGGCTGGCCACCATCGTCACCGACGCCCCCCTGGACTTTGACCCGGCGGAAAATCTCCGCCGGCCCTTCCGCCCGGAGCTGTACGACCTGTTCCTGCGGCTGGAATTCCAGAAGCTCATCGACAAATACCACCTGCGCCCCCACCAGGAGACGGCGGAGAAGCCGGAGGTTACCGCCACGGTGGTCCCCGTCCGGACGGAGGACCAGGCCCGGGACCTGCTGGCCCAGTGGCGGCAGGCGGAGGCTGTCACCGTATATGTTGTGATGCCGGACCTGTCCGCCCTTTCCGTCCAGTGGGACGCCGGGGAGAACGCCTCCTGGGCGGCGGAGCTGTGGACCGGGGACTATCAGGGGGACTGGCAGGCCCTGCTGGCGGCGCTGTTCGCCGCCGATATCCCCAAGGTGTCCCACAACGTCAAGGACCTGATGCGCGACCTGCTGGAGGCGGGCCTTCCAGCGGAGGGCTTCGTGTTCGACACCGCCCTGGCGGCCTACCTGCTGGACGCCACCGCCGGAAAATACGACCTGCCCCGGCTGTTTGTGACCTATTTCAACCAGGAGCTGCCAAAGCCCGCCCATCTGGAGCCGGACGCCTTCTCTCCTCTGGGGGACCAGGCTGCCGCCTGGGCGTCGCTGCGCAGCTATGGCGCGGCGATAGAGGCCCTGTATGGTGTGCTGCTGCCCCGGCTCCGGGAGCAGGGCATGGAAAAGTTGTACTTCGATGTGGAGCTTCCTCTGTGCCGGGTGCTGGCGGATATGGAGCGCAGCGGCTTTTTAGTGGACGGCGGGGCCCTGGCCCGGTTCGGCGCGGACCTGTCCGACACCATCGACCGGCTGGAGCAGCGGATTTACGCCGCCGCCGGGCAGCAGTTCAACATCAATTCCCCCAAGCAACTGGGAAAGGTCCTGTTTGAGGACCTGGGCCTGCCCCACGGGAAAAAGACCAAAACCGGCTGGTCCACCAACGCCGACGTGCTGGAGAAGCTGAAGGACCACCCCCTGGTGGCGGACGTGCTGACCTACCGGCAGTATGCCAAGCTGAAAAGCACCTATGCCGACGGCCTGCTGAAGGTCATCGACCCCGACGGCCGCATCCGCACCAGCTTCCAGATGATGGTAACGGCCACCGGCCGCCTGTCCTCCACGGAGCCGAATCTTCAGAATATCCCCACCCGCACGGAGCTGGGCAGCAAAATGCGGGAGATGTTCGTGGCGGCCCCGGGCCATGTGCTGGTGGACGCCGACTATTCCCAGATCGAGCTGCGGCTGCTGGCCCACATCTCCGGCGACACCGCCATGCAGCAGGCCTTCCTGTCCGGCGCGGACTTCCACACCGTCACCGCCGCCCGGGTGTTCCATGTGCCCCAGGACCAGGTGACCCACCAGATGCGCTCCCGGGCCAAGGCCGTGAACTTCGGCATTGTCTATGGCATTTCCGCCTTCTCCCTGTCCCAGGACATCGGCGTCACGGTGCAGGAGGCCAAGGAGTATATGGACCGGTATTTCGCCACCTATACCGGGGTGAAGCAGTATATGACGGACGTGGTGGACAAGGCCCGGGAACAGGGCTATGTGGAGACCCTGTGGCACCGCCGCCGGGCTTTGCCGGAGCTGAAAAGCTCCAACTTCAATATGCGGTCCTTCGGCGAGCGGGTGGCCCTGAATATGCCCATCCAGGGCACGGCGGCGGACATCATCAAGCTGGCCATGGTCCGGGTTCACAGCCGCTTGGCCCGGGAGGGCCTGGCCGCCCGGCTGATTATGCAGGTCCACGATGAGCTGATCGTGGAGTGTCCGGAGGAGGAGGCCCCCCGGGTGGAGGCCCTTTTGCAGCAGGAGATGCAGGGCGTGGCGGAGCTGTCCGTCCCCCTGCTGGCGGAGGCCCACACCGGCCGCAACTGGCTGGCCGCCAAGGGCTGATATTGCGTAACGAAACCATTAAGGAGCAAATACCATGACTGATTATTTTGCCGTGCAGCTGCCGCCGGAACAGATCCGCAGCATCAGCTCCATCGGCCTGGCCCATATAGGCGACGCGGTGTATGAGCTGCTGGTGCGCACCTGGCTGTGCGCCGGGGGCAAGGCCACGGGAAGGGGCCTGCACCGGGCCGCGGTGGCCCTGGTGTGCGCCCCCCGGCAGGCGGAGCTGGCGGAGAAAATTCTCCCCCTGCTGACCCAGGAGGAGCAGGACGTGTTCCGCCGGGGCCGCAACGCCAACGTCCATTCCATCCCGGCCCATGCCAGCCGGGCCCAGTATCAGCAGGCCACGGCCCTGGAGGCTCTGCTGGGCTATCTGTATCTCCAGGGGCGGCGGGACCGGGTCAACGAGCTGTTCTGCCGGATGATGGAGGGGGAGTAATATGCCGCTGGACGCCATTTGCCTGAGCGCCGTGGTCCGGGAGACCGCCGCCCAGGCGGAAAACACCCGCATTGAAAAAATCCAGCAGCCCGCCCGGGACCAGGTGGTGTTGCTGCTGCGGGGCGGGCGGCGGCTGCTGCTTTGCGCCGGAGCCACCCAGCCCCGGCTGCACCTGACGGAGCAGCTGCGGGACAATCCCTCCCAGCCGCCGATGTTCTGTATGCTGCTGCGCAAGCACCTGGCGGGAGGGCGCATTTTGTCCGTTGTCCAGGAGCCCCTGGAGCGGGTGGTGACCCTGACCATCCAGGCTACCGACGAGCTGGGGGAGCAGCGCCAGTGGCGTCTGATCCTGGAGGCCATGCCCCGGCACGCCAATCTCATCCTGGTGGACCACCAGGGCCGGATCACCGACTGCCTGCGGCGGGTGGACTTTGAGATGTCCCAGCAGCGGCAGGTGCTACCGGGCCTGTTCTATCATCTGCCGCCCCGGCAGGAAAAGCGCTCTCCGCTGGAGATCGGCCGGGAGGAATTTCTGGAACTGCTTTCCGCCCTGCCGGAGGATGCGCCCCTGGACGGGTGGCTGCTGGATACCTTCACGGCCCTGCCGCCGCTGATGGCCCGGGAGCTGGTCTGCGCCGCATACGGTGAGACAGACGCCCGTTTGTCCCGGGACAGGGGCGAAAAATTGTGGGACAGCCTTGCAGCATGGCGGGACAGAATTGCCGGCGGCGGCTTTGTGCCCACCCTGCTGCGCCGGGCCGGCCGGCCGGCGGATTTCACCTATTGTCCCATCACCCAATACGGCCCGGCCATGGAGCAGGAAACCTTCGATTCCTTCGGCCGGCTGCTGGATGAATTTTATGAGGGCCGGGACCAGGCGGACCGGGTCCGGCAGAAGGGCCAGGACCTGATGAAGTCTGCCACCGCCGCCCGGGACCGGGTGCGCCGGAAGCTGGCGGCCCAGGAGAAGGAGCTGGCCGCCACCCGGGACCGGGAGCGGCTGCGCATCTGCGGCGAGCTGATCACCGCCAATCTCTATCGCATGGAGCGGGGCATGAACCGCCTGACGGCAGAAAATTACTATGAGGACGGATGCCCACCAATGGACATCCCACTGGATGTGCGGCTGGGGCCCCAGGAGAATGCCGCCCGGTATTTCAAGCAGTATGCCAAGGCCAAGACCGCCGAGAAAATTCTGACGGAGCAGCTGGAAAAGGGCCGGGAGGAGCTGACCTATCTGGAAAGCGTGGTGCAGGAGCTGTCCCAGGCGGAGGCGGAGCAGGATTTCAACGACATCCGGGCGGAGCTGGAAAGCGGGGGGTACCTGAAAAACCGGGGGAAAAAGCAGCCGGGCTTTCAGCGGGCCTCCAGGCCCAGGCAGTTTGTGTCCTCCGCCGGGCTGCGGATCCTGGTGGGCCGCAGCAACCGGCAGAACGACCGGCTCACCGCCAAGGAGGCAGACCGGAGGGATATCTGGCTCCACACCCAGAAAATTCACGGCTCCCATGTGATCCTGTGCACCGGAGGCCAGGAGCCGGATGAGACCAGCCTGTATGAGGCGGCCTGCCTGGCGGCGTACTATTCCCAGGGCCGGGAGGCCGGGAAGGTGCCGGTGGACTATACCCCGGTGCGGTATGTGAAAAAGCCCGCCGGGGCCAGGCCGGGCATGGTGGTGTACACCACCTATCAGACCATGCTGGCCGTTCCGGACGGCCAGCTGGTGAAGAAGCTGGCTGAGAAGTAAATACGCGCGATGAAGCTCAGCCCCCGCAGGCATTTGCCTGCGGGGGCTGAAACTGTCGAGAAACCCGGAAATCTTCTGGAAGATTGCCGGTAACCGACGGCGGGGCACATGGGCCCCGCCCTACAGGCCCTCTTATACCAAAACCTGTTAAAAAGCTTGAAAAGCTTTTTATAGCGCCGAAGGTGCGTCAGGTTTTGTATGGGACGTCACAGCGTGCCCTTGCACGCTGTGCGTGCGCGCAGCGCACGGGATTCCTGATTAAATTTTTTAATCAGGAATCAGTATCAGTAATAGATCCTCCGGCTGCCGGAGACGGTCTCCCGGGTGCAGTAGTCGATCCAGGCCACGGCGGCGGAGAGGTCCCGGTCCCGGATGTGGCGGCACAGGCGGACGCTGGTCTCATAGAGCATGGAAATGCCGTTGAGGGCGCAGAACCGCTCCCACAGCACCAGCACCGAGGAATAGAAGGACCGGAAGATCAGGGGCAGCAGGGTGTTGCCCGACTGCATGGCCAGCTCATGCTGGAAGGCAAAGGCCGCCTCCGCCGCATGGCGGTTGTCCCCGGTCTCCCGGATGGCCTCCGCCGCCCGGAACAGGACGGCGATATCCTCCTCCGAGGCGCAGGCGATGATCCCCGCCGCCGCCAGCTTGTCCAGGGCGTCCCGGACCTCCAGAATGGAGCGGATCTCCTCGTTGCGCAGGCGGCCCCGGTTATAGGTCATAATGGATTTCAGGGTGTCCAGGGTCCCGGCCCGGCGATAGTCCGTGACGAAGATGCCCACCCGGGGCCGGACCTCTAAAAATCCCCGGCGCTCCAGCTCCGCCACGCCGCTGTTGACCACCGCCCGGCTGACGCCCATGGACTGGGCCAGCTGGCGCTCCGGCGGCAGCTGCTGCCCCACCGGCAGCTCCCCGGAGAGGATCATGGCCTCGATGTGGGTGATGAACAGGTCCTTCAGAGACGGGGACACCAGCTTTTCAAACTCCATACGCGCTTCCTCCTCTGGCTGTGGTATGGCCACATACCACAGCCGATTTCGGTTTCATTGTACCAGCTTTTTTCGGATTTTTCAACACTTTCTTCCGCGTGACAGTTGACTTTTTAAGGAAACCTGTGCTATATTGGCGGCATGGCCGATGGTCCAGGCTTCTCTGGCTGGACCAGGCGGCTGAGCTTAGGAGACAGAAATTTTTTTAGGAGGAATGGACATGTTATTCCAGATCTATGGCGAGACCGCCCTGTACCAGCTACTGGGCTTTGTGCTGGTGTTTACCGGGCTGGTGCTGGCCAACGAGTTCGCCCGCCGCACCAAGACCGGCGGCATCATCTGCTTTCTGGTGCTGCCCGCCGTGCTGACGGTGTATTTCATCGCCATCGCCATCGGCGCACACGCCGGCGCGGAATGGGCCCTGAACAACCAGACCTATACCAACATGAACAGCTGGTTCCACTATGCCAAGCTGTACGCCGCCACCGCCGGGTGCATCGGCTTCATGATGCTCAAGTACAAGTGGAGCATCGGCAAGACGGAGTGGTTCAAGGTGTTCCCCTTTGCCATTGTGGCCATCAACATTCTCATCGCCGTGGTCAGCGACTTCGAGTCCGGTATCCGGGGCGCCATGGCCCTGAAGGAGTTCGGCGACCGCTGGTGGCTGTCCTCCGAGAACGTGTGGCTGTACGGCGGCTGGTGGAACTGGGTCAACGGCATCGCCGGTATCGTCAACATCTTCTGCATGACCGCCTGGTGGGGTATCTATTCCTCCAAGGACCAGAAGGACATGCTGTGGCCCGACATGACCTGGTGCTATATCCTGGCCTATGACCTGTGGAACTTTGAATACACCTACAACTGCCTGCCCACCCACTCCTGGTACTGCGGCCTGGCCCTGCTGCTGGCCCCCACCTTTGCCAACCACTTCTGGAACAAGGGCGGCTGGATCCAGAACCGGGCCAACACCCTGGCCCTGTGGTGCATGTTTGCCCAGGTGTTCCCCCTGTTCCAGGACAACAGCGTGTTCTCCACTATCACCTCCGTCTATGCCGACGGCTTTATGAACCCCGCCGTCCGGCCCACCGCCGCCAATCCCACCGCCCAGGGCGTGGTCTCCATTGTGGCACTGGTGGTGAACGTGGTGATCCTGGCCACCATCATCAAGCGGGCCAAGGCCCAGAAGAAGAATCCCTACAAGCAGGAGATCTTCACCGACCAGAGAGACTTCCGGGAGGCCATGGAGAGAGCCTGAGGGTAAGTTACGGCTGTTGGGACCCTCTTTCAGCCGAAGATTTATACGAGAAAAGCACGGCTTGCGCCGTGCTTTTCTCGTTGTTTGTGTAGGGTCAGCGGATGGCGGTGACGGTGTAGCCCTTGTCCTCCACGGTGCGGCGCAGGGTGTCGTCCTCCACAGGGGCGGTAAGAGTCACCACGGCGGTGCCGCTTTCGTGGCTGACCTGAGCGGTCTGCACCTGGGGCATGGCCTCCAGGGCGGTGCGAACGGTGGCCTCGCAGTGGGGGCACATCATGCCCTTGATCTCCAGTGTCTTTTCCATAGTTTGTTCCTCCTTGATGTCGTTTAGGTGATTGGTTCGTTTATGATCGTGCCGGTTATCCCGGAGCTTGAACAGATTCAGCCGCAGGGCGTTGGACACCACGCAGAAGCTGGAAAGGCTCATGGCCGCCGCGCCGAACATGGGATTCAGGGTCAGGCCCAGGGGGATGAACACCCCGGCGGCCAGGGGTATGCCGATGGCGTTGTAGAAAAACGCCCAGAACAGGTTTTCGTGGATGTTCCGCAGGGTGGCCCGGCTGAGCCGGATGGCGGCGGGCACGTCCAGCAGACTGCTGTTCATCAGCACCACGTCCGCCGCGTCGATGGCCACGTCGGCTCCCGCGCCGATGGCGATGCCGGTGTCGGCCCGGGTCAGGGCCGGGGCATCGTTGATGCCGTCGCCTACCATGGCCACCTTGCCCTGCTGCATCAGCCGGCGGATGGCGGCCTCCTTGCCCTCCGGCAGCACCTGTCTCTTATACACATCTCCGAGCCCACGAGACACTCGCTAATCTC
>ENA-OZRZ01000376-OZRZ01000376.1-human-gut-metagenome-genome-assembly--contig:-NODE-376-length-10824-cov-5.674622_pt1 | contig 10824 bp, 7 predicted proteins | sample MGYA00244118_ERZ653958 | MGnify/ENA primary metagenome ERZ653958 (study PRJEB26926, sample SAMN06164727) | human gut metagenome | biome: ENVO:00009003; feature: ENVO:2100002; material: ENVO:00002003... | reverse complement strand
CTTCATTGGAACCGGGGGAATTTATCGGAATGGGAAACCGTTCCAATATCAAAGGACATTTCAGGAAGAAGTTCAGGCTGTTCGAACTGGAGGAGGAACCGCTGCTGGTAGTCGCGTTCAGGACGGAGAAGGAAATATCTGACAATTATACCAAAATACTGAAAGATATCGAGAGGGTACTTGGGATGGAAGAGATAGATGTAAACTCTTTATTCACCGATAGATAGAAAAGCTGTATGTGTTCGTCTTACAATGTATAAAGTATAAAAACATATATACACCATAACAGAATTTCGGCGACTGTTATTTTTGGGCAGGTTAGTATGAACAGCAAGGCAAACTAAAGTTAACATTCACCAATGGGATGAAAAATGAAAAAATTACGTTCCGCCACAGTCGAATCGGTTTTAGGCACATTGCTTGATTTTAGGACCATGAGAAAAGTACATACCAGAGGTATAAAATTCGCGAACAAACATGTCTTGTTGGCAACTATGGCTTATAACCTAAAAAAGTTAATGAACCATGTTTATTATAAATTCTCAATCTTCAATCTCGCTTGCCAACGTAATCAACAATTGGTTGGATTATATGAAATCAGTAACGATCTTTAACTTTGACAAAATAAATTTGTTTGCAGATATTTCTTTCCGCTTCCCATATTCGAGTGATATGTTTCTGCTCGAATATAGGAGGCAGCTCGTTTTGTATTCCTTTATCTCTATAAGCTAAAATTGTACTTTTAGAATCTATTTTTGGTGTTCTCTAATAAATTCCCTACATTTACACCCGTTTCATTTGAATTAATCTCAATAAATGATTGTAGAACCGGAAGTTGTAGGAGAATTTGCCTCTGGCAGCCATGAAGCCTTTCATAAGATATTCAAGCTGTTTTATCCTAAGGTATATGCTTTTATACGGGGATTTATAAAAGATTTGGATGATTCTGAGGATTTGACTCAAATTGTCTTTATAAAACTATGGAATAAGAGAGCGATTTTTCACAAGGTACATCATTTTGATTCTTATTTGTTCATGCTTACCAAATATACCGTTTTTAATTATATCACAACTAAAAAAGTCTCCCGGTTTACAAGCGAAGATAATGTTCCCGAGATTTCTGATGAATATACTCCTTATGATAAATTGATAGCGAAAGATTTGCAATTATTAATTGATATGGTAGTGAATGAGATGCCTCCTAAAAGGAAAATGATATATAAGTTGAGTCGGATAGAAGGACTTTCTAACGAACAAATAGCAGAGAAACTGGGGATACAGAAAAAAACGGTGGAGAATCATTTGAATATCGCTTTAAATGAACTGAGAGACGCTTTGGCTCTTTCTATTTTAGTTTATTTAATATTGCCGGTTTAGGTGTATCATAAGATAGAACTGTCTTTTTTATATAAAATGTGAAAATGAATAATTATATACATAAGATAATAGACTTTTTCTTTCATCATGAAGTTTCTGATGAGATAACGGAACGTGTTTATAATCGTATGGTTTTTCCTGTGGAAGATAAAGCAAGAGAAGAAGCTGTTTCACAAATTTGGGATAAACTGGACGATGCTTCTTGCTCTGACGAAAAAATAGAGAAGGCTTTTTATAATTTGGAGACCTCTTTAGGATTAAAAAAAGAAGAACAGACTGTCGAATTAGTACATCGGGAACATATAAGAAATACGAAAAGAATAAATTGGGGAAGAGTAGCTGCTATTTGGACTATTCCTTTCATTATGGTGTGTTTTTCGGCTTACTATTATTATTCTGCAAAGGATTATGTGAAGGAGACGTTGTCCGAAGTGACTTATATGCAGCGTTATGCAGCTATGGGTACACGTGAAGAAGTAGTTCTTCCTGATGGGAGTAAGGTCTGGCTTAATGCCGGTACTTTGTTGGTATATCCCTCCAGTTTCATATCTGAATCTCGCAATGTTTATATTGCGGGAGAAGGGTTCTTTGAAGTTTCAAAAGATAAAGAGCATCCTTTTATTGTCACTACCAACCATTTAGAGTTGGAAGTGCTTGGTACGACATTCAATATTTCGGCGTATCCAGACAATAATCAGATAATGGCTACATTGGAAACCGGCAGGTTACAGGTAAAGGTAAATAAACAACCGGAGAAATATTTTCTGGAACCCAATGACCAGTTGATATATACTCCTTCCACAGGGATAGTACAGCAGCATAAAGTGAATGCTGTTTCCCACTCCGATTGGCGTATGGGAGGGTTGTTCTTTGGCAATGTGCCGTTTAATGATGTTCTTCATACTTTGGAACGTGTGTATGGTGTGAAATTCCATGTACGTACATCTATTTACCAGAATCAAAGTTTGAGAGTTCATTTTAATAGAAATGAATCGTTGGAGCAAGTACTTCAAATCATTAAAATATTGGTTCCCGGTATAGAATATGAAATTGTTGGCAAGAATATCTATTTAAGATAGCGGTTTAGTATTTATTAACACAAAACCATTGGGTGTAGTATTTATTTGAATTGTCTTTCTCATGTACGTACACCTTATGTCGTTAATAAATCTAATATGAAATGAACAAGAAATTTATTCGAGTGTTGGGGTTTGGTGTTGGCTTATTTCTGGCCGGCAGCCTCTCTGTTAATGCACAGAAAGTTTCCTTCAATGGGGAACGTCTTTCTTTAAAACAAGCGTTTGAGAAAATTGAATCTGTTTCGAAGTATAAGATTGCTTATAACACTTCACAACTGGATGTCAATAAGCAAGTTGTCTTGAATCAAAAGAATCAGGATGTATTGCAAATTCTGTCGGATTTGCTAAAAGGAACTAATTGTGTTTATCAAGTGAATGACAATTATATTGTTATCACTCTGAAAGATGATGAGAAGGTTAAGAAAATTAAGGGTACTATAAAAGATTCGGCCGGGGAACCTATTATTGGTGCCAATGTAATTTTAAAAGGAGATGCCACTGTAGGAAGTATTACAGATATAGATGGTAACTTTGATTTGTCCGTTCCAAGCAATGCTACTTTGCAAGTTTCTTATATAGGTTATAATACTCAGGATGTTCCGGTCGGAAATAAATCTTTCCTTAATATTACTCTGAAAGAAGATACGGAAACACTGGATGAAGTGGTGGTTGTAGGTTATGGCTCGCAGAAGAAAGTCAATGTGATTGGCTCTATTGCATCAGTGGACAGTAAAGCATTGGAATCTCGTGCAGTGCCTGACGTTTCTAATATGTTGACCGGTCAGATGTCGGGTGTTACCATTACACAGGAAAGCGGTAATCCGGGACAGGATGCTGGTACTATTCGTATCCGTGGTGTCGGTTCGTTTGGAGCAACTCCTAGTCCTTTGGTTCTAGTAGATGGACTTCCCGGTTCTTTGAGTGATTTGACTCCGGCCGATATTGATAATATTTCAGTTCTGAAGGATGCCTCTTCAGCAGCTATTTATGGTTCTCGTGCTGCCAATGGTGTTATTTTGGTAACAACCAAGAAAGGAAAGGAAGGTAAAGCCCGTATTATTTATAATGGTTCCGTGGGTATGAGTCAGGCTACAGAATTGCCGGAATTGGCTCATTCTTATGAATATGCAGAATTTTATAATAAGGCGATTGGAGCAGAAACCTATACGCCTGAGATGATTCAGAAGTATCGTGATGGTTCTGACCCTGACAACTATGCTGACGAAATGTATCTTGATGATCTTTTGGGCGGTCATGCACTGCAAACCAAGCATGAGTTGAGTGTAAGCGGTGGTACGGAAAAGGTACAATATATGGTATCATTGGGATATTTGCGTCAAAATGGTTTGTTGGACAATAACTATTATAACCGTTACAATGCTCGTGTAAACCTTGGTGCGGAATTGGCTAAGAACTTGAAACTACAAGTGCGTCTGAGCGGTATGACTTCTGATCGTCATGAACCTTCTACTCCGGGTTCTTTGGATATTGGCGGATTTAAAGGGATTATTTCTAATGCCGTTCGTTTTCCCGGTTTAACTCCGACTTACTTGCAGAATGGTGAGGTCGGTTTAGGACCTAAATTGCAAGGTACACCGGTGGCATGGGTAGACTGTGCGTCTTCATATCGTGAAGACTATGACAAATTTAAAAATAATATTGAATTGTCATATCAGCCGATAGATGGATTGACTTTGAAAATTTTAGGCGGTTATAATTATACATTAAGTCACGTTCGCCATTATCGTTGTGATATGATTCTTACGGGTGACAAGAGTACTGGTCCTTCTACATTGAGCGATGAAATGAAGCGAACTGTTTATAAGACCTTCCAAGCTGTAGCTGATTATAATAAGTCTTTTGGTAAACATAATCTTGCTGCATTGGTAGGATATACTTGGGAAGATGAAGGTCAGCGTACTTTATCGGGTAGTCGTAATAACTTTCCGTCTGATGACGTACCTTTCTTAGGGGCCGGAGGGGCAGACGGTCAGACAAATGGAGGCGGAGGATATGATTGGGCTATACAGTCTGTCTTCGGTCGTTTGACATATAACTATGATCAGCGCTATTTATTTGAAACAACAATGCGTTATGACGGCTCTTCTCGTTTTCCGACAGATAGCAAATATGGTTTCTTCCCTTCTTTGGCTGCAGGTTGGCGTATCTCTGAAGAACAGTTTTGGAAGGAAAATGAAAATTTGTCTTTCATTAATAATTTAAAACTGAAAGCTTCTTACGGTATATTGGGTAATAATAATATCGGTAACTATCCTTATCAGTCGGTATACTCTTTAGGGCAAGCACAGAACTATGTATTTGGCGGAGTGTACACACAAGGAGCAGCTGTTACTACTTATGTGGATCCGGGTTTGAAGTGGGAGCGTACTCGTACTACCGATGTTGGTATTGAGACTGCATTCTTTAATAATAAGTTGACATTTAATGCTTCTTATTTCTATCGTAAGACTACAGATGTATTGTATAAGCCGGCTGCAAGTTATTCTTCGATTTTCGGATTAAGTGTATCGCAAGTAAATACCGGTGAGTTGGAAAATAAAGGTTGGGAGTTTGAAATAGGTCATCAAAATACAATTGGTAAGTTCCATTATCATATTAATGGTAATTTCTCTATTATTGATAATAAGGTATTGACATTGGGTATGGGAAATGTGACCTAGAACAATGGTATGGTAGGTAACGGTAGCGATTTGTTTATCGGTTATCCGATGCAGATGTTTTATGGGTATAAAACGGACGGAGTATTTCTGACCGATGATGAAGTAGGTGATTGGTATGATCAGACTGCGATAGCCAAAGGTTCTAAAGCCGGAGATATTCGTTATGTTGATATTACAGGTGATGGCAAAGTAACACCGGATGACAAAACGTTCTTAGGTTCTCGTATACCTAAATATACTTTTGGATTGAATTTCGGTGGAGAATATAAAGGATTTGATTTCAGTGTATTGCTTCAGGGAGTTGCTAAGGTGAAAGGTATGTTGTCTGTTTATGCAGGTCATGCATTCTATCAGGAGGGTAATATTCAGAAATGGCAAATGGAGAATTGCTGGAATGTGCAGCAGGATAACCGTTATCCTGAATATCCTCGCTTGGAGATTATGTCAAATGCAGGTAGCAATAATACACTGACTTCTGATTTCTGGGTATTGGATGCTTCTTTTCTGAAAGTACGTAATGTTCAGTTAGGTTATACATTACCCGAACATATAGTTAAAAAGTTTGGTTCCACCGGTATGCGTTTCTATGTTTCTTTAGACAATCCTTTAACCTTCAAGGGATATCGTAAAGGCTGGGATCCTGAAAACACAAGTAATAACGGTCAATACTATCCAACTATGTCAACTTATACTTTGGGCTTAACTTTAAAATTCTAATGACTTATGAAAAGATTAAAATATATAGCTTTTACTGTTTTATTAGCTTCATTTTCATTGCAATCATGTGATTTGGAGCGTTATCCATTGACAGATTTGTCGGAAGATAATTTTTGGACTGATGATAAGAATGCCGAATTGGCTTTAACTTCTTTATATAGAGGTAGTATTACAAATGGTTTGGAATATAGTGTTTCGGACTTTTGGTCTTATCATGGTATGTTGTTTATGGAACATCTGACAGACAATGCTTATGACCGTCGTGGAGAAAATAATCCATTCTTTAATATTTCTAGTGGTAAACTGTTGAATAATAACTCTTTTATTAAAAACTATTGGTCATCGGCTTATAAGCGTATCGGTTTGTGTAACCGTTTCTTGGAGGGTATTGCCAATGCTCCCGAATCAGAACAGAAAACCAGAATGGTTGCCGAAGCCCGCTTTTTGCGTGCCACTCAGTATCACTATCTGGCCAGTTATTTTAAGGATGTACCTTTAGTGACCAAAACTCTGACAGGTGAAGAGGCCAATACAGTTGAAAAGGAAACTCAGGCTAATATTTTGTCATGGTGTGTGACAGAGTTTAAAGAGTCGGCAGCTGATCTTCCCCGTTTTAAAGATATTCCGAATAGTGAGACAGGACGCGCTTGCAAACAGGCTGCTTTAGCATTTTTGGGCAGAACTTGTATGCTGATGCAGGATTGGGCAGGTGGAGCAGCCGCTTATAAGGAAATTATCGATTATGGTGATAACTCAATTCATCCTGTGTATCGGGAACTGTTCCATCCTTCAACCGGTGTAGGCAACAAGGAGAATATTTATTATATATCCTATCTTGAAAACTATTTTGGTTGCGGTCTTCCACAGCATATTTTGTCTGCAAAAGACGGTGGATGGAGTCTGTCCAATCCTTCGGCCGGATTATTTGAATCTTATGAGTTTAAAGACGGAACTCCGTTCAGCTATGACGATTCACGTTACAACCCGGATAATTTAGGTGAGAACCGTGATCCGCGTCTTGATTATACCATCTATTATAATGGAGCGACTTTTATGGGTACTGAATATCGCATGAGTCCGGATTATGAAGCATCAAAGAAAGAACGTTTGGATTATTCTTCAGAAGTATCTAAGACTGGTTTTATGTGGCGGAAATATTTTGATGAGAATCCGATCAATGATTTGAATAGCTATAGTGCTGTGACTCCGGTAATCAGATATGCAGAAGTTTTATTGAGCTATTTGGAATGTTTGATTGAAAGCGGGCAGGCCATTGATCAAACAGTATTGAATTTGACCATCAATCAGGTGCGTGGACGTGCTGATGTTAAGATGCCACCTGTTACAGAAACTAATTCAGACAAATTGCGCGAATTACTCCGTAATGAGCGTCGTGTTGAATTGGCTTTTGAAGGTATCAGATATTGGGACTTGTTGCGCTGGAAACTTGCTGAGACAGTGCTTGTTGGTGAGGTATGGGGTGCTCCTTATCCTAAATCTATCACTTATGCCGGTTCTACCAAGTTTGTAGATCCGACAGGACATTGCCGCTGGTATGTAGGAAGACGAGATTTTCGTAATCCTCAGGATTATAAATGGCCGATTCCTTTGTCAGAACAAAATATTAATCCTAACTTGCGTGAGTAATTCTAACAATAGGAAAAAGTGTGTCAAAAATGCTACATTAGGTTTTTGACACACCTTATCTGACTAAAATATTAAAATATCATGAAAAAACAGTATTTGGCTTTATCTCTCTTGACACCGGTGTTGTGTCCTGCTCTGACTGCGGAAGCTAGGACTCCCAAAGAGAATAAAGTGACCAATCGTGAGCAGCCCAATGTGATTGTTATTTTGGCTGATGACTTGGGTTATGGTGATTTGGAATGTTATGGTGCAAAGAATGTGCAGACTCCCAATGTCAATCGTTTGGCGGGTGAAGGTATTCGCTTTACCAATGCTCACACCATAGCTGCTACCAGTACCCCTTCCCGTTACTCTTTGTTGACCGGTGAATATGCATGGCGTCGTCCTGATACCGATGTGGCAGCAGGAAATGCCGGTATGATTATCCGCCCGGAACAATATACTATGGCAGATATGTTTAAAAATGCGGGATATACTACTTGTGCAATCGGTAAATGGCATTTGGGGCTGGGAGATAAAACGGGCCAACAAGACTGGAATGCTCCGCTTCCTGCTGCTTTAGGGGATTTAGGGTTTGATTATCATTATATCATGGCAGCAACAGCCGACCGTGTTCCGTGTGTATTCATAGAAAATGGTAAAGTGGCAAATTATGATCCTTCTGCTCCTATAGAGGTTAGTTATAAACAAAATTTTCCGGGTGAGCCTACCGGTGCTGATCATCCCGAGTTGCTCTATAATCAGAAACCGAGTCACGGACACGATATGTCTATTGTGAATGGTATCAGTCGTATCGGTTTCATGAAAGGCGGTGGTAAAGCTCTTTGGAAAGATGAAAATATTGCCGATTCTATTACTACTCATGCCATTGACTTCATCAAACAGCATAAAGATGAGCCTTTCTTTATGTATTTTGCAACCAATGACGTTCATGTTCCTCGTTTCCCGCACGACCGCTTCCGTGGAAAGAACCCGATGGGTGTACGCGGAGATGCTATTGTACAGTTTGATTGGTCGGTAGGCCAGATTATGGAAACGCTCGACAAACTGGGGCTGGCGGAAAATACATTGATTATCCTGTCCAGTGACAATGGTCCTGTGGTAGATGATGGTTATGATGATAAAGCAGAAGAATTGTTGAACGGGCATAGTCCTGCCGGTCCGTGGAGAGGGAATAAATACAGTGCATTCGAAGGAGGTACCGCCGTTCCTGCTATCGTGCGTTGGCCCAAGAAGATTAAGGAAAATCGTGAGTCGGATGTCTTGATGTCACAAATTGACTGGATGGCGTCTTTGGGGGCATTGGTCAATGCCAGACTTCCAAAAGGTAGTGCTCCTGATAGTTACAATCGCATCGGTAATTTGCTGGGAACAGATGATGAAGACCGTCCTTGGGTAATTGAGCTTGCTTCTAATCACGTGTTGTCTGTTCGTACCAAAGACTGGAAATATATTGAGCCGAATGATGGTCCTGCAATGATACAGTGGGGACCCAAAATTGAAACCGGTAATTCAAGTACTCCCCAACTTTATGATATGAGGAAAGACATAAATGAACGCGCTAATATCATATTACAGCATCCTAAGGTGGTATATGATATGCAGAATATACTTCGCAGAGTACGTAATAAAACCATAAAGATGGAATAATAAAAAAAGAGAGGCGGTTCAACAGTAAGCCGCCTCTCTTTGATATATAGCAATTTCCTTTTATCCTCTATTTGCTCTTTTACGTTCCAGTTCATCCAAAATTACTTTACGCATACGCATACTTTTTGGAGTTACTTCTACATATTCGTCTTCTTTGATATATTCCAGTGCTTCTTCCAATGAGAAGATTACGGGTGGAATGATACGAGCCTTATCGTCCGAACCTGATGCACGCATATTGGTCAGTTTCTTTGATTTGGTCACATTGATGACCAGGTCATTTTCATGAACATGTTCGCCCACTACCTGACCTGCATATACTTCATCCTGCGGATAGATAAAGAATTTACCGCGGTCTTGCAACTTGTCGATAGCGTAAGCAAAAGCCGTACCGCTTTCCATTGCAATCATAGAACCGTTGCTACGGCGTTCGATATCACCTTTGTAGGGTTGATATTCTTTAAAACGGTGTGCCATGATCGCTTCTCCCTGAGAAGCTGTCAATACATTGGTGCGCAAGCCGATAATACCACGTGAAGGCATATCAAATTCAATATTGACACGATCTCCCTGAGATTCCATGGAGGTCATTTCACCTTTACGGCGAGTTACCATATCAATCATTTTGCTGGCAAACTCTTCGGGAACACTGATCGTGAGTTCTTCTATCGGCTCACATTTCACTCCGTCTATTTCTTTGAAAATAACCTGCGGCTGTCCTACCTGAAGCTCGTAACCCTCACGACGCATTGTCTCAATCAAGACAGAGAGGTGTAATACACCACGTCCTGATACTATCCATTTACCGTCTTCCAATTCGCTTTTGCGAACGCGCAATGCCAAGTTTTTATCCAGTTCCTTCATCAAACGGTCGTGGATGTGGCGCGAGGTCACAAATTTACCTTCTTTACCGAAGAAAGGAGAGTCATTGATAGTGAATAACATACTCATGGTAGGTTCGTCGATAGCAATGGGTGGCAAGGGTTCCGGTTTTTCGTAATCGCAGATTGTATCTCCGATTTCAAAACCGTCCACACCGATAATGGCGCAGATATCGCCCGATGATACAGCATCGGTTTTTTTACGTCCCAATCCTTCGAATGTATGTACTTCTTTAATTTTAGACTTCACCATCGAACCATCACGTTTTGCCAAAGTGATGTTCATACCTTCTTTCAATGTTCCGCGATGAACGCGGCCCACAGCGATACGTCCGGTATATGATGAATAGTCCAGAGAGGTAATCAACATTTGTGGAGTACCTTCCAGTTGTTTTGGAGCAGGAATATGTTCGATGATAGCATCCAGCAATGCTGTCAGGTTATCGGTCGGAGTTTTCCAGTCGGTGCCCATCCAGTTATTTTTGGCAGAACCGTAGATAACCGGGAAGTCCAGCTGCTCTTCTGTGGCGTTGAGGCTGAACATCAAGTCGAACACCATTTCATATACTTCTTCCGGGCGGCAATTGGGTTTATCGACCTTGTTGACTACCACTAGCGGTTTCAAACCGAGTTGTAAAGCCTTTTGGAGCACAAAGCGAGTTTGAGGCATCGGGCCTTCAAACGCATCTACCAACAGGATACATCCATCGGCCATATTGAGTACACGTTCCACTTCACCACCGAAGTCGGCGTGTCCCGGAGTATCAATAATATTGATTTTTGTTCCTTTGT
>ENA-OZRZ01000351-OZRZ01000351.1-human-gut-metagenome-genome-assembly--contig:-NODE-351-length-11144-cov-5.423843_pt1 | contig 11144 bp, 9 predicted proteins | sample MGYA00244118_ERZ653958 | MGnify/ENA primary metagenome ERZ653958 (study PRJEB26926, sample SAMN06164727) | human gut metagenome | biome: ENVO:00009003; feature: ENVO:2100002; material: ENVO:00002003... | reverse complement strand
GTGTCTCGTGGGCTCGGAGATGTGTATAAGAGACAGAACGTAGCATGGATACAATTGCAGAGGCAGCAGATTTTTTCACAAAAGAGATTATAACAGATGAGAGATTGAGGGAGCGTGAAAAGGGACTTGATGGAAACAACCACGGAATGTTCCGAAAACGGTGGGCTGATCACAATTATCATGAAGAAGGTGGAGAGTCCATTGCTATGGTGCAAAAACGTAACATAGAGGCACTGAATGAGATTTTATCAGATAATACGGATAAAGATATTGTTATAGGAACCCATGGTACTGCCCTTAGTACGATATTGAATTTTTATGACAATAATTTTGGATGTGAAGATTTTTTAAGAATTATTGACTGGATGCCATATATTATCGAACTGGACTTTGAAAGCAGCTGTAACGAACTGGAATTTGAATGTCCGAGTTACAGTTTTAAGCTGATTGGCAAACAGGAACATTGTTATATAGAGAAGGAATTTAAAGGTAAGTAGCGTGCGGATAAAAAGTAGTGAGGAATAGATGAATACACAATATTATATGGTCATTATCAAGGGTGAAATAAAGACATCCGAAATAATGTCATGTGGTTACAATAGAAATACCCAAAAATGGGATGTAAAATTCAATAATGGAAAAACATACTCGTATGCATATTTGAATGTGGAAAAGTTGACTGATCCGGAGGTTTTGAATCCTAACATGTATCGGATTAGCAGAGAAGGACGAGAGTTCTTTGATGTTAATGCAATATATGTATTTAGAAGCGGAAGGGAGTCTTATTGGCACATTTGTTTTGGCGATGGTAGTGAAAGAGATTATCGTCGGAGCGACTTGCATATTATAGAGTCATGTCTTGCCCAGAGTCAGTCATCAAATGTATTTGAATATATAAAGCAAATTGCAGGTTTGAGTAATCTTAAGAATGAAGAGACTGGTGAAAAATTATTGTCTAAGAAGTTTGACAAGATTTCTTTTGTGGGTAGTGATGTGGCCTTAGCAAAGTATTTGAATCCATCGTCATTGCAAGGGAAAAGAACAGAACGCGAATACATTCCGATTTTCCCATTTGGATGCAATAACAGTCAGTATAAGGCTGTAAAAAATGCCATGGAGAATCAGATCAGTGTTATACAGGGACCTCCAGGAACGGGAAAGACACAGACGATATTGAATATTATTGCCAATATATTAATGCAAGGGAAAACGGTACAGATAGTATCCAATAATAATTCGGCAACGGAAAACGTATATGAAAAATTATCTTCTCCAAAATACAATTTAGGTTTTATTGCTGCGACATTAGGAAGTTCTAAAAATAAGAAATTATTTGTTGAGCATCAGGACGCTGCTTATCCCGACTTTTCGTCGTGGAAAACGGGAGAAGATCCAAGTGTTTTGCAGAAGAAAATAGCAGAGCAATCCAGTCAGTTAAAAAGTGTTTTTGCTAAGCAGGAAAAATTAGCGTGTTTAAGGCAGGAACTTTCACAGTTGGTTACTGAACAGGAATATTTCAATCAATATGTTAAAGAATCAGATGTTCATACAGATAGTATTAAGTTCAAGAAAAAACTATCTTCAAAGCAATGGATGGTATTGTGGCAGGAGTGCCAGTTGATTTCAGAAGAGAAAACGGCAATAGGATTTTGGTTTAAGATAAAAGCTTTATTTAAATATGGAGTAACCGATTGGAGTATTTATAAGCAGGATATTTCAAAGATAATTACAACCTTTCAGGCAATGTATTATCGTGCAAAGCAGGCGGAGTTGTCTGCGGAAATTGCAGATATTGAAAAGTATTCAAATAGTGTTAATAAGAATTTGCTTGAGGATTTATGCAAACAGTCAATGGTTGTCCTAAAAGACAAACTGGCAAGGAAATATGAAGGTAACAGTAGTAGAAAAACTTTTAGTGAAGATAATTTGTGGAAGGAACCATACAATGTACTGGCTGAGTATCCGGTTATATTAAGTACAACATTTTCATCAAGAAACAGCCTGAATTCAGATGTGGTGTATGATTATCTTATCATGGATGAGGCATCACAGGTAGATATTGCAACCGGTGCGTTGGCATTGTCCTGTGCAAGGAATGTTGTTATTGTGGGTGATACCAAGCAACTTCCTAATGTTGTTACAGATGATATAAAGGCCAAAGCAAAAGCTATATTTGACAGATTTAATGTGAGTGAAGGATATCAGTATACAAACAGTTTTCTGCAATCCATTTTGGATGTTATGCCTAATGTAACACAAACATTGTTACGGGAACATTATAGGTGTCACCCAAAAATAATAAATTTCTGTAACCAGAAATTCTATCGTGGTGAATTGATTATTATGACAACGGATAAGGGTGAAGAGGATGTTTTATCGGTAGTAAAAACGGTAGCGGGAAATCATGAACGTAACCATTATAGTCAGCGCCAGATAGATGTTATTAAAAATGAGATTATACCAAAATATGTTTCAAATCCGGAAGAAACCGGAATTATTGCACCGTACAAAAATCAGGTAGAAGCATTAAGCAAGGAGATAACAGATATTGATGCTGCTACAGTGCATAAGTTCCAGGGCAAGGAGAAAGAGAATATTATCATATCTACTGTGGATGATGAAATATCTGATTTTGCAGATGATCCATATTTAATCAATGTTGCTGTATCAAGAGCCAAAAAGAAATTGATGTTGGTTGTAACTGGAAATGTGCAATCAAAAGAGCACAATATAACAGATTTGATTGATTACATTCAGTATAATAATTTTGAGGTTACTGAAAGCAAGATTTATTCGATTTTTGATTACCTTTACAAGCAGTATACTGAGGAAAGAAGAGTATACTTGCAGAAGCACAAAAAAGTATCAGAATATGATTCGGAAAATCTGATGTATTCATTGATAGAGGACATTATCTCAGCTAACAAGTATTCAAGCTTGGAAGTTGTTTGTCATTTTCCGTTGAATATGTTGATTAAGAATCCAGAATTATTAAATGAGCAGGAATGTCAGTATGCAATGAATCCAGCAACACATTTAGATTTTCTGATTTATAACAGAATTGGTAAAAAGCCTGTGTTGGCGATTGAGGTTGACGGATATGAATACCATAAAGAGGATACCATTCAGGCTTCAAGAGATTTATTGAAAAATCATATAATGGAGCTGTACGAAATTCCATTACTGAGATTTAAAACAAATGGTAGCGGTGAAAGAGAAAAGATTGTAGAGATGCTGGATAAGTTGGTTTGATAGCGTGAAAAGAAAAAGGAGAAATTACCATGGCTGTATCTTATAAACGATTATGGAAATTATTAGTGGATAAAGAAATGAGCAAATCGGATTTGCGTAAAAAGGCAGAAATTGCTCCTAACACAATGACAAAGCTTCGCCGTGATGAAGAGGTGAGCCTTACAATTCTTAGCAAAATCTGTAAAACCTTACATGCAGATTTTGGGGATATTGTGGAGTATGTGCCGGATGCAGAAATATGGGATTTGTATAATGAGAACCGAGAGCTTCTGGGAAAAGACCATATCAGAGGAGAACAGTTACCGATAGACGGATACCATCTGGTGGTGCATGTCTGGATCCGTAATTCTAATGGACAGTACCTTATCTCGCAGCGTTCTGCAAACAGACCAACACATCCTTTGATGTGGGAATGTGTAAGCGGTTCGGTTGTAAAAGGTGAGGATAGTTTATCAGGAGTAATTCGAGAGGCAAAGGAAGAGGTTGGCATTGATTTGATGCCGGAAAATGGACAAGTGCTTTTTACAAAGACACGAAAAATCATAGATGGAAAAATTTATAATGATATTATGGATGTTTGGCTGTTTGATTACGATGGAGAGGTTGATTTAGGCAATGCCACAACAGATGAAGTGGCGCAGGTTGCATGGATGAATCGGGAGCAGATAAAAGAATTATTTGATGCAAATATGTTTGTAGATACATTGGAATACTTCTTTACGGAAGTGGACAAGCAGTAATTTGGAAAGTTGGTGGATATATGAAGGAAAAAGAACATCAATCCATAGAGTGGAAGGAGTCATGGCAGGATGAGTATTTAAAATGGATTTGTGGATATGCCAATGCCTATGGTGGAACAATATACATAGGTACGGATGACGATGGTAATGTTGTAGGTATTGATAATGCAAGGGATTTATTAGAGAGAATTCCTAATAAAATTACGGACACAATGGGAATCATTGTAGATGTAAATTTGTTATATAAAGGTGAACTTGAGTATCTGCAGATAATTGTTGATAAATATCCATCTTTAATAAGTTTTCATGGGAAATATTATTATCGTTCCGGAAGTACCATGCGTGAGATTACCGGAAAGGAATTGGAAAGAGCTTTGTTAAAAACGCAGGGAAGAACATGGGATGGTGTGCCTCTGTCAAAACTGTCAGTATCTGACTTAAAGCAGGATGCAATACAGTTATTTAAAGATAAGGCAGTGAAAAGGGGAAGGCTTACGAAGGAAGAAGTCAGTGTGGAAGATACTATCTTGATGGATAACCTGCACCTAATTGATGAAGATGGATATTTGATAAGAGCAGCAATGCTTGCATTTTATAAAGATCCAGAGAAGTGGGTAACAGGCTCTTATATCAAAATCGGCTATTTTGGAAAATCAGATTCGGATTTGGTGTACCAGGATGAGGTGCACGGTCCTTTGATAGAGCAGGTAGATAAGACCGTTGATTTAGTTTATACAAAATATATGAAGGCCTTGATTGATTATGAGGGTGTCCAGAGAATTGAGCAGTTTATGTTTCACAAGGACGCATTTCGTGAGATTTTGTTGAATGCCATTGTTCATAAGGATTACAGCAGTTGCAATCCAATTCAGATTAGCGTTTACAAGGACAAGATATATATTTGGAATGATGGTGAGATGCCTCCAAATCTTGATTCTACTGACAAGTTGTTTATGAAGCATTCATCAAAGCCTTATAATCCGAAATTGGCTAATATCTTTTTCAAAAGCGGTATGATTGAAGCGTGGGGAAGAGGATTTGAGAAGATTAGGGAAGCTTGTGCGTTGTATGATGGACCATTGCCGGAATACGAGATTAATGAGGCTGGAATTATGGTTCTTTGCAAGGCTTGTGATAGGTATTTGAGGTTATTGAGAGATGATGGTCAGCATCCTGAGCATCATCCTAACCAAAATGGTCAGGATGTGAATAAGCTGATTATCGATTTTTGTAAAGACCCGAAGTCGGTCCAAGAAATAATGGATGAATTTGATTTTGATAGCAGGACAAGCTTTAGAAGAAAGTATTTAACTCCTATGCTGAAAAATGGTGTGTTAAAGATGACTATACCGGAAAAGCCATCAAGTAAAAATCAGAAATACTTTTCGTAAGAAAATAAGCTAACCACATCTTAACCAATGTGGTTAGGTTAATACATATTCTTATAGATAGTATCATCGGAAAAGTGCAATAAAATATATGGGAGGAATAAAAAGTGAAAAAGAAAATCTTAATACTTGTAAGCATATTAGTGGTGTTTCTAGCTATACCTCCATTTGTAAATTATTGGGTGTCGACGCCTTCATCTATAGGATTTATACCAATAGAAAAGCAGGAAGTTTGGATTAGTTTCTATGCCTCATTAATAGGTAGTGGAATAACATTGCTAGGTGTTGCTTTGACTATTTGTTATACCGATTTTACTAGGAAAGAAGATTTTAGAAAGCATGAACATTTTTTAGAGTTTGCAAAAGTAATCAGACAACCCGGATTTGCAGGTGAATTATAAAGTTGTAGTCTCAAGTCAGTCTCATTTTTGAAATCGTTTGTTGAGACTAACATGAGACTGAGGAGGTTCAAAATCATGGACATAAGTAAAAAAGATTGGAAGCTATTTCGAGAAAGATTATCAGGCTGGCAGGAAAATTATATGGAAGGTCTTGTTAAAGAGTATGCAAATTTTCTGAATGATGATAAAAAGCCTGCATCAGAGAAATTCTGGGAACTTGAAAAACTGATAAAAGAAGATAAACGTCATCCGGGAGTTGTCATGGAACTGAAAAAATCAGAGGTAATATGGGATATTGTTCGTCTTATTAGACTGAAAGTAATTACATATAATGATTTATCAGACTTTAGTGATGAATTACAGAATGAAGTAAAAAGAATACTTGAGATGAATAGATAATGACGGAAAGGGAGGTATGACAAATGCGTGATCCAATAGAGAATGTGACTAGATTGCAGAAGCAGTTGAACAATCTGCAATTGGAGAATCAGGTATTAAAGAATATATTGGATAAAGCAGGATTGTCATATCAAAATGAACTGGCAAGTATAAGGAAAAAGGATACGAAAGAGGATTTTGATCCAGAACAGGGTAAAAGGATTGTGTACCCCAAAGAGATTACAGACAGGATGGCAAAGCTCTTTTTCTCATTCTTTTGGGGAAGAACAGATGTATATGCGAAAAGAAATGTAAATAAAAACGGAGAGGCGGCATATTATCCGCAGTGTGATAATTTCTGGTCAGATAATTGCCATAGGAAATTAAATACACATATAGACTGTAAGGATTGCAAATATTGCTCGTATACAAGATTAGATTTACCAACCATATTGATGCATTTGAGGGGAAACTCTTATGCTGCAAAAGATGTAATCGGTGTATATCCATTATTTAGTGATGGAACATGTAGGTTTCTGGTGTTTGACTTTGATAATCATGAGAAGAATGCAGAAAAAAGGGACTTTGCAAATACAGATGATACATGGATTGAAGAAGTCGAAGCTATGAGAGATATCTGCACATTAAATGGGATAGAACCTTTGGTAGAACGTTCTCGTTCAGGAAAAGGTGCACATATATGGATATTCTTTGACAAGCCAATATCGGCGGCAGTGGTTCGTAAATTTGGCTTAGCACTTTTAGATAAAGGTGCAGAGCAGGTGAATTTAAAGTCATTCAATTATTATGACAGAATGTTACCAGCACAGGATTCCTTAGAAAATGTGGCAATAGGAAATCTGATTGCATTGCCATTACAGGGAAGGGCGTTGAAAGATGGCAATAGTGCATTTGTGGATGGTAACTGGAATGCTTATCCTGACCAATGGAATGCTTTATTAAGTAAACCTAAGCTTTCAGAGGAATTTCTGGAGAATAAGATAAGGGAATGGACATTTACAGCAGATGACCTTGAAGCATCCAGTGATGAAGAAAATAGGGAAAAGCCATGGGATAGAATGAAAAATTTTGCAAAATCAGATGTTGATGGGAAAATGGACATCACATTATCAAATGGTATATATGTCGACAGCACGAATCTTAAGCCTGCGATGCAAAATAAGATTCGCAGAATGGCAGCCTTTAGTAACCCAGTATTTTATAAAAATCGTGCGATTGGAACATCTAATTATGATACTTCGAGGTGGATTTATCTTGGAAAAGACCATCTTGGTGGATACATACAGATTCCAAGAGGATTACAGGATGAATTAATAGCAAATATTGATAAGGCAGGAATTGAATATACTATTGATGATGAGAGGCAGCAGGGAAGAAATATTAATGTAGAATTCAATGGAGAACTACGACCTGAACAGAACAAGGCGTTAAAGGAACTGACTAAGCATGATAATGGAATACTTCATGCTGCAACAGCATTTGGGAAAACAGTTGTATGCAGTGCAGTAATTGCAGAAAAGAAAGTGAATACTCTGATCCTGCTTGAATCATCTGCACTTATAGAACAGTGGAAAGATGCTCTAAACAAATTTTTAATTATAGATGAAGAACTACCCCAGTACAAAACGAAAACTGGAAGATTAAGAACTAGAAAAAGTCTGATTGGAACATTGCAGGGAGTACATGATTCGATGACAGGGATTGTTGATATTGCAATGGTCGGCTCACTTTGCAAAAAGGGAGAGTTTCATAATTTGCTGAATGATTATGGACTTGTGATAATTGATGAGTGTCATCATTCTGCCTCTGAAACAATAGCAAATGTGCTAAAAGAAGTAAAAGCAAGGTATGTATATGGTGTGACAGCAACTCCGAAAAGAGGAGATGGACTGGAAAAAATCAATTATATGCTGATAGGACCTATAAGATATAGTTACACAGCAAAGGAAAAGGCTATGGAGCAGGGGATACAACATCTTGTATATCCGCGTTTTACCAGAACTGTTCCACCAAGAGGTGTACTTATCGGTAAGATGCATCCAAATGAAGCTTATGAGATTATTCATAATAATGATATCAGAGACGAACAGATTGTTGAAGATGTGAAGAATTGCGTATCAGCAGGTCGCACCCCAGTTGTTTTATCACGATACAAGGATCATTCAGAGAAACTGTACGAGCGATTGAAAGATTATGCAGACCATGTATTTTTAATGACAGGCAACAACTCAAAGAAAGAACATAAGAAGATTTTGGAACAGATGCATCAGGTTTATAAGGCGGAGTCTCTGATATTAATAGCTACAGGTTCACTTGTAGGAGAGGGGTTTGATTTCCCAAGACTGGATACACTTTTTATGGCAACACCTGTATCATTTCGAGGAGTTGTTGAACAGTATGCTGGTCGATTGAATCGTGATTATGCTGGTAAAGAAAATGTAATAATATATGATTATGTAGACAACCATATTACAATGTTTAATAACATGTATATGAAGAGACTTAAAGCATATAAACAGATTGGATATGAGATTGCAGGTGGTTTGCATAATGATAAACAGACAGCTAATGCAATATATGACGGTGATAATTATGCTGAAAATTATCATAAAGATTTACTGGATGCAAATAAAAATATAATTATTTCAAGCCCTGCAATTAGTGGGACAAAAGTTTATGAACTTATTAACCTGCTAAAAGAAAAGCAGTTATCAGGTGTTCAGATTACGATAGTAACATGGGCACCGGATTCCTATGGATTTGGAGATGCATCATACTGGATGCAGCTACATGAAGAAATGCGCAAAGCTGGTTTCTACATTAAAACAGTAGAAGAGTCATGTGAACGATTTGCTGTTATAGATCAGGAAGTTGTCTGGTATGGAAATATTAATCTTTTGGCGAAGGATAAGGTTGATGACAGTATTATGAGGGTTTTGAGTAAAGAGATAGCTAGTGAATTGATGGAAATTACATTTGGAGATAATGGTTGAGCTGAATAGGACTAAAACATATGGATTCCATAAGATGTAAAGAAGACGTTTCATGAGAATAGAGAAAGGAATGCGTTTATGAGCAAAGAATTACAGATAAGAAATAGCACTGTGGATTTTCTAGTTTTTACTCGAGATGCAGGAGAAGACGGAATAGAAGTCAGGGTTCAGAATGGCGATGTATGGCTTACGCAGAAAGCAATTTCGCAGCTTTTTGATGTAGATAGAAGTGTGATTACAAAACATCTGAGCAATATTTTTAAAGAGGGAGAATTAGATGAAAATTCAGTTTGTGCAAAATTTGCACAAACTGCGGATGATGGGAAAACATACAACTACAAATTTTATTCATTAGCGGCTATTATTGCTGTGGGCTATCGCATTAATTCAGAACGGGCAATGCAGTTCAGGACATGGGCAACCAAAGTGTTGGATACATTTACAAAGCAGGGGTATGTTCTTGATAAAAGCAGATTGATTAATGGACAGATTTTCGACGAAGATTATTTTGAGCATCTTATTGCTGAGATTCAGGAAATCAGAGCAAGTGAGAGAAGATTTTACCAGAAAATTACAGATATATATGCAACAGCAGTTGATTATGATAAGAATTCACAGGTGACAAGAGAGTTTTATGCAACAGTTCAGAATAAGATGCATTATGCAGTTCATGGTAATACAGCAGCAGAAGTGATAGTGGCAAGAGCTGATCATAATAAGAAACATATGGGACTTAAATCATGGAAAAATGCGCCTGATGGTAAAATAGTAAAAACAGATGTGTCAATTGCAAAAAACTACTTAGAAAAAGAAGAACTTGCAGAATTAAATGAGATTGTGACAATGTATCTTGATTATGCAACAAGACAGGCACGAAGACATATTCCTATGACTATGGAAGATTGGAAAACAAAGCTTGACGCATTTCTTAGATTTAATGATGCGGATGTACTTCAGGATAAAGGAAAAGTAACAGCAGCTATTGCAAAGGAATTTGCAGAAAGTGAGTTTGAGAAATACAGAGTTATACAGGATTCACTATATGAAAGTGACTTTGATAAATTGATGAATGATATGGAAAAGAATGATAGCTGATATTTATCACGTTACAAAACAGTGTCCATTAAGATACAAGAAAGTATATTTCGCTGGATAATAAGAATCAGTATTTGATCATAGGAAGAAATCCAAAGAATTTATTTACAACAAGTGATAATTTATTTGAGCTCGTGAGTGAGAAAATGGGGGAGCAGAAAGAATTTAGTCTGAAAGAATATTTGTGAGCTATATTAGTATTTTCCGTAACATGGTATGGCTAACAGGAGTGTGGGAAGAGATTGATTTTGAAACTGTAAGCAATGTGGCAGTTCGTGAAATTCAGCAAGTAATTCAACAGATTATTTTATGCATGAGATGAAAAAGAATTATGATTTATCAGATAAAAGAGCGATGTAGTTTATATACACCGCTCTTTTTGATTGGCATGGTATGTTATTTTTCTAGCAGCTTGCGTGCATATGTAAGTATTCTGCCTTCTACATTGCTGTCCTGCTTGATCATTTTGATGAGTGAATAAAGCTCAGGGTCATTGGATGAAGAAACAATAATGTAATCAGGATCTGTCTTATCAGATGTTCCGTAAAGATAATCTATGTTGCAATTAAATGTCTGCGCAATGAAACCGACTGTGGGATAAGAGGGTTCACGTTGTCCATTTTCATAGCGACCATATACCATTGGCGAGATATTAAGGCGACGTGCGGCCTCTGCTTTATTTATATTTAGAGTATTTCTGAGTTGGATTAATCTTTCAGGTTGAAATTTCATAGGTAAGCTCCTTCTTAAAAATCGATATTCAAGTGCTTGAATGTAATCATAAAAGATTATAAATTATAATTTTGTTTTTTTCAATGTTTACGTTGACAATAACCATTGGATATGATATTGTTTCAATAACCAATGGTTACACAT
>ENA-OZRZ01000346-OZRZ01000346.1-human-gut-metagenome-genome-assembly--contig:-NODE-346-length-11216-cov-4.076964_pt1 | contig 11216 bp, 7 predicted proteins | sample MGYA00244118_ERZ653958 | MGnify/ENA primary metagenome ERZ653958 (study PRJEB26926, sample SAMN06164727) | human gut metagenome | biome: ENVO:00009003; feature: ENVO:2100002; material: ENVO:00002003... | reverse complement strand
GCCGGGTATGTGTCCACCGGCTCCCGTATGCGGCGCATCCGCCTGCCGGAGGACCGGCTCATCATCGACGACTGCTACAACGCCAATCCCCAGGCCATGGAAGCGGCGCTGGAGATTCTGGCAGACACCGCCTGCCGCCGCCGGGTGGCGGTGCTGGGCGACATGGGGGAGCTGGGCCCCATCAGTCGGGACGCCCACCTGCAGGTGGGCCGCACCACTGCCCGGCTGGGGCTGGATGCGGTGATCGCCATCGGCCCCAAGGCCGCCGCCATCGCCGAGACCGCCGGTCCCCGGGCACAGCATTTCGCCGCCATTGAGGAGGCCCTTCCGGCCCTGCGCCGGGAATTCACCCCCGGCACCGCCGTGCTGGTGAAGGCGTCCCACGCCATGGATTTTGGCAAAATTGTCAGTGAATTGGAAAAAATGTAACGAATCGACCATATGATAGATATCAGCGTAACCGACCTGGTCAAGTCCTTTGACCTGGAAAAGAAAATACTGGACGGCGTGTCCTTCCAGATCGACACCGGTGAGCGGGTGGGCCTGCTGGGCAAAAACGGCGCGGGGAAATCCACGCTGTTCAACATCCTCACCGGGGAGCTGGACTATGACTCCGGCCAGGTGCTCATTGCACCGGGCCGCCGGGTGGGCCTGATCTCCCAGATCCCGGTGTATCCCGCGGGATACACCGTGGAGGACGTTCTGCGCTCCGCCTTTCAGCGCACCACCGCCCTGAAGGAGGAGATGGACCGCCTGACCCGGCAGATGGAGCAGGGGGACAGCGATCCCCAGACCCTGCGGCGCTATGGCGAGCTTACCGCCCGGTTCGAGGGCCTGGGCGGCTATGACACCGACACCGCCGTCAACAAGGTCTCCAACGGCCTGTCCATCGACGGCGATATGCGCCAGCGGCTGTTTGACCAGCTGTCCGGCGGGGAGAAAACCCGGGTGAACCTGGGCCGCCTGATCCTGGAGGACACGGACATTCTCCTGCTGGACGAGCCCACCAACCACCTGGACCTGCAGGCCACCGAGTGGCTGGAGGAGTATATCCGCTCCTTCCGGGGCACCGTGGTCACCATCTCCCACGACCGCTATTTCCTGGACCGCACCGTCACCCGCATCATCGAAATTCTGGACGGCAAGGCGGAGTTTTACAGCGGGAACTACAGCTTTTATGCCATTGAAAAGGAGCGCCGCTATCAGGAACGCATGAAGCAGTATCTGAAGGAGCAGGCCAAGATCCAACAGCTGGAGAAGGCGGCGGAGCAGATGCACCTGTGGGCCTTTATGGGCAACGACGCCCTGCACAAGCGGGCCTTTTCCATGGAAAAGCGCATCGAGCGCATGCGCACCGTGTCCAAGCCCACCCGGGCCAAGAAGATGGACGCCCGCTTCGCCAGCCGGGAATTCCGGGGCGACGAGGTGCTACAGCTGAAGGGTATCTCCAAATCCTTCGGTGACCGCACTCTGTTTTCCGACGTGTACCTCCGGGTGGAGGGCGGCGAGCGCATCGCCTTTCTGGGAGAAAACGGCGCAGGGAAAACCACCCTGCTGAACATGATCACCGGGGGCGAGCCCGTGGACAGCGGCATCATCCGCATGGGGCCTGCCATCCGGGCGGCCTATCTGCCCCAGATTATCCACTTTGAGCACCCGGAGCGCTCCTTGCTTGACACCATGCTCTATGAAAAGAAGGGCATGACGCCCCAGACCGCCCGCAACCGCCTGGCGGCCTATCAGTTCCAGGGGGAGGACGTGTTCAAAAGCGTGTCGGTCCTCTCCGGCGGCGAGCTCAGCCGCCTGCGGCTGTGTATGCTCATGGACGAGGAGATCAACTTCCTGATCCTGGACGAGCCCACCAACCATCTGGACATCGCGTCACGGGAGTGGATCGAGGAAGCGGTGGAGGCCTTCGACGGGACGCTGCTGTTCGTCAGCCACGACCGCTACTTCATCAACCGCTTCGCCACTCGCGTCTGGGAGCTGGAGGAGCAGAGGATCACCGACTACCCGATGGGCTTCGCCCGCTACCGCAAAATAAAGGCGGAGCAGCCGACGAAAAAGGCAGAGCCGGAAAAGACAGTAAAGGAAAAGAACCTTACGGAAAAGCCGCCGCGCGGCAATAAAAATCAGCAGGCGGCACGCCGCCAGCTGACCATCTGCGAAACCGGCATCTCCAAGCTGGAGGAGCGCTGCCGCCAGCTGGACGCCGAAATGGAACAGAACGCCTGCGACGCGGAAAAGCTCCAGGAGCTGTTTCGGGAGAAGCAGGATCTGGAGGCCCAACTGGAGCAGGAGATGGCCCGCTGGGAGGAGCTGTCTCTGCAATTGGAGGAATAATCAGGAGGACCATTATGCGTGATATTTTGTGTATGTACTACTCCCGCACCGGCGCCACCCGCCAGGCCATGACGGAGATCGCCCAGGCCCTGGACGCGGAGCTGGTGGAGCTTACCGACGGCGTGGACCGCCAGGGCGCCCGGGGCTATCTCCGCTCCGGCATGGACGCCATGCGCCGGGCCACCCTGCCGCTGGCCCCCTATGAAACGGAGCGCCCCCTGTCCGAATACCGGCTGGTGATTCTGGGCACCCCCGTGTGGGCGGGCCGCTGCGCCTCCCCGGTCCGGGCGCTGCTGAAGCGCCGGGGGCTGGAGCTGGAAAGGGTAGCCTATGTGCTGACCCGGAAAAGCTCCCGGAAGTATGAGGAGATTTATGAGCAGATGGACCAGTACACCGCCCGGCCCCACCTGCTGGAGGTATCCCTGCGGCCGGGAGCCGTGGGATACGAGTTCTGGCGGGACAAGCTGGTGGGCGAGGTGCGCCGCTATCTGGACGCCCAGTAAGGAGTCCGTATGCTGGAGAAATTACAAGCCATCGCCCGGCGGCTGGACCAGGTGGAGCGGCAACTGTCGGACCCGGCGGTGTACGCCGACCGGGAGTTCCTGACCCGCCTGAGCCGGGAGCAGAAGGAGCTGACCCCCATCGTGGCCGCCTTCCGGGCCTGGCAGCAGGCGGAGGCGGACTGCGCCGGGGCCCAGGAGCTGCTGTCGGACCCGGAAATGCGGGAGCTGGCCCAGGAAGAGCTGCATCGGGCCCGCCAGGAGCGGGACCGCCTGTCGGAGGAGCTCAAGCGCCTGCTGCTGCCCCGGGACCCCAACGATGACCGGAACGTCATCCTGGAGGTCCGGGCCGGCATCGGAGGCGAGGAGGGCGCCCTGTTCGCGGCGGACCTGCTGCGGATGTATGCCCTGTATGCCGAGCGCCGGGGCTGGCACATGGAGCTGGTGTATGAAAACACCACGGAGCTGGGCGGCGTCAAGGAGGCCAGCGCCACCATCGAGGGCCAGGGGGCCTGGTCCCGCCTGAAATTCGAGGCCGGGACCCACCGGGTCCAGCGGGTGCCGGAAACCGAGTCCTCCGGCCGCATCCAGACCTCCGCCGCCACCGTGGCCGTGATGCCCGAGGCGGAGGAGGTGGAGTTCTCCATCGACCCCAAGGACTTACAGATCGACACCTTCCGCTCCTCCGGCGCAGGCGGACAGCACGTCAACAAGACCGAGTCCGCCATCCGCATCACCCACCTGCCCACCGGCATGGTGGTGGAGTGCCAGGATGAGCGCAGCCAGTATAAAAACAAGGACCGGGCCATGAAAATCCTGCGCTCCAAGCTCTACGAGGCCCAACAGGAGAAGCAGAACGCCGCCATCGCCGCCCAGCGGAAAAGCCAGGTAGGCACCGGCGACCGGTCCGGCAAAATCCGCACCTATAATTTCCCACAGAACCGGGTCACCGATCACCGGCTCACCGGTGATGCGAAAAATTTCAATATTGCCGCCATCATCAACGGCGACCTGGACCCCCTCATTGACGCGCTGACCCTGGCCCACCAGGCCCAGCGGCTTCAGGAAGGGACCGAGAAAGGAGAATGAATCATGGAAGCTCCCATCAAGACCCGCTACGACAAGGCCGGTCCCCAGGTGGCCGAGGCTCTGCGACGCCGCCATTTTGAGGCCCACTATGTGTCCACTGCCCAGGAGGCCCTGGACCTGGCCCTGACCCTGATCCCCAAGGACCGCACCGTATCCTGGGGCGGCACCGTCACCGCCGCCCAGATCGGCCTGATGGACCGCCTGCACCAGGGGGACTATCAGCTCATTGACCGGGACACCGGCAAGACCCCCGAAGAAAAGCAGGCCCTGATGCGCCAGGCCCTGACCTGCGGCACCTTCATCATGAGCAGCAACGCCATCTCCGCCGACGGCCAGCTGGTGAACATCGACGGCAACGCCAACCGGGTGGCGGCCCTGTGCTACGGGCCGGAGAGCGTCCTGGTCATCGCCGGGATGAACAAGGTCATGGGCGATCTGGACAGCGCCATCGCCCGGGCCCGCCAGGTGGCGGCCCCCGCCAACGCCCAGCGCTTCCCGGGGCTCAAGACCCCCTGCGCCGTCACCGGCAGCTGCGGCGACTGCACCAGTCCCGACTGCATCTGCTGCCAGATGGTCATCACCCGGGCCTGTCGTCCCACCGGCCGCATCAAGGTCATTCTGGTGGGCGAGGATCTGGGCTTTTAAGGCAAAAGAGGGATTTTCTTGAACACCATTGTTTTTCACCCGGAATCGGACCCGGCCGCCATACAGGAGGCCGCGGCCATTCTGCGCCGTGGGGGCCTGGTAGGCATCCCAACGGAAACCGTATACGGCCTGGGGGCCGACGCCCTGAACGAGGACGCCGTGAGCCGCATTTTCCTGGCCAAGGGACGGCCCCAGGACAATCCCCTGATCATTCATGTGCCGGACGCCTCCTGGCTGGAGCAATACTGCCGGGACGTGCCGCCGGAGGCCTATCGCCTGGCGGAGCGGTTCTGGCCTGGCCCTCTGACCATGATCCTGCCCCGGCGGGACATCGTTCCCCTGCAAACCACCGGCGGACTGGAGACCGTGGGCGTCCGCTGCCCGGACCACCCGGTGACCCTGGCCATCATCCGGGCCGCCGGGGTGCCCATTGCCGCCCCCAGCGGCAACACCTCCGGCCGTCCCAGTCCCACCACCGCCGCCCACATGATCGAGGACATGGACGGCAAGATCGACGGCATCGTGGACGGCGGCCCCTGCACCGTGGGGGTTGAGTCCACCATCATCGACCTGACGGTGACGCCGCCCCGGCTGCTGCGCCCCGGCGGTCTGCCTCTGGAGGCCCTGGAGGAGGTGCTGGGGGAGGTGGCCGTGGACAAGGCCGTCACCGGCCTGCTGGCCGCCGGAGAGCATCCCCGGGCCCCGGGGATGAAATACCGGCACTATGCCCCCCATGCGCCGGTCACTGTGGTCACCGGCGCGCCGGACCGCAGCGCCCGCCGTATCCTGGGCCTGCTGTCGGACCAGGCGGGGGTCATCTGCTTCGATGAGTATGCCCCGCTGTATGCCGGACACATCATCCATCGTCTGGGCCCGGCGGCGGACAAATCCGCCCAGGCCCGGCACGTTTTCGACGCCTTGCGCACCTTCGACGGCACGGACGTCACGGAAATTTTCGCCCAGTGCCCCGATGACGGGGGCCTGGGTCTGGCGGTGGCCAATCGCCTGAAAAAGGCGGCGGGCTTCCACCTGGTGGACGCCGACCGGCCCGTTCTCATCGGTCTCACCGGCGGCACCGGCGCGGGAAAAACCAGCGCCCTGGCGGCCCTGGAGGACCTGGGCGGCACGGTGCTGGACTGCGACGCCGTGTATCACGAGATGCTCCGCACGGACCCCGCCCTGTGGGGGGCCATCGAAGGGGCCTTCGGCCCGGTGTTCGGCCCCGATGGGACCCTGGACCGGCAGAAGCTGGGGAACATCGTGTTCTCCGACCCCGCCGCCCTGGGGCGGCTCAACGCCATCGTGTACGAATACCTGCCGCCGGAGCTGATGCGCCGGGCGGCGGGACAGTCCCTGGTGGGGCTGGACGCCATCAACCTGGTGGAAAGCGGCCTGGACCGGCTGTGCGCCTGCACCGTGGCGGTGCTGGCCCCGGCGGAGGATCGGGTCCGCCGCATCATGGCCCGGGACGGCATCAGCCGGGACTATGCCCGGCTGCGGATATCTGCCCAGCCGTCCGACGGCTTTTACCGGGAGCACTGCTCCCATATCCTGGAAAACACCTGCGCCGGTCCGGCGCAGTTCCGGGATCAGGCACGGATTTTCTTCCGGAAAATACTCCGGGAAATCGAACATATTTGAGGAGGAATCAGAACCATGACAGACGAAATGAAGGCCAAGCGCGAAAAGCTGTTCTCCAGCCCCAAAAACGGCTATGACCTGGTGGACCAGGCGGCCCTGGACGCCATGGAGACCTATTGCGAAAGCTACAAGCAGTATCTGGACAACGGCAAGACCGAGCGGGAGTGCGCCGCCTATACCGTGGAGCTGGCCCAGGCCCAGGGCTATGTCCCCTATCAGCGGGGCATGAGCCTGAAGCCCGGCGACAAGGTGTACCGCGTGAACCGGGGCAAGAGCGTGATGCTGGCCAAGATCGGCCGCCAGGACCTGTCCCACGGTGCCCAGATCGTGGCCTGCCACATTGACTCCCCCCGTCTGGACTTCAAGCCCCATCCCCTGTATGAGGACAGCGACTTTGCCTATGGCAAGACTCACTACTACGGCGGCATCCGCAAGTATCAGTGGGTGGCCATCCCCCTGGAACTGCGGGGCGTGGTGGTCCTGCGGGACGGCACCGTGGTGAAGGTGGTCCTGGGCGAGGGCAGCGAGCCCAAGTTCGTCATTACCGACCTGCTACCCCACTTGGGCGCGGAGCAGGGCAAGAAGCCCCTTAACGAGGCCATTCCCGGCGAGAACCTGAACCTGCTGATGGGCAGCCGTCCTCTGGGCGAGGAGGGCGACAGCGACCGCGTGAAGCTGCGGGTGCTGGATATGCTCCACGAGAAATACGGCATCTGCGAGGATGACTTCACCTCCGCCGAGCTGGAGGTGGTCCCCGCCTTCAACGCCACGGACCTGGGCCTGGACCGCAGCCTCATCGGCGCATACGGCCACGACGACCGGGTGTGCGGCTACGCCGCCCTGAAGGGCCTGTTCGACATCGACGTGCCTGAAAAGACCGCCGTGTGCATGCTGGCCGACAAGGAAGAGGTTGGCTCCATGGGCGTCACCGGTATGCAGTCCGCCTTCTTCGACACCTTCATGGAGGACCTGTGCCAGAGCCAGGGCGTCAGCCTGCGTGTGTGCTATGAGAGCTCCTTCTGCCTGTCCTCCGACGTCACCGCCGCCTATGACCCCAATTTTGCCGAGGTGTATGAGAAGCGCAACGAGTCCCGGGTGAACTATGGTCTGGGCATCTGCAAGTATACCGGCGCCCGGGGCAAGAGCGGCTCCTCCGACGCTGACGCCGAAACTGTGGCCTATGTCCGCCGCGTGCTGGACAACGCCGGTGTGGTGTGGCAGATCGGCGAGATGGGCAAGATCGACGCCGGCGGCGGCGGCACCGTGGCCCAGTACATGGCCAACCGCAACATCACCACCATCGACGCCGGTGTGCCGGTTCTGAGCATGCACTCCCCCTTTGAAACCGTGGGCAAGCTGGATTGCTACATGAACTATCTGGGCTGCATGGCCGTCTATAACGCGTAAAACGCTCCACAAAAAGCAAAAGCAGCACCCCATTTGTCAGACGACAAATGGGGTGCTGTGTTTATTCGTTCAGGAACGTCTCCTGCTCGATCGTGACGCCATAATTCAGGATTCGCTCTATGGCATCCCGGAACAACGGATATTTTCCATTCTCCATATCAATTCGCAGGGATGATAAATACGCTTCGGAACGTGCAAGGCCATGCTCGTGAAAGGAATCCACAAATTCGCCGGACATACGCATGGGCATCAGAGAGGGAATCAGCTCCTGCAAATGGCGGAACATCCGGAATCCGCCGACGTCGATATCCGCCCAGAAGCGTATCGTCGTGGTTTCGGACGCCGCATGGGCGATCAGCGTGACCAGCCTTTTCTTTTGTGGGCTGAGGAATCCGCCGTGATAGGCCACCAGCTCCTCCGGCTGCTTTTCCGACAGCACATACGCGTCGTAGTTGGTCTTGTTCTCAATGAACGTGATGCACCGGATGGCGGTCAGGTCGATTTCCGCAATGAAATCCACCAGCGTGCCGGGTACGGCCAGCCCATACGGCGCGGCGCCAATATAAATACTTCCCTGATTGGTCCGGATCGTGCAGTTTCCGGCAAGCTCATAAAGCTCCGGACGGGCATAGACGCCTAAGTATGCCAGCTGTTCTCTTTCCCCCAATTTGTTTTCATCACAGGCAAGCGCCAACTCTGTGTCATATTTCCTTGCAATGGTCAAAAACAAATCGCGTACATTTCGCTCAAAGTACTTTGTGTCGGAAAAGCACCTGCTGCTGAAGGCCCGCATGGTTATGCTGCCGGACAGTGCGGCATACTCACGAAACGCGCAGAGCAAATCGCGCAAAATCGCGGTATCCTTTTTGCAGAATGCCGGAACCTTCATTTCCTCATCGGCGGACTTGCAGACGTCGTCCCTCCAGGCCGCGATCCAGGGAACCGCAGCGCCGCCCAGGCCAGCGCGAACCGCGTCAGTGACCTGCTTTGCCCTCACCCGGGGATGCACTCGTTCAGCCGCGGCATAGCACGGCATGATCCGGTCCAAGCGCAGCACAACGGCCGAAAGCACGGGACGCCCCTTTACCCACTCAAGCTGCACCAGATGCTGCTTTTCAAGCTCCAGGGCCGCTTCATTATAGGAATCCCGTATGGCCGCGTCCTCGTAGAGGTACCCGGGCAGCTCTTTCTTTTCCACTCTCAGCATGACCCGTCGGGTGGATGCCCCGGGTTCGGAGAGATGCCTGCTGTTTTCGTACTTGTCCAACAGCCGGTTCAGAATCATCCTCTGTTCTGTCATGGAGCAATCTCCTTGCCAAAGGGCAGAATGTGCATACTGTACTTGTCTTTGTTCACCAGCAACGTGCGGTCTGCGATCGGCATAATATCCGAAACCTTATCAGGCGGCGTGCAGATAATGGCCTGCAGGCCCATCTTTCGCAGAAGGCGGACGCTTTCAATAATGCGGTCACTGTCCATCTTATTGAACGCCTCGTCAAACACCGCCAGTCGAACGGTGTTGCCAAAGCTGGAGGTATCGTTGACGCGATAAAGCTGGGCAAATGACGCCAAAACCGCAATATAGAACGGGGTCTGCGTTTCGCCGCCGGATTTTGTGTTCAGCGTCTGCGAAAGCAGCTGCTTTGCTCCATTCTGGTCGGTCGTTTCCAGGTCGAACTTCAGGTAGGTCCTGAAGTCTGTATATCGCTGGATGTTTTCCTGCAATTCACTCTGCTTTCTGGCATTCAGCTGCGTATCGTCCGCCATGGTGATCTGGCTGAACAGCTTTTCTATCAGCTGGCCATACTTCTCCTGGAACGGCAGCGCAAACAAGCCCATGTCTCCTTCCATAAGCTCCGGAGCCATGATCATGTCGTAGTATTCTGCGTAATCCGGATTGCGCTCCACGCGGAACTGGTAACGGTCTGTGCCAAACTGCGCCTGACGCAGTGCGCGGTTCAGGTTTCTCACCTGATCCTGCACCTGGTCGATGCTGGATTTCAACTTTGCCAGGAAATCATTCTGGAATTGCTCCATGGCGCTCTCCCGCGCCGTTATGATCTTTTCACGGTACCGGGGCAGCTCGCTTTCCTCCAGAAGTCTTTGCTCCGCTTCGTATTCGTCATTGTCCACGGACTCGACGCGGAAAGAGCACGGCTTGAACGAGTCATTGTATTTTCTGCGCGCGTCAAACAGCTTTTTTTGCGCGGCGTCCCGCTCATTGGCGCTTTGTTCCAGGCGGCTGCTGAAGTTCTTGTGGACAACATCCGCCCGCTTCAAGCGGTCAAGCTCCTTTTGATACCGGGGAATGCCGGTGTTTTCCCGGTATTCGGGAGAAAACTCCGCCTCGATACGGTCCCCCACATGGGTCAGCTGCCGGTAATGATCCGGCAGCACCTCATAGTCCAGCCGGTGAATACGATCCTCAAGATGGCCGATCTGATTATGTTCTTCGTCTTTTTCCCTGTTCAGCACTATGATCTCAGTCCCCAGCGCGGAAATCGTGCGGCGCTGTTCGTCCAGCCACAGGAGATCCAGCTTGGAAAGCTGCTGGTCGATGGCGGCCACCTCATTGGTGATCTCCATACCCCGCAGGTATGCGGTCTGCTTTTCCGCCACGGTGCTCTGAACGAAGAAATGCGTAAACAGCGGATCCTTTGCCTGCGCCAAAAGCTGACGGATGGGGGTCCGGTCCTGCAGCTCATCTTCGATCTGTTTCAGCTCGCCCTCCAATCGGGAAATGCGCAGGTTCACTGCCCGGCGGCCGATGAATGCGTTGTCCATCCATTCCCGCCGCATGGAGCGGGCCACATAGCCCTGATAGAGCATGCCGTCCGCGGTAATGGCAGTCTTGAAACTGCGCAGCTGGTCGGCTCTGTCGCAGCACACCACGCGTCCCAGCAAGTAATCCATATAGCTGCGCGCCAGCGGGTTCTCCGTCTCCACTTTCTTCGCAAGGCTGTCGTCCCGGGGTCGGACGGCCTCCCGTTCACGGAGCTTACCGATATCCACCAGTCCGAAGGACGCAGAGCCGAAATCTCTTTTGATCCGGTTAAAAACAGGCAGCGCTCTTTGGTAGTAGGCCGGATCGATCAGTAGGTAGAACTTCTGCGCATGAAGATAGCCCTCCACCGCTCCGCGCCAGCGTTCATCTGCAACCTCCAGCACGTCCGCCAGAATATTGATTGTAACAGGGCTTCCCACCTGACGCTCCAGCTCATCGGCCAATCTCTTTTCAAACGGCAGCAATCCCCGTGGGTAGTCTTTGATATTTCTCCGGAGATCGGCAAGGACAGCGCGTTTCTGGTCCTGCTGCCCTTTCAATTCCGCCAGACGGTCTTCTATTTTGTGCCGGGCGTCCCGGACCGCTTCCGAAAACACCGCAGCCGCCTGCCGGGCATCTTCAAAAGGCGCCAGGGAATGAGAAAACATCTCCTGGTTTTCCGACGCGAAAATCGCATATGCCTTCAGGACGCCCCGGGCCGCTTCCTGCACAGGCGAAAGATTTTCTTCCGCTTCCTGCTCCAGTATCGCACTGCACAGGTTGTTCAGCTGTCTCTTATACACATCTGACGCTGCCGACGACTTAAT
>ENA-OZRZ01000340-OZRZ01000340.1-human-gut-metagenome-genome-assembly--contig:-NODE-340-length-11346-cov-3.929059_pt1 | contig 11346 bp, 10 predicted proteins | sample MGYA00244118_ERZ653958 | MGnify/ENA primary metagenome ERZ653958 (study PRJEB26926, sample SAMN06164727) | human gut metagenome | biome: ENVO:00009003; feature: ENVO:2100002; material: ENVO:00002003... | reverse complement strand
CTATCAGGACCGCATCGACCTGGCCATTGACCACCATCCCTCCCAGGGCTTTTTTGCCCGGGAGACGTGCCTGGAGGCGGATTCTGCCGCCTGCGGCGAGATTGTGTACGACATCATCACCCGCCTGACTCCGGTGACGCCGGACATCGCCCTGCCGCTGTATGTGGCCGTCTCCACGGATACCGGCTGCTTCGTCTATTCCAACACCACCGCCCGCACCCACCGCATCGCCGCCGCCCTGATGGACTGCGGCATCGACGTGGCGCCGGTGAACAAGGCCCTGTTCCGCACCAAAAGCCGCACCCGTCTGGCTATGGAGGCCTGGATGGCGGAGTGGGCGGAGTATTATGACCACGACCGGGTGGTCGTCATGCAGATCCCTCTGTCCCTGTGCTTGGATTACAAGGCCACGGAGGCGGATGTGGAGGAGCTGTCCAGTCTGGCTGCCCTGGTGGAGGGCACCGACTGCGGCGTGACCCTGCGGGAACTGAAGGACGGCCGGGTGAAAATTTCCCTGCGAACCGGCCCCCGGGTCAATGCCACGGAGGTCTGTGCCCTTCTGGGCGGCGGCGGCCATGCGGCTGCTGCCGGCGCCACGCTGCACGGCACCCTCGGCGAGGTGAAGCAGGCCGTGCTCCAGGCCATCGACATGGTGGCGGGGGAGGATTGACAAAAGGAGCAACCCATGGCAAACGGAATCATCATCATCGACAAGCCCGCCGGGTGGACGAAACTGTCAAAAAAGGGCAAGGCCCTTTTTTGACAAAATTTGCAGTCTGCTACGCGCATAATTTGTTCGCCGATGGCGAACAAATTCCACACTTGCAGCCTGAGAAGTATTTTCGGCCAGGTACACGCCCCGGCCGAAAATGATTGCATTTTATTTGCCGCCTGCGGCAAGGTTTTGCTGCGCAAAACGCTTGTACGCGCCATTCGGCGCGGTTCGCGCAGACTTATACAAGGAGCGACCCATGGCAAACGGAATCATCAACATTGACAAGCCCGCCGGGTGGACGTCCATGGACGTCTGCGCCAAGCTGCGGGGGATTTTGAAAACCAAAAAGGTGGGCCACGCCGGGACTCTGGACCCCATGGCCACCGGCGTTCTGCCGGTATTCGTGGGCCAGGCCACCCGGGCCGTGTCCTTCGCCGAGGACGGCCAGAAGGAGTACGTCGCCGGGCTGCGGCTGGGCCGCACCACCGACACCCAGGACACCTCCGGCGAGACCCTGGACACCCATCCGGTGCTCACCGGCCGGGAGGACCTGGAGCACCTGCTGCCCCGGTTCACCGGCTCCATTGAACAGGTGCCCCCCATGTACTCCGCCATCAAGATCGGCGGACAGAAGCTCTATCAGATCGCCCGCCGGGGCGGGGAGGTGGAGCGCCCGGCCCGGCCCGTTACCATCCATGAGCTGGAGCTGCTGGACCAGAGCGGCCCGGCGGACTACACCCTGCGCATCCGGTGCTCCAAGGGCACCTATGTCCGCACCCTGTGCCACGACATCGGCCAGGCCCTGGGCTGCGGCGGCTGCATGAGCAGTCTGCGCCGCACCATGGCCGCCGGATTCACCCTGGACGACGCCGTGACCCTGGACCGGGTGCAGCAGGAGGGCGAGGCCCTGCTGGCCCCGCTGGACTCCCTGTTCCGCCAGCACCCGGCCTACCGCATCCGGCACCCCCGGGTGGACGCCCTGTGCCGCAACGGCAACCCCTTCACCGTCCGCCAGCCCCTGCCGGAGGGCCTCTACCGGGTCTATGGCCTGGAGGGCGAGTTTCTCTGTCTCAGCCGCCTGGAGGGCGGCGTGATGACCTCCCTTAAAAACTTTTTCGGAGCGTGAATACCTTGAATCGAACTGTTATTGCCCTGGGCTTTTTCGACGGCGTTCACCGGGGCCACGGGGCTCTGCTGGAAAAAACCGCCGCCCGGGCCCGGGAGCTGGAGGCCGTCCCCGCCGCCTTCACCTTCGACCGCCCGCCCAAGGAGGTGGTTACCGGCCGCCCGGTGGGCCTGATCAACACCCCCGACGACCGCCGGGACCTGATGCAGCGGCTTTACGGCATCCGCCAGGTGATCATCGCCCCCTTTGACCGGGCCATGATGACCATGCCCTGGCAGGATTTCATCGACGATCTGCTGATCGGTACCTATGGCGCGGTGCACCTGGTGGCGGGCCACGACTATCACTTCGGCCACCGGAACCAGGGGGACCCGGACAAACTCCTGTCCCGTTGCCGGGAGCGGGGCATCGGCTGCGACATCATCCCCCAGGTGACCCGGGACGGCATCACCGTCAGCTCCACCTATATCCGCACCCTTATCGAAAGCGGACAGATGGAGCGGGCCGCCGATTTCCTGGGCCACCGCCACTGCCTGACCCGCACCGTCACCCACGGCTGCCGCTTCGGCCGCACCATCGGCATTCCCACAGTGAACCTGACGCCGCCGGACCATGTTCTTCTGCCGGAGCGGGGCGTGTATGTGACCCGGGTGTTCCTGCCGGACGGCGCCAGCGTCCCCGGCGTCACCAACATCGGCACCCGCCCCACCGTCAGCGACGGCGACGCCGTGTCGGTGGAGACCTTCCTGCTGGATTTCGACGGCGACCTCTACGACAAAACCATCCGGGTGGAGTTCTGCCGCCGCCTGCGGCCGGAGCGCAGATTCGCCTCTCCCCAGGAGCTGAAGGCCGAAATTCAGCACAATATCCAACAAACCCGGGACTATTTTATGGAAAACCCCGAATAACCCCCCCGCCGCCTGCCTCCGCAGGCGGCGTTTTTTCGTTCACAATTTGTTTACAGAAAAGGTCAAAGAAAGTCAAAATTCCCTATTGACATTTTGAAACCCGGTGGTATACTATAGCCAAAGGTCAAAGAAAGGCAAAGTCAGACAGACCGAATCGAAACAGAAAGGAAGTGAAGGGCTTGGGTACATCGGATATGATCGCCCGGTTCATCCAGGCGGAGCTGGAGGAGGCCAACGGGGTTCTGGAGCTGCAGCGCAGCGACCTGGCCCAACGCTTTGGCTGCGTCCCCAGTCAGATCAATTATGTGATGTCCACCCGGTTTTCTCCGGAGCACGGCTATATTGTGGAGTCGCGCCGGGGCGGCGGGGGCTACATCCGCATCACCCGGGTGCAGGTGGACCGCCACACGCTTTTGATGCACGTCATCAACTCCGTGGGCGATACGCTGGACCTGGCCAGCGCCCGGGCCATTCTTTCAAACCTGGTCCAGTCCCAGGCGGTGGAGCGGAACGTGGCGCAGACCCTTCTGTGGGCCGTGTCCGACAATTCCCTCCGCTCCGTTCCCAAGGACCGGCGGGACGATCTCCGGGCCAGTATTTTCAAGCAGGTGCTGATTCACCTGGTTTGAGTTTTCAATAAGGAGGCAATCATTATGAAATGTCAGAACTGCGGAAAGAACGAAGCAACGTTTTACTATAAGAGCAACATCAACGGCCGGGTCATGGAGAGCCATCTGTGCCCCGAATGCGCCCGTCAGCTGGGCCTGGTGCAGGATATGCGCCGCCCCATGATGAGCAGCTTCTGGGACGATGACGATTTCTTCACCCGTCCCTTCCGGATGCTGGAGCCCCTGCTGGGCGGCTTCGGCAGCCGCCTGCTGACGGAGTTCCCGGAACCCGTGGACGTGACCCAGCAGGCCCGCCGCACGGCGGAGGAGCCCCGGGAGGACAACCTGGTTCAGGGCGACGAGCGGGAGAAGCTCAGCCGTCAGCGCCAGCGCAACGCCCTGGAGACGCAGCTACGCCATGCCGTGGAAACCGAGAACTTCGAGGAAGCCGCTAAGCTCCGGGACCAGCTGCGGTCCCTGCCCCAGGCGTAAGCGTTACGCCGATTAACCGAAAGGAAGTGTAAACTATGATGGAAAATAAATTCACCCCCCGTGCGGAGGAATCCCTGCGGCTGGCCCAGGAGGCCGCCGAGGAAATGGGCCATGGCTATGTGGGCAGCGAGCACCTGTTGCTGGGCCTGATGCGTGAGGAGGAGGGCATTGCCCACCGCGTCCTGGAGGAAGCGGGCCTCACCGATGATATGATCTGCGATGTGCTGCATCGCAGCGTGGGCACCGGCCTTTCCGGCGCGGCTCCCTCCCAGGGGCTGACCCCCCGGGCCAAGAGCGCCGTGGAGCTGGCCGTGTCCGAAGCGTCCCGCACCGGCGCGGGCTATATCGGCACCGAGCATCTGCTGATGGGCCTGCTGCGGGAGGGCAACAACATGGCCATCCGGGTGCTGCGCACCGTGGGCATCGACCCCAAGAAGCTGTACAGCGCCGTGGTGAAGAAGATCAACGAAGCCCCCCGGGCCGCGGCCGCCGCAGGCGGCAATTCCGCCGCTCCCTCCCGGGAGGACGGCAAGAAGGGCGGCGCGCTGGCGGAGTTCACCCGCGATTTGACCGAGGCCGCCCGCAGCGGGAAGCTGGACCCCGTCATCGGCCGGGAAAAGGAGATCGCCCGGGTCATCCAGATTCTATCCCGCCGCACCAAGAACAACCCCGTGCTGATCGGTGAGCCCGGCGTGGGCAAAACCGCCATCGCCGAGGGCCTGGCCCAGCGCATCGTGGCCGCCGACGTGCCCGAGGATCTGCTGGACAAGCGGGTCCTGTCCCTGGACCTGTCCGGCATGGTGGCCGGTACCAAGTACCGGGGCGAGTTCGAGGAGCGCATCAAGAACACCATCAACGAGGTGAAGAAGGCCGGCAACGTCATTCTGTTCATCGACGAGCTGCACACCATCGTGGGCGCAGGCTCCGCCGAGGGCGCGGTGGACGCCGCCAACATCCTCAAGCCCGCTCTGTCCCGGGGTGAGATCCGGGTCATCGGCGCCACCACCCTCAACGAGTACCGCAAGTACATTGAGAAGGACGCCGCCCTGGAGCGCCGGTTCCAGCCCATCACCGTGGGCGAGCCCTCTCCCGAGGCCACGCTGGAGATTCTGAAGGGTCTGCGGGACAAGTATGAGGCCCACCATCACCTGACCATCACCGACGGGGCCCTGGAGGCCGCCGTGCGGCTGTCCCGCCGGTATATCAACGACCGTTTCCTGCCGGACAAGGCCATCGACCTGATGGACGAGGCCGCCAGCCAGGTGCGTATGGCCGCCGAGTCCGCCTCCCCCGATCTGAAGGATCTGGAGGAGAAGATCGCCGCCCTGCACCGGGAGAAGGAGGAGGCCGTCACCGCCCAGGACTTCGAGAAGGCCGCCCAGCTGCGGGATATCGAGAAGGACTATCAGGAGCAGGTGGAAATTGAGCGCGACAAGTGGCACAAGCAGATGTCCGCCAACCGCGGCACCGTCACCGAGGACGACATCGCCAAGGTGGTGGCCGGCTGGACCGGCATTCCCGTCACCCGCCTGACGGAGGACGAAAGCCAGCGGCTGCTGCAGCTGGAGAAGGTCCTGCATGAGCGGGTGGTGGGCCAGGACGAGGCCGTGGCCGCCGTGGCTAAGGCCATCCGCCGCAGCCGTGTGGGTCTGAAGGATCCCAAGCGGCCCATCGGCTCCTTCCTGTTCCTGGGCCCCACCGGCGTCGGCAAGACCGAGCTGTGCAAGACCCTGGCCGAGGCCATGTTCGGCGATGAGAACGCCATGATCCGCATCGACATGTCCGAGTACATGGAGAAGCACACGGTGTCCCGTCTGGTGGGTTCGCCTCCCGGATACGTGGGTCACGAGGAGGGCGGCCAGCTGACGGAAAAGGTGCGCCGTAAGCCCTATTCCGTGGTGCTGTTCGACGAGATCGAGAAGGCCCACCCCGATGTGTGGAACATCCTGTTGCAAATTCTGGAGGACGGCATTGTCACCGACTCCCAGGGCCGCCGGGTGGACTTCAAGAACACCATCATCGTCATGACCTCCAACGTGGGGGCCAAGAATATTACCGCCGCCGACACGCCTCTGGGCTTTGACGGCAGCGGTGAGGCGGCCAAGCGCACCGAGGAGGAGCGGTTTGCACGCATCAAGGACGCCGTTATGGCGGAGCTGCGCCAGACCTTCCGTCCGGAGTTCCTGAACCGTATCGACGAGATCATCGTGTTCCACCAGCTGACGGAGGAGAACATCCGCAGCATCGCCCGCCGGATGCTGGATACCATCGGCAGCCGCATGGCCGCCCAGGGCATCACCCTCCAGGCGGACGACGACGCCGTGGCTGCCCTGGCCAAGGACGGCTTCGACGCCCGCTACGGCGCCCGTCCCCTGCGCCGCACCCTGCAGAACGAGGTGGAGGACGTGGTGGCCGAACAGATGCTGGATGGTCAGCTGAAGTCCGGCGACACCGCCCACATCCGGCTGAAGGATGACAAGGTGGTCATCGAAAAGTAAAAAAAATCTCCCGGCCCGGCGGCAGAAGCCGTCAGGCCGGGAATTTTTTTCGGGCATTGGGGGTTTACACCGTAAAGGGGAACAGGAGCTTCAGCACGCCGAAGATCACCAGGGACGCGGCGGCGGAGATCAGGAAGATGAAGCAGGTCTTTCTGTCCCGCAGGGCCAGCTCCTGATCCTCGTGCTCGTTTTTCCACCGCACATAAAACCAGGCCGCGCACAGCAGACATACGATGGGCGCAAACAGCAGCCCGATCATGGCAACGTATTCCATAGCATTTCCTCCCATGCGTTTTCTCCAGTATACCCGATTCCCGGCCCTCCGTCAATCGGCGTTTTCCCGGGGTCCGGCGGCGATTTTTTCAGGTGGTTGCATTTTGGATCAAGTTATGCTACAATGCACCTAATCATACACACCGGGCTTTACCTATTAAATATAGAAGCCCGGGAAAGAGCCGGAAAGGAGCCGGAAGCATGGAGACCATTACCAGCCGCCAGAATCCGCTGATGACCCATATCCGCAAGCTGGCCGGGTCCGCCGCCTATCGCCGCCAGACGGGGCAGTGCCTGTGCGACAGCCCCAAGCTGCTGCGGGAGGCCGCCCAGTGGGGGGCGGAGGTGCAGACCGTGGTGTCGGTGGAGCCGTGGCCGGAGCCGCTGCCGGAAAAGGTCCGGCAGGTGCTGGTGCCGCCGGAGGTCATGGCCTCCATCAGCCCCGCCAAGACCCCCCAGGGGGTGCTGTTTACCTGCCGCGTGCCGGTTCTGCCGGTGCCGGAAACGCTTCCGGGCCGGCGCTATGTGGTGCTGGACGGGGTCCAGGACCCCGGCAACGTGGGAACGGTGCTGCGGACCCTGGACGCCTTTGACGCCGATGGGCTGCTGCTGACCGGCGGGTGCGCGGACCCCTTCGGGCCGAAAACCGTCCGGGCCTCCATGGGGGCGGTGTTCCGCCGCCCGGTGTGGAGCGTGACGCCGGAGGAACTGGGGGACCTGCTGCGCCGCAGCGGCATCCCCCTGTACGGCGCGGCCCTGCGGCCGGACGCCATGGACGCCCGGCAGGCGGACTATTCCCGCTGCGCCCTGGCCATCGGCTCCGAGGGGCGGGGCCTGAGCCGGGAGGTGCTGGACCTGTGCGACAAAACCGTGCTGATCCCCATGTCCCCCCGCTGCGAGTCGCTGAACGCGGCCATTGCGGCGGCGGTGCTGCTGTGGGAAAGCTGGCGGTGAACGGAAGGAGGGGACTGCCGTGGCGGCGCTGAAATACTGGGTATGGCTGACGGCTCTGCCGGGGCTCAGCAACCGCAGCAGGCTTCTGCTGCTGGAGCGTTATGGCTCCCCGGAGGACGTGTACTATGCCGACGCCGAGGAGCTGGCTCTGACCGAGGGGCTGACGCCGGGACAGGCCCAGCTGCTTTCGGACAAGAGCCTCACCCGGGCGGACCGCATTCTGGCGGACTGCGCCCGGGGCGATATTTTCCTGCTGACCATGCAGGATGCCGCCTATCCCGCCCGGCTGCGGGACATTTTCGACCCGCCGGTGCTGCTGTACGGCAAGGGGTCGCTGCCGCTGTTTGACGAGGAGGCGGCCATTGCCGTGGTGGGCACCCGGTCCTGCACCCCCTATGGCCTGCGGTGCGCCCACCGGATGGGCTATGAGCTGGCCCGGCAGGGTGCGGTGGTGGTGTCCGGCATGGCCAAGGGCATCGACGGCGCCGCCATGCGGGGCGCTTTGCAGGCGGGAGGCTTCACCGCCGCCGTGCTGGGCGGCGGCGTGGACGTGGTATATCCCGCGGAAAACCGCAGATTATATGAAGATATCGCCGCCACCGGGGTGCTGCTGTCGGAATATCCCCCGGGGACGGAGCCCCTGCCGGGGCATTTCCCGGTGCGCAACCGCATCATCAGCGGGCTGAGCCTGGCGTCTTTGGTGGTGGAGGCCCCGGTGCGCTCCGGGGCGCTGATTACCGCCCACGCCGCCCTGGACCAGGGGCGGGACGTGTTCGCCGTCCCGGATCAGCCGGTTGCAGCCCACGCTGGCTGCCGCGTCGATGGGACATTCTGTCGGTGTACCACAGCCGGTTTCCCCACCGGCTGCACCCGGCCCACGTCACTGTGCCGGAACCGGGAGACACCCCCAAGCCGGAGGAGGACAAGCCCTCTCCCCTGCCCGAAACGCGGCCGGAGCCGGCCCAAAAGCCGCAGTTGCCGGTGCTGGACCTGGACCGCAACCGGGAGGGGCTTACCGACGATCAGCTGGCGCTGATTCGGGTGCTGGATACAGAGACGCCTCTGCTGACGGATGAGGCGGCGGAACAGACGGGCCTGCCGGTAAGGCGGGTGCTGTCGGCGCTGACGGTGCTGGAGATCGACGGCTATGCCCAACGCTCCGGCCCCCGCAGCTATGTGCGCACAGTCAGGCTACATTCGGAAAAGGAAGGATCATAAATATGGCAAAAAAGGCTGAAAAATACCTGGTGATCGTGGAGTCCCCGGCCAAGGCCAAGACCATCGGCAAATACCTGGGCCCCGCATATCAGGTGAAGGCCTGTATGGGACATCTGCGGGACCTGCCCAAAAGCAAGCTGGGCGTGGACGTGGAAAACGATTTTGAGCCCAATTACCGGCCCATCAAGGGCAAGGAGGACATCATCCGGGACCTGAAGCAGGCGGCCAAGGAAAGCGACGCCGTGTATCTGGCCACCGACCCGGACCGGGAGGGAGAGGCCATCAGCTGGCATCTGAAGCAGCTGCTGGACCTGCCGGAGGATAAAACCTTCCGGGTCACCTTCAACGAGATCACCCGCAAGGTGGTCACCGAGAGCATCCGCCAGCCCCGGGACATTGACCAGGACCTGGTGGACGCTCAGCAGGCCCGGCGCATTCTGGACCGCATCGTGGGTTATGAGCTGTCCCCGCTGCTGTGGAAAAAGATCCGCCGGGGCCTCTCCGCCGGACGGGTCCAGTCCGTGGCCATGCGCCTGGTGGCGGACCGGGAGAAGGAGATCGCCGATTTTGTGCCCCAGGAATACTGGACCCTGGACGCCCTGCTGAAAAACGACCAGGGGGCCCGGTTCAAGGCCCACTACTATGGCCGGGACGGCAAGAAATATGAGCCGTCCTCCCAGCAGGAGGTGGACGACATCCGCGCCCAGCTTCAGGACACGCCCTTTGCCGTGTCCAACGTGAAGCGGACGGATAAGCGGCGCTCCCCGTCGCCTCCCTTCACCACCTCCACCATGCAGCAGGAGGCCTCCCGGAAGCTGAACATGACCCCCCGCCGGACCATGGCCATCGCCCAGCAGCTGTATGAGGGCGTGGACATCAGCGGCGAGGGCACCGTGGGTCTGATCACCTATATGCGTACCGACTCCCTGCGGATCTCCGACGAGGCCCGGGCGGCGGCTCGCAGCTTCGTTGAGAGCCGCTACGGTGCGGCCTATCGCCCGGAGACCCCCAAGCAGTACAAGGCCAAGGCCGGGGCCCAGGACGCCCACGAGGCCATCCGACCCAGCAGCGTCACCCTGACCCCGGAGCAGGTGAAGGGCGACCTGACCGGCGAGCAGTATCGCCTGTACCGGCTGATCTGGAGCCGCTTTCTGGCCAGCCAGATGTCCAACGCCGTGTACGACAGCGTCAGCGTGGACATTGCCGCCGGGGAGCACGCCTTCCGGGCCAGCGCCAGCAGCCTGAAATTTGCCGGCTACACCGCCGTGTATGAGGAGAGCCGGGACGATGACAAGGAGGACAGGGAGCCCGCCCTGCCGGAGCTGCAGCCCGGCGAGGTGGTGACGCTGGAGGGCTTCGAACCCGGCCAGCACTTCACCCAGCCCCCCGCCCGGTATACCGACGCCACCCTGATCCGCACCATGGAGGAAAACGGCATCGGCCGCCCCTCCACCTATGCCCCCACCGTGTCCACCATTCTGGACCGGGAATATGTGGTGAAGGAGGGCAAGGCCCTGCGGATCACGCCTCTGGGCCAGGTGGTGACGGACCTGATGTGCCAGCGGTTCCCGGACATTGTGGACGTGAAGTTCACCGCCCGGATGGAGGACGAGCTGGACGAGGTGGAAAGCGGCAAGATCCCCTGGAAGCAGCTGCTGCGGCAGTTTTACGGCGGCTTTGAAGGCAACCTCCGCCAGGTGGAGAAGGATATGGAGGGCGTATACCTGAAGGTCCCCGACGAGGTCACCGAGGAGAAGTGCGACGTGTGCGGCCGGAACATGGTGGTCAAATCCGGCCGGTTCGGCCGGTTCCTGGCCTGCCCCGGGTACCCGGAGTGCACCTTCACCAAGCCCCTGGTGGTGGAGATGCCGGGCCGCTGCCCCAAGTGCGGCGGGCGGCTGATGAAGCGCACCGGCGTCAGCAAGAAAACCGGCAAGCAGTACACCTATTACTGCTGCGAGCGGCTCAACGCCGCCGACGAAAGCGCCCGGTGCGATTTCATGACCTGGGACGTGCCGGTGAAGGACGACTGTCCCGTGTGCGGACACACCATGTTCAAAAAGGCGGGCAAGGGCTTCCGCAAGCCCTTCTGCATCAATCCCGAGTGCGCCAACTTCCTGCCGGAGGACAAGCGCGGCTATGTGAAAAAGGCCAAGACGGAGGAGCCTACGGAGGGCGCTGCCGAGACCCCGGCGGAGCCTGTCCAGGAGGAGAAAAAGCCCGCCAAAAAGGCGGCCAAGACCACCAAAACTACCAAGACTGCAAAAACTACCAAGGCCACAGCGGCCAAGAAAACCATCCGGAAAAAGACGGAGGAAGCATGAACCATGTTACAGTGATCGGCGCAGGGCTGGCCGGCAGCGAGTGCGCCTGGCAGCTGGCCCAGCGGGGCATTCCCGTGACCCTGCGGGAGATGAAGCCGGAAAAAATGACCCCCGCCCACCAGACCGCCGATTTTGCGGAGCTGTGCTGCTCCAACTCGCTGCGCAGCGACCAGCTGGAAAACGCGGTGGGCCTTTTGAAAGACTGTCTCTTATACACATCTCCGAGCCCA
>ENA-OZRZ01000331-OZRZ01000331.1-human-gut-metagenome-genome-assembly--contig:-NODE-331-length-11527-cov-4.177824_pt1 | contig 11527 bp, 9 predicted proteins | sample MGYA00244118_ERZ653958 | MGnify/ENA primary metagenome ERZ653958 (study PRJEB26926, sample SAMN06164727) | human gut metagenome | biome: ENVO:00009003; feature: ENVO:2100002; material: ENVO:00002003... | reverse complement strand
CAGCTGCTGTCCAAGCCCCTGCGGTATCTGGGCTTCCGGATCGACCGCTACCCGCACCTGGAGACCATCCTCACCAACACCAACTACTATCCCGGCATCCTGCAGTTCTTCGGGTACATCCTGGTGGAGACCCTGACGGGCCAGTATGCCAAGTATTACCGCGCGGCCGACGGCAACCCGCCGTTTACCCTGCGGGACGATCAGCTGGGCGCGGTGATGAACTCCGCCGACCTGAACAAGAGCATCAAGGACAAGTTCCGCTGGTCCCTGGAGCTGGACCCCCGCTACTTCATGATCGCCCGGTGCATCACCATGCTCTATCACATTTTCGAGGAGGACCGGGCCTCCTGCAGCTGGCGGGGCTTCTCCGTGGAGGATATCATGGGCGTTGCGGAGGACTATCACATCCACTGCCTGGAGAACGTGTCCAAAACGGAGTATATCATCCTCATGGACGAGATGGTGGAGATGGGTATTCTCGGGAAGCCGGATGAAAGCGCCCATACCTACAGACTCCGCCGCAACTCCTTTGTGGACATCATCGGCGAGTCTCTGGACAGTCTGGAGGCCGACATCATCAGCAATAACACGGAGGAATGATCATGCGTTATACAGCTTGGGAGGAGTTCTGGTGGAACAGCATCACCGGCGCCCGGACGGTGGTTGACCGCGTGGCCATGGCGCTGCTGGAAAACAAAATGGTGGTCCTGAAGGTGCCGTCGGACCTGCCCTGGCGATATCCCATGCGAAGCGCCATCCAGAACGCCTTCAACGAGCGGACGGATGCGCGGGATATCGTGATCGAGACCATCGACGCCGTGGACAACAACCCCACCGATCAGGAGCCCGGCCGCTTCATCCTCCAGACCTACGCATCCTCGTCCATCCGGACGGGCTACCGCGAAAAATCCCGGATCAGCATCCAGGACTACATTTCCGACAGGAATGTCATCAAAAACCGCATCATCTGGGTGAAGGGACTGGACCAGCGGACCGCCGGAAAATGGCTCAGCTTCTGCCGGGGCTTTTCCCCCAGAAGTGCGGCGGACGGGCTGTTCGTGCTGGAGGTTCACGGGAATTTCACCTCCGGGGACTCCCGGTATATTCAGTCCATCGACTTTGACGACTGCGTCAGCAGCTATGACGTTCAGCAATTCAACAGCTTCATCATGGATGAAAGTTCGTATTCCACCGACTGGAAGCGCTATATCGCTGCGGCGGCGGCCTCGGTGTGCGGAACGGACGCGGAGCTGTCCGCAATGCTGCTGGAACAGGTGGATTTCCGGAGCGAGACGGCGGTGGACGGCCTGCAGCGCATTGACCGGCAGGGAGATTTCGACCGCCGGGGCGCGGAGGACGGCTCGGACCATCCCCTGCGGTACCTCCGGACCGGCGGCACCGCCGAGCTGTGGCACCGGATCTGGACCGCCCAGATCCAGGTCCTGTTCCCTCTGATCGAGCTGGAGCGCCAGAAGCTGATCGAAAAATGGCACGACTCCATCGAAGAAGCGCTGCAGGAGAACCATGTGGAGCAGTTCGGCGCGGCAGTGACCGACCCGGCGGAGGTGGAGCTGGGGACCCTGTGCTATATGATGCGCTGCAGGGTGTCCGGGGACTATCGCATGCTGTATATCCCGGAGGAGGCGGACCGGGAGCGGATCCGATTCCTCCACGAGTGCCGGAACAAGCTGGCCCATATGAATTGCTGCGCCCCCGGCCAGGTGGCCGCCCTGCTGGACGGCGTCTGCTGAAAATCAAGGCCCCCGTTGGCCGGACGGTATCGCACCGCCCGGCCAACGGGGCTTTCGGCGTCCGCCGGGGAAATTGTTAAGAGATTTGTTAATAATATTCTGCTTGTTATTGGTGGACAAATAGTATATAATAGTCTATATTATTGTCCTTATGCCGCCTTGGCGGCAGTCTATAGAAAGGGAGATAGCTATGATTAAGGTTCAAACCGGTCAGGGTGAGATCACCATCAGCAGCGCGGTATTCACCACCATCACCGGCGCGGCAGCCACCAACTGCTTCGGCGTCAAGGGCATGGCTTACCGCAGCATGACCGACGGCCTGGTGCACCTGCTGCGGCGGGAAGCCATGAGCAAGGGCGTGAAGGTCACTTATAACGAGGACGGCACCGTTTCCATCGAGCTGCACATCATTGTGGAAAACGGCGTCAATATTGCCACGGTCTGCCGCTCCATCATGAGCGAGGTCAAGTATGTGGTCACCAAAAACACCGGGGTGGAGGTCCGCGAGATCAACGTGTGCGTGGACTCGGTCACCGTGTAAGCACCCGGCCAAAGGAGTAACAAAGAGATGACAGATAGAATCAGCGGCAGCGCCTTCAAGCAGATGATCGCCTTCGGCGCTGCCTGTGTCGCCCAGCAGAAGCAGGCCATCAACGATCTGAACGTGTTTCCGGTGCCCGACGGCGACACCGGCACCAACATGAGCCTGACCATTCAGACCGCCGTCAACGAGCTGAAAAAGTCCGAGCCCGCCACCGTCGGCGAGGCGGCAAAGATCACCGCAGGGGCTCTGCTGCGCGGGGCCCGGGGGAACTCCGGTGTGATTTTGTCCCTGTTGTTCCGGGGCATTTCCAAGTCCGCCAAGGGCCTGGTGGAGATGGACGGCCCGGCCCTGGCCGCCGCCATGGGTGAGGGCGTGGCCACCGCCTATGGCGCGGTGATGAAGCCCGCCGAGGGAACGGTGCTGACCGTGTCCCGGCTGGCCGCCGCCCGGGCCGCCCAGGCCGCCCAGGAGAATCCCAGCGCCGAGTATGTGCTGGAGCAGGCCATTCTGGCCGGGCAGGAGACCCTGGCCCAGACCATCGACATGAACCCGGTGCTGAAAAAGGCCGGGGTGGTGGACGCCGGAGGCAAGGGCTACCTCATCATTCTCGACGGTATGCTGCGGGCCCTGCGGGGCGAGGAGCTGCCCCAGGTGGAGGAGGACGAAAAGGCCCAGGATAAGGCGGATTTCGGCGCCCTGAGCCTGGAGGACATCACCTTCACCTATGACACGGTGTTCATCGTGCGCAAGAAGGAGGGCGTGTCCATCGAGCCCTTCCGGGCGTATCTGGACGGCATCGGCGACAGCCTGGTCATCGGCGAGGACGACGAGGCCTTCAAGGTCCATGTGCACACGGATATCCCCGGCCAGGCCCTGACGGAGGCCGCCAAATACGGCACCCTGGAGCTGGCCAAGATCGAGAACATGCGCACCCAGGCGGAGGAGCTGGCGGCCGGCAAGCAGGCCCAGAGCACCGACGATCTGGACGCCGTGGAGGAGGAGCTGGAGGCCATGGAGGGCGGCGTGGCCGCCCCGGAGAAGCGCTACGGCTTTCTGGCGGTGTGCGCCGGTGACGGCCTGGCTGCCACCTTCCGGGATCTGGGCGTGGACCGCATCGTGTCCGGCGGCCAGACCATGAACCCCTCCACCCAGGCCATTCTGCAGGAGGTGAACCGCACCCCCAGCGAGGTGGTGTTCGTGTTGCCCAACAACAAGAACATCATCATGGCCGCCCAGCAGTGCGTGGGTCTGACGGAAAAAGAGGTCATCGTGGTGCCCACCAACACCGTGCCCCAGGGGATCTCCGCCATGATGGCGGTGGACCCGGAGGAGGCCGACCCCCAGGTGATCCTGGCGGCCATGACGGAGGCGGCGGAGAACGTGGTCACCGCCCAGGTGACCTATGCCGCCCGGAACTCCGACTTCGACGGCTTCGCCATCAGCGCCGGGGACTATCTGGCCCTGACGGACGGGAAGCTGTTCGGCACGGACCAGAAGCTGGAGAACCTGCTGGATCAGCTGGCGGCTCTGGCGGCGGACAAGGGCGCGGAGTTCATCACCGTGTTCTATGGCGACGGCGTCACCCAGGAGGACGCCCAGCGGGCCGAGCAGCGCTTTGCGGATGCCTGCCCGGAGGCGGAGGTGTCCATGCTCCCCGGCGGCCAGCCCGTGTATTACTATATTATCTCCATTGAATGACGCGCTTGTCCTTTCTGACGCGCAAAAGCCCCTGCTTTCAGATGATGAAAGCAGGGGCTTGAAACTGTCCAAAAAGGGCGAGGCCCTGTGACAAAGCCACAAAAAAAGAAAAGACTCTCAGCTTTGGCTGAGAGTCTTTCTGGCGGCGGGAGAAGGATTCGAACCCCCGGCGCAAGCGCCGGGAGCTGCGCCCGGATTGAATTTGTGTGAGGGTCCGAATCCCTATGACAGAACCATGGCAAAAGAAAAAACTCCCAGCATAAGCTGAGAGTTTTCTTGGCAGCGGGAGAAGGATTCGAACCCTCACATACGGAGTCAGAGTCCGCTGTGCTACCTTTACACAATCCCGCTATGTTCCTGACGAACAAAACTTATTATACTCGTTTTCCGGCGTTTGTCAACACTTTTTTTGCGATTTCTGAAAAAATGTTCCGGGGGCGGTTTGGCCCGCCCCCGGAAAAGGTGAGAGGCGTTACGCCGCCAGCAGATCTGCCGACGTGAAATACTTCTTCAGCGGCTTATACAGCAGGGCAAACACCACCAGGCACAGAACGATGCTGGGCAGCATGTAGCTTCCGTTGTACAGCAGGGAGTAGAACCAGGGGCTGGTCATGGTCATGCCGAAGAACTCGTCGGGCATCCACTTGCCCCAGACAAACACGCCGATGAGGTAGTGGGCCAGGAAGCGCAGCACGCCGCCGATGATGGTGCCGTAATAGACGCTCCACTTCCGGCGGGACAGCAGGCCCGCGCCGAAGCCCAGGGCCACAAAGGCCAGGAAATAGTCGCAGAGAATGGTGGTCCAGTCGATGGAGAACTTGTTGCCGATGAGATAGGTGATGGCGCCATACACCAGGCCGGCCAGGGAGCCCCAGCCGCAGCCATACCGGGCGGCAAACAGGACGATGGGCAGCATCTCCAGGGTGACGGAGCCGCCGTTGGGGAACTCATAGAGCTTGATCAGGCTCAGGATCTCCGCCATGGCGATGAAGATGGCGGCCTCGCAGATCATGCGGGTCTTGTTGATTTTCATGTGTCTTTCTCCTTTGCGAAAAAAATACCGCATCGCGGGCCCTGGAGGCGTCGCAATGCGGAAACAAAAGCTATATAGTCGCATTCCTACGCCGGCATTACCCGGATCAGGTTCGAGGGACCGGACGGCGATACGTCTCATCTCAGCCGGCTTGCGCCAGCACCCCTTGGATTGTGAGGATATTCTATCACGGCTGTCGTTTTTTGTCAAGCCCCAAACGCACCGGAATGGTAGGGAGATTTCTGACAAGCTGAGGAAGTTCCCGGCGCGCAGCGCCGGGAACTTCCTGCTATTCAGAGAAGTTCGCAATGAAACGGGATCGGTTGGGTTCAGCGGCCGTACATTTCCGTCATATGACGGATGCGCCGGGCCAGGGCCGGGGTGGCCTCGCCGGGCAGCAGACGCCACTGCCAGTTGCCGCTCTGGGTGCCGGGGACGTTGGTGCGGTGGTGCAGCCCCAGCTCCAGATAGTCCTGCATCTGGGCCACAAACAGCCGGGCCACGGAGCTCATGCCGCCCCGGATAAGGCCCCAGTTGAAGCCCTCCTCATCGTTGAGCCCCAGGTACTCCCGGGCATAGGCGATGTCCTCCGGCGCGGCCTCGTCCTTCCACAGGGCCAGGGGGCTGTTGTCGTGGGTGCCGGTGTAGCACACGCAGTTCTCCCCGTAGGAGTGGGGCAGATAGCTGCTGCTGTCCCGGGAGTCGAAGGCAAATTCCAGCACCTTCATGCCCGGCAGGCCGGAATCCTGCAGCAGCTGCCGGACGCCGGGGGTGGGATAGCCCAGGTCCTCGGCGATGAACCGCAGCTGGGGGAACCAACCGGTGAGCACCCCCACCAGGTTCATGCCCGGACCCTTGACCCAATGGCCGTTCTTGGCGGTGGTTTCGCCGTAGGGCACGGCCCAATAGGCCTCGAAGCCCCGGAAATGGTCGATGCGGATCACGTCATACAGCTTGGAGGCCCCGTCTACCCGGCGGATCCACCAGCCGAAGCCGTCGGCCTGCATCCGGTCCCAGGCGTACAGGGGATTGCCCCACAGCTGGCCCTCGGCGCTGAAATAGTCCGGCGGCACGCCGGATACCTCCGTGGGCACGCACTGGTCGTCCAGCTGGAAGCTCTCCGGCTCCGCCCACACGTCGGCGGAATCCATGGCTACATAAATGGGCAGGTCGCCGATGACCTGGATGTCCAGGCCGTGAAGATAGTCCCGCAGCCTGTTCCACTGGCGGAAGAACAGGAACTGCAAATAGGTGAACAGCTCCACGTCCTCCCGCAGCAGGGTGCGGTACCGCTCCAGCACCTCCGGGGATTTCCGCAGGCGGATGTCCGCGTCCTCCCACTCCGTCCAGGAGCGCATGCCGAAATGGCGCTTGCAGGCCATGTACAGGGCGTAATCCGGCAGCCAGCGGCTGTTCTCCGCCTGAAAGGCGGCCACCGCTGCCTGGTCCCGCTCCCAGCCCCGGTCCTTGGCCTTCTGCAGCACGGCGAAGCGGCTTTCGTAGATCTTTCCGTAGTCCACATACCGGGGTTCGGTGCCCCAGTTCTGCTCCTGCACCTCGCTCTTTTCCAGCAATCCGTCCTCTATCAGCATATCCAGGTCGATGAAATAGGGATTCCCGGCGTAGGTGGAAAAGCTCTGATAGGGGGAGTCGCCATAGCTGGTGGGGCCCAGGGGCAACATCTGCCAGCAGTGCTGCCCGGCGGCGTGGAGAAAATCGGCAAAGTCATAGGCGGCCTTGCCCAGAGTCCCGATGCCGTAAGGAGACGGCAGGGAAAATACCGGCATCAAAATGCCGCTGCAACGATTCATATGTCAGTCACTCTCTTTTAAGAAAAAATGCGGTAAATCAGCCCTTCACGGCTCCTGCGGCCACGCCCTTGATGATGTGCTTCTGGCAGCACAGATAGAAGATGATCACCGGCAGGATGCTCAGCATGATCAGGGCCATGGTGGCGCCCATGTCCACGGTGCCGTAGCTGCCCTTGAGGTACTGGATGTGGATGGGGATGGTGCGGTACTGGTTGATGTCCAGCACCAGGCTGGGCAGCAGATAGTCGTTCCATACCCACATGATCTCCAGCACGCCCACGGAGATCATGGTGGGCTTCAGCATGGGCAGCACCACCCGGAAGAAGGTGCCCACAGGGCCGCAGCCGTCGATGGCGGCGGCTTCCTCGATCTCCAGGGGCAGGCTCTTGACAAAGCCCGTGAACATAAACACCGCCAGACCTGCGCCGAAGCCCAGATAGATCACCGGAATGGTCCAGGGGGTGTTCAGGTGCATCTGGTCCGCCGTCCGGGCCAGGGTGTACATGACCATCTGGAAGGGCACCACCATGGAGAACACGCACAGGTAGTACACGATCTTGCTGACCAGGCTCCCCACCCGGGAGATATACCACGCCGCCATGGACGTGCACACCAGGATCAGGGCCGTGGAGGTGATGGTGATGAAGAAGCTGTAGAACACCACCTTATAGAAGGCAAAGTTGCCGAAGGTCATGCCCTTGACATAGTTCTTCAGCCCCACGAAGGACTCCGCCGTGGGCAGCTTGAAGGTTTCGGTGTTGACAAAGGCGTTGGCCTTCAGGGAGTTGATGAGCACCAGGAGCACCGGCATCAGATAGAGCACGGAGATGATGGTGAATACCACCGTCAGCAGGGCCTGACGGCGCTCTCTGCGGCGCAGAGCATCGGATCTGATCATTGCTGCACCTCCTTGCGGCGGTTGGCCTGAAGCTGGATGATGCTGATGGCCGCCACCACGATGAAGAAGATCACGGCCTTGGCCTGACCCACGCCGCGGTTGCCGCCGCCGCTGGTGCCGAAGGCGTTGACGATGTTCAGGGCCAGCATTTCCGTTGTTTTGATGGTTTCTCCATTGCCCAGCTGCTGGAAGGGACGCCCGGCGGTCAGTGCCAGGTTCTGGTCAAACAGCTTGAAGCCGTTGGTCAGGCTCAGGAACATGCAGATGGTGATAGAGGGCATCACGTTGGGGATGGTGACCCGCCACAGGGTCTGCCAGCGGTTGGCGCCGTCGATGCGGGCCGCCTCCAGCATATCCTCGGGCACGGCCTGGAGTCCGGCAATGTAGATGATCATCATATAGCCGATCTGCTGCCAGCACACCAGGATCACCAGACCCCAGAAGCCGTATTTCGTCTCCAGGACCACGGAGGTGTTGTACTTGATGAGGATGCCGTCGAAGATCATGGACCAGATATAGCCCAGCACGATGCCGCCGATGAGGTTGGGCAGGAAGAACACCGTGCGGAACACGTTGGTGCCCTTGAACTTCTGGGTCAGGGCGTAGGCGATGGTGAAGGCGAACAGGTTGATGGCCAGCAGGCTCACCAGGGCGAACAGCGCCGTGTACCAGAATGCGTGCATATAGCCGGGGTCCTGAAAGGCCTTCCGGTAGTTTTCCAGCCCCGTCCAGGTCCACTGGCTGGTAATGCGGAAGTTGCAGAAGGACAGAAACAGCCCCTTGAAGAAGGGGTACAGGAAGCCGATGCAGAAGGCCCCGAAGGTGGGCAGCAAAAACAGCCACACCATGCGCTTGATGGGGCGGCGGATCAGCCGGGAATTCAGCGCGGCCTCGTCCCGGCGGTGTTTCGGAAGTTTCATGACGCCTCTCTCCTATCTATGTATTTTCCGGGCGGCGCCCGGAGCTCTTGCCCGGTCCATACCGGCCAACAGCTCTGTGCGCTGCGGGTGAGAAAAATCGGGGGCGGGCGATAAGCCCGCCCCCGGTCCTATTGCGTTACAACGGAGCGCTTATAGCTCAGCCGTTCTCCTTGGCATACTGGGTGGCCCAGCCGTCCACGAAGGCGGTCTTGACGTTGTCCCAGCTGCCGCCGTTGACGGTGTACTGGGTCAGAGCGTCCACCACGCCCGCACGCCAGTCATCCACGGCGGGAGTCCAGTTGAAGGCCCAGGTCACAATGTACTTGCCGGCAGCGGTATAGGCGTTGGCATCGGCAAAGAACACGTTCTCGGGGGTCTTGGCGTTCTTGAAGGGGCAGGGGCCAAACTGCTCAGCCAGCATGGTGGTGCCCTCGTCGGAGGTGACGACCCACTTCATGAAGTCCAGAGTGGCCTGGATGTCCTCTTCCTTGGCGTTCTTGTTGACAGCCCAGCAGTTCTCGGTGCCGCAGCACAGACCGGACTGCTCCTCGCCCTCAACGCCGCAGTAGATGGGGATCATGGCCAGATCCTCGGGGTTCATCTTAAAGCCCTTCTCCTCGCCGGTGAGGTTGGCATACTCCCAGGAGCCGTTCTGATAGAACACAGCCTTGCCCTGACCGAATTCGGCCTCGGAGGCGTCGCCGGTGGCGGTGGTCAGAGCAGCGCCGGTGGTGGTGGAGTCAGTGGTGTACAGATCCCAGACGTTCTTGAAGTTGTCCAGATAGGTGCCCTTGATGCTGGCGGGCTGAGAGGTGACCTTGTCATCCCGGAACTCATAGAACAGGGGCATGTTGGCCAGGTGACCGGAGAAGCGCCAGCTGGAGGAGCCCTCCAGGCCGGCGGAGCTGAAGGCGTCAAAGCCCAGCTCGGCAGCGCGGCTGTGGATGTCGTCGGCGACCTTCTTCAGGGTCTCAAAGTTGGTGATATCGGAGATCTCATAGCCGGCCTGCTTCAGCAGAGCCTTGTTGACGATGATGCCAAAGGCCTCATAGCAGTAGCCGATGGACACGGTCTCGCCGTTGGCATTCTTCAGGTTGAAGTCCTGGGTGGTCATTTCCTTCATGACGTCGGTGTTATCCAGAGGATAGCAGAAATCGCCATAGGAGTTGACAGCGCCCTGGTTGCCCACCTGGAACATGGTGGGAGGAGCAGACTTGTCCAGCTCGGAGGTCAGCATGGTGTCATACTGGCCGGAAGCGGCGGTGACGACCTTGACCTCCACGCCGGTCTGCTCGGTGTAGGTCTTGGCCAGCGCCTGCCAGGCCTGATCGGCCTCGGGCTTAAAGTTCAGGTAATACACGGAGCCCTTGGCCTCCGTGCCGCTGTTTCCGGGGGTCTTGGCGCAGGCTACCAGGGACAGAGCCATGACAGCGGCCAGGATCAATGCAAGAGTTTTCTTCATGATCAATTCTCCTTCATAATATTTTTTTCAGGCGGTTTCCGCCGGAAAAACTTAAGAAATGTCCCGCACGGACTCGCCGGTCCGCAGGGTGGTGTGGGCCGTCTCCCGGATGGGGCCGCCCCGGTGCTCCACCATGTCCAGCAGGATCTCCACGCTGCGCCGGCCCATGTGCTCCATAGGCTGGCAGAGAGTGGTCAGGGTGGGGTTGATGTAATCCGAGATGGTCAGTCCGTCGATGGCGATAACGGAGCAGTCCTCGGGGATCCGCCGTCCGGCCTCCCGCAGGGCCCGCATGGCCCCGATGGCCATGTTGTCGGAGATGGCGAACAGGGCGGTGAACTGCGCCCCCGTCAGCAGATGCCGCTGCATGGCCAGATACGACTGCCGGATGTCGAAGGAACCGGCCTCGATGACCAGCGCCGGGTCCAGGGGCAGATCGTGGGCCGCTAAGGCCCGGACATAGCCCTGATACCGCAGCTGGCTGATGGAGCGGTCCTCCGTGCCGGAGACCAGCGCCGCAATGCGCCGGTGGCCGCAGCGGTACAGCTCCGTCACCGCCCGGCAGGCCTCCTCCTCGTCGGCGATAGACACCGAGGCGTAGGAGTCCGGCGGCAGGGTGCCGTACTGGTTGTCATACGAGCAGCAGACATAGGGGATGTTCAGCGGCGCCAGCTCCTGGGGGGTATAGTCGGACCGGCCGCCCAATAAGATCAGGCCCCGCAGCCGCTTTTCCCGCTCCATCATGGCGCCCCGCTTCACCTCGTCGTCGCAGGTGCCGATCTGCTGCATCACCAGGGTATAGCCCCGGGCCGTGACCTGCTCCTCGATGACCCGGATGATATCCGTGTAAAACGGGTTGGACACGCCCCGCACCACCAGGCCGATGGCATCGGACTTGGTTTTCACCAGGTCCCTGGCGGTGTTGTTGGGAATGTAATTGGATCGTTGAATGGCGGAGAGCACCTTGCGCCGGTTCTCCGGGCTGACGTCCGGCCGGTCGTTGAGCACCCGCGACACCGTGCTGACGCTTACGCCGCACTGCCGCGCAATATCCTTGATGGTCATAAAGTGCGTTTCGTCTCCCTTCTTCTGCCATTCCAAAGGGGCGGCAACATTACCGGTAACGTTTCCGACCCCCTATGGCCCTACTTTACCAACTTTCGTCCCGTCTGTCAATGGCATTTGTAATTTTCTCCGAATCTCACAGTTTTTTGTCGTATTTTGTTGTGATTTTAACGGACGTCCTGCCGCAGAAGCTCCTCCAGCCGGGACTCGCCCACCACCCGCAGGCCCTGCTCCCGCAGAAGCCCGGCGGCAACGCCCCAGCCCGCCGTCAGCGTGCCGGAGAACGTGCCGTCATATACCTGTCTCTTATACACATCTCCGAGCCCACGAGACACTCGCTAATCT
>ENA-OZRZ01000327-OZRZ01000327.1-human-gut-metagenome-genome-assembly--contig:-NODE-327-length-11576-cov-3.667303_pt1 | contig 11576 bp, 9 predicted proteins | sample MGYA00244118_ERZ653958 | MGnify/ENA primary metagenome ERZ653958 (study PRJEB26926, sample SAMN06164727) | human gut metagenome | biome: ENVO:00009003; feature: ENVO:2100002; material: ENVO:00002003... | reverse complement strand
CGAGATTAGCGAGTGTCTCGTGGGCTCGGAGATGTGTATAAGAGACAGGCCCCTAGCAAGGAAGAGGTATTACTTACAGAAATCCGTGACTTGTTGAAGGAACAGGCTGGCAAAAAATAAAATATTATCCACACAAAAAAACGGGCTGCCCTCAAATGCTTGTCGGACAGCCCGTGATTTATATACCAGCCGACATTTCCTAAACATTCCAATCTTTTTTTTGCATATTTTTCCACAAGGAAGCAGGAAGAACAAAGTTTTTCCAATTCAATTATAAAAAGCCTCAACAGCATGACGGATTTTTATTTTTTCTGAGTATCTTTGCGGCACGAAATCATTTACATATCTTAATATATATATGCAAGAAAAGATCATTATTCTCGACTTCGGTTCACAAACCACACAGCTCATAGCCCGTCGCGTTCGCGAACTGAATACTTATTGCGAGATTGTGCCTTACAACAAATTTCCACACAATGATCCGTCCATAATCGGCGTTATCCTTTCGGGAAGCCCTTTCTCGGTGTATGATGAAAGCGCCTTTAAAGTCGATTTGAGTGACATTCGCGGAAAGTATCCTATTTTGGGTATCTGCTATGGTGCACAGTTCATGTCTTATACAAACGGTGGGAAAGTGGAACCGGCCGGCACACGTGAATACGGACGTGCACACCTTTCCACTTTCGACCAAGAGAACCCACTATTGAAGAACGTCCGTGAACACTCACAAGTATGGATGAGCCACGGAGATACCATCACCGCCATTCCGGAGAATTTCAAAATTATCGCTTCAACAGATAAAGTAGCCATCGCTGCTTATCAAATAAAGGAAGAGAAAGTATGGGGAGTACAGTTCCACCCGGAAGTGTTCCACAGTGAAGACGGAACCCAGCTTCTGAAAAATTTTGTAGTCGACATTTGCGGGGGGAAACAGGACTGGAGCGCTGCCTCTTTCATTGAAACGACTGTAGCCGAACTGAAAGCGCAACTGGGAAATGACAAAGTAGTACTGGGGCTGAGTGGCGGAGTAGACTCATCTGTGGCAGCCGTATTATTAAATAAAGCGATAGGCAAGAATCTTACCTGCATTTTTGTAGATCACGGCATGCTGCGTAAGAACGAATTCAAAAATGTACTCCATGATTATGAATGTCTCGGACTGAATGTAATCGGAGTGGATGCCAGCCAAAAATTCTTCAGTGAACTGGCAGGTGTGGAAGAACCTGAGAAGAAGCGTAAGATTATCGGCAAAGGTTTTATTGACGTATTCGATGAAGAAGCTCATAAAATTAAAGATGTGAAATGGCTGGCACAAGGTACCATTTATCCTGACTGTATCGAGTCATTAAGTATCACCGGCACTGTAATCAAAAGTCATCACAACGTAGGTGGACTGCCCGAAAAAATGAATTTGAAACTATGCGAGCCTCTGCGTCTGCTATTCAAGGATGAAGTACGCCACGTAGGTCGTGAACTAGGTATGCCGGAACATCTGATTACACGCCATCCATTCCCCGGACCAGGACTTGCGGTACGTATTTTGGGTGATATCACTCCTGAGAAAGTACGTATTCTGCAAGACGCCGATGATATCTATATCCAAGGATTGAGAGACTGGAAAGTGAAAGACTCGGACGGAAACGAAACATCCCTTTACCACCAAGTATGGCAGGCAGGCGTAATCTTGCTACCCGTACAAAGTGTGGGAGTAATGGGGGACGAACGTACATACGAACGTGCCGTTGCCCTACGTGCCGTAACTAGTACGGATGCCATGACCGCCGACTGGGCTCATCTTCCCTATGAATTTATGGCTAAGGTTTCAAACGACATAATCAATAAAGTAAAAGGTGTAAACCGCGTATGCTATGATATCTCGTCCAAACCGCCTGCCACAATTGAGTGGGAATAATAGACAACCAACTAATAACTTAAAAACAACATAACGGAATGAAACAAGATATGATTGTTATCTTGGATTTGGGAAGCACCGAAAACACCGTGCTTGCCAGAGCCATTCGTGCTTTGGGTGTATATAGTGAAATTTACCCGCACGATATCACAGCCGCTGAGCTGACAGCATTGCCCAATGTAAAGGGTGTCATTATCAATGGCGGTCCCAACCATGTAATTGACGGAGTGGATATTGACGTGCTTCCCGAGATTTACAAAGCAGGGATCCCCGTAATGGCTGCCGGTCATGACAAAGCATGTTGCGAAGTGAAGCTTCCCCAACTGACGGATGATGTGGAAACAATAAAGAATGCTGTACAATCGTTTGTTTTTGATACCTGCAAGGCAGAGGCTAACTGGAATATGACAAACTTTGTCAATGACCAGATTGAATTGATCCGCCGCCAGGTAGGCGACAAGAAAGTATTATTGGCACTTTCCGGAGGTGTAGACAGTTCTGTAGTAGCAGCCCTGTTGCTGAAAGCCATCGGCAATAATCTGGTCTGCGTACATGTGAACCATGGATTAATGCGCAAAGGTGAATCGGAAGCAGTAATTGAAGTTTTCAAAAATCAGTTGAACGCTAATTTGATTTACGTGGATGCTACAGACCGGTTCCTGAGTAAACTGGAAAATGTAGCTGATCCGGAGCAGAAACGCAAGATTATCGGTGGTGAATTTATTCGTGTGTTCGAAGAGGAAGCCCGTAAGCTAAATGGAATCGACTTTTTGGGACAAGGTACAATTTATCCTGATATCGTAGAAAGTGGTACTAAAACAGCCAAAATGGTTAAATCCCATCACAATGTAGGTGGCTTACCCGAGGATTTACAGTTTGAATTAGTAGAACCTTTACGCCAGTTGTTCAAAGACGAAGTCCGTGCCTGCGGAGTGGAACTTGGTTTACCATACGACATGGTCTACCGTCAGCCGTTCCCTGGTCCTGGTTTGGGAGTGCGCTGTTTGGGGGCTATCACTCGTGACCGCCTGGAAGCTGTTCGCGAATCGGACGCCATCTTGCGTGAAGAATTCCAACTGGCAGGCTTGGACAAGAAAGTATGGCAATATTTCACCGTAGTACCCGATTTCAAATCAGTAGGCGTGCGTGACAATGCCCGTTCATTTGACTGGCCTGTTATTATCCGAGCTGTCAACACCGTAGATGCTATGACAGCTACTATCGAACCGATAGACTGGTCCATTCTGATGAAAATTACCGACCGTATTCTAAAAGAAGTAAAGAATGTGAACCGCGTATGCTATGACCTGTCGCCCAAACCCAATGCGACCATTGAGTGGGAATAAAAAATATACTTCAAACCATGTAAGATCCCGAAACTAAAAGTTTCGGGATCTTTTTTATATTCAAGTTCTTCACTTTGCCCCCAATGACACTAGAACAAGAACCATAAAATTTTTCGTTTTTTTGATATTTCCGCTTCAATATTTACATCCAAGGAATCAAAGCTCTATAATCTCCTCATTACAAATGGTCAGTTTGCCGGCTCCGTTTTCTGTAACTACCCAAGAATTTTCAATGCCGACCGGTCCTACTCCCGGCAATACGATTTTAGGTTCAAGGGCAAACACCATTCCCTCTTCCAACTCCCTCCGGATACGCGGAGCCAACACTGGTGCCTCATTAATTTCCAACCCGATGCCGTGTCCTATAAAACGTGCCTGTTGGGACACCCCCATAAAACGATCGGCAAATCCGGCTTTCGTCACGATCTCAATGGCCGCATTATAAAGATCCTCGCACACCACACCAGGCGCCGTCATAGAGGCAACCTTATCCTGCACTTCAAGACAGACTTGATGAGCTGCATAAGCCTCATCATTTAATTTTCCAATGAAGAACACACGACTCATATCGCACATATATCCGTAAAAGTTTCCCCCTATATCCACCATTACACTATACCCCTCTTTCAACAAAGTTCCATTCATTCCTCCGGGCAAAGACGGGTCCAATCCCTTACCACCTAAGGCAAAATCATAAGGCGAAGGAGTAGCTGCATTATCTCCGGCCAACACACTTCCCATAAATATCTCCATACTCTGACCAAATACTCTGAATATTCCCAGACAACCTTCCAGTCGCATCAGGCGTTCCACCTCAACAGATAGTTCACGATCAGTCATCCCCGGATGGTATACATCGGGAATCTTACTATATGCTCGAGCATGTAATGCAGCCGACCGACGAAAAAGTTCAATCTCCAGCGGAGTCTTTACGCTACGCGCTTCACGAATAATAGCAGTTCCATCCACTACCTCCGATTCAGGAAAAAGAGATGCAAGACGCATATAGTCCGCATAAGGCAGTTCCCCGCCTTCCAACATTATCTTTGAAGCTACAGGTATACCATTTTCTTTTAACAAGTCCACTATCTGCTCAGGTTTACGAATAGGGAATACAAATTCTCCCACAATATTATTAGGACGTTTTACAAAGAGAAGTGCCGGTGAATGAAGCGGTAAATAAAGATAGCCGTTCACTATCTCACCATACGTATAAAGCAAATTTACATTACAAGCTATCAGGGCAGCATCAATGCCTTGTTGAGCCATTAAATAGCGTATTTTATCTCGACGAAATTTCAATTCGGGTTGTAACATAAGTAATATTATCTGATTATTTAAAATACTGAGTACAAAAATAACAGATTTCAGTCAGTATAAAGGATAGTAGTTCCAAAAAAGAGAAAGGATATATTAAAACTCACTAATTTTGGATGATTAGTTTGAAAACAGTGTTCAATTATATTAAATTTGCAAACGAATTGACAAACAAAGTATCTTTCATGTTCAACGGTATCAAAAAATATGTGGTAAGAATAGTATGCGTAATTATGTTATTACTCGTACAATTTGATGTATGCGCTCCACTGATTGATGCCAATCTGGCTATGGTAGAAACGATGGAACAGCCCACCCTGCCTTCTGACAACAATGAAGAAAGCAGAGGAGAAGAAACTTATTATTTCCAGTCGGGACGTGCACAACTGCCAAACAGTCGTTTTTTACCCTGCACTATCGACATGCTGGTCAATCTTTTTGCTATTCCCCAAGTTCCGGTACAAAGTTACACACCTGTCAGTGAAAATCCGGGGAAAGTGGTACATCATCACATTATCTTTTGTGTGTACCGCATTTAATATGTCACATTAAAGCATATTCATACATATTGGCCTTGTATTCTGAAAGATTTGAATGCAAGCCGGATCTTTTATTTACTCAAACTCAATTATTAATCTTTTTAAATTGTATTCGTAATTTCATGAAGAGTAATTTTCAGAAAATTGCGGTCCTGTGTACATGCACAGGATTGCTATGCTCTTGTGGTCAATCGGACAACAAGCAGGAACATCACAAAGAATTCATTCCCATCACCATTCTTCACCCCACAACCATTGAGTTTCCACGCTCATATGTAGCTGATGTGCAAGCTATACAGTTTGTAGAAATTAAGCCCAAAGTGGAAGGATTTGTTCAACAAATATATGTAGACGAAGGACAGAAAGTCAAAAAAGGACAGCCCCTATTCCAACTCAGTTCCGACCAATATAGCGAAACGGTAAAAGAGGCGCAAGCCAATTACAAACAAGCACAGGCACAATATGAAATGGCAAATTATGAAGCCGAAAGAATAGGCCGGCTGGTTGACAAACAAATCTTATCAAAAATCCGACTCGACCAAGCCAATAAAGAAAAAGAAGTAGCCCAAATGAAAGTGGAACAGGCAAAAGCACAAATGCAACGTTCACAGATGGATTATTCTTACACCACTATCACTGCCCCTTTTGACGGCTACATAGACCGTATTCCTTATAAGACGGGAAGTCTGGTAAATCCGCAAAGCTTACTGACTACCGTAAGTGATATTTCCGAGATCTTTGCTTACTATAAAGTGAACGAAAGCGAGTATCTGGAATACAAGCGCCAACAACTTAGCGGACAAAAACAGCACGAAGAAAATAATGTGGAACTGATTTTGTCAGACGGTTCCATCTACTCCCACAAAGGCACATTAGAAACAGTAGAAGGTGACTTTGAACGAGGAACCGGCTCCATTGCCTTCCGTGTCCGTTTTCCGAACCCGGACGGACTGCTGAAACATGGAGTGACTGGAAAAGTACGTATGATGACCCAAATGGACAACATCTGCCTAGTTCCCCAGAAATCAACATTCGAAATTCAAGATTTCACCTATGTATATACCGTTGATAGTGCCAGTGTAGTAAAAGTACGCAGCTTCCAACCGCTGGAACGCTATAATAATTACTATGTGACACAAGACTTCTCTCCTAACACTGCCATCGTATACGAGGGAGTGCAAATGATGAAAGATGGCATTACCATCAAGACTGATACCATTGATATGGAAGCAATCAGAAAAGAAGTTGAATTAAAACAAGCTATCGTAAAATAAAACGGACAGTTTATGTTTAAGCTATTTATAAAAAGACCGATACTTTCAGGAGTAATCTCCGTCATTATCGTCTGCTTGGGCGTACTGTCTATTTTGACACTGCCCATCACTCAGTTTCCCGATATCGTACCCCCATCTGTAACGGTAACCGCCCGATACACCGGGGCTAGTGCCGATGTGATGTCTAAAACAGTCGCCACCCCGTTAGAGCGTGCCATCAACGGAGTACCCGGCATGACCTACATGACCACTGTTTGTACCAACGACGGTATGTCCCTTACTACTATCTATTTTAAAGTGGGAACCGATCCGGACGTAGCTGCCGTAAATGTACAGAACCGTGTGACTACCGTACTAGACGAATTGCCTGAAGAAGTAATCCGTGCCGGAGTTATTACAGAAAAAGAAGTAAACAGTATGTTGATGTACTTGAACATCATGAGTACGGACAGTGCACATACCGAAAAGTTTGTTTATAACTTTGCCGATATCAATATTTTGCGCGAATTAAAACGTATTGACGGTGTAGGCTTGGTAGAAATCATGGGTAGCCGTGATTATGCCATGCGTGTATGGTTGAATCCTAATCGGCTGGCCGCCTACAACATGGTACCTCAAGATGTAACTGAAGCCATCCGTAATCAAAACATAGAAGCAGCACCCGGCAAGACAGGTATCAGTTCAGACAAATTACCCCAACAACTGCAATATGTATTACAATATACCGGAAAGTTCAGCACAGCAGAAGAATATGGAGAGATTGTATTGAAAGCTCTTCCCGATGGTTCACTGCTACGTCTGAAAGACGTTGCCACTATTGAATTCGATTCTGAAGATTATAACATGACCTCTATGACCGACGGAAGGCCATCGGCATCTATTATGATCAAACAACGCCCCGGCTCCAATGCAAGGGAAGTCATCCAAAATATTAAAACCAAAATGGCAGAAATCAAAGAAAGCAGTTTTGCGCCTGGCATGGATTACAATATCTCCTATGACGTATCACGCTTTCTTGACGCCTCCATACAGTCAGTGCTGAAGACACTGCTCGAAGCATTCATACTGGTATTTATTGTGGTGTATATATTTTTACAAGATTTCCGTTCCACCTTAATTCCGGCTATCGCCGTACCAGTTTCATTGGTCGGTACATTCTTTTTTATGGAAATGCTGGGCTTCTCCATAAATATGTTGACCTTATTCGCCCTTGTGCTCGCAATAGGTATTGTAGTAGACAACGCAATAGTCGTCGTAGAGGCTGTCCATGTAAAGATGCATCATGAGAAACTCTCTCCTTATAAAGCATCTGTAGCAGCTATTAATGAAATCGGTGGAGCCATTATTGCCATCACGCTAGTCATGTCGGCAGTCTTTGTTCCGGTGGGCTTCATGCAGGGAACTGTAGGTATTTTCTATCGGCAATTCTCATTGACACTGGCGGTAGCCATTGTTATCTCAGGAATAAACGCATTGACCCTCTCGCCTGCCCTATGTGCTTTGTTACTGAAACCCGCTGATGGAAAAAAGAAGAAAAAAGCAGGATGGCTACGTCGTTTCTTTATTTTTTTCAACCGCCGGTACGACCGCTTTGAAAAGAAATACAATATCGGATTACACAAGTATTTGAGCCGGAAAATAATCACTTATGCCACACTGATTATTTTCTTCCTTGCCACTTTCGGCATGAGCCAGGTACTTCCTTCAGGCTTTATTCCCAATGAAGACCAAGGTATGATTTATGTCAATGTAGATGCGCCTCCGGGAGCAACATTGGAACGCAGCGAAAAAGCCTTGAACGCTGTACAAGCTGCATTGCTTCCTTTCAAAGAAATTGAAAGCATCTCCACATTAGCAGGTTATAGTTTGATGACTGAAACGGAAGGTGCCAATTTCGGTATGGGTATGATTAATCTCACCCCGTGGAGTGAACGCGATCAAACAGCAGCCGAACTTATAGAGATATACAAAGACCGCACCTCGCATATCAAAGATGCGGATATTCAGTTCTTCCTGCCTCCTACAGTTCCGGGATTCGGTAATGCCAGCGGCTTCGAACTTCGTTTACAAGATAAAACAGCAGGCAGCTTTGCAGAATTTGCCGATGTTGCCAATACATTAGTAGAAAAACTGAATGAAGATCCGCGCATTGTGGGAGCAACCTCAGGATTCAATCCTAATTTTCCACAATATCTGCTGAAAGTGGATATTGCTAAAGCAGCTAAATTAGGAGTAAATCTAAATGAATCCATGGAAACACTCCAATCCTATATCGGCAGTTTCTACTCATCCAACTTTATTCGTTTCGGACAAATGTATAAGGTGATGTTACAGGCTTCTCCAGAGTATCGTATGAATCCTGAAGATCTGTATAAGTTCTATGCCAAGAACAAGGACGGGAATATGGTACCCTACTCTAACTTTATGACGATGGACCGTATATTCGGTCCTAACCAGATTACACGCTACAATATGTTCACCTCGGCCTTGATTACAGGTGAACCTGCCGAAGGAGTCAGTTCAGGAGAGGTTATCGAAGCAGTGGAACAAATTGCCAAAGAGACATTACCTCGCGGTTATGATATAGAATGGTCAGGAGTTACTCGTGAAGAGAAAGATTCGGGTGGACAAACCGTTCTTATTTTCGGTATCTGCCTGCTGTTTGTTTATTTGTTGCTGGCAGCACAATACGAGAGTCTGTTACTGCCTTTTCCCGTCATACTTTCATTGCCGGCAGGTATCTTCGGTTCTTATTTTTTCCTGCAACTGGCAGGCTTGGAAAATAATATTTATGCCCAGGTAGCCTTGGTAATGTTGATTGGTCTGCTAGGCAAAAATGCCATTCTTATTGTGGAAATGGCCAACCAGTACCGCAAACAGGGAATGAGCATCTTTGATGCTGCCGTTAGAGGTTCCGTAAGCCGTCTGCGCCCCATCCTGATGACATCCTTTGCATTTATATGCGGACTAATCCCGTTGGTAATGGCAAGCGGAGCCGGTGCTTTGGGCAACCGTTCCATCGGAACAGCTGCCGCCGGAGGTATGTTTATCGGTACATTCGTAGGAATCTTCCTTGTACCTGGACTTTACCTTATTTTCGAGAGTTGGTCTGCACATCTTAACCGTAATAAAGTCAGCTATGATGAAGAAGATGAAAAATAACAATATAAACAAAACAGGTTTAATAATAGGAGCTTTCTGTCTGATTATGGTAAGTTGCAAAGCCCCTTCCCTTACTCCGACAGAAAAGATAGAGTTACCCGAGTTCTATATGGATAGGGAAACGGACAGCACTACTATCTCTTCCATGTCATGGAAAACATTTTTTCCAGATACGTTATTGCAAAGTTATATAGCCGAAGCGTTAAATAACAATCATTCATTCCTTCAAACTATAGAACGGATATCCATTGCCCGTTCACAAGTTCGAGTAGGAAAAGGAGCGCTGCTGCCCGATCTTTCATTAGGCATTGATGGTGGAGTACAACGTTTTGGCGAGTACACTATGGACGGAGTTGGTAACAGCACCACCAACACTCCCGATTTAGAAAAAGACAAACATATTCCAGATCCCTACCGGAATTTCAACCTAGGACTCAATTTTCAATGGGAAGCTGACATATGGGGTAAGCTAACCGATAAAAAACGATCGGCCGTATCCCGCTGGATGCAGTCTGTAGAAGCTATGCGTCTGGCACGCACCTTATTGATATCAGAAGTAGGTACACACTATTTTGAATTAATAGGACTGGATAAACAGCGATATGTGCTACGCGAAGCCATCCTAACAGCCAGAGATGCTTATAATTTAACCGATGAACTGATGAAAGAAGGTGAAGTAACCCGACTTTCTGTAGACCAATTCCGGTCACGACGCCTTAAATTGGAAGAAATGCTGCTTGCAAACGAACAGCAAATAAGTGAAAAGGAACGTGCCATCGCCACCTTATTAGGACGACTGCCTTTCAAGGTGAAACGAGTGTCATTTGAAACTGCATGTAGTTATGAGTTTCCCACAGATGCAGGAATCCCGTCACAACTTTTGCAATATCGCCCGGATATAAAGGCTGCCGAACTGGAGTTATTAGCTAGTAAATCCGACGTATCTGCAGCGCGAAAAGCTTTCTTCCCATCCATCGTGATTGGAGGAAACGGAGGTTTTAACGCATTTGATCTGGATAAATGGTTTACTGCTCCTGCATCCCTGGTTTACAATCTCGGTGCAGGTATCACAGCACCTATATTCAAACAAAATACTATACGTGCATTATGGAATGATGCGAAAAGCCAGCAACGCATCGCTTTGTTAGGATATCACGATACGGTATTAAAAGCCTATGAAGAAGTATTAAACCTCATTACTGCATCATCGCAAATGCACCAGCGCAAAAAGTTGAAAGAAGAAGAAAGCCGTATCCATCATCGATCTATTTATAATGCAAATGAAATGTTTAAAGTAGGATTCGCAGGCTATCTGGATGTACTGTCGGCCGATGAACGTTTCCTGGATTGTGAATTGGAACGTATCGCTCTGAATGTGGAATCTTGTAAACTGCATATCATGCTTTACCGTGCCTTAGGAGGTGGAAGCAATTAGTTAATATACTTATATTTTTTGATTTGTTTGGTTAGGAACCGCCCCCGGCAAGCGTGTCGTCAGGACGGTTCTTTTTTACTCTTATAATTCAAGAAATATCAGACCTCTTGAGCAAAGAAACAATCCACAACAATAATATAGCTCCCACAATAGAGGTAACAAGACTGCCAATAATACCAGTTGCTGCAATACCAAACAAACTGAATACCCAGCCGCCCAGGACACCACCAACAATACCAACCAATAAATTAATAAAGAGACCGAAACCTCCCCCTCTCATCAACTTACCGGCAACAAAACCAGCAATAATTCCGATAATAATGTACCAAATAAAATACATACGCTTTATTCTTTAGAGTTTATAGTTAATCATCTTACTGATAAAAACAGCTATTCTGTATAAAAAGTTGCCTGAATAAATCTTTTTTTACTTCATAGATAAAATTATTCAGGATGCATTTTCCCTTTTTCCGGTCTTCTTTTTCCGGCTTCAGCATTTTCTTCCCCATCTGTTCTCCCTTCAATCTTTATTTTTGTTTCAAACTTAAAAGACAAAATATGAAGATAAACGTACATTCCATGCTATTATTA
>ENA-OZRZ01000321-OZRZ01000321.1-human-gut-metagenome-genome-assembly--contig:-NODE-321-length-11631-cov-12.734105_pt1 | contig 11631 bp, 9 predicted proteins | sample MGYA00244118_ERZ653958 | MGnify/ENA primary metagenome ERZ653958 (study PRJEB26926, sample SAMN06164727) | human gut metagenome | biome: ENVO:00009003; feature: ENVO:2100002; material: ENVO:00002003... | reverse complement strand
TCAATCGCACGGCGGCATTCCACGTTTGCAGCGAGAGAAGCACGATATGACTCCAGCTCACCGGCTTCATAGGCATAATTCGCCGTCTCGCGGTAAATGGGGACTTCCGGCTTTTCCTCCGGAACAGTTTCCTTTACGGGAGCTTCGACTTCCATCTCTGCGGACTGTGCTTTCTCTGCCAGCAGCACCTTGAGCTTGGCGTCAATGCCTTCGATCATCTCAGCCGCCGTCTTGCGGATGGTATCCAGAGAGCTTTTCAGTTCCTTGGTTTCCTTGCCGGAAGACCAACCGGCGATGTAGCCGAAGGAATAGTCCGAGGTTTCAATGCCGTATCGCTGGCAGACGGTGTAGGCTACGCTTTCCGCTTCAACCTCTTTGGTGTGCCGATCCTTTTTTTCTTCGGGGGCAGTCTTCTCGTCCGGATTGACGGCGTGGAGCTTGGCATGGGCGATCTCATGAATGGCGGTCTTGACCGTCTGGATTTCGCTCATGCCCTCCTGAATGGCAATGCGGCTTTCAACCGGCGAGAAGAATCCCTTTGCGCCGCCCGGAATATCCTCAAAGGAAATGGGGACGGGAGACTCCTGCTTGAGCGCATCGAAGAACGCCTCGTAGTTTTCAACCGTGCCTTTCAGCTCATCGACGATAATGTCCGGAAGCTCCTTGCCGTCCGTCTGGGAAACATCAAAGACACTTACCACCTTGAAGGCAGGACGCAGGACCTCAACCGTTTCCGTGACAGCCTTCCCATCTGCGCCGATCACCGGCTTCTGCGTCAAAGGATCAATCTTCTCACGCTCTTCCTGCGCCTTGTACGGCGCGGGTGCAAGAATCTTGATGCCCTTTTCGCCCTTCATGACCTGACGGTCAAAGTTGCGCTGCCACGAGGTATAACCGGCAACATAAGTTGCCTCCGGCTTCTGCATCGCAATGAGCAGCGTGTTGTTGAAGGAATAGTTGTAGAACTTGGACATCGTGCGGAGGTATTCCTTGAACCGCTCGGATTCAAAAAGCTCCTTGATGCCCTGTTCCAGCTTGTCCGTGATTTCGCGGACTTGCTGTGCATTTTTGTTTTCAGCCATCTCAAACCTCCATTTCTTATTTGCCTTTGGGCGAAGAAAACCCCGTCTGGGATTTGCTCAGTAAACGAGCCTTTACCTCAGACGGGGGTTCTCTGCGCGTCATCCGACGATGGAAGATGTTATCCTCGTTCTCCCATTCAATCAGCCGGTCAAACATATCCGGGTGCTTTGTGACCATGTGCAGCAGCTCCGAGTCACTGGCGTTAGGACAGAACCAGCAGCCGTTTCTTCGGCAGTGAGCGTAGATTGGGGAAAGCAGCCCGTGTTCCTGACAGAGCTTGTAGGCGTCCGCCTCGGTCATGCCGTATTTGGCAAGCAGACTGACCTTCGTTATTCCATCCAGACGAGCAAGGCGTTTTGGCTCATCCTCCGCGATGCCGACATAGCTCACAGTGTCCGGCGAGAGTGCGGCATTGTACTTGCGGACTGGCGGGATTTTGCAGTCACGATTGACTGCACACATACCAGCCCATGCAAAGCCGCGAACCTCGCCCTTGTGCGGTCCGCGGGTGATGACATGATGGAACACCTCATCGTAGGTCTTGTCCGCGTGGAGAATGGTGAACTTGATGCCCAGCTCCTTTTCGCAGATGGGCTTGAGCCGGTCATAAATGAAGTCCCGGTGTTCCGGGACTTCGCCGCTTGTGTCCTTGTCGAACATGACCTCGCTGAAAACCGCCTCGTCCAGCGGCTCATTGTGCTGTGCAGCCAGCAGGAGCGTCGCTACGCTGTCTTTGCCTCCGCTGCATGAAGCAACATACTTTGGGCGGGTCATCGATCAAACTCCATCTTGAAGCTGACGTATTTGCCGCCGCTGTCATCCAGCCGGATCACCGCATCGTAGAGCTGAGGCTTCTTCGGCGTGTAAAGCCCGGTCACGCGGCACCAGCCCTTGTCCAGCAGCTCCTTTGCAATCTTCTTGGTCAGCTTCTTTTTCTTGCTGGAAAAGAACTTGTTGTCTTCCCACAGGCAGAAGGAGCATTCCTTGTTCGAGCAGTAGAAGTTGCCCTTGCCGACATAGACCGGAGAGCCGCAGCGGGGGCATTTGCCGATTTCCTCCTTCCCCGTGCCGAAACGCTGGGCTTCGGCATCGGAGAGAAACGGATAGGCTTTCACGAGATCGCCGGTCATTCGGACAATGCCGCTGAGGAAAGCGCCCGCATCTGCCTTGCCGCGTTCAACCTCCATGAGCGTGTTTTCCCATTCCGCAGTCATTGCGGGAGAGGTGATCTGTTCCGGCAGAACACAGACAAGGTTGCAGCCGTCCTTCGTGGGAATGAGGGATTTACCCTTGCGCTCTGCAAAGCCGGATTTCACCAGCTTTTCAATGATACCGGCGCGTGTCGCGGGAGTGCCGAGACCTTTCTTTTCGGTGTCATCGTCGAACTGATCGTTTCCGGCAGTCTCCATTGCAGACAGGAGGGTATCTTCCGTGTACTGCTTCGGAGGCGTTGTAAAGTGTTCGGTGACACTGGCGGACACACCATCCAGCATATCGCCTTCATGAACTTCGGGCAGGGACTTTACGGGATCGTCCTTCTCCTTCGTCTTGAGGGAAGCCTTGAACAGCTCTTCAATGGCTTTCCATCCGTTTTGAACGACGGTCTTCCCCTTGGTTTTGAACTCGTAGCCCTCGCAGGAGAGCGAGATCTGCGTTTCTGCGTAGGTGTGCTTCTCGCCGGTCGCACACAGAAGGCGCATCCCGACAAGATTGAGAATTTTCTGCTCCGACTGAGGGAGTGCGGAAACATCCTGCTTTTCAAGCTGGACGGTCGGGAGAATGGCATGGTGATCTGTGACCTTGCTGTTGTCGGTTACGCGGGCAATGTCCGGAGTAACCGAAACACCGGAGAAAAGCGGAAGCTGGCGGCAGACAATAGAAATGACCTGACGGGCGGTGTCCTCCATATCGTCCGTGATGAACTGGCTGTCCGTGCGCGGATAGGTCAGGAGCTTCTTTTCGTAGAGTGTTTGTACGAGATCGAGCGTCTGCTGGGCGGTGAAGCCGTAGTATCGGTTTGCCTCGCGCTGCAAGGTGGTCAGATCATAGAGCTTCGGAGGGTTGACGGTTTTCGTCTCCCGCTTGAGAGAAGAAACGACGGCTTGCTTTTTCTCGCAAGCCGCCGCAATCTTCTTTGCTTCCTCTTCGGTTTTGACCTTTTCCAGATCGGCGGTCAGATCGCCCTTGCCGACGTGGACGTTGAAATACTTCTCCTTATGGAACGTGGAGATTTTCCCGTCACGCTCCACCAGCATTGCAAGGGTCGGCGTCTGGACGCGCCCGACCACCAGCTTCTTGTGATAGAGCGTGGTAAACAGGCGGGTGCCGTTGATACCGACAATCCAGTCTGCCTTCGAGCGGCTGAGTGCCGCTTCATAGAGACGGTCAAATTCCTTGCCGTCCCGGAGATGATTGAAGCCTTCGCGGATGGCGGAGTCCTCCAACGAGCTGATCCACAGACGCTTGAAGGGCTTGGTGCATCCGGCTTTGTTGTAGACCAGCCGAAAGATCAGCTCACCCTCGCGCCCTGCATCGGTTGCGCAGACCAGCTCGGTGACGCGCTTGTCCTTCATGAGAGCGGACAGCACCTTGAACTGCTGTGCTTTGTCCTTCGTGACCTCAAACATCCAGCTTTCCGGAACAATGGGCAGATCGTCATACCGCCACTTGGCATACCGCTCATCGTAGGAGCTGGCGTCTGCCAGCTCCACCAGATGACCGAAGCACCACGAAACGATGTAATTGCCGCCCTCCATATAGCCGTCCTTGCGGGACGTCGCGCCCAATACCTTTGCGATGGACTGGGCAACGCTGGGCTTTTCAGCAATGACTAAGATCAATCTTCATCACCTTCCGTTTCGGCATCCTCCGCAATCTGCGGCTCTTCATCCTCGTTGATGTACGGCTCTTCCTCGTAGCCTTCATCATCAAAGAAGTCCATATCTTCATCCTTGGGCTTTCTGCCCTTGACGAACTTGATGTAGTAATAAGCTGCACCCGCAGCACCGGCAAGGGCAAAGATGACGAGGATCACGCCAACGTTGGATTTCTTTTCGGGTTTAGGGGCGGGGACATCGGTTTCCGCATCCTTGTCCGGCTCAGGTGTAGCGGGGGCTGTGCCGGTGCATTCGCTCATGTTGGTCTTGCAGACCGGGCAGTCGGTATTGACTTGACCGGCAACGCATTTTTCCTTGCAGTTACAGGTGGTCAGAGCCGCCGCAGTATCTTCATCCAGCAGCGCAAGCAGATCGCTCTCATCGACCATGTTCAGGAAGTACGTCTGGTACTGTTCCTCGTCCTCGTTGATGGGCGCATCGTAGTCAATGACGATATAGAAGGTGTTGCCGTTCTTCGTCTGGATGGTGATGAACTGCTTGTTGGTTGCCTTGTCATAGAGCAAGTCGCGGGTGTAGGCGTTGCCCTCATCGTCAATCGGCTCACCCTTCGGCTTTTCAGGGGCGGGAGTGACTGCGGGCTGCTGTTCCGGCTGGGTTGCCTCGGTGACGGGAAGGTTCTGCTCGGTATCGTCGGCGTAGGCAAACGCAGTCACCGAGAAGCAGGACAGAACCATAACGCAGACCGCAAGGACGGTCAGAAAACGAAACTTCTTACGCATTGTCGATTACCTCCGTATTTTCAGCGGGCTTGGTGCCGCCCTTCATGGAAGACAGGAACGCCATGATCTGATCCTTGTCCATCACCATAGAGCGCACGGTATTGATGATTTCAAGGTTTTCCAGCTCTGTCTTCTTGTCGTACAGCTCCTTGAGCTGACCTTCGATTTCGGACTTCTTCTTTTCAGCCTTCTCAATGTCGGAGAGGACTTTCTGATACTTGGGATTCATGCAAAACTCCTTTCTTTTAATAGGCGGGTCTTCCGAAGGCGTAGAAATGCTGCTGCCAGTAGGAAGAATTGATGGATGTGTACTGAATGGGATCACCGCAGTGGATCATGACGCCATCACCGACGTAGATGCCGACGTGGGACACGCCGGGGGTGTCATACGTCCCGACAAAGAAGATAAGATCACCGGGCTGGGCGTTCGCTTTTGAAACCGGCGTGCAGACGTTGTAAAGCCCCTGTGCGCCCAGCCGTCCGGTATTCACAAGACCGCTGTTCGTGAGAACATAGCTGACAAAGCCGGAGCAGTCAAAGGATGTGTCGGGATTGGAGCCGCCCCACACATACGGATATCCGAGATACTTTTCCGCCTCGGTAATCAGCGTTGCAAACTTCTCGTCGTTCAGGTATTCCGGGTTGACATCGTAGTCGGCGGGAGGATTTGTGATGTACTTGTCCACATAGGGGGAGTTACCGAACAGATCCTCGCGGTTGCCCAGCACCGACATATACGTCGCGTACATGGAAAGCTGTTCCTGAGACATGATGTAGACCGGGACATGGGAGAGATTGAAGTTTTCGAGCTTCACGTTGCAGATGTAGTAGTCATACGGAACGCGATAGGTTTCCGTGTGCGTGTTGCCGTCTGCATCCGTCCATGTGTCGGTCTCTGTGCGGTATCTCGTTTCGACGATGACCTCTTCGGTGAGGATGTACTGCTTTTCAAACAGCATTTGGAGCGTACCCTGCACCTCGTCCAGTGTGAACTCGCCCTCATGGAGAGCCGAGAGAATGGAGATCAGCACATAGGGGTCATGCTCAATATCGTCCAGATCGAAGTGGTATTCATCGTAGTTGTGAGTGCTTTCGTAGGTGTCGAGATAGCTTTGCAGCTCTTGCTCCATCCGGCAATACTGCGCCTCCGCGCCGAGCATCGCGTCATCCTCGCTGAGATAAGAGGAAGCGATAACCGACGAGCCGGTAGAGGTGAGCATCGAACACGAGCTAATTCCGGCACCGAGCAAAACGAGAAGGGCAATTCCGACGCCGATCCAGATGAAGACCTTCTTGTTCTTCTCAAAGAACTCCTTGAGCTTGTCGGACACCTTTTCGCCGAGCTTCTTGCCGGTATTCTTCGTGGCAGTCCCGGCAGTCTGAGAACCGGCATTCCGTGCAGCGGCATACTCCTTCTTGATGCTCTGCTTCTGGTAGTGCTTGTTCATGTTCTGCTTCTTCATCTCAGGATGCTCCTGCTGATTTCTCTCATATTGGAGCTTCGCATCAGCGACATCCGCCTTGTGTTCCAGCTTGGAGACCTTCTCATAAGGCTTGTTGACGCTGCTTTCCCGATGATGACTGAAATGCCGAGCGGCAGTCTCAGCGGCGATCTCCGTCTTATGCGCAGCCTCAACCGCCGAATTTTCCTGTTCGACCTCATGGATTTTGCCATGAATGCCGGAAGCAAGGGTGTCCCCGACCTTGCGGACGTTATTCTCTGCCTCAAATTGCAGCTTGCCTTTGCCCTTGGGCTTTTTCAGCTCATCCTCAAAATGAAGGCGGGTTTTTCCCTTGCCGGTTTCTTCATCGAAGACGCGCTCTTTCTTGAGAACCTTGTGCGTGGGCAGCTTTTCACGGGCGGCATCCAGACGCTCATGCGCCTTCTCGGACTTCCTTTCGAGCTTCTGCACCCGCTTCGTGGGCGGGGCGGCATCGTCCGAGACCGGCTTTGCAGAGGCGGTTTCCGCCGCTTGAGTGAGAATAGCATCCGCATCCACTGCTTCAACCGCAGAGGTCTTGCGCAGCTTGTGTGTGACAACCGTTTCGGCAATCACCGTGCCGGTATGAGAAGAAACGCCGTGCTGCTCTAAAGTTGGAGGCTTGAACGGCGTTTCCGAGGGCAGCGGTTCAGGTACATTCTGGGGTGGATTTTCTGCCCTTTTCTCTTCTGTGACGGACGTTTCCGAGGGCGGCTGCGTGTCGTTATTCTCGGCGTGTTCCGCCTGAAACTGACGCTGCTGACGGCGCATCTGCACCTTTTTCTGTTCCTCCGGTGAAAGTGCCTCGGAAGGCTCGGCTGTCTCATCGGGCTTCACCAGCTCTGCATCTTCCAGCCTCTTTGACACACGCTGTTCGGTGCCAGCCGTCAGGTTTTTCTCGACCGCGCCGTCTCGTGTCATCCGCACGACTACCTTGTCGCGGGCTTTAAGTTCCGGTTCCTTCGCCATTAGATTTCACCCCCAATCCGCTTGTAGGCAAGCTCGGTGTATTCAGGGTTCAGCTCTATGCCCACGAAATGACGCCCCATCTGTGAGGCAACCATGCCGGTTGTGCCGCTTCCCATGAACGGGTCAAGCACAATACCGCCTTCGGGACAACCGGCAAGCAGACAGGTCTCAACCAGCTTTGGAGGGTAGGCGGCATAGTGACCGCCCTTGAAGGGGACGGTGTTGATCTTCCAGACGTCGCGCTTGTTGCGGAGCGGATTGATGTCTGCGTCCTTGATCTCGCCATGCTCACGGGGGAGGTTAATGGACTGCGGCTGAGGCTGACCGGGAACGGTCTTGCCGTATTTGTTGCCGCCCTTCATGCCGCGCTTGAGGCGTTCTGCCGTTGCGGGAGCAATCGGCTCTGAGATCGCCTTGTAGTCAAAGAAATACTTCTTCGACTTGGAGAACAGGAAAATATGCTCGTAGCAGCGGGCGCAGCGGTCTTTGACGCTCTCCGGCATGGGGTTATCCTTCATCCAGATGATGTCGTTGCGCAGATACCATCCGGTATCGCGGAGGGCAAAAGCCAGCATCCACGGAATGCCGATCATGTCTTTCGGCTTGCAGCCCTCAACCTTGTTGTTGAGAGCCACAGCCTGACCGTTTCTGCCGTTGGGGTTCTTCGGGTCAATAAAATCTCCCTGATTGCCTTTTCCGGCGTAGGTGTCCGAGATGTTCAGCCAGAGCGTTCCATCCGGACGCAAAACGCGCCTGACTTCGGTAAACACTTCCGTCAGGCGCGAGATATATTCCTTCGGCGTTGTCTCTCTGCCGATCTGAGCCTCCATGCCGTAATCGCGGAGCGCGTAATACGGAGGGGACGTCACACAGCAATGAACGCTGTCATCGGGCAGAGTTTTCAAGATTTTAAGGCAATCGCCGGTATGAATGATGTCAAGTTGTATGGTGGTGTACCTCCTGTTCTGTTGGATTTGTGTTTCCGTTGAAATGTTGGCTGTAAAACCCGACAACATTTCAATGGGCATCAGTCGGAGTAATACTCGTCCGGCTCATAGTCCTCATCTTCAATGAAGTCCTCGTCGAGATCGTCAATCTCGTCTGCCCAACGGTCGAAGATTTCCTCGGCTTCCTTCGCCGCCTCACGATAGAGGCTCAGGCGGTTCTTCTCAAAGGCGGCAAAGGCGGGGACGAACTTGCCGAACTCACGGATTGCCTTCACGTCCTGCGTGCGCATATCTGCGACGCACTGAATGATTTCGGACATCGTGAGCAGATCGTCGATCATGGTCTCGTAGTCTTCCTTGGCGATGGTGACGGTATCGGCATCGTCCTCCGCCGCTTCCTGCTTGCGGACACGGAAGGTCTCGTGAACATCCTTCATCAGTCCGATCACGCAGTCGGTGGTCTCGTCGAAAATCTCCTGCATACGCGCTGCCATCTGGTCGGCGCAGTCCTCCAGTTCCTCATGAACGTGGAGGTAGGCGCGGTGATGCTTTTTCAGTTCGGTTTCCTCGCGGATGAGCGCGATGAGATCGGCGCTCATGTCGATGACCTCAAGCAGAAGGTCAATCGGCTTGGTGATGCTGCCGAACGTGGTATTCACGGGAACACCGCTGACTTCTGCGATGATGTTCTTGGCGTTCTCAAGGTTGAAGTTCTTATCCATATTCAAAATCCTCCTATCAGTTCTGTGTGGTTTCTTCTAAGCGGGTGGTCATGATGCGGTAGAGTTGAGTGTCCTTCGGGAAATCGTCCTTGAAGGGAACGATGGTCGAGCCGTAGAAGATCAGCCCCTCACCGGCATTGGAATTGGTGATGTAGTTCTGCTGGCTGGGCGAGATGTTCAGCGCCTTCGAGAGAATCTGCCGGTCGCCGGATGCCTGATTCAGAAGGTAGACAAAATCCGAGTTTTCAAAGATGTTCTCTACCTCGCGGGACGCAAGAAGATCCTTGACGTTCTGGGTGATGCCGGTGGGGATGCCGCCCCACTTTCTGAAACGCTTCCAGATTTCCACGCTGTACGCGGCGGTCTGTTCCTCTTTCAGCAAAAGATGGAACTCGTCCATGTAGTAGCGCGTTGCCTTGTGCTGGGCGCGGTTAATGGTGACTCTGTTCCACACCTGATCCTGCACAATCAGCATACCGAGTTTCTTGAGCTGCTTGCCGAGTTCCCGGATGTCATAGCAGACGAAGCGGTTGTTGACATCCACATTCGTTCTGTGATTGAAGACGTTCAGAGAGCCGTGAACGTAGATTTCAAGGGCAGTTGCGATGCGCTGTGCCTCCGGCTCCTTCTGATTTCTCAGAATGTTGTAGAGGTCTTCGAGGATCGGCATTTTCTCCGGTTTGGGGTCTGCAAGAAAATCCTGATAGACCATGCGGACACTGCGGTCAATGATGGTCTTCTCAACCGGCTGCAAGCCGTCCTTGCCGCCGACAATCAGCTCACACATGGAGAGGATGAAGTCGGATTTCAGCGTCAGCGGGTTTTCCTCTTCGGAGTAGTTCGTGTTGATGTCCAGCGGATTGATGTAATCCGTGCTGACCGGCGAGATGCGGATGACCTGACCGCCGAGCTTCTGCACAAGGGGAAAATACTCGGCTTCGGGGTCGCAGACGATGATGTCATCCTCCGTGATGAGGAAGGCGTTCGTCATTTCGCGCTTGGCGGAGAAGGACTTACCGGAACCGGGCGTACCCAAGATCAGCCCGTTGGGGTTCTTGAGCTGCTTGCGGTCAACCATGATCATGTTGTTGGACAGCGCGTTCAGCCCGTAGTAGAGAGCTTCGCCGCCCTGAAAAAGCTCCTGCGTGGTGAACGGCACGAAAACCGCCGTGCTGGAAGTGGTCAGTCCGCGCTCGATCTCCACCTGATTGACGCCGATAGGCAGAGAGGACATCAGCCCCTCTTCCTGCTGGAAGTCGAGACGCTTGAGCGCACAGTTGTACTTCTGAGCGATAGCGGCGGTCTGGAACACCGCATTTTCGAGCTTCTGGCGGTTGGTTGCTGTGTTCATGATGAGGATGGTCACAAGGAACAGTCTCTCATTGCGGGTCTGGAGATCCTGCAACAGACGCTTTGCCTCACCGCCGAAGGTGGCGAGATCGGACGGAATGATGTCCATATCGTAGCCGGAGCGGACTGCCTTTTTCTGCTCTTCAATCTTCATCTTGTCGAGGTCGGTGATCTTCGACTTGATGCTCTTGATTGCCTTCGCCTGGTCAATCGTCCGGATATGAAAATTGACCGTGATGTTGCTGTCCATCTCAAGGAAGTCGGCAAGCATACGGTCATTGAGTTCCGGCGCGAGGATTTGCAGGAAGCTCACCGCACCGATGGTTTTGCCCATCTTGAAGCACTTGCCTTCACGGAAGTCAAAGGAAGTGGGAGCAATGAAGTCCTTGCTGGAAAGCCCCGTCCGGGCAACCATATCGAAGGAAAAGCGGAACGGCTCATTGGTGTCCATATTGAACACATCATGAAGCACTTTCAGCCGTTCGTAGCCGGACAGCGGCTCGGTTTTCACGCCGAGAGTTTTGAAGTTGTTGAGGATGTCGGTTTCAATGCGTTCGAGCTTCGGCTTTGCCGTGCGGAGGGAGTCTGCCTCAATGCCGAAGGTGATGTACTTCCTCTTGACCAGTCCGTTGTTGCCCTTGGTGAGCTGGCTTTGCAGCATACCGGAATACTCGGAGCGGATGTCGTTGAAGGCGTCCTCCTGTGCCGGAATGTTGATGCGCTTGCGGAACTCATTGAGGCTTGCCTTCTGATTGATGAAGGAGAGCTGGACGAAAATCGAGCTGTCAAAGTAGTTCAGAAAGTCGCACCAGTTCTCAAAGATGGCAGTTTTGTCCTCGTTCTGCGCAAGCTGGTAGTTGATGTCCTCAAAGGCGATGGACTTCGTGTAGAGGCGGCTGTTCACCTTGCAGATACCGTCGCGGCACATCTCCACATAGGGAATGGTCTGCTGGGCGGACTTGCGGACTTTCTTTGCCTTCCTGTCCTTTTTCTTCTGCATGACGATCCGCTTCTTTTCCTGAGCGGAAAGGGCATCGCCGTAAACGACGCCGTTCTTGACGGTCATCTTAGGCTTTGCCTTTGCTGTGCTGTTGTTCAAGCTGCAATTCCTCCTGTTCTTTGATTTTCTGCTGAATTTCAGCGTAGAGATTGTTTGTGCGATAGGGACGCACCTTGTCCCGGATGAACATGGACTGTACGATGTGGTACAGATACTTTTCGGCGGGCTGACCGTCCTTCTCGTAAAGCGCGAAGAAGATGAACGGGAGCATGATGACCACCATCAGCATTGCCGCCGTAGACAAGTCGAGATGTGCCTTCGCCAGAAAGAAGATCGGGACGCCGACCGCCGCAGCGATGGAAAAACAAATGAGCTGCCGCTTGGTCAGGTTGAACATGACCTTCGTTTTGACGCGGTTAAGATCCTTCGGGACCGGAACAAATGCCATTGACTGTTTCCTCCT
>ENA-OZRZ01000301-OZRZ01000301.1-human-gut-metagenome-genome-assembly--contig:-NODE-301-length-11978-cov-4.845257_pt1 | contig 11978 bp, 9 predicted proteins | sample MGYA00244118_ERZ653958 | MGnify/ENA primary metagenome ERZ653958 (study PRJEB26926, sample SAMN06164727) | human gut metagenome | biome: ENVO:00009003; feature: ENVO:2100002; material: ENVO:00002003... | reverse complement strand
ACGAGATTAGCGAGTGTCTCGTGGGCTCGGAGATGTGTATAAGAGACAGGGGTTATGACGATAGATGACTATGACGAGGTGTACAGCCTCTGGCAGACCATCCATGGCTTTGGAATCCGTTCTATTGATGACTCAAGAGAGGGAGTCCTTAGATTTCTTAAGAGAAATCCGACTACGAGTGTTGTAGCGGTAGAAGATGGAAAGATTGTTGGAGCCATACTCTGCGGTCACGATGGCAGAAGAGGCTGCCTGTATCATGTATGCGTGGATGAGCATTACAGGAAGTGCGGCATCGGAAAGAGCATGGTGGTTGCCTGCATGAGAGCACTTCAGGAAGAGCATATCAACAAGGTGTCAATCATAGCCTTCAAGGTGAATGAGCTTGGAAACCACTTCTGGAAGGAAGAGGGCTGGACATTCAGAGAAGACTTAAACTACTATGATTTCACACTTAACGAAGAAAATATAACAAGATTTAACAAATAAGGAGCAGTACAATGGCAGATAAGAACATGGAACAGGTAATGGAAAAGGCACAGGTGCTCATAGAGGCACTTCCGTATATACAGAGATTTAACAGAAAGATTATCGTTGTAAAGTACGGCGGATCTGCAATGGTTGACGAACAGCTTAAAAAGCAGGTGATCCAGGATGTCACACTTCTCAAGCTGGTCGGCTTCAAGCCTATCATCGTACACGGTGGCGGCAAGGAAATCAGCAAATGGGTAGGAAAGGTCGGCATGGAGCCTGTATTCGTAAACGGACTCAGAAAGACTGATGCCGATACAATGGAGATTGCCGAGATGGTACTGAATAAGGTAAACAAATCTCTCGTCACACTCGTTGAGGAGCTTGGTGTGCAGGCTGTCGGGGTGAGTGGCAAGGACGGAGGTCTCTTAAAGGTAAAGAAAAAGTATTCAAACGGAGAGGATATAGGCTTTGTAGGTGAAATCACTGATGTCAATCCAAAAATTCTTTATGACCTGCTCGGGAAGGATTTTCTTCCAATCGTGTGTCCAATCGGTCTTGATGACGAATACAATACATACAATATCAATGCAGATGATGCAGCATGTGCTATTGCCAGAGCAGTTTCAGCAGAAAAGCTTGCATTCCTCACGGATATCGAGGGTGTATACAAGGACCCTTCAGATAAGAATACTCTTATTTCAGAGCTTACAGTCTCAGATGCAAAGAAGCTTATAGGTGATGGTTTTATCGGCGGAGGCATGCTTCCTAAGCTCAACAACTGCATAGATGCTATCGATAACGGAGTTTCAAGAGTACATATTCTTGATGGACGTATCGCGCACTGCTTACTGCTTGAGATATTCACAAACAGAGGAATCGGAACAGCTATTCTTGGAGATTCGGAGGAGAAATTTAACAATGAGCAATAATATGGATAAACAGTCATACATTGATGAGGCAGAAAAGGAGCTTCTTCACACCTACAACAGATTTTCGCTTGTACTTGATCACGGAGAGGGAGTACATCTTTATGATACAGACGGCAATGCATATCTGGACTTCGCTGCAGGAATAGCCGTATGTGCACTTGGATACAGCAATGAGCACCACAAGGAGGCATTAAAGGCACAGGTTGATAAGCTTTTACATACATCAAACCTTTACTACAATGCGCCTGTCATCGAGGCGGCAGACAAGGTGCTTAATGCAAGCAAAATGGACCGTATTTTCTTTACCAACAGCGGTACAGAGGCCATAGAGGGAGCTATCAAGGCAGCAAAGAAATATGCTTTCACAAGAGACGGCCATGCAGGTCATGAGATAATTGCCATGAACCATTCCTTCCACGGAAGAAGCATCGGAGCGCTTTCTGTCACCGGCAATGCACATTATCAGGAGCCGTTTGAGCCACTTATGCCGGGCGTTAAATTTGCAGATTTCAATGATTTAGAGAGCGTTAAGGCTCAGGTGACAGATAAAACCTGCGCCATTATTATGGAAACTATTCAGGGTGAGGGCGGTATTTACCCGGCAAAGAAGGAGTTTATCGAGGGAGTGAGAACTCTCTGCGACGAAAAGGATATTCTTCTTATCCTTGATGAGATACAGTGCGGCATGGGCAGAAGCGGCGAGATGTTCGCATGGCAGAACTATGATGTGAAGCCTGATATCATGACCTGTGCGAAGGCACTCGGCTGTGGCGTGCCGGTTGGTGCTTTTCTCATGACACAGAGGGTGGCAGACAAATCCCTTGCACCGGGCGACCATGGCACCACATACGGCGGCAATCCGTTCGTAGGAGCCGCAGTAAGTGCAGTGTTTGATGAGTTTAAGCGTCTTGATATAGTAAGCCATGTAAAAGAGGTTGCACCTTACCTGGAGAAGAAGCTTGATGAGCTTGTTGCAAAATACGCTTGTCTCACAGCCAGAAGGGGTATGGGACTCATGCAGGGCGTGGAGTGCAGCCTTCCTGTAGGAAAGGTCTCAGCAGAGGCTTTAAATCAAGGCCTTATAGTCATTACGGCAGGCAGCAATGTGCTTAGATTTGTGCCTCCTCTTGTTATCGAAAAGAGTGATGTTGACGAAATGATAGAAAAACTTGAAACAACACTTGTAATACTGTCAAAAAGTCTGTAAAATAAAGAGGACATCGATTTCTCCTTTGAGATTATGATATTAATCAAAGGAGACCATATGAAAAAAATAATATTATTAAGTGCGTTTATTTTAACAATAGCGTTTGGCCTTTGCGGCTGTAAAAAGGATGATGCCACAGTTCATTTTGCTTCTGAAACGGAGCAGACTGCTGTGGTTTCAAGTGATGTAAACAGACAGACTGCTGATTCCAAGGAGAAGAAAGCTTCATCCGATGGAGAACAGGAGCAGAAGGCAAAAGACACAGCAGATGACACTGATGAATCTACTGAGTGGTGCGTCTATATCTGTGGTCAGGTTGCCAATCCCGGTGTATACAGAGTAAAGCCGGGCGCGAGAGTTTGTGAGCTCGTTGATATGGCAGGAGGCATGCTGGATACAGCTGACAAAAGCTTTTGGAATCTGGCATCAGAGCTGTATGATGGGCAGATGCTGTATTTCCCGACTGTAGAGGAGCTTAAGTCGGATCACATACCTGAGGGCACATATACCACCGGCATAGATGGCTCGCTGATGAAGGGCGGCGCTGAGGAGCATATCGGCGTAAAGGATGGCAAGCTCAATATCAATACCGCAACTGTCGAGCAGCTAATGGCTCTTTCCGGAATTGGTGAGAGCAAGGCAAAGAGTATTGTTGAAGATCGCGCTAAAAATGGGTTGTTTTCTTCGATTGAGGATATCACGAGGGTGTCCGGCATCGGTGAAGCGATGTTTAATAAAATAAAAGATGATATAACAGTAAATTAGGAGTGTATAAATGGCAAAAAAAGTGCTGGTCGTTGACGACGAAAAGTTAATTGTAAAAGGAATACGTTTCAGTCTGCTGCAGGATGGCATGGAGGTAGACTGCGCATATGACGGTGAGGAGGCCTTAAGTATGGCGAAGGCCAATTCATATGATATGATTCTTTTAGATGTCATGCTTCCAAAGATGGATGGCTTTGAGGTGTGTCAGGCAATAAGGGAGTTTTCTGATGTCCCGATTGTCATGCTCACTGCAAAGGGCGATGACATGGACAAAATTTTAGGACTTGAGTACGGCGCTGATGACTATATCACAAAGCCATTTAATATTCTTGAGGTAAAGGCCAGAATCAAGGCAATCATGCGGCGCACTTCACCGGAACGCGCACCACAGGTACAGTCATCTGTAATCGAAAAGGGTGATATCAAGCTCGACTGTGACAGCAGACGTCTGTTTATAAATGATAATGAAATCAATTTGACAGCAAGAGAGTTTGAACTGCTCGAGATTCTGATCAAAAATGAAAATAAAGTGTACAGTAGGGAGAGCCTTTTAAAGATTGTATGGGGCGAGGATTACCCGGGTGATGTGCGTACGGTTGATGTGCATGTCAGACGTCTTCGTGAAAAGATTGAGGCAAATCCAAGCGAGCCGAAGTACGTTCATACCAAGTGGGGTGTGGGATATTACTACAACCAGAAGTAATACTTTCAGAAAGGTTCTAAAATGTTTAAGAGTAAAGTACATTTTGCATTTTATAAGAGTCTGAAATCCAGGCTGATTTTCATGATTTTTGTTCTCGTTCTGGTACCGGAGGTGGTGCTGTGCTTCGGCATACTTAACACCTACGAGTCCAGAGCGGTTTCAATCCGCGAAAGTGAAGTGCTTAGTCAGGCAAAGATTCTCGCAAACAAGATATCCACAAGTAAATACTTTGATAAGGATGGCAGTGACTTGAGTAATATTGATGCTCAGATTGACACTCTTACTACTATATATGAGGGCCGTGTGCTCATAGTTGACAAGCATTTTAAGATTATTAAGGATACGTACAATTTAGATGATGGCAATACTATTGTCTCAGAGGAGGTTATCAAGACCTTCTCTGCTTCAGAGATTACTAACTATGATTCTAAAAACCACTATATCGAGCTTTCTGTTCCGATAAGCAATCCAAACGACAAGGATTCAAAGATAGAGGGAGCACTTGTTGTAAGTGTGTCGACGGACAATATATCGCTAAATATGTCGTATCTGACACAGATTGCTGTGACGGTTGCCATTATCGCAGGTGCGGTGGTGCTCTTTTTTGGTGTGCTTGTGCTTTTGCACCTTTTTGTTCCGATTAAGAAGCTTTCTGACGAGATATCAGATATTAAGGATGGCTTTGGAAAAGAGCAGCTGGATGTAGATGACTATGCGGAGACTGCTATAATAAGCAGGAATTTTAATGAGCTGATGAGCGGAATGAAGGTCATGGATGAGTCCAGACAGGAGTTTGTATCGAATGTGTCACATGAGCTCAAGACACCTCTTACTTCCATGAAGGTACTCGCAGATTCCATCAACAGCATGGGTGATGAGGCTCCGATTGAGATGTACAGGGAGTTCATGGGAGATATCACAAGCGAGATAGACAGAGAGACAAAGATAATAAATGACCTGTTATCACTGGTCAAGATGGATAAGTCGGCTGCCACGCTGAATATCGAGAGTGTTAATATCAATGACCTGCTCGAGCAGATTATGAAGAGACTTCAGCCGATTGCTGACAAGCAGCAGGTGGAGCTTGTACTCGAGAGCTTCAGACCGGTAACTGCAGAGATAGATGAGGTGAAGCTGACGCTTGCTTTTACAAACCTCATTGAGAATGCAATCAAGTACAATGACAACGAGACCGGTGGCTATGTTCATGTATCCTTAAATGCGGATCATCAGTATTTCTATCTTAAGGTGGAGGACAACGGTATCGGTATACCGGAGGAGTCCTTAGAGCACATCTATGAGAGATTTTATCGCGTGGACAAGTCGCATTCGAGAGAGATTGGCGGTACAGGTCTGGGACTTGCCATTACAAGAAGCTCTATTCTTATGCATAGGGGAGCTATAAAGGCTCACAGTGTGATGGGAGAGGGCACTACCTTTGATGTGCGTATACCGCTCAACTATATTGTATAGGAGGCTTGACGTGAAAAGAATAATTATATTCGTGCTCACTGCAGTAATTCTGCTCTCCATGGGCGGCTGCACAAAGAAAAAAGCAGATAATACGGTTGAGGTGTTTTGTCTGAATATGGATGTTACGAGCAGCGTGCCGGAGTCATATGTGCTTAGAAGCAAAAACTCAGATGTAGACAAGCAGGTGGATGAGCTTCTAGGAAGACTGCAGGATAAGCCTGAAGACTCAAGACTGCGCAAGGCGATTCCGGATGAGGTGTCTGTGAGAGGTCATGACGAGAAAAACTATAACTGCACTGTGGATTTCAGCAAGGAGTATTATGACCTTACGGCTGCACAGGAAGTGCTTTTGAGAGCTTCTGTAGTCCGCACGCTCACACAGCTGGATAGTATTTCATATGTGACATTTACCGTAAACAGTATTCCTCTTGTGGACTCGGATGATGAGATTGTCGGCAGCATGGGTGCTGATGATTTTGTTGAGAATCCGGGTGAACAGATTAATACAAGTGTGAAGGAGACACTCACGCTTTATTTTGCTGACAAGGATGGTACAGGGCTTGAAAAACAGACCAGAGTGATACATTACAGCTCAAATATAGCGCTTGAAAAGCTTGTTGTTGAGCAGCTTATTGAGGGGCCGAAGGGCTCTAAGCTCAAGGCAACTCTTCCGGGCACAACAAAGCTTATCAATGTGTCTGTGGCAGATAGAATATGCTATCTGAACTTTGACTCATCGTTCAGAAATACTATTGACAATAAGCTGACAGAGGATGTGGTGCTGTATTCGATAGTTAATTCACTCACCTCACTTCCTACTGTGGACAAGGTACAGATCTCACTTGACGGTGAGAATGACGGCATGCTGCTTTATAATTACAAGCTAAGCGACATGTATGAGTTTAATAAGGATATAGTGGATTCTAATGATTCCACGGAAAAAACTGAAAAATAGAATAGATTGGATTAGGAGGAGAAGAGTATTAGTAAAAGACCGATGTTTTTATTTGCGTTGGTCTATACTGCAGGAACTGTTTCAGGTATGTATGGCAGGGGATTTGGCTTTTTGGTTTTTGCCATGCTGGTTGTGGCTTTAATAGCTGAGTGTGTGGTGTCTAAGGGCAGTTTTTCCGGTGTCAGGCGCATAGTTGTTTTGCTTATCCTGACATCGTCAGCTGTTTTTGCCACAGCACAATTCAGATACACTTCGGTAGAAGAAAACCGTGACAGCTATATGCAGTATATGACAGATGAAAAATCTGTCATCGTCTGGGGGAAGATTTATAAAACTGAATACAAGTATTTCTCATACAGGTATTATATGACGGACTGCGTAGTGCAGCCTGGGTACGGCAAGGCTTTGGGCAGAAAAATATCCTGTGGTGATGTCGTGGTATACTGTGACAGCAAAAGCGCACATCTGGGCGATTATATGAAAGCTAACGGCAAGATAGGCTTGTTTAAGTCTGCAACCAATGAGGGAGAGTTTGACAGAGCGCGCTTTTACCGTTCGCAGGGAATTGATTTCTCGGTGAATGCAGACAGTATTAAGACAAGCGCCGGTAAACATGCATGGTATTACCACGGACTTGAAAAACTTCGTGATACGCTGTCAGCTTCACTTCTTGAGGTGACTGATGAGACAACGGCAGGAGTGCTTTCGTCCATGCTGCTTGGAGACAAGTCGTATCTGGATGATGAGATAAAGGATTTATACCAGGTCAGTGGTATTTCACATATACTGGCTATTTCCGGACTTCATATTTCTATAGTTGGCATGGCCTTTTACAAGCTTCTCAGAAAAAGAAGGGTGAGCTATACAGCGGCATTTGTCTGTTCTGCGGCACTTATACTAAGCTATGCTGTTATGACAGGAAATGCCGTGTCCACAAGGCGTGCCGTGGGGATGTTCATACTTACAATGCTTGCGGCAGCTTTAGGCAGATGCACAGATATGCTCAATTCTCTTGGCATCATGGTCATTTACCTGCTGTGGGACAATCCTATGGTTTTGGAATATGCCGGATTTGTGTTCTCGGTAGGGGCAATACTTGCTATAGGTATTGTGACACCTGTGATGAGTGCTCCTAAGGGCGGAAAATTCTGGGCATCAGTATCCATACAGCTTCCGATGCTTCCGGTTGTGGCTATGAACTATTATGAGCTGCCTCTTTTTGCAGTGTTTGTAAATCTCATTGTGATACCGGCTTTGCCTGTCGTATTTATTTCGGGTCTGCTTGCGTCTGCCGCAGGCTGCTTTGGCGTGATGCCCGGCAAACTGCTGGTGTTTCCTGCATTTGCGGTGTTAAAGCTCTATGAGGTGCTTTGCGGTCTTGTTATGAAGCTTCCGGGGGCAACGGTTATCACAGGAGCTCCTGATGGATACAGGATTTTCCTTTTTTATGCTGTTATGAGTGGCTTTTTGGTGATATTTTCGCTTAAAAAACGTGCCACAGAGTGTGGCTCAAAAGAAAAAGGCCAAATCCTTTACAGTGTCCAAAGAGTGGTGTGTACAGCAGTCCTGCTTGCAATTTTGCTTGTGAAGCCAAAAACTGCTGCGCAGCTTGATATACTTGATGTGGGGCAGGGAGATGGCATATTTTACCGCTTTGAGTCAGGCACATGCATCTTTATTGATGGAGGAAGCTCTGACCGAAAACAGCTTGGCGATAATGTGATTATGCCGTTTCTTAAGTATAACGGCATACAGAGTATATCATACTGGTTTGTTTCACATGCAGACAGTGATCATATAAGCGGATTGTCTGAGGTGATAGACAGTGGGTATACTATAGAGCATATAGTTGTGGCAGAAGCGGCGGCTAAAGAGGAAGCTATGGAGGAGCTGCTTTTTGAAGCTAAGGAAGCAGGAATTGATATATGCCTTATGTCAAAGGGGGATTCGATTGAAATAAATGATGCATCAGGTTCGCGCAGTACTGCAAATGAAGAAGCTGATGGTATCATGTGCCTGTATCCGGGACCTTCGGATACTGCATTAGACAGAAACGATATGTGTCTTGTGCTGAAGCTCACGGATGGCAGGTTTAGTGGTATTTTCGGCGGAGATATATCATCTGAGGTAGAAAAGAAGCTTGTTAATGAGTATGGGGATGAGCTTTCTGTGGATTTTTACAAGGCAAATCATCATGGTTCCAGGTATTCAAGCTCTGCGGACTGGATTGAGGCTTTAAGCCCAAGGTGGGCTGCAGTATCATGCGCGGTAGAAAACCGCTATGGACATCCGGCTGATGAAGCCATGGATAGGCTTATGGATGCAAAGTGCCGTATTTTATACACAATGCAAAGCGGTCAGATTAAGTATAAAGAGAGTGCTATATATGAAAACAATAGACAATGATATAAAAGCAGGAGATTTCAAAAAGGTTTATCTTCTGTATGGACAGGAGAGATACCTCATAAAACAGTACAGGGACAAGCTGATAAAGGCTATGGTCAGTGAGGGCGACAGCATGAACTTTTCATCGTTTGAGGGCGATGGAATCAACCAGAAGGAGATAATTGACCTGGCGGAGACACTTCCGTTTTTTGCGGATAAAAGAGTGATTCTTATAGAGGATGCAGGCATTTTTTCAAAGGCAGGCGATGAGCTTGGAGAGTATTTAAAGGATTCACCTGAGAGCACGCACTTTATATTTGTTGAGGAGAGCGTTGATAAGCGCTCAAAGCTTTATAAGGCGGCAGCCAAGTGCGGTAATCCTGTGGAGTTCAAGGAACAGACGGATGAGACACTTGCTAGATGGATAGGAATGAGGATTAGAAAAGATGGAAAGGGCATGAGCCAGGCTGCCTACAACAGCTTTATAGAAAAAACCGGCACAGATATGGAAAATATCGACAAGGAGCTTGAGAAGCTGCTGTGCTACTGTATGGACAAGGACGTGATTGAGCTTTCGGATGTTGAGACTGTAACGACAGAGCAGATCACAAACAAGGTGTTTGAGATGGTTGATGCGATTGCATCACACAAACAAAAGCGTGCGCTTGAGCTGTATTACGATCTGCTGGCACTTAAAGAGCCGGCCATGCGTATTATGTATCTTATATCGCGCCAGTTCAATATACTGATGAATGTGAAAGCCATGACAAATAAGGGCTTTGGCAACAAGGATATAGCATCAAAGGCCGGATGTCCGGAGTGGGCGGTGCGCAAATATCAGGCGCAGTGCAGGGCATATTCGCTGGATGATTTAAAGAGGGCTGTGAGAGATGGTGTGGCATATGAGGAGGCTGTTAAGACCGGCAGGATGAATGACCAGATGGCTGTGGAGCTTTTTATAGTGCAGTACTCTGCAGATATGACCGGCACTCATGCGACAGGCAGTAAATGATATAACGCAAATATATATAAAAAACAGATAAAAAACAAATAAAAAAACCCATCGGTATGACGGCACCGATGGGTTTATTATTTATTGCTATATAGTAATTAAGCTAATCCGTTAACAAGCTTTGTTAAACGAGATACTTTTCTGGCTGCGTTGTTCTTGTGGAAGATACCCTTTGAACCAGCGCTTGCGATAACAGAAGTTGCATCCTTTAATGCAGCCTCAGCAGCAGCCTTATCATTTGCAGCTACAGCAGCCTCAACCTTCTTGATTGCTGTCTTAACTCCTGATTTGATTGCTTTATTTCTTGCAGCCTTAGTTTCTGTTACTAAAATTCTCTTTTTTGCTGATTTAATGTTAGCCAACTCGTACACCTCCAAATATTTAATCTAATGTATGCCAAAACAGACACGGACGCTTTGGCACAAACATACTAGAATATAATATGTCAACCTTTCTGCTCTGTCAATACATATTTTGAAAAAAATTGCAAAAAATTAACATATATGTGATTTTGGAATATCATACAGGGGAGGTGTATTGATTTGTCGGCTGATAAATGGTGTGCAAGAACTGATCTGGCGCTTGAGACGCAGGAGAGCCTTAAAAAGGCAAACACAGATATGAGAGGTGTGAATTTCTCTGAAAAAAAGCTGGATAATGGAATCATAGTCAGTGTAGTGACAATTGACTCAGAAAATGCAGTCAGGGCTACAGGCCGTCCTAAAGGAAAATATGTGACAATTGAGGCTGCTATGCTGTCCGAGGGAGATGAGGAGTGCTGTCAGGCTGTGACAAGGGAGCTTTCAAGAGAGCTTAAGAGCTTTGTAAAGGCTGTCTGTGACAAGCGTATATATGCGGCACTTGTTGTCGGACTTGGAAACAGAAATGTAACTCCTGATGCGCTTGGGCCAAGATGCGTTGACAGCTTGTTTATCACCCGCCATATAGTAAAGGAATATGGCAGGTATGCGTTTAGCAACGAGAATGTAAACAGTGTGTGCGGCCTCGTGCCTGGCGTGATGGCTCAGACAGGCATGGAGTGCCTTGAGATAATAAAGGGTGTGGTGAGCGAGGTGAAACCTGATTTTGTTGTGACAATTGATGCACTTGCGGCACGCAGTACAAAGAGGCTGGGCTGTACAATACAGCTGACGGATACAGGCATAGTGCCTGGAAGCGGGGTAGGAAACCACAGGGACGGTATTAACCATGACAATCTCGGAGTGCCTGTTATCGCAATTGGTATTCCGACAGTCATTGATGCGGTGACCATTGTTTCAGATGCGGTAAATGCCAGCCGGGAGAACACCGCAAAGCTCATGTCGCCTAAGTTAAACGGCATGTTTGTGACGCCGAAGGATATTGACGAGACGGTTAAGAGACTGGCAGGGCTTTTGTCTGAGGGCATAAATATGGCTTTTTCAAACGATGAATATGATGACTATAGTGAATAATTTTATTGCTTCGAATATCATTAGAGCCAGCCGCATAAGCTTTATGTAGCAGGGGCTGCCTGATGCTTTAGATGGGAGATGATATTGTGAAGAAAAAAATGATTGTGCTTATAGCATTTATATATATTGCGTCTATGCTGTTTTGCGGTGATGGTGTGGGAAAGAAGTTCGTGGAAGAAAAATTTCCGCACCTTACATATTCTGACAAGGAGTGTGATGATTCAAAAAAGAAGGAGCTGCGTATTGTGGAGGATGAGGATACAGCAGGAGGTATTCTCTCATACGAGGAGCTTGCTGCGATGGAAAATGAAAATGCAAGTGTCAGGAACAATATGCTGCCGGATACAGACCAGCTGGCATTTGTTGATGAAGCTGAAAAAAACGGTGAGCTGGCAGAACTTGAGGAGCAGCAGAACGTGAAAATGCCGCAGGTAGATATGAGCTTTGACAATCTTGTAAAAAACTATTATCAGGTGGACAAGACTACATATATAGGAGCCGATGAGCTGTGTGAGGACGTTTTGCTTGGGCGCGATATGTCTATAGAAAAGTCAGGCGACGGTCCTGATATACTCCTGTCTCTTATACACATCTCCGAGCCCACGAGACACTCGCTAATCTCGT
>ENA-OZRZ01000299-OZRZ01000299.1-human-gut-metagenome-genome-assembly--contig:-NODE-299-length-12049-cov-4.997165_pt1 | contig 12049 bp, 13 predicted proteins | sample MGYA00244118_ERZ653958 | MGnify/ENA primary metagenome ERZ653958 (study PRJEB26926, sample SAMN06164727) | human gut metagenome | biome: ENVO:00009003; feature: ENVO:2100002; material: ENVO:00002003... | reverse complement strand
CGAGATTAGCGAGTGTCTCGTGGGCTCGGAGATGTGTATAAGAGACAGCAGCAGGGCGGCGTGGTCCACCATATAGCGGTTGCGCCGCTGCATGCACCCGGGACTGTAGGACGACTGCACCAGGGTCTCGTAATCGCAGGCCGCCACCAGGCGGCGATAGCGCTCCTGCTGGGCCCGGGGCCAGCCGTCGGACTGGGTGGGACAGGGAATTGCCGCCTCCACGCTGACGTCCCCGTGCCGCTGCCGCAGGGCCAGGGCCAGCTCGCAGAAGTACAGGTCGCAGCCCTGGGCCATGCCGCAGATGAAGTGCCGGTATCCCGCCTCATAGGCGGCGTCCAGCGCGTCCCGGAGCCGGACCTTCAGGGCCCGGCACCGGGGATCGTCTTCGTTTTCCCCCCAGGGGAGCTTGGCCGGACGGTGGCCGGAAAAGCAGCAGCTGACAGGCCGTGCGCGCATGGCCTCGTCCTCCCTTCAAAGATACTGCCACCATTATAGAACAGATTTTCTATTTTGTAAAGAGGAATTTCCCTTGCAAGCGGGGTGCAAATCCGGTATACTGGGGAAAAAGGGAGGTGCATCCGATGAAGCTGTATTTCAAGCAGCGGTTTTTCTCGTGGTTCGACAGCTATGACATCTATTATGAGGGCGGCGATGTGGCCTATACCGTGGAGGGGCAGCTCTCCTGGGGCCATTGCCTGCACATTCTGGACCCCCGGGGGCAGCACATTGCCACGGTGAAGCAGCAGGTGCTGACGTTTCTGCCGAAATTCGACCTGTATGTGGGGGAGCGGTGCATCGGCACCATCCGCAAGGAGTTCACGTTTTTCCACCCGTCCTTCACCATGGATTTCTGCGGCTGGACGGTGGAGGGCAGCTTCATGGAGTGGGACTATACCATCCAGGACGGGCCCCGGACGGTGGCTTCTATCAGCAAGGAGCTGTTTAACTGGACAGACACCTATACCATCGACGTGGCGGACCCGGGGGACGCCCTGTATGCCCTGATGGTGGTGCTGGCCATCGACGCGGAAAAGTGCTCACGGAACGACTGAAAGAAAAAAATCTCCGGCCGAAGAGGGCCGGGGATTTTTTGGTTCGGGGTTATTTCCGCTCCGTCAGCTTGCTGCTGCACTTCTGCAGGAAGCGGTCGTTGGCGATGATGGCTCGGGTGTGGGTCCCCTCGCCGATGGGGCCCCAGTCGTCGCTGGCTTCCACCCGGAAGGTGATGAGCTTGCCGTTTTCGGACACGCCGGTGACGGTGGCCGTGGCCCGGACGGTCATGCCCACAGGGGTGGGGGCCAGGTGGCTGGAGTGAATGTCCACGCCCACGGTGCCCTTGCCCTCCGGCAGGTCCGGCTGCACGCAGTCCATGGCGGCGTGCTCCATCATGGCCATCATAAACGGGGTGCCGAACACCTCCAGGCCGCCGGAGCCGATGGCCCGGGCGGTCATCTCCGGGGTGACCACCTGCTCAATGGTATAGGATTTGCCGATTTCGATCATATCCGTTTCTCCTTTATACGCCCAGCCGGGTCCACAGCCGGTCATACAGCCGCAGGGTGTCCTTGGGCAGGTTTTCATAGATCTCGCAGCGGTCCAGGGTCTCCGCCGGGGGCGCCATGATTTCGTAGATCTCGGGGTCCAGCTCCTCCTCGTTGACCTCCGCATAGTAGGCCGGGTACTGCTCCAGGGCTTCCCGGTTGGGGGAGGCGTACCAGATATAGTCCATGTTGGCCAGGTTGGAGTCCGTGGAGGCGATGAAGTTGATCCACTCCTCCGCCTCGGACATGTGCTGGGTGTCCTTCAGGACGCACATGGCGTCCACGAACCAGTTGCTGCCCTCCTCCGGGATAACGAAGGCCAGATCCTCGTTGTTCTCCAGCATGGTCAGGTAGTCGCCGGCGTAGTACATGGCGATGGCGGCGTTGCCGCCCTCCATCTTCTGGAACACCTCGTCCATGACGAAGGCCTGATACACGCCGCTGTCCTTGGCGGTTTTCAGCAGGTTGAAGGCCTCCTCCAGCTGGCCGGGGTCCGTAGTGTTGATGCTGTAGCCCAGGTCCAGCAGAGCCGCGGCCAGAGCGTCCCGGGAGTTGTTGATCATCAGCACCTGACCGGCGTACTGGGGATCGAACATGGCGTCCCAGCTGGTAATAGGCTCGGACACCATGGTGGTGTTGTAGATAATGCCCAGGGTGCCCCAGGTGTACGGCACGGTGTACTTGTTCTCCGGGTCGTAGCTGAGGTTCTTGTAGGTGTCGTCAATGAGTTGGAAATTGGGAATGTGGCTGTAGTCCAGCTCCGCCAGCATATCCTCCTGAATCAGGCGGGCGATCATATAGTCCGAGGGGACGATAACGTCGAAATCCGCGCCGCCCATTTTAATCAGGGAATACAGGGCCTCGTTGCTCTCCGCCGTCTGGTAGTTCACCCGGATGCCGGTCTCCTCCTCAAACTGGGTGATCAGCTCCTCGTCGATATACTCGCCCCAGGAGCATACGTTCACCACCCGCTCCGACTGAACGGAGTGTCCGGTGACCACCAGCACCGCCACTAAGGCGCAGGCCATGGCTCCGGCCGCCACCCGGCGCAGCAGCTTGTTGGGCCGCCGGTGGGGCTTTACCGGTCCGCCGGAGGCGGCGGACACCGCCGCGTGATGCTCCCGCCGGGCGGCGTGGCTGTCACGCAGGTTGATGATGGCCAGCAGCACCAGCACCGTCACAAACAGCAGGGTGGAAATGGCGTTGATCTCCGGGCTGACGCGCTTTTTGGTCATGCCGTAAATGGTCATGGCCAGGGTGGAGGCACTGGTCCCGGCGGTAAAATAGCTGATGATGAAGTCATCCACGGACATGGTGAAGGCCGTCAGCGCGCCGGACACGATGCCGGGCTTGATCTCCGGGATCACCACCCGCCAGAAGGCCTGCATCCAGGTGCAGCCCAGGTCCTGGGCCGCGTCGATGAGGTTCCGGTCCATCTGCCGCAGCTTTGGCCCCACGGACAGGATGACATACGGAATGTTGAAGCAGACATGGGCGATCAGCAGGGTGCCGAAGCCCATGGTCAGCCGCTCCGGCAGCACCACTGCCGACTGCCAGGAGTTCACCCACCCGGCAAAGGCACCCCAGCCGTTGAAGAACACCACGAACAGCAGGCACAGGCTGACGCCGGTGACGATATCCGCGTTCATCATGGGGATGTTGTTGACGGAATTGACGATGGCCCGGCGCCGCCGGCTCATGGCGTACAGCCCGATGGCGGCAAATGTGCCCGCAATGGCCGCCACGATGGTGGACAGCAGCGACACCATCAGGGTGGTGTATACGCTGTTCATGATCAGGCGGTTAGACAGCAGGGACTCGTACCATTTCAGGGAAAAGCCCTTCCACACGCTGGAGCTGGTGCCCGCGTTGAAGGAGAAAACGATGAGAATGATAATGGGTGCATAGAGAAACAGGAACACCAGCGCCATCAGCACCCGATCGCCGACGCTGTTCTGCTTGCGGCCGGTCATAGCATCACCGCCTGTTCCTCGCCCTCACCGAAGCGATTCATCACCAGCATGCACACCAGCACGATGATCATCATCACCAGGGAGATGGCCGCGCCCAGCTGGGGGTTGTAGGCCCCGCCCAGGAACTGCCGCTCGATCAGGTCGCCCAGCAGAAGCTCCGTGCCGCCGCCCAGCATCCGGCTGATGGCGAAGGTGGACACCGACGGCACAAACACCATGGTGATGCCGGAGATGACCCCCGGCAGGCTCAGGGGCAGGATCACCCGGCGGAACACCGTCATGGAATTGGCCCCCAGGTCCCGGGCGGCCTCCAGCAGGGAGCCGTCCAGCTTGATGATCACGGAATAGATGGGCAGGATCATAAAGGGCAGATAGTTATACACCATGCCCAGCACCACGGCCCCCTGGGTATTCATCATGGAGAAATACTCCAGCTCCGTGCCGAAAATGTGGTTATACAGGCTGATGAGGCCGATTTTTTCAAACAGCTGGTTCAGCAGCCCGTGGTTTTCCAGAATGGTCATCCAGGAATAGGTCCGCAGCAGGAAGTTCATCCACATGGGAAGCATGATCAGCACCATGGCCGTCCGCTGGAATGCCGGACCCTCCCGGCTCATGAGATACGATACCGGGTACCCGATGACCAGACAGATCAGCGTGGCGATGATGGCCAGCTTGAAGGACCGCAGAAACACCTGGGTATAGCCGCCCATCTGGACAAAGTTGTCCAGGGTAAAGCCCCCCTCCGAGGAGGAGAAGGCATAAATCATCATGATGAGGATGGGGGCCACCACGAAAATGGCCATCCACACCTCATAGGGCACGGCGAACCGGGAGAGCTTATTCTTCATCCCCGATCTCCTCCTCATCCGTCTCCAGGGAGGCGTCCGCCAGCTCCTCATACTCCTCGGAATAGGAGCTGTAGTCGCCGAACTGACCGGAATATTCGCTCTTTTTCATGATATGGAAGCCGTCGGGGTCGATCTTCACGCCGATGCGGGCCCCCACCGGGGAGTGGTCCGTGGTCTGGATCAGCCACTTGAAGCCCCGGAAGTCCACGATGATGTCGTACTGCATCCCCTTGAAGGTGACGTTGGTGACGGTGCCCGCCAGCTGGCCCTGCTCCACGGGGACAATGTCGATGTCCTCGGGGCGGATGACCACGTCCACCGGCTCGTTGGGGGCGAACCCGCCGTCCACACAGGGGAACTCCTTGCCGTACATTTTCACCACGTTGTCGCGGACCATGGTGCCGTTTAAGATGTTGCTCTCGCCGATAAAGTCCGCCACAAAGGCGTTTTTCGGCTCGTTATAGATGTCCTCGGGGGTGCCGATCTGCTGGATGCGGCCCTTGTCCATCACCACCACGGTGTCGGACATGGTCAGGGCCTCCTCCTGGTCGTGGGTCACATAGATGAAGGTAATGCCCATCTGCTGCTGGATACGCTTCAGCTCGTTCTGCATATCCTTCCGCAGGCGCAGGTCCAGCGCGCCCAGGGGCTCATCCAGCAGCAGGACCTTGGGCCGGTTCACCAGCGCCCGGGCAATGGCCACCCGCTGCTGCTGGCCGCCGGACAGCTGGGTGATCTTCCGGTGCTCGAAGCCCTTCAGGCTCACCACGCCCAGCATTTCCGTCACGCGTTCCTCAATTTCCTCGGCAGGCACCTTGGCGATCCGCAAGCCAAAGGCGATATTCTCAAACACGTCCAGATGCGGGAACAGCGCATATTTCTGGAACACCGTGTTGATCTGCCGCTTATGCGGCGGGACATCATTAATCCTCACACCGTCAAAGGTGACGTCTCCCGACGTGGGTGTCGTGAAACCGCCAATAATCCTCAGCGTTGTGGTCTTGCCACAGCCGCTGGGGCCCAGAAGTGTGAGGAATTCGGAATCGTTGATATACAGATTGATGTGATCGAGAACCAGCTCGTCGTCAAACGCCATGCAGAGATCCCGCAGGCGAATCAACTCTTTGGACATTTATCCTCCCCCGTTCGTAAAATATTTTTGACTTACCTCTTTTCTCTGTTCAAAGGGAGGCCTTTGCGGACAGGCCCGATATCTCTCGTTGAAATTTGGCAGATACAATATATAAAAAATGAAGACAAATGTCAATCCTTATTTTGAACGGAAATTTTATTTTTTCCGGCGTTTCCCCTCCGCCGCCTCTTGACAGGCGGCCTGATCTCTGCTATAATAAGCAACGTTTGTTGCGCAACATAAGTTGTCTATTAAAAAGGAGGTACGCCTATGCCGCCGAAAGTCCGATTCACCCGGGAGGAGATCATCCGGGCGGCCCTGGACATCACCCGGGAGTCCGGCCCCGAGGCCCTGACGGCCCGGAGTCTGGCCGCACGGCTGGACTGCTCCGCCAAGCCCATTTTCGGCCTGTTCCGGAGCATGGACGAGGTGCAGCAGGAGGTGCTGAAGGCCGGATACCAGTTCTATGGCGAGGCCATCGCCCGGGCCATGGAAAGCGGGGAGTATCCCCCCTACAAGGCCTCCGGCATGGCCTATATCGACTTTGCCCGCCGGGAAAAGCACCTGTTCCGCCTGCTGTTCATGCGGAACCGCAGCCGAGAGGAGGTCACCCGACAGCTGGGGGACGACGCCGAGCCGCTGCTGGACCTGATCCAGCGGGCCGCCGGTCTCAGCCGGGAGAGCGCCCGAATGTTCCACCTGGAGATGTGGATCTATGTCCATGGCATCGCCTCCATGGCGGCCACGTCCTTTCTGGACTGGGACACGGAGCTGATCAGCGCGTCGCTGACCGACGTATACATGGGCGTGTTGGCCCGATTCAAGGAAAAGGAGGCGCAGAAATGAACGCCATCGAAATACAGGGCCTGACCAAGCGCTACGGGCCCATCATCGCCGTGGACGGCCTGGACCTGACGGTCCGGCAGGGGGAGCTGTTCGCCCTGCTGGGGGTCAACGGCGCCGGAAAGACCACCACCATCAAAATGCTGTCCTGCCTGACCCGGCCCGACGGCGGTGACGCCCGGCTGCTGGGCCGCAGCGTGGTCACCGATACCGCCGCCGTCAAGAACTGCATCGGCGTGTCCCCTCAGGAGACCGCCGTGGCCCCCAACCTCACCGCCCGGGAGAATCTCCTGCTGATGTGCGGCGTTCACGGTCTGCCCCGGCAGGAGTCCCTGGCCCGGGTGGAGGAGCTGGCCCGGACTCTGGGTCTGGAGCCGGTGCTGGCCCGCCGGGCCGGGAAGCTGTCCGGCGGCTGGCAGCGCCGCCTGAGCATCGCCATGGCCCTGATCGCCCGGCCTGAAATTCTGTTTCTGGATGAGCCCACCCTGGGGCTGGACGTGCTGGCCCGGGCGGAGCTGTGGGACGTGATCCGGGCACTGAAGGGGCGGATCACCGTGATCCTCACCACCCACTATATGGAGGAGGCCGAGGCCCTGTCCGACCGGGTGGGGGTCATGAAGGACGGCCGTCTTCTGGCCCTGGGCACTCCGGAGGAGCTGAAGGCCCGGACCGGCTGCGAAAAATTCGAGGACGCGTTCATCGCCATTGTAAAGGGGGCGGGGAAATGAAGCTGCAGGCACTTTGCCGCCGCACCACATGGGAGATCGTGCGGGACCCGCTGAACCTGGCTTTCGGCCTGGGCTTCCCCCTGGTGCTGCTGCTTCTGCTCAGCGCCATCCAGGCCAACGTCCCGGTGGATCTGTTCGCCATCGACCGGCTGACCCCGGGCATCTCCGTGTTCGGCCTGGCCTTCATTGCCCTGTTTTCCGCCACCTTAGTGGCCCGGGACCGGGAGAGCGCCCTGCTGCAGCGGCTGTATACCGCGCCCCTGACCGCCGGGGACTTCATCTTCGGCTATGTGCTGCCCCTGGCGCCTATGGCGGCGGTGCAGGCGGCCGTCTGCTACCTGGCGGCGATCCCCCTGGGGCTGACGGTGTCGGTGCGGATGATCTGGGCGGTGCTGCTGGACCTGCCTGCGGCGCTGCTGTTCATCGGCCTGGGCCTGCTGTGCGGCAGCGTGATGAACGTCAAGCAGGTGGGCGGCATCTGCGGCGCGCTGCTGACCAACCTGACGGCCTGGCTGTCGGGTACCTGGTTCGACCTGGAGCTGGTGGGCGGGGCCTTCCAACGCATCGCCTATGCGCTGCCCTTCGTCCACGCCGTGGAGCTGGACCGGGCGGCTCTGTCCGGCGATTGGGCCAGCGTCATGCCCCACCTGTGGTGGGTGCTGGCCTACGCCGCAGCGGCTCTGGCCGCCGCCGTGCTGCTGTTCCTGCGGCAGATGAAGCGGCAATAACGACACAAAAAGGGAGTCCGGCCTGCGCCGGGCTCCCTTTTTTATTATGCTCATCCGGCCTTGGGCGGGCGCTCCTCGGCCACCAGGTCCAGGGCCTCCTGCATTTCCTGGGCCGTCTCGCCCTCGACCTCCTGCTCCCGTATCCGGGCCGGGGACAGGGCCCTTTCGGCGGCCTCCTCCCGCACCACGGCGATATACGCCCCGGCGATCAGCGGCAGTGCGCACCAGGAGCCGGAGTATCCGAAGGCCTTCACGGCGAAAAACGACGCCGTGGCCCCCAGGTGGAAGCACAGCAGGGTGGCGGCATAGAACCCCGCCTTGCCCAGATACGCCCGCTCCCCCTCACACAGGAAGTGGGCCAGGGCCAGGGCGGTCTGCTTGGTGTTGTTGGTGGAAAAGATGGTGGAGCTGTTGAAGCCCCTGGCCCCGGCAAAGGTGCTCCACTGGACGCTCATGGCGAAGAAAATGGGATACAGCGCCGCGATCACCGGCATATTCTCCGGGAAAAAGCCCACGGCCACCGCCGCCAGGGCGTCCACCGCCGGGCACAGCCGCCGCATATCCACATGGAACAGGTGCGGCAGCAGCACCGTGGACATGGTGCCCGCGAAATAGATCACCAGGCAAAGCAGGTGCAGCAGGGCGCTGCCGCCCTTTCCGTGGAGGGCGTCCATGACCATCTCCAGCAGGTTCATGGTCTGGGCGCTGGCCAGCACGCCGCATCGGGCCAGGATGGCGTAGCCGCCAAAAAAGCCGCCCACGGCGGCAAAGGACAGGTGCCGGTAAAAGTCCGCCCGGGGACTGTGTTTCTGATGCATGACAGAATCCTTCCGTTTCCGCGGCCATGCCGCCTCTCCAGTATAGCACGGGTTTTTCTTTTCGCAAGAGGAAAAACCGACGATTTTCCCGGGGCTTCCGTCTTTACATAGGGGGATTTGCATGGTATAGTGGGAAAAAACGCAGGGGGAGAGCTTATGGCACATATCATCGAAATCACCGATTTTTCCGCCCCGGAGCTGGATATCTACGCACGGCTGACGGAAAACCAGCTGGTGAACCGGGCGGACCCGGAGAACGCCCTGTTTGTGGCGGAGAGTCCCCTGGTCATCGGCCGGGCTCTGGACGCCGGGTGCACGCCGGTGTCCTTCCTGATGGAGCGCAAGCACATCGAGGGAAAGGGCGCGGAGGTGCTGGCCCGCTGTCCGGCGGACATTCCGGTGTATGCGGCGGACCTGCCGGTGCTGACCCAGCTGACGGGCTTCCACCTGACCCGGGGGATGCTGTGCGCCATGCGGCGGCCCCGGCTCCCCTCCGCGGCGGAGGTCTGCGCCAATGCCCGGCGCATCGCCGTGCTGGAAAACATCATGAATCCCACCAACATCGGGGCCATTTTCCGGTCCGCCGCCGCCCTGAACGTGGACGCGGTGCTGCTGACCGCCGCCGGCAGCGACCCCCTGTACCGCCGGGCGGCCCGGGTCAGCATGGGCAACGTGTTCCTGGTACCCTGGACGTATCTGCCGGAAGGGGAGAGCTGGCCGGAGCTGCTGCATGAGCTGGGCTTCAAAACCGTGGCCCTGGCCCTGCGGGACGACTCCCTGGCCCTGAACGACCCCCTCCTGCTGGCGGAGCCGAAGCTGGCCATGGTGCTGGGCACCGAGGGGGACGGCCTGGCCTCCTCCACCATCGCCGCCTGCGACTATACCGTGAAAATTCCTATGTCCCACGGGGTGGATTCCCTGAACGTGGCCGCCGCCAGCGCCGTGGCCTTTTACCAGCTGGCCCTGCTGAACGGATGAGTCACTGGCACATGTCCCGGTTTTCACCCGGTTTTTTGCGGAAAACCCCCGGAAATTCCCGGGATTTTCCGCAAAAAACTCTTGCGCTGGGGGCGTATCTGTGGTACACTACTGCGTAGTAAGGAAGTGTTGACGGAGAGTGGACAGTTTGTCCGCTCTTTTTCTTGGGCAAATTTGCCCCCTTAAAAATTCCGGAAAAGACAGGAGGTCCGGCATGAAAAAGGTAACGGAGCTGGTGGCCGAGCTGGCCGCTCCCGCCGTGGCGGAGCAGGGCTGCACCCTGTGGGACGTGGAATACGTCCGGGAGGCCGGTCAGTGGTATCTGCGGCTGTATCTGGACAAGGACGGCGGCGTGGACATTCTGGACTGCGAGGCCGTCAGCCGCAAGGTCAGCGACCTGCTGGACCAGGCGGACCCCATCGAGGGCAGCTATACCTTTGAGGTGTCCTCCGCCGGGGCCGAGCGCCCCCTGAAGCGCCCCTCGGACTTTGAAAGGTTCCTGGGCTCCCCGGTGCTGGTGAAAACCTACAAGCCCAAGGACGGGCGCAAGGAGTTTGCCGGTGTGCTGGCGGGGTACGACAACGGAGCCGTGCTGCTGGATATGGGCGGGGCGGAGCCTCTGCGGTTCGAGAAGCCGGAGCTGGCCCTGGTCCGTCTGCGTGTGGAATTCTGACGATACAGTATAGAATAGGAGAAATACCATGAAATGCGAAGAAATCTTTGCCGCGCTGGAATTGCTGGAAAAGGAACGCGGTATTCCCCAGGACTTCATGATGGGCAAGATCATCCAGGCCCTGACCGCCGCCTATAAGAAGGACCACGAGGGCGTGGAGAACGTCATCGTGGATGTCAACGAGGAGAAGAAGGACCTGCGGATGTACGTCCAGAAGGAGATCGTGGAGACGGTGGAAAACCCAGGCTCCCAGATCTCTCTGGAGGACGCCCGGGCCATGTCCGCCAAGTATCAGCTGGGCGGCGTGGTGAACATCCCCGTGAAGAACGTGGAGTTCGGCCGCATCGCCGCCGGAAACGGCAAGCAGGTCATCATCCAGGGCCTGCGGGAGGCCGAGCACGGCATGATCTATGACGAGTGGGGCTCCAAGGAGCACGAGATCCTCACCGGCACCGTCCACCGCATCGACCCCCGGGGCACCGTGCATCTGCGCATCGGCTCCGGCAACGAGGCCACCGAGGGCCTTATGGGCTCCAACGAGCAGGTCCCCGGCGAGGAGCTTACCGAGGGGCAGCTGGTGAAGGTTTACCTGGTGGAGGTCCGCCGCACCACCCGGGGTCCCCAGGTGATGGTGTCCCGGACCCATCCGGGCCTTGTGAAGCGCCTGTTTGAGCTGGAGGTGCCCGAGATCTACGACGGCACCGTGGAGATCCGCTCCATCGCCCGGGAGGCCGGCAGCCGCACCAAGATGGCTGTGTGGTCCTCCGACGAGAATGTGGACCCCATCGGCGCCTGCGTGGGCCCCAAGGGCCAGCGGGTGGCCGCCGTGGTCAACGAGCTGCGGGGCGAGAAGATCGACATCATCAAGTATTCCGACGACCCCGCCGAATACATCGCCGCCGCCCTGGCTCCCGCCGACGTGGTGGAGGTGCGCCTGTCCGACGAGGGCAAGCTCTGCCGGGTCATCGTCCCCGACGACCAGCTGAGCCTGGCCATCGGCAAGGAGGGGCAGAACGCCCGCCTGGCCGCCCGTCTCACCGGGTACAAGATCGACATCAAGCCCGCTTCCTATACCGGGGAGTAAGCGATACAGGAAAGGAGGACCATCATGCAGAAGCCGCGGAAGATTCCACAGCGCATGTGCGTGGGCTGCCGGGAAAAACGGGACAAAAAGGACCTGCTGCGGGTGGTCCGCACACCGGAGGGCCAGCTGGTGCTGGACGCCACCGGCAAGAAGTCCGGCCGGGGCGCCTATGTGTGCCGGGACGCCCAGTGCCTGAAGAAGGCCCGGAAATCCCGGGCGCTGGACCGGATGCTGGAGGTCAGCATCCCCGACGAGGTTTATGAGGCGCTGGAGCGCCAGATGGAAACGGAAGCATGACAGAACACATTTTATCCATGATCGGCCTGGCCAAAAAGGCCAGTCAGGTGGAGATCGGCGAGGAGCCGGTGGGCTCCGCCGCCCGGGCCAAGGACGCCCGGGTCATCCTGGTGGCCCAGGACGCCGCTGCCGGGTCCGTGCGCCGGGCCATGTCCTTCGGCCAGACCGGGGCATGCCTGTGCCTGACGGTGCCCTTTGACAAGGACCAGCTGGGCCGTGCCCTGGGCCGCACCAGCTGCGCCATGGCGGCCATAACGGACATCGGCTTTGCCGAGGCCATCGTCAAAAAGCTGGCGGCGCTGGACCCGGAGCGATACGCCCCGGCGGCCCAGCGGCTGGAGGTGAAGGCCCTTCGCGCGGCCCAGCGCCGGGCGGAGCAGGCCCAGCATGAAAAGAATCTGCG
>ENA-OZRZ01000298-OZRZ01000298.1-human-gut-metagenome-genome-assembly--contig:-NODE-298-length-12088-cov-5.056179_pt1 | contig 12088 bp, 10 predicted proteins | sample MGYA00244118_ERZ653958 | MGnify/ENA primary metagenome ERZ653958 (study PRJEB26926, sample SAMN06164727) | human gut metagenome | biome: ENVO:00009003; feature: ENVO:2100002; material: ENVO:00002003... | reverse complement strand
CATACGAGATTAGCGAGTGTCTCGTGGGCTCGGAGATGTGTATAAGAGACAGTGACGGCACTGTGAGCCTTGCGCTTATCATCGGCGGTGCAGGCGATGGAGCAACCACGCTGACCGTTTCCGGCTCCATCCTGGATGCGTCCAAAGTTACCGCTGATGATATTGTTGGTGGCGTGAATGCTGCTACTGGTGCGGAAACTGGACTTGAGGTGGTTCGCCAGGTCTACCCCAAACTGAGCAAGGCACCCGGCATCCTGCTGGCCCCGCGTTTCTCCAAAAACGCACAGGTCTGCGCTGCGCTGCAGGCCAAGTGCCGCAAGATCAATGGCCTGTTCAATGCCGTGTGCTTCATCGACCTGGACTGCAGTGCTGACGGCGTACAGAAGTACACCGATGTTGCGGAGCAGAAGACGAAGCAGACGGCGACCTCCCGCGAGGCATACGCCCTGTGGCTGTACGTCAAGGTTGGCGAAACTGTGTACAGCGGCAGTTCCATGGCGGCAGCGGCGACCGTGTACAACGACAGTCAGAACGGCGACCGCCCCGTTGCAAGCCCTTCCAATATCACAATTCCCATCTCTGCCGCCTGTCTGGAAGACGGCACGGAAGTGCTGATGGATCAGGAACAGGGCACCTTCCTGAACGACTTGGGCATTGCAACCTTCATCCGCTCCGGCACCGACTTTGTAATTTGGGGCAATGAAACTGCAGCCTACCCGAAAAACACCGACCCGAAGGATATGTTCCTGTGTATCCGCCGCTTCTTCAACTACGCATGGACCAGCTTTGTTCTGGACAACATGAGCAAGTTGGACAAGCCCATGAACCCCAAGCGGCTGCAGTCCATCATTGACAGCGAGAACATGAAGGGCAGCAAGTACGTTTCCGAGGAAGCCTGCGCAAGCTATCGCATGGTAGCTGACACCGAGAAAAACACCGCTGCGGAACTGGTAGCGGGTCACTACCACTTCTACCTCTACTGCACTCCGTTCCCGCCTCTGAAACAGGTGAATGTCACGATGGAGTATGAGGCATCCTCGCTGGTTACTGCCCTGAATCTGTGATAGGAGGATATGAACGATGAGCCTGAATATTTCGAGCAACCTCGTCCCCCAGGTCGTTAATAACTACAATGCCTACACCGGGGACGACAAGATGATCGGCTTGGCAGATGAAGTCACGCTGCCCAAGATCAAAAACAAGACCACCACCGTCAACGGCATGGGTATCGGCGGCGACGTTGACAGTCCTGTGCCGGGTCAGTTTGAGAGCATGGAAGCTACTCTGACTTGGAACACGCTGTACAGCTATGCCACCAAAATGCTGCATCCTGGCCGCTCTGTGCAGATTACCCTTCGCGCTGCTATGCAGAACGAGGACAAAGATGGTGGTTATACTTACAAGGGCCTGCGCATTGTGCTGGGCGGCAAGCCGAAAGAGCTTGACCCCGGCAAGCTGAAGCGGGCATCCACCATGGACAGTTCCACCACGTTGGAAGTGACCCGCTATCTCGTCGAGATCGACGGCGTGACCGTCATCGACATCGACAAGTACGCTGGCCGCTACTATGTTGATGGTGAGGACATCCTCGCCGAAGTAAACGCTCTGATCTGATAAGTTGGAAATTCAGCCGCTCCACCGTGGGGCGGCTGATTCTTTTTAGAGAAAGGAACATCAAGATGGGCAATATCGTTAAGTTCGCAAAACCGTACAGCTTCGAGGGCACCGAGTACACCGAGGTTGACCTCTCCGGCATGGATAAGCTGACGATCCAGGATATGATCGACATCCAGAAGAACCTCGCCAACGAGCTTGCTTCTCTGGCTGCACTGGAAGCAACCACGTCCTTTGCACAGGAGATGGCGACCAAGGCCAGCGGCAAGCCCGTTGAGTTCTTCAAGCTCATGCCACGCGCCAAGATCAAGCAGGTGCAGACGGCAATCCTGCTGAGCCTGAACGCCAAGACCAAGAGCGACCCCGCCAAGCATATCGTCAAGTTCGACGCGCCCTACACCTACAACGGTGAGGAAAAAGCCGACATCAAAGGAAAAACCTTTGAGAGCGTCGATCTGTCCGGCGTAGGTGAACTGAACACCATGAGTGAATCCATGGCGGAGAATCGCCTGGTGGGTTATGGCTTTACCCCGGTGAACACCGGGCACAACTATGCCTATGTGTGCATCATCGCCAGCATGGGCACCGGCTACCCGGTGGACTTTTTCACGGGTCTGCCCCTGTGCGAGGCGGCAAAACTGCGTGATGCCGTGGATGCTGATTTTTTCGAGTAAAGGGTGGAGCCAAGGCTCTGCGCCGGGCGGCAATTCAGCTGTCTATTGCCACACACTCTAACATGACCGACTATCTTTCAATGCCGCGGAAAGAATTGATCCAGCTGTGTGAGGAGGTGTCCGAGGTATGGCAGGAAATGGCGCGTTAGACCTCAGCATCCGCATTATGGGCAAGGTCGATCCCTCTCTGGCGAAAAGCATAAGCCAGGTGAAGGGGCTGACAAACTCCCTGACGGGCGGGCTGCGGACAACCAATTCTCTTGCGAGTACGGTGGCCAACACGGTGGGGCTTATCGGCAAGGCTGGGCTTGGACTGGCCGCTACGCTGACAGGCAGTGTGCTGGTAGGCATGAAGCAGGCGACGAACGAAGCATCAAAGCTGGAAGCGCAGATGGCCCCGGTCGTGCGCTATGTGAACGGCCTGGCAGATGCCAGCGGTAAGGTGTCCGATGCGATAGCCGATAACGGGAAGACGTTCAAGCAGAACTACTCCGATATGGAGAACTACATCCAGCGGCTTAGTATGGACATCCCCCGCACCACAGAGCAGCTTACGACTATGAGTGCTGCGCTGGGTCAGTCTGGCAAGGACGTGACTGAGCAAACCAAGACTGGCATCCTCCGCGATACCGCTGTGGCAGCCACGGCAATGGATTTGGACGACCAGACCGCCGGTGACTACATGGCGAAGTGGGAAGCGTCTTTCACAAAGAGAGATGCTGACGGCAATAAGGTCAACTACTCCCACGACGACGTTATGCGGCTGATGAATCAGATTAACTATTTGGGTGCCAATAACGCAACCACGGCGGCGGAAATTGCATCCAGTGTGAACAAATCAGCTTCCATCGGTCAGCTTGCCGGTGTTGATCCATCGACCACTGCGGCCATTGCAACGGCGATGCAGGCTACCGGCGTTGATACGGAACGTACCGGCACTACGATTTCCAGAATCTATACCAACATTTCCAAGGGCAGCAGTGCAACGAAAGCTCAAAAGGAGATGTGGGAAGAACTGGGATTTACGGCAGAGGGCGTTGCAAAGTCAATGCAGACGGACGGCACGGGAACTTTGATGAAGGTTTTCGGTGCTGTCAACCAGCTGCCGGATGAACGGAAAATCGCCGCGCTGAACACATTGTTCAACCAATGGGCAGTTGAAGGATCGGCAAAGGTAACGAACAACCTTGATCTGCTGATGAAGACCCTATCGGAAGTCAGCGATGAGGCTGCTTATGCGAACAGCATGGAGCGGGAGTTTGCCATCAACACGGGAACGGAAGAAAGCCTGCGCACCATGCGGGATAACGCCAAGACTGTGCTGATGCAAGACCTTGGAGAGCAGCTCTTACCAGCGCAAAAGGAACTGACCCGCCTACAGCTGGACATCTACAAGGGAATCGACGAGAGTTTGCCCGACCTGTCCAATCTGGCAAACTCCATCCTACCCCTGCTGCGCACGGCAGTTGAAGGCATCGGCGGGGCGGTACAGGGAGCATTGCCATGGATTCAGCAGGGTATTGACTACCTGACCGACCACGGCCCGGAAGCCGCAGGCGCAATCGGTGCAATTCTGGCAACGCTGGCCGCTATGAGCATGGCTCCTACTGCATACAGCGCGGGAAGCACTGCGCTGAGCGTGGTGAAGAACCTGACGCTGGGCGGCAAGGCCAGTGGTGCCCCGGGCGGAAAGTTCGGCGGGATTACCGTCGGCAACCTGATAGGGTTGCTCAGTCCGACCAGCCTTTTCCAGAACACAGTTTCCGGCGGCAGCGGGCTATGGAGCAATCGTAGCAATATCCTGAAATCGGCAAAGATGGGCGCATGGATGGCGAACAGTTCCGGGCAAGGCGGTATCGCAGGGCGGCTGAGTTCTTTGGCAGGCGGCGTGATCGGTGCTTTGAACTCGGATGCGTTGACGAGCGGGAAGAAAAAGCCGATGCAGGCCGTTGCTGGGAAAATCTTCGGAGCGGCTGGCTACATCAACAATGTGGCGAACATTCCAACCAATGCGATGAATGCCATGATCGCAGCAGCAAACCCGGCGGGCACAGCGACGGCGACCATTGGAAACGTCCTTGGTGCTGGCGCAAAGGCTGTCTTTGGCAAAGGCGGTCTAAACCTGACGGGCGGCATTGGTGCTGTGGCCGGAAAACTGGGCGGCGGATTTATGTCGTTACTTGGCACATTCGGCCCCGCCATCACGAGCCTGGGCACGATGGTTGCGGTGGTCTCCCTGCTGGGCGACCATTTTGAAGATGTGCGGAACATCGTCGGCCAGATATTTGGCGAGGGTGGCCTTGCCGTCTTTGATGCGTTCACCGGGAAAATCTCTGGCATTGGAGACACGATCAAGCAGGTTTTCGGCCAGCTCACTACCCCGGAAGGGCTACAGAGCGTTCAGCAGAAATTGTCTGGCTTCAACATCGGCGGCCTGAATCTGGGCGACATGTTCTCGGCGGCAATGCCTGCCATCCAGACGGTCATGCCGCTGATCCAGTCCTTTGCGGGGGTATTCAGCCAGATCGTAGACCTCGGCGTGAACCACATCAAACCGCTGCTGGTTGAGGTGTTCGGCTTTGTTGTGAACCAGGGCATCCCGGCGGTCATGCCGCTGCTTTCTACCGTCGTCAGTCTGGTGGGCACAGTTCTTGTGAATGCCATCAAGACGGTAATTGACGTGATCGGTAAGCTGCTGCCGGTGGCGGAGCCTGTGGTACTGGGCATCATCGGGCTGGTGAAGGGCATTGTCGGCGTTGTGGTGAACGTGGTGAACGCAATCATCCGCACACTGAACAAGATCAACTTCACGGTTCCAGATTGGGTGCCCGCTCTGGGCGGAAAGCGGTTCGGCTTCAACCTGACCGAAGTGACCCTGCCGAAGTTTGCGGACGGCGGCTTTACCAATGGGCCGTCTCTGGCTGGCGAAGCAGGCACCGAAGCAATCATCAGTTTCCGCCGCTCTCAGCGTGAGCAGAACATCGACACATGGATGCAGGCTGGCAAGATGCTGGGCGTTCCCATTGCATCGGCTATGATTCAAGGCTCTGACTTCGGTGTGGCGTTCCGGCGCACGACGGAACTTGCCAACTATGCGGCGGATGCACTGGAAGGTGCAGCGGCATCGGGCAACGCAACGGCGCAGAAGGTGCTGGATAATTCCAGAGTGCAGCAGGCATTGAGCTTTGCTCGAAGGGCAGATGTGGCGCAGGCGCAGCTTGAGCGGCTGTCTGATTTGGACGGTTACGATTTGAGCAACCTCACCTTCTTCCCGACGGCGGGCGATGCGGCCTTGACGCGGCAGAACCTTGCCATGCTGGAAAACCTGCGGGATCACCAGCAGGAGGTGGAGGTGCCGTCCATCACGGGCGACAATGGCACAAACTCCGGCTCCGGGAAGCCCGGCGGAACGGGAGGCTATCAGCGAAGCTATACCAGTTCCAGCGGAAACACCTACGTTTACGCTCCGAACTTCATCATCTACGGAAGCATGGACCCGGAAGACCTGCGTTCTCTCATGGATGACGGGTACGAGCGGTTCTGTGAGTATGTGGAACGGTACGAACGTGAAAAGAGGCGCACACAATATGGCACTTGAGTACACAACGAAGTCCGGCGACACCTGGGATCAGATCGCCTACACCGTGTACGGCAGCGAGTTGAAAGCTGACTGGCTGATGCAGGCCAATCCTGAGTATATCGAATTTACCCGGTTCGATTCCGGGCTGGTGCTGTCAACACCGGCTCTCCCGGCTGAAAAGAGCGGCACCCTGCCGCCGTGGAAAGCGGGGGCATGAGCATGGTGTTGGCAATAGCGAGACCCAAAGGCCGTCAGGCAACGATCCTGCTGAAATATGAAAACAAAGACGTTTCGGCAGAGATCGCACCTGACATTGAAAGTTTTCGGTATACGGATGCCGCAGCATCGCAGAGCGACAGCGTGAGTATTACGGTGAATGCCAAAGCCGACAAGTGGAAGAATGATTGGATGCCGGAAAAGGGTGTGAAACTCTACCCGACCATCGTAGTCAAGGACTGGAACATTGGAGGGGTGAGCAGCGGCTACCGGGATTACAGTGCCGAATGCGGCGCATTTGTGCTGGACGACATGAGCTTTTCCAGCACCCCGGACACCCTGACAATGGGCGGCGTGGCAAAGCCGAACGATACCAGCTTCAGTGAACGGAACCGCACCTTCACCTGGAAAAAGACCAGCGTGAAGAAAATTGCGGAAACCATTGCCGGGCGGTACGGGCTGGATTTTGAGTTCGACGGCGACGACCACGACATTGACGCCAAGGAACAGGATGCCACCGACAGTTCATTCCTGCAGGATCTCTGCGACACCTACGCCCTGGTTATCAAGGTCTACGCTGCAAAGCTGTGGGTCTATGACCGGGAGAAGTACAAAGCGAAGGATGCGGTCTGGACGGTATATGAGGCGGCTCCGCCCGGGAATCCGACCGCGCTGTGCGTGGAGCGGGGCAGCTTCAAGTGGAGTACCAAGTTGACGGGCACCTACACCGGCGGCGTGTACACCTATACCAACAAGACCAAGAAAATCAATATCAACGTCAAGGTGGGCACCGAGGAACGGCAGCTGAAACTTTCCGGCAAGGTGAGCAGTGAGGCAGACGCAAAAGCCCGGCTGATTGCCAAGCTCAAAAACGCCAACCACGGTGCAACGACCATCAGCTTCACGATTCCGGGCTACCCGGTGGGAGCATCGGCGCAGTGCATCAACGTGGTGGGCTTCGGGAAAATGGCCGGGAAATACTTCATCGACGAGATGGAGCATAGCTATTCGCCATCCGGCGGGTATAAAACCCAGGTCAAGGCCAGCAAGGTGGAACAGGAGGAATTTGCATGAGCGAAGTTAGAGTGGGCTATGTGAGTTCCATCGACTACGAGAACGGCCTTTGCGAGATTCACTACCCGGATCGTGACGATACCGTGACCGAGATGGTGCCGTTTCTCTCCAACCGGGAGTATCGAACGCCGGAAGTGGAAGATATGGTGCTTGTGCTGCACCCCGGGGATAGCCCGGAAGATGCGGTGGTGATAGGCACGATCTGGAACGAGAAAATCAAACCGGCGGAGGGCAAGAAGGGCATCTACCGCAAGGAGTTCTCCAACAAGGATGGACAAGCATACCGAAAGTTTGATGCAAACGCAAAAGAACTGACGGACCATGTGGACGGGAAGCACATTCTCGAAGCAAAGAGCCTGGAAATCAAGGTGGGCGGCGCAACCGTTACGATCAGCGAAAGCGGAGCCGTGACGGTAAACTCCCCGGCGGGAATCACCATCAAGGCGGCGGGCACCTTGGAACTGTCCGCCAGCACGATTACGGCCAGTGCCGGAACGGTGAACATCACCGGCGGCGGTGGTGACGTGGTGGTGTCCGGCAAGTCCTTGGTAGACCACACGCACACAGGCAACCTGGGCAAAGCAACCAGTGCGCCGTTGTAAGGAGGTGCGGAAATGTATGTTGGCATTTTCGGAGATGTGATTTTCTCCGTGGGGCACCTGCGGACGCTGACTCTCTCCAACTTCAAGGGTAGCACCGGCGCAGAGTGGGTTGAGCATAAGGTCATCAACGGCAAGGCGAAGCCGGAGTACGTCGGCCCGAAGCTCAAGGAGTACACCTGCGATATTCTGCTGGATGCCGCCCATGGCGTGAATCCGCGCAAGATGCTGAAACGCTTGACGCAGATGGCGGAAGACGGTGAGGTTCACTACTTCATCATCGGCTTTGCCCCGCTGTCAGAAAACCGATTCAGGATCACCGATGTAAGTGAAAGCTGGGATGCCGTGATAAAACACGGCCTGCTGGTACAGTGCAAGGTGAGCCTGACAATAAAGGAGTATGTATGATCGACATCAGCAACACGATGCTTGCCCTGTCCGAAGACAGCGCAACGCAGGAGGAAATACAGGATGTTGCGCGGTGCCTGCGCACACTGTACTCCACCCCTCTTGGAAGCCAGGAGGGTGACCGCAGCCTTGGTATTGACCAGGGCGTTTTTCTTGATAAGCCCATCGAAGTGGCAAAGGCTCTGTATGTCCGGGAAGTGACCGAGAAGACAGCAGAGTTTGAGCCGCGGGCACGGGTGGTGCGGGTTGACTGGCTGGAAAGCGACGTCGTCCGCGGCGAAGTGATCCCGAAGGTGGTGTACGAACTTGTCTAAGATCAAGGCTTTTGAAAATCTCCCCGACATTGAAGTTGAAGGTGCTGAAACGCTGGAAGAAGCCATTGAAGACTGCAAGGCTCTGTATGCAAAGTTCGATAAGGAGCTTGACGGAACAGAAAGCACCCCGTTGGCACGGTGCAATGAGGCGCGGCTTGTCCTGCTTACACTGGCGCACCGATCCCATCACACAATCGAGTATGCCACGAACGCTCTGAAAGCGGAACTTCTGCCCACAAGCACCGGGGCAAACCTGGACAACCTCGTTCCTTTCGTGGGAACGGAACGCCTGCAGGCTGGATATGCCACCACGGTGTTGCGGTTCACGCTGGCCGCTGCCCGGACGAGTGCAACGATCATCCCGGAAGGAACGCAAACCCGGACGGCAGACAAACGGTATTTCATCACGAGCGAGTATGCGGAGATTCCGGCTGGTAAGTTGACCGTGGATGTTCCGGCGGTGGCGGTAGATGCCGGCGCAGACAGCACGGGAATTGCCATTGGCGAGATCAACGTGCTGGTTGACCCGATCCCGTATGTGGCATCGGTGGAGAATACCTCCGTAACCAGCGGCGGCGTGGAAAAAGAGGACGACGATTCCCTAACAGAACGTGCCTACATTGCGCCGTCCAATGTGTCCGTGGCTGGCCCGGTCGATCTGTATGAATACTTTGCCCGAAGCTGGCGCAGCGACGTCACCGCCGCAAAGCCTATCTGCGAGGATGGGTACACGGTCTATATCTATTTCCTGCTGAAAGATGGCCGGCTTCCGACGGAGGAAGAATGCCGAGAGCTGGAACGCTACTTTGCAGACATAAAGAAGCCGATGGGTGATCTTGTGGTCGGCGTTCCCCCGGAGGAAGTGCCGTACAGCATCAACCTGACCTATTACATCGCATCCAGCAATGTCAAAAATGCAGGACTGATCCAGGAGAACGTAGAGAAAGCAGTGGAGGAATACAAGACCTGGCAAAGAAAAATCGGCTTGGACATCGACCCGGCGGAACTCATCATGCGGGTGCGGGAGGCCGGGGCGAAACGCCCGCGGCTGACTGCCCCGGTTGATACCGTGGTGTCCAAAATCCAGGTGTCGAAGGTGACGGAGTGCAAGATCACCTACGGAGGTATCGAAGATGATTAAGATCGGTGATACCGGCCTTTTGGAAGGTCTGCCGCCCGGCATTGCAGAGCAGCACTGGGTTAAGGTCATTGACGCAGTATATCGGGAGCGGCTGAAAAAAGAACTGAAAGTCATCGAGCGCATCCACGTCTACACCGCAATAGATTCTTTGCCGGAAGACCTGCTGGATGTTCTGGCGGTTCAGTTCAAGGTGGACTGGTATCGGGATGATTACCCGGTGGAAACAAAACGCCGGGTCATCAAGACGGCCATGGAGGTGCGGCGGTACTGCGGCACTGAATGGGCGGTGAAGCAGGCAATCTCAGCAATCTATCCCAACTCGGAGATCGTGGAGTGGTACGACTACGGCGGAACGCCGGGGCACTGGCGGCTCCGTGTCAACATCACGGAGAACGCCGACATCTCCTACTACACCATCAAGAGAATGGAAGACCTGCTGGGATATGCCCGCCGCTGTACGGCGCACCTGGAAGGGATCAGCTACCTGATCTTCAACGATACGACCACAGCCTACGTCGGAGCTGGCTACCACGGCACAACCCAGCGTGTGGCCGTGCCCATCGCTGGCACCCTGCGCCCCCGTGAATTGCTGTCCACGACCTACGCAAAGGCGGGAGTGTGGGGCACCCGGCAGCAGGAATCGACGAAGATCATCGGAATCCTGCGGCCGAAGGACCACAAGGCTGCCACATACGCCCCGGTGGGCTGCGCTGCTATACGGATGCAGATGACAGCCTACATCAAAGGAAATATTCGCCCGGCGGATCACAAGGCAACAACCTTGGCTCCGGCGGGCATTGCTGCATACAGGCAGCAAATTGAAGTCAGAATTGGAGGCATGAATACATGAGTTGGAACAAATCTGTCTTTACAACCGTCGGCACGGATATGATGTCTGAGGTCTTGTCCGGCGCAACGATGACGATCACCAAGGCCGTGGGCGGCTCCGGCACCACGGAGGAAGCTTCGCTGGCAGCCCTCACCGATGTGCAGGAGGAAAAGCAGACCCTTAAAATCCTCGGCATCGAAGATGCAAGCGACAGCACCGGCAACGATGCTGGCAAGCGCATCAAAATCCAGATCACGAACGGTGATGTGGAAGCGGGCTATATCCTGCATCAGGTCGGTGTATACGCAAAGCTGACCGACGGCGATGAAACGCTGCTCTTTATCATGCAGGACGACCGCGGCGTTGAAATCCCGTCCCACACCGAGAACAGCGACTTCGTAATTGAACTGTTCGGTGTCATGGCAATTTCCAATATCGCCAACATCAAGGTCACTGTGGACCCGAGCGCGGTTGCGTCCGTGAAGATGGTGAACGATCAGGTTAAACAGATCAACACCAAAATCGACGATACCAAAAAGGCTTTGCAAGATGAAGCAAAGGAAACCTATGTGCCTCTGTCCGGCGGTACGCTGACGGGTCCGCTGGTTATGCCCGGCGGTACGCTGACGGGTCCGCTGGTTATGCCCGGCGGTGGCAAGGCCATCAGCATCCTGGATAATGCTGGCACCCACAATATGATCTACCGGGGGAAAAACTTGGGCAGAAGCCTGACCGCAGAGCAGGCCGCTGCTATCAAAGCTGGTACGTTCGAGGATATTTACCTCGGCGATTACTGGCAGATCGACAGCGTGGACTACATTGTGGCCGGTTTCGACTACTGGTATCAGTGCGGCGATACTGCCTGCACCACACACCATGTTGTCATCATCCCCCGCAACCATCTGTACACCTACCACATGAACGCCAGCAACACAACTGAGGGCGGCTATGTGGGCAGCGATATGTATAAAAACGGCCTGACGCAGGCAAAGGCAACCTTCAATGCTGCCTTTGGCTCTGCCCACATCCTGAACCACCGTGAGCATCTGACAAACGCCGTGTCCAACGGCAGACCGTCCGGCGGCACCTGGTATGACAGCACCGTGGAACTCCCCAACGAGAACATGATGTACGGCAGCCATATCTTTGCTCCTGCCTCTGACGGCACCAACATTCCGAACAACTACACGATCTCCAAATCCCAACTGCCGTTGTTCCGGCTGGCACCGTGGTTGAGCTTCACCCGTAGTTATTGGTGCTGGCTGCGAGACGTTGTCTCGGCAGCCTATTTCGCCCACGCGAGCAGCGGCGGGGCTTGCACCTACGCCGACGCCTCGAATGGGGCTGGTGTCCGCCCCGTCGCCGGGCTGATCGGCTGATCGACAATCCCACGGGCTTGTACCGTGGGATGGAGAGCAGAACAGGAAGTGAAAGAAAACGTCTGTACCAGTACACAAACGAACTCCTTCCAGGCTGGAAGCACACCACCTTGCGCTTGAAATCAGCAAAGAGATCACAACCGAACTTGCACGAACCTTCGGGTATAGCAGGTCGAAGTTTGAGAAACACCTCGAAGCAATGACAAAGTATATCCCCGCAGGCCCGGAGCTGTCTCTTATACACATCTCCGAGCCCACGA
>ENA-OZRZ01000294-OZRZ01000294.1-human-gut-metagenome-genome-assembly--contig:-NODE-294-length-12185-cov-5.202143_pt1 | contig 12185 bp, 8 predicted proteins | sample MGYA00244118_ERZ653958 | MGnify/ENA primary metagenome ERZ653958 (study PRJEB26926, sample SAMN06164727) | human gut metagenome | biome: ENVO:00009003; feature: ENVO:2100002; material: ENVO:00002003... | reverse complement strand
ATTAGCGAGTGTCTCGTGGGCTCGGAGATGTGTATAAGAGACAGGCCTTGACGATGGTGGGATATTTGGCGGCGTACTCGTCGCAGATGGCGGGGGTATCGTCCTTCACGGAACCGTCGTCCACAAGGATGATCTCGGCCTGCTCTCCGGCAGAAAGCAGGGTCTCGATGCAATGGCGCATATATGCCGCCGAGTTGTAGCACGGAACGGCAAAGGTGATGAGTTTCTGCTGCATAAGATGATTGCTCCTTTTTCTATCAACAGTCGGCGCACAAAAAAACGCCGGACATGGAGTTATGTGCTCCTATTATATCATTTTCGCGCCTGAAAAGCTATCATTTGCAAAAAAATTACCTTTGACATTTCGTGCTTTTTGCCAAAAAAACGGCTCTGCACCTGCGCAAAAGCCCGGCTTTTGTGGTATACTGATATGGTTTTGAAGATATTGCGCAGAAAAAAACCTATTCTATGATACGGAGGGACCCATGGAAAACCCGCACTCGATCTTAAAAAAGGTATTCGGCTACGACAGTTTCCGCCCCGGGCAGGAGGAGATCGTCAGCCGCCTGCTGGCCGGACAGGATGTGCTGGCGGTCATGCCCACCGGCGCGGGCAAATCCATCTGCTATCAGGTGCCGGCGCTGCTTCTGCCGGGCATCACCATCGTGGTGTCGCCGCTGGTCAGCCTGATGAAAGACCAGGTGGGGGCGCTGGTGCAGGCCGGTGTGGCGGCGGCTTTCCTCAACAACAGCCTCACCGACAACCAGAAGGCCCTCATGCTCCGCCGCGCCCGGGAGGGCTGGTATAAGATCATCTATGTGGCCCCGGAGCGGCTGGAAATGCCGGGCTTCCAGCGCTTCGCGCAGGAAAAGCTCATCAGCATGGTGACGGTGGACGAGGCCCACTGCATCAGCCAGTGGGGGCAGGACTTCCGCCCCAGCTATCTGCGCATCAAGGAGTTCGTGGACAGCCTGCCGAATCGCCCGGTGGTGGGCGCGTTCACGGCCACGGCGACGGCCCGGGTGCGGGACGACATCCGCAGCCACCTCGAGCTCCATCAGCCCTATGAGGTGACGACCGGCTTCGACCGGCCCAACCTCTACTTCGAGACGCGCCGCGCCCTGCCCAGCCAGAAGCCGAAGGAGCTGCTGGACCTTGTGCTCCGGGAGGGCGACAACGCGGGCATCGTCTATTGCAGCACCACGAAGCAGGTGGACGAGACGGCCCGCCTGCTCCAGAGCCGGGGCATCCGGGCAGCGGCCTACCACGCCAAGCTGGACGCCGAGGTGCGCCGGAAGAATCAGGACGACTTCCTCTACGACCGCGTTCAAATCATGGTGGCGACCAACGCCTTCGGCATGGGCATCGACAAGCCCAACGTCCGGTTCGTCATCCATTACAATATGCCCAAGGATCTGGAAAGCTACTATCAGGAGGCGGGCCGCGCGGGCCGCGACGGTCTGCCGTCCCGCTGCATCCTGCTCTATTCCGGTACGGATGTGCGCACCATCCGCTTCTTCATCGACAAAGAGATGGAAGCGGACAACGGCCTGCCCGCCGACGTCAAGGCCGAGGCGGCCCGCAAGGCGGAAGAGCGGCTCAAGTATATGACCTTCTACTCCACCACTCAGAAGTGCCTGCGGCGGTTCATGCTGAACTATTTCGGCGAGGCCGCACCTGAAAAGTGCGGCAACTGTTCCTGCTGCCTCTTTGCCGAGCAGAACGCGCAGGAGGTGGAACAGCGCGCTGCCGCCGCGAAGCAGAGGGCAGCGGCCAACTCCCGGCGGCTGTCGGCCCGCCGTGCTGCTGTCGGCGGCGACCTCAGCGAGGCAGACGAGAAGCTGCTGGCCGCGCTCTACGCCCTCCGCAAGCGTCTTGCAGCGAAGCAGAATGTTCCGGCCTACATGGTGTTCAGCGACGCGACCCTCCGCGAGATGGTCCAGAGCAAGCCCCTGAGCATGGATGAGTTTTTGAACATCACCGGCGTCGGCGAAAAGAAAGCCGCCCGCTATGGCATGGCGTTCCTGCGGGCCATTGAGGATATGGTGGGAAGCAGAGAATAAGAAAAGGCGCAGATCTTCCACGAGCGGAGAGGCTCGTTGTGGAAAATCTGCGCTTTTTATCGCAAGTCAAGAAAATAACGCAATAGGATAACAGCATATTTGCGATATGCAATTCAACGCTGTTGCTGTTGCATTAAAAAGTTGAATTGCTATGTCTGGCGGCTAAAAATCTTAGCTCAAATCGTCCCCAAACACAACTGTTCCGTCATCTTTCACATCCGAACTGCCCGTTTTTCTTTTCTTCCCGCCCCAAAAAGGACAAAAAAGCCCCCGCCTCCGGGAGTACCGGAGGCGGGGGCTTCGCCGAACTGTGGCTTATGAAGAAGGTTTTCGGAAGGACCGCTTATCAGGCAGGCTGTGCCTTGTTGGCGTTCTTCTTGCCCGTCATGAAGCAGTAAGCCATGATGAGTGCGCATCCAGCAATGCCGATAATATCAGACATGGAGCTGGGCAGGATGAAGATGAAGGCCACGACATAGCAGGCGATGCGCTCCCACATCTTCAGGGGACGGAACAGGTAGCCAGCGATGCCGCAGGCCAGCAGATAGGTGGCTGCAATGACGATGCAGTATGCAATGATGATCTCCACCATCGTGCCTTCCAGCAGGATAGCGGGACGATACACGAATGCAAAGGGGACGATGAAAGCGGTGATGGCGAAGGAGAATGCCTTCCAGCCGGTCTTCCATGCGCTTGCACCCGCGATGCCTGCCGCAGTAAAGGATGCCAGACAGACGGGAGGAGTGATCTGAGCCACGACACCGAAGTAGAAGATGAACATATTGGTGACCAGAGCGGAGATGCCCAGACCCTGGATAGCCGATGCGAACAGAGTGACAGCGATCAGGTAAGCGGCCACGGTAGGCAGTGCCATGCCCAGCAGCAGGCAGCCCAGAGCGGCGATGAGCAGTGCGATGAACAGGCTGCCCTCACCAGAGGTACCGATGAGCTTTGCGATCTTGACGGCAACGCCGGAGTTGACCACGATGCCGATCATGATGCCGCAGGCAGCGGTGGGGATCGCAATGTTTGCGGCCTGACGGACGCCGTCCATCAGGGTCTGGAGCAGCTTGCGGGGACCCATGCGGGTCTCAGGAGAGATTGCTGCGATGATGATGGAGAAGATGGTGCAGTAGATCGCGGAGCGGGGCAGAGAGTAGCCCATGATGATCATGATGACCAGAACGATGATGGGCAGCAGACGGTACACGCGGGGCAGGATGGGCTTGCCTTCGTAATGTACGCCGGAGTCTTTGCCCAGACCCTTCTTCTTTGCGATCATGTGGACAAGGATGAACACGGCGAGGAAGTAGGCCACAGCGGGCAGGACGGCTGCTGCTGCGATCTGCGCATACTGCACGCCGATGATCTCGGCCATGATGAATGCGCCAGCGCCCATGATGGGGGGCATGATCTGGCCGCCGGTGGAAGCAACAGACTCGACTGCTGCTGCCTCTTCGGGGTCATAACCGGTCTTTTTCATCAGGGGGATGGTCAGAACGCCGGTGGTGGAAACATTTGCGATTGCAGAACCAGAAACCATGCCCAGCAGGCCGGAAGAGATGACAGCTGCCTTTGCGGGGCCGCCGACCGTCTTATCGCTGAGCTTCATGCCGCCGTCGATCAGGACACCGCCGCCGCCGCAGTTGGAGAAGAAGGTGCCGAAAACGAGGAAGTAGAACAGGGTGCCCAGAGAAGTGACCAGCGGAGAGCCGAAGATGCCATTCTCGCCGTACATCAGGACTTCCATCAGTTTGGGGAAGCTGATGCCGGAGAAGCGGAACAGGCCGGGGATATACTGGCCGAACCATGCATAAGCAAGGAAGAAGCAGATGACCCAGAACAGGGACATACTGACCACGCGGCGGACAGCCTCCATGACATTGATGACCAGAAGCACCGCTACGATGACCTCGGTGGTGGTCATAACGTCAACATTGAAGATGCGGTAGTTGAGCTGTTCTGCGTGGCTCAGGAAGAACCAGCAGATAAAGCAGCTGGACGCGATGAGGAAGATGTCGTAGATCCACCACAGCTTATTGTGGCTCTTGGATTTCTCGACCATCGGATTGTACAGCCACACCACGACCAGTGCAAGGCACATATGGAGCGGCAGCTGGAACCACGGATCAAGGGGCTTGACCAGCTTGATGTAGAGCTGGAACACCGTCCAGATAACGGTAAGAACTGCCAGCGAATAGAAGCGCCATTTCGGCATATTCTTCAGCAGCTTGGCGATTTTGGTATCTTCGTCCTCTTCGTTTGCCAGAGCTTTGGCCTTGGCGTCGAGAGCCGATACCTTGGTTTCTTTTTCGTTGCTCATATTTCCCTCCGTATTATCCCTTGTGAAAGCAGAGGCCGGACACCGCAAAGCGTCCGGCCTCTGCCTACGGTCAAAGGATAGATCTGATGTCGTGCGGAGCGCCTCCGCCGAAAGCTTTCAAAGCCGGAACTTACTTCATGTAGCCTGCTTCCTTGTAGTACTTCTCAGCACCGGGATGCAGCGGGCAGCCGCCGCGCTTCATCTCTTCCCAAGCGGTCTCAGGCTCCCACGGAGACAGGGAATTGTACTCGGCCACCAGAGCGTCGCGGTTCTCGCTCAGGCTCTTGGTGATGGCGTAGACGACATCCTCGCTCAGGCTCTCTTTGCAGAAGACGCAGTCGGGAGTGCCGGGCAGCGTCAGCTCCTTATCCTGACCCTTGAAGGAGTTGGCCGGGATGGTGATGAGGTCGAAGCCCTTTTCGCTGACGAACCAGCTGCACAGGTCATCGCCCCACTGCAGGAAGGTGACATCCACGCTGGTAGCGATCTGAGCCATGGTGGAAGAAGCAGAAGAGGTGTGGTCGATGTAGAAGTCGATCTGGCCGTCCGCGATGGCGTCTGCGTTGGCATCGCCGCCCTGGTTGGTGATGGAGCCGCCCCAGCTCTTCAGGTCGTCCTCGGTCACGCCGAAGTACTCGAGCAGCAGGTAAGCGCCCTCAGCATCCATGGAGCCCTTTGCGGAGCAGCCGATGCGCAGGGGCAGCTTCTGCTCGAAGATCTCCTCGATGGTGGAGACATTGTACTTCTGCAGGAATGCGTTGGACACGCAGTTGATGTAGCAGACAGCAGTCAGGCCGCCGATGACCGCTGCATAGCCGCTGGTAGCAGGCTTGCCCAGAGTGCCTTCCTCCATTGCCCACTTTGCAGGAGCACCGTTGATGAAGGCCAGATCGGTGTTGCCGGAAGCAAACAGATAAGGAGCGCCCATACCGCCCGGAGAGTCTGGGTTGACGTTGACAGTCTGGAAACCGCCAGCCTTCTCCAGCACCTTGGACATTGCAACGATCATATTGTAAGAGCCAGAACCGACCTTATCGGAGCTGAAGTTCAGAGTCTCTTTGCTCATATCGGGCAGACCGTCCACAGCCTTTGCCTCAACGGAAGGAGCTGCCTCACTGGAAGCTGCGGTGCTGGTGGAGGAAGAGCCGCCGCAGGCTGCCAGAGCACCAGCCGCTGCCATAGTACCAGAAACCTTCAGAAAGCTGCGACGAGAAATCTTTTTCATAATCTTGTTCTCCTTTTCTCTTGGGGTTCTCGTGTAGCGAACCGGACTGTGTACTTCATGCCTTCTTCTGCGGCGTCGCCGCTTTTCACAGTCTTTGTTCGTTTTTGTTGTCTAAATTATATTCAAAATAGCAGGCCCTTACAACGGCTAAATCGCCTTGTTTCCGTTTCATTCTGAAACATTTCCAGGATATTTCATGAATGCTCTATTAAAAGTGTAACATTTTAGAACATTTCAGCAGCCTTCCCCGGATTTATCTGTTTCAGGATAGAACTTTTCTTTCAGCCTGTTAAGCAAAAAAACACCCGCCTCGCAGCAAAGCTGCAAAAGCGGGTGTGCAAGGAGCTATTGGAAAATTTACGCCTCGCGGCCGGTCATCTTGACGGCATACTTGATGGCGTTGACAAGGCTCAGCTCATTGCCGTTGCCCTTGCCTGCATGGTAGAAGTCGGTGCCGTGGTCCACGCTGGCGCGGATGATGGGCAGGCCCAGCGTGACATTGACGCCCTCCACAGCCTTCCACTCCTGCTTCTCACGGTCGTAGACGAAGCCGACGGTCTTGAGGGGGATATGGCCCTGATCGTGGTACATGCAGACCACGATGTCGTACCAGCCGCCGATGGCCTGAGAGAAAACGCTGTCCGGCGGGCAGGGGCCGACAACGCCGGTGATGCCCTCGGCCTTGGCAGCCTCGATGGCCGGGGTGATCTCCTCGATCTCCTCGCGGCCGAACAGGCCGTTCTCGCCGCAGTGGGGGTTCAGGCCGGCCACCGCGATGCGGGGGTTCTCGATGCCCATATCCTTGCAGGCTTTATTGGCGATCTCGATGACTTCCAGCACACGCTCTTTCTTGACCCGGTCGCAGGCTTCGCGCAGGGAGACGTGGGTGGAGACGTGGACCACGCGCAGGTCGTGGTGGGCCAGCATCATGGTGTACTTCTTGGTATGGGTGTAGGTGGCGTAAATTTCGGTATGGCCGTCGAAATGGGTGTAGCCGTCCGACTTCTCGCCGTGATAGTATTCCAGAGCCTTGTTCATGGCTTCCTTGTTCAGGGCGTTGGTGCAGGTAGCATCCACCTCGCCGGCCATGGCCAGCTCGATGACCTTCTTGACGCACTGGAAGGCGGCGTTGCCGCCCTCCACGCTCACCTTTGCCATCTCGAACTTGTTGATGTCCTCGATGAGGTCGAGGTGCAGCACGTCGATGGTTCCGGGGGTGAACAGAGCATCCGACACCTTGTCGCAGCGGTGGATGACGATGTCCTCACGGCCAACGAACTTCCTGGCCTGCTCGAACACCTTCACGTCGCCCACAACGATGGGGCGGCAGTAGGTATACTGCTCCGGATCTGCCAGAGCCTTGATGGTGATCTCCGGGCCGGAGCCGGCGGGATCGCCCATCGTAATGCCAACGATAGGTTTATTCATAACAGTGCTCTCCTTGCTCTTCTCAGTTCAGGCCCTTGGCAGCGTTCTCGGCCAGGACCTTCTTGATGGCTTCCAGACCCTCTTCGGGGACGTAGTTGAAGGGGGCGCGGCACTTGCCGACGTTGTGGCCCTGCAGGGCGACAGCAGTCTTGATGATGGTGTTGGGGTTGCCGTATTTGAAGGTCTGCTGCAGGATGGCGATAGCGTCCTGAGCGGCCTGTGCGCCCTCGAGGTCGCCAGCCTTGAAGCAGTCGTAGATCTTTGCAACAGTGGCAGGCCAGATGTTGGCGCGGCCTGCAATGCCGCCTGCGCCGCCCTCTTTCAGGCAGGTCAGGATAGCGCCGTCGTTGCCGGCGAGGATGGCCACATCCTTGTCCAGCTCACGGGTCAGGCGGATGTAAGCTTTCAGGTTCTCGATGTCGCCGCTGGAATCCTTTGCGCCGACGATGACGTCCACGTCACGGCAGAGGGCCTGCACGGTCTCGGGCAGGAGCTTGTTGCCGGTGCGGGGCGGGATGTTGTAGAGGATGATGGGGATGTTGACCTGCTTTGCCACGGCCACATAGTGGTCGTACAGCTCTTTCTGGGAGGCCAGTGCGAAGCTGGGGGTGATGATGGACAGGGCATCTGCGCCCATCTCCTCGGCGCGCTTGCTCATGCGGATGGTCTCGGCGGTGGTGATGCAGCCGGTGCCTGCGTAAACGGGGACGCGGCCCTTGACCTGGTCGATGACGGTAGCCAGGATCTCTTCCTTCTCCTTAAAAGAGAGGGCGTAAGCCTCGCCGTTGGTACCCAGAGGGAACATGCCGTGGACGCCGCCTGCCAGCAGACGCTCGACCTGCTGACGCAGAGCCTCGTGGTTGACGGTCTGCTCGTCATCGTTGTTCATCGGGGTAATTACCGGAGGGATAATGCCTTTGATGTCGCTGGTCTTCATAACGTGTTCTCCTTTTCTATTACATGATCTCCTGATACAGCTTGCGGGCGTCGTCAGCGGTGACGGGGCGCATATTGTTCACCAGCAGACGCTGCACCTGCATACCGGACTCGACCAGACCCTCGAGGTCCTCAGCGGGGACGCCGAACTCCTTCAGGCTGGTGGGGATGTCCAGATGCTTGACAATCGCTTCGAGGCGGGCGATCATCCATGCAGCCTTCTCCTTCACGGTGGTGCAGGTCTTGTTCTCGTGGCAGCAGCGGTCATAAGCCACAGCCAGACGCTCTTTGACAGCCGGATGCTCGCTGTTGAAGCGCATGACAGGAGCCAGCAGGATGGCGTTGGAGACGCCGTGTGCGATGTGGTACTTGCCGCCCAGAGGATAGCTCAGAGCGTGGACTGCGGTGGTGCCGGAAGCGGTGATGGCCAGACCGCCGTAGTAAGCTGCGATCTGCATCCGGTTCTTCTCGGCCATGGCATCGGGATCATCGCAGGCTTTCTCAATGTTGTTCAGGATGAGGTCGAGGCCCTCCAGAGCGTACAGATCGCTGAAGGGGTTGGCCTTGTTGCTGGTGAAGCACTCGATGCAGTGTGCCAGAGCATCAACGCCGGTAGCAGCTGCGATCTTGCGGGGCAGGTTCTTGATCATGCGGGCGTCCAGAATGACGTAGTCCGCGATCATGTTCTCGTTGACGATGCCGACCTTCAGCTCCTTCTCGGGGACAGCGACGATGGCGTTGGGAGTGACCTCAGCGCCGGTGCCGGCGGTGGTGGGGATGAGGACGATGGGGACGCACTTCTGAGCCATACCGGGGTTGTCCAGCAGCTCCTTGACGCCGTAGTCATCGGTCACCAGCACGCTTGCCAGCTTGGCTGCGTCCATGACGGAGCCGCCGCCGCAGGCCACGATGAGGTCGGCGCCGGAAGTCTTGAACTCATCCACCAGCTTCTGGACAGCCATGTAGCTGGGTTCGGGAGGCAGCTCGTCCAGAACATAATACTCTGCGCCGGAAGCCTTCACAGCCTCCTCGGGCAGGGCGAACAGGCCGGCGCCCTCAATGCCCTTGTCGGTGAACATTGCCACCTTCTTTGCACCACGGGCCTTGATGATGGCGGTGATGTTGTCCATTGCGTTCTCGCCGCCGTAAACTGCGTGCGGCATCTTCAGATTGTACTGGGTCAGCATAACAAATTTCCTCCTTCAAAAAAATCAGCGGGTCTGGGCGCCGGTGGGCAACAGGGCTTCCAGCGTATCCATCTCTTCGTTTTCGTAGATCGTACCGTCTCAGGGCAGGCCGGGAAGTTTCTGATAGGCCATGGTTTTCTCCGAATCCATCGTCTATCTCAAGTTTGCTCGGCTGCAATGCGGTCTGCAAGGTCGAGCAGCAGTTTTTCGTGGCCGAAGCCGCCCGACTTGGTGATAACGTAGCGGGTGCAGCCGCGGTAGGTGAAGCGGGCCAGCACGACGCCCTTTTCCACCTCGCACACCGGCTCAAGCTCCTTGATGCCCACGCAGTTCATGCACTGTAACAGCGTGTCGCCGCCGGTGAGCAGCAGGGTCCCAAGCGCGGGGCTGGTGAACAGTTTGCCCAGCATATGGCCGATGCTGCTGGCGATGCCGACCCGCAGGCCCTCGAGGTCGAGGCCCCGGGCGGCGGCGTAATCCGCCGTGGGCTGGTTGCCGCCCTCGTCGTTGGTCTCGATGATGCAGCGGGGATTCGCGGCCAGCATCTCGTTGATGCCCTGCAGGGCCTCTTTGCCGTTCTCGCTCTCCCAATAGCCGGGGTCGAGCTTCTGGCGCGGGGTCAGGCGCAGGCGGGAGAAGCCGTTCTGTTCGGCCACATCCAGCTGGCGCAGGGTGATGGAGTTGACGCTTCCGCAGACCACCAGCAGGCGATGGTCCAGCTTCGGCATGGTGACCGCCCTGCGCTCGGTCATCTTCATCAGGTCGGGCAGCAGCGCTGCAAAGCCGGCACAGCCTGCCATCAGGCGGGGCTTGCCATTCTGGAACAGGGCGCGGCCCGTGGACGCAAGGTCGTCGAGGCTCCCGGCGTCAAAGACCAGGATGCCCTCCTGCTCCGGCACAGCCTCACCCTCTTTCAGGGTCGGGAAGCTGTAGGCAGGCACATCGGTCTGTTCCCCGATGAGCTCCGTCACCCTGGCGTGGCGCACCGGCTCGAAGGGGTCGATGCCGAAGGGGCTCTCGGTCACAGGCACGCCGCTGATATAATGTACTCCGTCCCGGGTCACACGGTCGATCTGGGGGAAGGCCGGCAGGAACGGCAGCCGGCGCTCCCCGCTGGTTTTGAGCAGGGCCGAAAGCTCTGCGCCGATGTTTCCGCGCAGAGCGGAGTCTGTCTTTTTATAGATGCTGAAAACGCCCGCACTCATCGCCTCCCGGGTCAGTTTTGCGATGACGGCGTAGGCCTCTGCAGCGGGCAGATGGCGCGTCTCGGTGTCCACCACCAGCACAGCGGCGTCATTGGCTGCAAAATCCACCTGCTCTCCGACCACGACGCGGGTGGGGATGCCGCAGGCGGCGAACTGGACGCCCGTGTCCAGCGCACCTGTAAAGTCATCTGCAAGGATCAGCAGAAGCAGCATAGGTTGCTCCTCCTCTCATGATTTATTCTCGTGATACCATTATGCCTTATTTTGACACGGCGTGCATGGAAACGAGCGGCCTTTTCCGTTTTAATTTGAAACATCGATTAAGTTTTTTGGTTACAAAGTCTTAAACCGTTTCAAATCAGAACAGTCTTTGTTTGATTTTCGGGCGTTTGTTTGCTAGAATAGTAGCAAATATGAACGGAGGTGTCCGTTGTGATAGAGACTCACACCCGTATTCTGGGCATCGCCCCCTACGACGGAATGCGCACTGCGATGGAGCAGGCGGCGCAGGCTTATCCCAATGTTGAAATGGACATTTACACCGGCGACCTGGAAGACGGGCAGGCCATCGTGCAGCAGATGCCCCCCAACTCCTACGACTGCATCATCTCCCGCGGCGGCACCGCCGCCCTCATCCGGCAGGTGACCGACCTGCCGGTGGTGGACATCCACATCTCGGTGTACGACGTGCTGCGCACCATGAAGCTGGCCGAGAATTATTCCAGCCTCTACGCCATCGTGGGCTTCCCCTCCATCACCGAGCCGGCCCACACCCTGTGCAGCCTGCTGGACTTCAACCTCGACATCCTCACCGTGAACAACGCTGCTGAGGTGCGCCACACTCTGGAGCGCCTGCAGCAGGGCGGCTACCGGATGGTGGTCTGTGACATGGTCACCCACACCATCGCCCGGGAGATGGGCTTCGACGCTTTCCTCATCACCTCCGGCGTCGAAAGCCTCCACGCCGCCATCGACCAGGCCGTGAACATCAGCTCATGGTTCGGCCATCTGCGGCAGGAGAACCTGTTCCTCCGCAGCATCACTCAGGGCCAGAATGGCCGCGTCATCGTCATGGAGTCCAACGGAGACCTCTTCTACAGCAGCATCTCCGAAGTCCCGGCGGAGCTGAGCAGCGTCCTTCAGTCCCACATCCGGGAGATACCGGCCAGCGGCAACCTCCGCTTTTACTACACCGAGCGGGACCAGCTCTACAGCATCACCGCCCAGCAGCTGCTGATGAACAACGTCCAGCGGTATCTGTTCTACTGTGTTCCGGCCCGCATCCCGCTCCATTCCAGCCGTCCCGGCCTGCGCACCCTGAACAAGGGCGAGTGCGAATACCTCTTCGCCAACAGCTTCTACAGCCTCAGCGGCGCGATGGGTACCCAGGCGGCCGAGATACGCTCCCTCGCCCTGCTGCGCCAGCCGGTATTCATCTACGGCGAGCCCGGCACCGGCAAAGAGCAGATCGCACGCTATCTCTATCTGCACAGCTCCCTTGCAAACCACCCCTTCATCGTGGTGAACTGTGCGCTGCTGAATGAGAAGACCTGGGATTTCCTGCTCAACCACTACAACTCCCCTCTCAGCGCCACCGGAAACACCATCTACTTCCAGAATTTTGAGTCCATCTCGCCCCAGTGGAGTTCAGAGCTTCTTGCCGCCATTGAAGAAACCGGTCTTGCCCGCCGGGTGCGGCTCATCTTCTCCTGCTCCATCGTCGAGGGGGAGCCGGTGCCGGAGGTGCTGCGGCATTTCAGTGAGCGGCTGGGCTCACTGGCCCTTCCCCTGCCCTCCCTGCGCAGCCGCTCCGACGAG
>ENA-OZRZ01000288-OZRZ01000288.1-human-gut-metagenome-genome-assembly--contig:-NODE-288-length-12329-cov-14.921623_pt1 | contig 12329 bp, 10 predicted proteins | sample MGYA00244118_ERZ653958 | MGnify/ENA primary metagenome ERZ653958 (study PRJEB26926, sample SAMN06164727) | human gut metagenome | biome: ENVO:00009003; feature: ENVO:2100002; material: ENVO:00002003... | reverse complement strand
CGGCATACGAGATTAGCGAGTGTCTCGTGGGCTCGGAGATGTGTATAAGAGACAGTCCATCAGCACCACCGTATCCGAAGGCTGGAGGAGTTTCAGAATCAGTTCTCCTTCCCGTTCCTTCTGCTGCTGTTCGCTGAGACTCTTGGTGTTCTTGAGCTCAGGAATGGTTGTTATATTGAAAGGCATATAATGGGTGATGCGCTCGGCATAATCCTTGATGCCCGCAATGAAATGCTTGTTTACGGTCTTTCCGACCAGAATGAGTTCTGTCTTCATTTCGTTGGCGTTTTCTTCCTATACACTTTACACTTGAATTGACTTTCACTTCGTCCGTCGAACGTTGTTTCTTCGTTCTTCACTTCTTCTCGTCCCTGTAATATCCTGTTCCTATTCTTTTCGGATTCTTCGGGAACCAGCCTTTCTCGCAGCGTTGTCTCTGTTCGAAGAGTTCACCGATGCTCCAAAGGCATGAAGCACCTACTACGCCCAGTATGGCAGAGAAGAGCACGTTGGCAACCAGAAAGGCAGCTCCTATGCAGATGATGCCTGCAACGAGGAAAACCCACCAATAGCGGGTGCCCGTATAATATTCCGTCTTCATGACGATAGGGTGAAAGATACCTATTATTAAAAAGGTGGATACGGCGATGATGACGCCCGTGTAATATACTTCCATATTCTATTGTTTTTATATTTTGTTCATTCAACTTTGCTATCTTACCAATATAATATTGCTAAATATGAGCTTTATTCTATTTTCAATTCCATTTCAATGTGCAAAAATACAAAAAAAACTTCATTCTTGCTTGGTTTATCAAAATTTTTATATAACTTTGTACGCAAATAGAGAAATTATGCATTGTTTTCGTGCACATCCTTCTCGATAAGAATTAATTAATAACATAATATAATCAAACTATGGCTAATAACGCAGAATTGATCAAGCAGTGTGAAGAAAGAGCACAGCAGTGGCTCACACCTGCTTTTGACGAAGAAACCCGTAAGGAAGTAAAGGCAATGCTCGACGCAGAGGACAAGTCTGCTCTCGTTGATGCATTCTATCAGAACTTGGAGTTCGGTACTGGTGGTTTGCGCGGTATCATGGGCGCAGGTACCAACCGCATGAACAAGTATATCGTTGGTATGGCTACACAGGGCTTTGCTAACTACATCCTCAAGGCTTTCCCAGGTGAGGAGAACCTTTCTGTAGTGGTAGGTCACGACTGCCGTAACAACTCCCGTCTCTTCGCTGAGACCGTAGCTGCCATCTTCTCTGCCAATGGCATCAAGGCTTATCTCTTCGAGAGCCTCCGTCCTACACCAGAGATTTCTTTCGCTATCCGTGAGTTCGGTGCCAAGGCTGGTGTCAACGTAACAGCTTCTCACAACCCTAAGGAATACAACGGTTACAAGGCTTACTGGAGCGACGGTGCTCAGGTTCTGGCTCCACACGATACAGGTATCATCGAGGAGGTAAACAAGGTTACTATCGACCAGGTGAAGTTTGAGGCTAACTGGGATAAGATCAAGATTATCGGTGGTGAGATGGATTACGACTACATGACAGCCGTTCATTCTGCTATGATTGACCAGGATGTCATCAACCGTCAGAAAGACCTCAACATCGTTTATTCAGCTATGCACGGTACAGGTCGTGTCATCGTTCCTCTCTGTCTGCGTTCTTGGGGCTTCCAGAACATCAATGTAGTTCCTGAGCAGATGGTTGTAGATGGCAACTTCCCAACAGTCGTTTCTCCAAACCCAGAGAATGCAGAGGCTATGACTCTCGGTATGAAGCTCGGTACCAAGTTGAACGCTGACCTCGTGGTTGCTACTGACCCAGATGCTGACCGCCTGGCCATCGTTTGCCGCGACGACAAGGGCGAGTGGATGATCATCAATGGTAACCAGACAGCCATGATGTTCTGCTACTACATCATTGAGAACAAGAAGAAGTTGGGCAAGTTGAAGCCAACAGACTTCCTTGTAAAGACCATCGTAACAACAGAAGTTATCGCTGAGATTGCCAAGAAGAACAACGTAGAGTTGCGCGATTGCTACACCGGTTTCAAGTGGATTGCACGCGAGATTGCTATCTCTGAGGGCAAGCAGCAGTACATCGGTGGTGGTGAGGAGAGCTTCGGTTTCTTGCCATACGATAAGGTACGCGATAAGGATGCTCCTGCATCTATCTGTCTGATTTGCGAGATTGCAGCATGGGCTAAGGATCAGGGCAAGACTCTCTACGACCTCCTGATGCAGATTTATGCAGAGTATGGCTTCAGCAAGGAGTTCACAGTAAATGTAGTTCGCCCAGGTAAGACCGGTGCTGACGAGATTAAGCAGATGATGACAGACTTTCGTGCCAACCCTCCACAGGAGTTGGGTGGCAGCAAGGTGGTAACCTGGAAGGACTATCAGTCTTTGGAGGTTAAGCATGCTGACGGCAGCGTAGAGAAGCTCGATATGCCTGCTACAAGCAATGTACTCCAGTGGTTCTGCGATGACAACACCAAGGTAAGTGTCCGTCCATCAGGTACAGAGCCTAAGATCAAGTTCTATATTGAGGTTAAGGATCCTTCATTCAAGTGCGCTGGTTGCTACAACCGCTGCACAGCTGCTGCAATGGATAAGATCGAGGCTATCAAGAAGAGCCTGAAGTTGGATTAATTTCATAGGAAATCATATCATGGCGCTCCGGTAATTATTGCCGGAGCGCTTTTCGTTTCAGTAGCCGTTTATTCTTCTCGAAATAGGGTAGCAAGTTACCCTCATTATCATGTTTTTATAGAAAAAAAGCAAAAAGACTTGCATATTTTCTGATTTTTATTTATCTTTGCACCCATATTACAAAATTATAACATAGAATTATACTCTTATGGGAGGCATTTTCGGAACTATTTCCAAGAAAAGCTGTGTCGCTGATCTCTTTTACGGCACAGATTACAACTCACATCTCGGCACACGCCGGGGCGGTTTGGCAACCTACAGTAGTGAGAAGGGCTTCGTGCGCTCTATCCACAATCTGGAAAGTTCATACTTCAGAACGAAGTTTGAATCTACACTCGACAAGTTTGAAGGAGCTACATCGGGCATCGGCGTGATTAGCGATACAGATGCCCAGCCACTCATCATGAACTCTCATCTTGGCCGCTTTGCCATTTGCACTGTAGCTAAGATAGTAAACAAGGATGAACTTACTCAGCTTCTGCTCGAAAAGAACATGCACTTTGCTGAAATGTCTTCGGGTAGTACCAATCCTACTGAGTTGGTGGCTCTGCTCATTATTCAGGGTAAAACCTTCAGAGAAGGTATCGAAAACGTTTTCCATCACATCAAAGGTTCCTGCACCATGATGATCCTTACCGAGGATGGCATCATCTGTGCGCGCGACAGTTGGGGACGTACTCCAATCATCATCGGCAAGAAGGAAGGAGCCTATGCGGCTTCCAGCGAAACCACCTCGTTCCCTAATCTCGATTATGAAACAGCATATGAGGTAGGACCAGGCGAAATCGTGAAGATTAAAGCTGATGGCATGGAGCAGATCCGTCCTGCCAACAAGAAGATGCAGGTTTGCTCTTTCCTCTGGGTTTACTACGGATTCCCTACATCTACCTACGAGGGCAAGAATGTAGAGGAGGCGCGTTTTACCAACGGCTTTAATCTCGCCAAGACCGATGATGTGGAGGTAGACTGCTGCAGCGGTATTCCTGATTCAGGTACGGGTATGGCGATGGGTTATGCTGCCGGCAAGGGTGTGCCTTACCAGCGCTGTATTGCCAAGTATACGCCTACATGGCCTCGCAGTTTTACTCCAAGCAACCAGAGCATGCGTTCACTGGTAGCCAAGATGAAGCTGATTCCTAACAAGGCGATGCTGAAGGGCAAGCGTGTGTTATTCTGTGATGACAGTATCGTTCGTGGTACCCAGCTTCGCGACAATGTGAAGGTGCTTTTCGACCAGGCTGGCTTGAAGGAGTGCCACATGCGTATAGCGTGTCCTCCATTGGTATACGGCTGTCCGTTCATCAACTTCACTTCTTCCAAGAGTGACATGGAGCTGATTACCCGCCGTATTATTGAGAAGTTTGAGGGCGATGCCAACAAGAATCTTGAGAAATACGCTACCACCGGTTCTCCTGAGTATCAGAGAATGGTAGATGAGATTGCTAACCAGTTGGGCTTGACTTCCCTGAAGTTCAACACCATCGAGCAGCTGGTAGAGGCCATCGGTCTTCCAAAGTGCCAGGTATGTACCCATTGCTTTGATGGCAGCAGCGCATATACTCTGAATGAGTTTGCTGATGAAGACTAAAATAAGAATATAAGTTCTTGATAGATAGGAAGATAGGTCTAGTGATCCCGCTTAGCGCGGTGTTGCTAGACCTATTTTTATTGTTATTTTCGGAAATTTTGAACATATTGTGATAAGATGTGAATAGTCTTTTATCACCGAAAAGCTGTACCTTTGCATCCAGATAATAAATGAAACGTAAATCAATAGAAATCATTAAGAAGATATGAAGAAAATAATCATCTTATGTTTCGCGCTCGGAGCTTTCCATACTCTTGGCGCACAGGAGACGCTTACGCTCAGCCAGTGCCTGCAGATGGCAGTGGATAACAACCTGTCGCTCCAGAGCAGCCGAAACGAAATAGCTAAGGGAAAGTACGCTATCAGCGAAAATCAGGCTAAACTCTATCCGCAAATCAATGCGGTGGCACAGCTCAACGACAATTTTACGCCGCCTGTTTCGGTTACCGACGGCTCGGCTTACGGCAAGCCTTATAATGTAACCAAGACGTTGCAGTATAATGCTTCGGCGGGTGTACAATTGCAGATGCCGCTGTATAACCAGATGATTCTTACCGCTATCGATATCACCAAGATTGCCGATAAACTCAACCAACTCTCTTATGAGAAGGCGCGTGAAGACCTCATCGTGCAGACTGCCAAGATGTATTACATGGCGCAGAACACATCTGAGCAGATTCGTCTGACGGATGACAATATCAAGCGACTGGTAGAACTCAGAAACATCACCCAGGCTTTCTATGATAACCAGATGAGTCTGGAGGTAGATCTGAAGCGAGTGAATCTCAATATCGAGAACCTCACCGTGCAGCGCGATAACGCCATCGCCATGCTCGAACAGCAGTATACCATGCTCAAGTATGTGATAGATTATCCTGCCGAGAAGGAGATGAAGGTGACAGCCGTAGATCCGGGAAAGATTGAGATGGTGAAGGCTGACGGACTGGATACGGGACTCTACGAACTCCAGTTGCTGGAACAGAAGAAACTGCTCACGCAGAAGCAGACCAAACTAGCCAAGGACGGTTATCTGCCATCGCTCTCGCTGACCGGAAACCTGATGTATTCTGCCTTTACCGATAGGATAGATCACTGGATTCATTCGGGCGAGTCAAACCACTGGTATGGTTCCAATGGTCTGGGCATTCAACTGAGAGTGCCTGTATTCGATGGTTTTGAAAAGCGTTCTAAAATCAGAAAGGCGAAGATAGAGGAGGAGAATGCACGCATCGGTTACGAGGACGCCCTGAAGGGACTGCAGGCAAACTATATGAATGCGGTGAGCGAGGTGAACAACAGTCAGCGCAACTACAAGAAGCAGTTTGATAATTATACCATGGCGCAGGATGTTTACAACGTAACAGCCGACCAGTATAAGGAGGGTGTGGCTTCGATGACAGCGGTGCTGCAGGACGAGATGCGTATGAGCGAGGCAATGAACAATTATCTCACAGCCTACTATCGCTACAAGGTTGCCAATCTCTCGCTGCTCAAGTTGACTGGACAGCTCAACCAGATTTCGGTTGCTAAATAACGGAGAAGAATAAATCATTAAGAAATAAAATATAAACAGGAAAACGGGATGTAAAAAACTTTTCTTCATATTCCCTGATTCCAAATTACAATAAAACTATGGAACAGAACGAAAATAAAAATGTAGAAACAGCAGAGGCTACACAGGTATCTCACGAAGAAACCAGGAAGAAACTGAAGAAGCAGCGCGTAAGACAGATTATCGCCAGCCTGATAGGTGTTGCTATCCTGGCTTTCGGACTCTGGAAAATCGTATGCCTCTTCCTCGATTATAACTCTAACGAAACGAGTAATGATGCTCAGATAGAACAATATATCTCACCGGTTAATCTCCGTGCATCCGGCTATATCGCCAAGGTATGCTTCAGAGAACATCAGGAAGTACACAAGGGAGATACCCTCCTTGTGCTCGACGACCGGGAGTATCGTATCCGTCTGATGGAGGCTGAAGCAGCCCTCAAGGATGCCAAGGCAGGAGCCAATGTCATCAACGCTACAGAGCAGACCACCGAGACATCAGCTTCTATCTATCAGGCATCTATCGATGAAATAAATGTACGACTTGCCAAACTTGCCAAGGACTGCGAACGCTATCGCAACCTGGTAGAAAAGAAGGCGGCTACTCCTATCCAGCTCGAACAGTTGGAGGTAGAATATGCTGCTACCAAGAAGAAACTCGAAGGGGTAAAGAAGCAGCAGGCTGCTGCCTATAAGGGCGTAAACGAGGTAACTACCCGCAAGCAGAATGTGGCTGCCTCCATCGAGCGTGCCGAAGCTGCCGTAGAGATGGCAAAGCTGAATCTCTCTTACTGTGTGGTTGTGGCCCCTTGTGATGGTAAACTGGGTCGCCGCTCTATCGAGGAGGGACAGATGGTGAATGCAGGAACCACCATTACCTACATCATTCCAACCAACAACAAATGGGTGATTGCCAACTATAAGGAAACCCAGATAGAGAATCTCTATGTAGGACAGAAGGTGCGTATGACCGTAGATGCCATCAGTAACAAGGAGTTTGAGGGTACGGTGACCGCCATTTCTGGTGCTACCGGTTCGAAATATTCGCTGGTACCTACCGACAATTCGGCTGGCAACTTTGTCAAGATTCAGCAGCGTGTGCCTGTAAGAATCGATTTCAACAACCTCAGCAAAGAGGATAATGAGCATCTTGCTGCCGGCATGATGGTGGTTGTCAAGGCTGAGAGAAAGTAAAAAAACAGCTAGATGGAAATGAAGTAATATATGGAAGAAGAATATAAGAATTATCCGTTTTATGATTGGGTGCCCAAACCGCTCGGCATCATCTTCATGATCATCCTCTTCGTGCCGATGATTACGATGAGTGGCGTCTATTCTGCCAACAGCGGCGAGATGATGAGCGGGCTCGGCATCCAGTCGGAATACATCGCCTTTGCGGGCTTCTGCACCTCGATAGGAATGGCGGCTTTCTCGCCGTTCTTCTATGAACTGGTGTGCATCCGTAGAGAGAAGATGATGTGTATCGTGGGCTTCTCCATTCTCTTTATCCTCAGTTTCGTGTGTGCCCAGACCGACTCGCTGTTTATACTCGGACTGTGCAGTCTGCTGATGGGTTTTGTCCGTCAGACGCTGCTGATGGCGCATCTCTTCGTGCTCATCAGATATGGTTTCGGAATAGAGGCTACGAGGAATATCACACCGGGATGTGAGCCTACTACCGAGGAAGCATGGGATGCGGTAGATTCGGAGAAAATGGTTTCGCAGCCGGTTATCTATCTCTTCTTCATGATTATCGGACAGTTGGGAACCTGGCTAACGGCATGGCTTGCCTATGCTTATGAGTGGCAGTATGTTTATCATTTCATGATGGCATTCATGCTGGCAGGCATCATCATCGTGTTCTTCACCATGCCTTATCATAAGTATCCGATGCCTAAGTTCCCGATAACGATGTCGAAGTTTGGCAATGTTACGGTGTTCAGTATCATGCTCTGTTCGTTTGCTTACGTCATGGTCTTCGGTAAGACGCTAGACTGGTTTGATGATCCTACCATCCGTTTCTCTTCGGTGGTCTGTCTTATCTTTACCGCCCTGTTCATCTATCTGGAGAAGACGAGGCGTTCACCTTATTTCATCATGGAGGTGTTCCAGCTCAGGGTCATCAACTACGGCATCCTGCTCTTCTTCCTGCTGATGGTCTGCAATTCGAGTGCCATGTTTGTCAACGTGTTCACCAATGTGAGCATGAAGATAGATAACTGGCAGAACGCCACGCTAGGCAACTGGGTGATGGTGGGCTATACCGTGGGACTGATATTCGCCGTCATCGCCCGAGCCAAGAATGTTCACCTGAAGTGGATGTACTGTCTGGGCTTCCTCTTTATCGGAGCCTATGCGCTGTACATGTATTTCGAGGTACAGAACGACGGTATGTATGAGCGTATGAAATGGCCTATCATCATCCGTTCTACAGGAATGATGCTGCTCTATTCGCTCATCTCCACGATAGCCAACCAGCGCATGCCTTACCGCTTCATGTCAACCTGGGTTTGCATCATGCTTACCGTTCGTATGGTCATTGCCCCTTGCATCGGCTCTGCGCTCTATACCAATGTGCTTCAGCACAGACAGCAGTATTATGTAACCCGCTTTGCCCAGGATTACGACCGCACGAACATCGAGACGGCGAAGACTTACGACCAGACGGTGAGAGGCATGCAATATCAGGGCAAGAGTGTAACCGAGGCGCAGAATATGGCTGCCATGAGTACGAAGGGAAAGGTACAGGTACAGGCCACGCTGGTGAGTATCAAGGAGATGGCAGGCTGGACCTTCTACGGCTGTCTGCTGTGTGCCGGACTGATGCTCGTTCTCCCTTGGCGCAAGCGCAATATCGGGGAACTGACGCGTGAGTATCTGCTGAAGAATGTAGATGTGAAATCCCTGGGAAGAAGGTAGTGGAGTGCTAAAATATCATAAAAGATACAGGCTGCTCATCTGATGAATGGATATTTTTGTTATCTTCGCAGTTAAATCTGAAGATAACAGATCCATATTCATCATGAAAATAACAGATAATATCATCATATATGAGGCTCATGAGTTTCCTCAGCTGTTGATGCAGCCTTTCTACTCCGACTATGTCGGAATCGTAATCTGTCATCAGGGGATGTTCCGTTTCTGCGTAGACGGAACATCCTTTGTTGCATCTGAGGGTGAAACCGTTTTCCTCTCCAAAGGAGTGATGTTTCATGTGCAGGAAACGGGCAAGAACCTCAAATATACCCTTCTTTTTTACCGTGCTGAACAGATTCGTCACATGTTGGGTAATACCGTGGTTACCATGCGTCTTTATGCTACGATTTATCCCAAATCCTGCCATGTCAGGACGACGGGCTATGAGGATATGCTTACTTCTTATGCCCTGATGCTGAGGAAACTGGAGCTGGAAAAAGAGAAGAGTGGTGAACTGGATGCCTATTGTGTGCATGAGCAGAAACTGTTGCTGATGGCTGTTACGTACCGTTTGTGCAGCATCTTCTCGGCATCGTTCAAGGCTGCCGGCAAGGAGATGGAGCGGAAGATTGCCATCTTTGAGTCGCTGGTGCTGCTGATAGAGAAGAACTATATGCGTGAGCGCAGTGTGGCTTTCTATGCAGACGAACTCTGTCTTACACCGAAATATCTGTCGGTACTGGTCAAGTCGGTTTGCGGTCAGACGGTCCAGCAGTTGCTTTTCAAGGCGATGATCCGTCGCAGTATCTACCTGATGAAGAACACCACGAAGACGATACAGCAGATAGCCAATGAACTCAGTTTTCCCAATGCTTCAGCCTTCGGAACCTTCTTCAAGAAACATACCGGTCTGTCGCCTAAGCATTACCGTAATTGGGAAGAGGGAATGAACCGAGATTTCATCCTATATCTATAAAATAAAAGAGGGACAGAGGATTTGTTCTGTCCCCTGTCCCGAAACTGTGATATAACTAAAACAACTGAGCGAAAGCTTCGGCTGTCTTTCCTGTATAGGTCTTCATCTCTGTAACCGGCTTGTAACTGAAATCCTTGAAGGCAAGGAGCTGTGTGGCAACAAACTGGTGGTCGTCAGAGATGCAAGCCTGTAACTTCATATTACCCATGCTGATGGCTGAAACAGGGAATTTGCTGATCGCTGTTTCTACATCCTTAGGGGCTGCACTGAGGATGTTCTCAAGCTTTCTTCCATCCTCTACAGAATATTCTTTCTCTTTTATCTTAATCACACTGTTGGTAGGTTGATAGATGAGCTTGACAGTCAAACCCATGAAACCTTTCTTTACCTGTACATCCTGGAGTGCCAAAACATCAGCCCCCATCTCTAAATGATTAATCTTTGCCATAATTTTATACTGTTATTTGCTTATTCTTAATTCTTGAAAAATAATATATATTGAACTGTTTTTTGTTTTGAATAGGGGTGTAACCAGTCTTATCGCAAATCTTAGGAAAGATGCGATAAACCTATATGAAATTTTAAAAAGAGAAAAGAATAAGCACTAACAGAGCAGACGTCGCAGGCAAATGACATAATACTTGCAGGCGACATCAAAGTGGATTGGGGCAGTTTCCTGTCGGAAAGGCTCCATGCCACCTTCTATAGCTGATAAAAGGGATGATAAATAACGGATTCTATTTGTAAGCAATCTACTGGCAGTCTGACTGTTGTGCATGTTGCCACTTGGCAATAAGCGCTGCGGACGGCTGCTACAGATGCGGTAAGCAAGCTGTGAGGCGTTTTCAAGCTGTGCCTCAGGCTGGCTCTTGTCATACTCAACCTTCGCCAAACCATCTTTCTTATGGCTTGCATCTTCGGTATAAGAATCCTCGGGAGTAAAAGAAATAGGGGCAGCAAATACCTCTCCATAGCCTGAGAAGACCATGGACACCAGAAAAAGGATGTATAGTATCAACTGCCTCATATTAAATATATTATGGTGTCAGGATGAACTCCCGACACCAGGGATGATTAATAGCTTCTTGCGATGATGACACGGGCTACAGCTGGCTTGCCGCTTACCATATCTACACCTGGAGTCTGCTCGTAAGCGAAAGGCACGCAGCGGATGGTAGCCTGAGTCTCTTCCTTAATCTTAGCCTCGGTCTCGGCTGTACCGTCCCAATGGCAGAGGAAGAAACCACCGTCCTTCACACGCTTCTTGAACTCCTCGTAGTTGTCGCACTCATAAACGTGAGCATCACGGTAAGCACGAGCCTTCTCGAAGATATTCTTCTGGATGTCTTCCAGCATATTCTTTACGCGCTCAACGATACCGTCGAAGCTTACGTTCTCCTTCTCCAAGGTATCACGGCGCATAATCTCGATGGTGTTGTTCTCCAAGTCACGGCCACCCATAGCCAGACGAACAGGAACACCCTTCAACTCATAGTCAGCGAACTTGAAGCCAGGACGCTTGGCAGGGTTGTCATCATACTTCACGGTGATGCCCAACTCGCGGAGCTGGTCGATGACAGGCTGCAACTTAGCAGTAATCTGAGCCAACTGCTCATCGCCCTTGTTGATAGGAACGATAACCACCTGGATAGGAGCCAGCTTTGGAGGCAATACGAGACCGTTATCATCGCTGTGAACCATGATGAGGGCACCCATCAGTCGGGTAGAAACACCCCATGAAGTAGCCCATACGTACTCAGGCTTGTTCTCCTTGTTCAAGTAGGTAACATCGAAACTCTTGGCGAAGTTCTGGCCCAGGAAGTGAGAAGTACCACTCTGGAGAGCCTTGCCATCCTGCATCATTGCCTCGATGGTATAAGTGTTGAGAGCACCTGCGAAACGCTCAGTCTCACTCTTCACACCCTGCAATACAGGAACACCCATGTAGTTTTCAGCAAACTCAGCGTAAACCTTGAGCATCTCCTGAGCCTTTGCCTCAGCCTCTTCCTTAGTGGCATGAGCGGTATGACCCTCCTGCCAGAGGAACTCAGAAGTACGGAGGAACGGACGGGTACGCATCTCCCAACGCATTACGTTACACCACTGGTTGCAGAGGATAGGGAGATCACGCCATGAATGGATCCAGTTCTTATAGGTGTTCCAGATGATGGTCTCAGAAGTAGGACGGATGATGAGCTCCTCATCGAGCTTTGCGTTAGGATCAACCTCAACCTCTTTGCCATCCTCTGTAGAACGGAGGCGGTAGTGGGTAACTACGGCACACTCCTTGGCGAAACCTGCCACGTGCTCAGCCTCACGAGAGAAGAAACTCTTCGGGATGAGGAGAGGGAAGTATGCGTTCTGTACACCTGTCTGCTTAAACATCTTGTCGAGCTGTTGCTGCATCTTCTCCCAGATAGCGTAACCGTATGGTTTGATAATCATACAACCACGAACTGGTGACAACTCAGCGAGATCAGCCTTTACTACCAAATCATTGTACCACTGACTGTAGTTGCTGTCTCTTATACACATCTCCGAGCCCACGAGACACTCGCTAATCTCGTA
>ENA-OZRZ01000286-OZRZ01000286.1-human-gut-metagenome-genome-assembly--contig:-NODE-286-length-12377-cov-3.781854_pt1 | contig 12377 bp, 10 predicted proteins | sample MGYA00244118_ERZ653958 | MGnify/ENA primary metagenome ERZ653958 (study PRJEB26926, sample SAMN06164727) | human gut metagenome | biome: ENVO:00009003; feature: ENVO:2100002; material: ENVO:00002003... | reverse complement strand
AGTGGATTCGGTTCTGGCTTGAAAAATTCCGCAAGGGTGACGTGGGCAGCACGGAACACCAGCGGCAGATCATTGATACCTTTGTCAACTCGGTCTACGTCTTTGATGACCGGGTCGTACTCAATTTCAACTTCACGGATGATGCCAAAACGGTCACCCGTGAGGAAGTGTTGGGTTCGAGTGCTGTGGACAATGCTCCACCAAACGTAAGGCCGTTTACCTGAAAAGGTAAGCGGCTTTTTCTTGTATCTACGTGCTTTTTGATATGCAAAAGTGAAACGGATTCACTTTTGCATATTGATAATGAAACGTGTAGGAGGCCCCCTTTTCAGTCGTTTGTAGCAAGTTTGTAGCAGATCTGTAGCAAAATTCGGAGAGGAACGGCAAAATGACCTCAGAAACCCGATTTTTGCAGATTTTTGGGTATAAAATTTTATCCTTGAATTTTATGCAGAATGACGGGGGCGCTTTCCATTCGGATTCTGATGCCGTACAATAAAGGAAAAGATCATGGATGAAAGGAGAAATCGCTGTGCGCTACACCATCCGGCATTTTGATTTGCCGCTGCTTACCTTTGAAGCAAACATGGACAGTGCAGATACTGACCTCCATATTATAAAGGTCTACGAAGAAAACCGTTCCTTTTTACCTTTGAACCTGACTGTATCAGAAGATGGTGTAGAACGCTGGCTGCGGCATCGCACAATTCCGAAGAACCGAGCGTATGTAGATGCTCTGCTCTCTAAGGTGGGGCTTTCTTTGAATCGACCGCTTGGAATTATTGCAGCCAATAAAGGTCTTTCACTCAATGATTGCTTTTGGGTAGATGCAGAGGGTTCCGGTGACACCTTTGAAAAAGTAAATCTTTACGATAACCGATTCAGTCAGGTGCTGGCAGCAATCGCCTTTACAGGATATGGCAGCAGCATACGAACTTCGCTTGCGTCCTGCCCGGAGTTCTCGACCAACGGGATGCTGCCAAAATGCTGGCGCAGACAAAACGGAAAAATCTATCTTTATAAAGGTGGCACGTCAGGGTTCAGCAATCTGGGGTTTGAACCGTACTCGGAACTGTACGCTTATCAAGTTGCACAGGTGATGGGCGTGAATGCGATTCGCTACACCCTGACAAAAGATCTGAAAAAGACGCTTTGTTCCAAGTGTGAGCTGTTCACCAGCAAAGAGTATTCTTATATTCCCATCGGACAGCTTGTGTCAAAAGGTGGGATGAAAGCGATTTTTGCGTATTATCAGACGTTAGGTCAGAACTTTGTGGATGCGCTGGAAGATATGCTGGTCTTTGATGCGATCATCTGCAACACTGACCGCCACTATGGAAACTTTGGTGTGCTGGTAGATAATAAGACCAACACGATTGCGGCACCCGCACCGCTGTTTGACCACGGAAACTCGCTGTTCAGTCTGGGCGGAACGGATCTTTGGGACAACCAGAAAGCATTTGATGAATATGCCCGCACACTGCTTCCGCTTGCATACGATGATTCCTTTGCAGCTGCAAAGAGCGCAATGAAACCTCGTCACCGTGCGATGCTCCATAAGCTGCTGGATTTCCATTTTGACCGCAGAGCGACACGTTATAATCTGCCGCCAAATCGCTTGAAGATGATCGAAAAAGAGGTACAGCGCAGAGCAAGAGTGCTTTTAGGGTGAAAAAGAAACCGTCAAACGTAAGAGATTGCTATCTCATGCGTTGACGGTTTTATGGTTTGTGGGGATATTATTCTTCTGGCAGAGCCAAAACTTCATCCTTGACCAGTTGATTGGCCTTATCAAAGGCTTCAGGTTTCGATTATCTGGTTGGCTTTCGGATGGAGATAGACTTCATCCGGCGTTTTGAATTTGGGCGTGTGCCCGACAGCACGTTTCAGGATATCTTTGCACGAAAAGAAAACAGAAAAACAATAGTCAGCAGACGTAAAGCTATCATAATTTGAAACAAAAGCTCTTGACAGAAAGCTATTTGCAAAATATCCTTAAAAATAAGCAGAAACATTGACCTCTAAAAATAAGGAGCGGACGATGGCATTTGAATTAGGCGGACGCGCTGATAAGTTTGGCAATCGATACGAACGAAGATATTTCGTGTCTCTCATGGCAAAGGTTTTGCAGGGCGGCCTGCTGAGTGTACAGAGTGAGCCCACAGGTGACGATGAAAGCGGCACGGATATTATCGTAGAATACCAAGGCGGAAGGAAGGATTTTCACCAGTGTAAGGCACGCAACGGCAGCAATGAGCACTGGACGATGTCTGCGTTAGCACGGCATAAGGTGTTTCAGCATATCAAGGAACATGTAAAGACGGAGCAGAATCACTTTGTGTTTGTGACTGCACTTCCCTTTGTGGCGCTGAATGATTTGTGTCTGGCGGCCAGAAATTCGGACTCCTGTCAGCGCTTTGTAACGAATCAGCTGACGACGCATGGCCGAAAAAATCTATTCGATCAGTGGCGAAAAAATCTTGGACTGGGAGAGACAGCAGCGGATCAGGAACAGGCTGCATTCTATCTGCGGCAGTTTGAAATATGTACGCTCAGTGATGATTCGGTAGAGGGAGATCAGTGGAAATACGTGCTCGGCAGTATGTTCACCGGGAACCCGGATGATGTCTATGATGTCCTTTTGAACCTGACGGAGAACGATAATTATGGCAAAACGCTCACGGCGGGGATATTGCAGCAATATCTGGAACAGCGGGGATACCAGCGCCGACTTCTGGCCGCCGATACCAATATCCCGCTACAAATCGAGCGTCTGAATCATCGGTTCAAGGCTCACTTCCGCCCCATTGGCGACCATCCTTTTCCTATACAAGAAGCTCACATGGCATTGCGGGCGATTTTGACGGGCAAAAATGTTTTACTGCTTGGCGAAGCTGGCATTGGTAAAAGCGGCTGTGTACAAGCATTGCTGGCGGAGCTGGACAAGAGGCATATTCCATACCTTGCACTTTCTGTTGACCAAAAGGTTCCCCAGGGCACACCGGAATACTACGGCGAAGCTTTGGGGTTCAGGGCTTCGCCAGTGCTTTGCCTAGAAAGCCAGTTGGCCAGTGGTCAAATGGGCGTTCTCATCTTAGACCAGTTGGACTCCCTTCGCTGGGCGACCCGTTCCTGCGAAGAAGCACTGGATGTCTGTGGAGAGATGCTGCGGCAGGTGCAGGCTTTGAGCTACAGTGGAGACCGGGCTGTCCGGGTCGTTTTAGTCAGCCGCAAGTTTGACTACGAGAACGATTTGGCACTGCGCAGGCTTTGCACTCTGGCAACCCCTGAGCAGTCCGATCCATGGGAACAGATCAAACTGCATGCATGGGACGAGGAACGAGTGGAAATTTTTGTAGGCAAAGAACGTTATGCCCGTATGCTGCCAGCCATGAAGCGCATTTTGCGAACCCCCTGTTACTTATACATCTGGCAGTTCCTGGAGGATGCACGAAAAGATAATGCGTTTACTACTCCGGTTGACCTGATGAAAGAATGGAAAACGCAGATCATTCAGCATGGAGAACAAAAAAACATCCACGCAGATGCCATCGAGTCATTTCTAAACGCTTTACTGAGCTTGATGCAGGAAACTCCTTGTGTCCCGGAAATGGCTCTCCCGGGCAACCAGCAGGTGCAGGAATTCCTGATTTCAGAAAACGTATTATACAGAAATGAAGGTTGTTTGGCATTTGTTCATCAAAGCATGGCCGATTACCTGAATGTAGAGTGCTGGCTGCAAGATATTCTGCACAGGAAAAAGGTGGAAGAACTTCTGCCTTCGTACAATGCCCAGGGGCCGGAATATCGGGTGCGGCTGCAGATGCTCTGGCAAGTGTTGCTGCGCGCTGGCACAACATTGTTTTTAGACAGGGCCGAAAGCTTTTTGGCCAGCAAAAACGTCCGCTATTATTACAAGTGTACAGTTTGGGAAGCGCTCGGGCAGATCGATGTCCCTGGAGAAAAGATCATAGCGCTTATTCGGGCACACTGGAACGAAGATGCCTGGAGAGAAACAATCCTGCACCGCGTTTTCTGGGGGCATAGTGCGTTCATTCGGCAGTATGTGGCCGCCGGATTCGTCGCATCCTGGACCGACCCTACGGCGTTGTGGTTGCTGCGCCCGCTTGTAACGAGCGACCAGGCTTTTGTAAGAGAGGCCGTGCTGCCCTGTATTGGAAAAACACCAGAAAACGACCAGAATATCTTAAGGCTGTTCTGGATGCACAAAAATCTGGAACGCCAAACGGTTGAACTATGCCTGCAGATTCTGAAAACACAGCCAACCCTGGGGCTGAATACCAGTGAGTACGAATCCTGGGTGGAAACATGCCCTGATAAGGCGGTGGAATATCTGGCTCTTGTTTTTGGACAAACATTGTCACATCAGGAATATATCGCACCAAAATTCATGGAACTTTCCCAGAAACGCCCCAAGGGTGTACTGGAAACTCTGTGTCCGTTGGTAATTGAGGCATCCAAAGGGGAGGAGGTTTGGATGCAATGGCGAGCATATAATAGACATTACGATGGTGTGCGCTGTTACGTAAAGCTGATACAGGATTCGTTGCAGCAGCTGGTACAGCAGGATCTGCCGTATGTGGAAAACTTTGTAGTGAATCACCTGCATACAGTATCTTGGCTGGAACATGAATGGATCTTAAAAACGCTCCTGCTTTTACCGGAACGAGACGCCACGCTAGCCTATCAATGGCTGATGGAGCAGTTCCCGGAACACTTTCTAGACACAACGAGCCCGGAAGAGCGGATGATGACCTATGCGGCAGAGGTGTTGAAAAAGTTTTCTCCCTTCTGGTCCGATGCCCAATTTGACCAAATGGAGCAGCGTGTTGTTTCCTATCACTCTCCCGATATGCTGGAAAATGCACGAGATCGGTTCAGCTTGAAAGCGTATTGGCCCTACTGGGGTAGCCTGCAGGAAGCGCTTTTGCCCGCGATGGATCCAGCCAGAAGCAAAAGCAAAGCGCTGCAAGCTGTGCTGCAGCGTCGGAAAGAACAGGGTTTTGGAGATGTATGGTATAAAAAAGGAGGACTCATAGAAAGTTATACAGTTCGTTCGTCCATTGCAGATTATACAGAAAAGCTGAGCGATGCGGCATGGATCCGATTGATCACTTCTGACATGCCGCATCTATCACCTCGTGATACCATTCAGCAGCACTTCCGTCGGCCGGGACTGGAATCCTCTCCCAGAGAGTTTGCCCGGACACTGGAAAACTTTTTCGTCACAGAGCCTTTGCGGCTGGCTGGTATTGCAGAAAAACTACCCGAGCAGATTGATGCGCATTATTCGGCGGCAATTCTGAATGTATTCGCCAAAAAAGAAGTATTTGATGCGGTCGGGTTTGAAACTGTTGAAGCTATTGCAGAAAAATTCACACGCTGCATGACAGCGGAGATGGAGTATGAGCTGGCTTCAGGATTTTGCGGTTTACTGATCAACCACCCGGACGCCCCTTGGTCTGCTGAGAGCTATCAGCGTCTACGCTTTCTGGCTGTTGCGCATAAAAACCCGCAGGAAAACATGTACAATATAACATCGGGTAACGACCCACAGAACAAATCCTGCCAGTGTCTCCGGGACAACGTGCTGAACAGCATCCGGGGGTATGCGTTCCGAACGATCGCAGAAACTTTATGGAAGTACCCGGAAAAAGTAGAGGATTGGAAGACCGTCCTCGAGCATGGTCTTCAGGATCCGCATCCTTCGGTTCGCTATGCCGTGATAGATGCACTTGCAGCAGTCAGTAGAGTAGACAAGCCTTTTGCCTGCGAAGGCTATTGGGAAGTTTTGCAGCAAGATCCGCGCTGCATTTTACACTATACATCCGGATGGTTTATCATGCAGCTTTACCCAGTCCATCCGGAAGAGTGCCGTGCCTGTCTGATCTGGGCGTTTGAGCAGAGCGAAACGGAGCAGGATCTTGTTCGTAATGCTGCCCATATTCTGGCTGAGCTGTGCATCAAGGGAGATCTCGATGTCCATGCCTACCTTTTCCAACGGCAGTATATGCCAGAGCAGGCCTATGGAATTTTGGATCAGTGTTTCGACGACCTAAACCAGGAGCCTAAGAACACCGCTGCCAAGCGGTTGCTGCTTTATACGCTGCAAAATTGCCAGGAAATCCCGCAGCATATCGTGTGGCAGTATTGTCGGGAGCCTGGGCCTCACGATCCGGACGTTTTACGGCTTTTTGTGGAACGGTGTGCAAACCGGGCTGAGTACGCTTTAATCCATTTTTTTCTGGAATCCAGAAAAGAAAACAGCCCTGCTTGGTGGGAAAATCTGTACACTTTTTGCGCCCGGGCCTGTGCGGATGCAACTAAGAGATATGGCCTTGCCGTCGATGATTTCTGCAAGCTTCCGTTTTTGCTGCTGGAAACAGCGGCTACTGTGCAGCAAAGAGAAAAAGCTCTGGACGTTTTTGATGAAACTTTCCGCAGCAATGTCATCCAGATGGAAAATTTTTTGCGGGAAACCAATCGATAATATAAAAACAGAAAACATCGTGTGTTGTGCATAGCGTAATTCTCATATAAAGCGCTTGCAAGCATACTCCTGCGGGAGTATAATTGGAGCGAGGAGGCGGTTCTGTGGAAAAAACAATTTATCACGGTTCGGATCATATGATTGAAAAGCCAAAGTTCGGCTATGGCAAGCCCTACAATGACTATGGCATCGGCTTTTACTGCACTCAGAACCCCAACATGGCCAAAGAGTGGGGTGTTGGCATCGACCACAATGGCTACGCTAACCGGTATAAAATCGAATGCGACGGTTTGACCATTCTGGATTTGAACGCTCCCGGTTACACGATGCTGCATTGGCTGACGATTCTTTTGGAGAACCGCGAATTCGATACTTCTGCCCCGCTGGCCGCAGAAGCCAAAGAATACCTGATGAACACTTTTCACCTCGACTATAAGTCTGCTGATATCATCATTGGCTACAGGGCAGATGACAGCTATTTTTCCTTTGCATCCGATTTTATCAACGGTGCAATCTCTTACCGCCAGTTGTGCAATGCCATGCGCTTGGGCAAGCTGGGGCAGCAGTTCGTGCTGAAAAGCAAAGCGGCCTTTGAACAGCTGGAATTTCTCGGCTATGAGACCGCAGACTCTAAAGAATGGTATAAGAAAAAGGCCTTCCGTGACCAGACAGCCCGCCGCCAATATCTTGACGTGGAGCGCAACCGCCGTCAGAGGGGAGACCTTTATATTACCACGATTCTCGACGAGGAGATGAAGCCCAATGATCCACGCTTACGATAAAAGCTATCTTTCTGCTGCACAGAAAAATCTTGCCCGGATGTTGGATTATCTTGTCAACGATCTGCATTATCCGTTGGAGACGGCATGGCAGTGGTTTGTGACCAGTGAACTGTCTGCCCGGTTCGAGCAGGGGGATTGTTCTGTGTTGGTGGGCTTGTCCGGTGTAGAACTTGCCCGCGCTGTACTGGAGCAGGCGGGCGAAGCCGTGCCCATGCAGAAACCCTCGTATGCCTACGACCGCAGCCCGGAATACTGGACAGGCTGGGCTCTTGCCTATTACCAGTGGCTGACCGGTCTGCGCTTTGCGGAGATTGAACAGGCAGTGTCTATCACGAAAGTGCGGCTGCTGTATACGCCCTACCACGAGATGGATGTACGGCAGTTTGCAGACAAGATGAACGAGTTGTACCGTGCGGCAAAGCCGGAAACAAACCTGAAAGCCATGCGCACATTGGCCGGATTGAGCCAATCGGAACTGGCAGGACAGGCTGATGTGCCTGTGCGTACCATCCAGCAGTACGAACAGCGACAGAAGGACATCAACAAAGCACAAGCAGAAACGCTGCTTCGCCTTGCGCGTGCGCTGAATTGCAACGTAGAGGATCTGATGGAGAAAGTTCCACCGCTGAATTTTATCGCAAGGCAAGAAAGTAGTGCAACATGAAAACAGCATATTTGCGATATGCAATTCAACGCTGTTGCCGTTGCATTAAAAAGTTGAATTGCAATAAATAAGAATGAAGCGATGAGACCTGACACAGATTGTGCAAAAAAAGAAAGCTGCCATCCATAAGAGAAAGATTCTCACGGATCGGCAGCTTTTCTCTTTGAAGTTGTTATGCCTTCGTTGTGGTCAGAACTTCATCATTGACCAGCTGATTGGCCTTATCAAAGGCTTCGATCATCTGGGTCGCTTTCGGATGGAGATAGACTTCATCCAGCGTTTGGGATTTGGGCGTGTGCCCGACAGCGCGTTTCAGGATATCCTTGTTGACGCCTGCGCGGTCACAAAGGCTGGCGTAGGTATGGCGGGTGGTGTAGGGCGTATAGGTGGCAAGCTTCCCGGCAAACTCCGGTTTGCGCTTACCATTTTCGTCGTAAGGATTCGGCTGGATGACAATTTCCTCCAGGAAAGGATAGAACTTGCGGTTACGCCAGTTCTTTTCGTTCCAGAAATCGCCTTTTCCATTGGGAAAGAGCGGACCGTTTTCCACAGAGGTGGCATACGCATGTTCAAAAACCGGGATGCCAAAGTCGAGAATGGGAATGATGCGGTTGCGTCCGGCTTCGGTCTTGCAGCCGCCGATCAGATAAGCACCGGATTCCGTGCGGTGAAAATCTTCGTGTTTGAAGTGCAGCAGCTCATAGATACGCACTCCGCAGGCCAGAAGAGCAATTACCATCTGCCCGGTGGGCGTGTTCTTTTGGCTCAGGATCAGCGTCACCTGTTCGTCCGTGAAAATCTCGCGTTCCGGAGATTTGCGTCCTTCGACTTTCAGGACAGATGCAAGGTTGGCATCCACGACACGCCAGCCAATGGCTGTGCGATACAGCTTACTGATAAGAGTACGCTCTTTTTCCAACATACTTTGAGACAGTCCGTTATCGGCCATCTTATCAAGGATGTTTTGGAAGTCTTGCGCATAGAGGGCGGCAATTTTGAAGTGCCACAGCGGACGGAGATATTTCCACGCAATGTCATAGAGCTCGCGAGCCTTATCGGACCGGCCCTTATATTCACGGGACTCTTTGAACATCCGGAAGCAGTCCTGCAGGGTAGAGTCCTGATAGGGTGTGGCCGGACGCTTCATCATTTCGGCGCGGACAGCTTCTGCTTCTTCACGGGTGACGTAGGTGCCAACAGCCTTCATGACTGTAATTCCGGTGTGAGGATCAGGGATCGGCATTCGGAGCAGCTATGGTTTCCGGCGCGTCCCGGACATTTTCGTGATGCTGCCATTGCCAGACGAGGCTTTCAGCCGGGGCGATTCTCGTTTGGCTGGAACGGCAGGTGGAGCTACTGCACCGGGGGATGGCGCTGTGCCAACGGGATGACCGCAGGCAGAGCAGAATTTAGCGGTATCTGAGATTTGATGACCGCAATTTTCACAGAACATAGATCTGAACCTCCTATTGATTTAAACTTGCTTCAAAAAATGCCCCCGGCATCTGGAGGATGCCGAGGGCGGATGGTCGAATTAGTTGCGGGTGCGGGAGAGCTGGTACTCCAGGCTCTGTTCAGCTGTGAGACCATTCTGGATGAAATTTACCAAATTTGGGTAAAAGATGTAGATACGTGATCCGTTCGGTACGTGACTTATGTAACCGGCGGCTACGAGGTTGCGGAGACTGTGGTATGTTATATCATAACCTTCGCTCCGTGCACGACGTGCGGCACCTGTTAGTGTAAGAAAATCCTGCGGCTTATTAACCATAATGTTTCTCTCCTTTCGTAAAATGATGGAAAGCACAGGCGGCTTTTCATAATAAGCATATCTTTTTGAGATATAGGACTCTTAAAGGGCGATTAAGGGTACCAGGGAAGATCTGGCATTTTTGAGAAGTCATAACGCTCCAAAGAATGCAAATCAGGTTGTACTTCCTCATATTGGGCGTTTAAAGGAGGAACGACATAGCCGCAGTTAAAAAATAGACTCTGGTCACGCAGCGTGATAGCACCACAATCGATGTATTCACAATCGCCGGAAGTGTGACATGGAGGCTCTGTAAAATAGATGGCGGGCCTCATAGTTGATAGCAGATCAGTGTACTCGGGAGAAACAGGGTTTTCAAAAAATCCATCCGGGATGTTCATGACAAATCCTCCTACTTGTTTATTCAATAATAGATGTCGGAAAGTTGATGCTTACCTGAATACAGTCGGAGCTGGGTTGGAGCGAGTCTCCGATGTACGTGAAATCGGATAACAGAAGGCACTGACCGACCTTCAGCTTTTTAAGAAGCTCGACCGTTCCGGAACGCCGAACTGGTTCGGCTAGCATCTCGGAACAGGCTCGAATTTCCGTGAGCGGCGGTTTGAAGAAAAGCTTGGTTCCAGTCTGACTCAACGCTAACTGCTCATCTGGAGCAAAGCCCTTCAGGGATTGTGAGATTAACATAGAACCGATTGAAAACTTGCGGCCTTCTGTGATAATTCGGTTCAGAATCGTGCCGCGACCAAGCCTAAGATTCTGCACTTCATCGACCATGATAACGATGGGAATCTGCAGCGCACGAGCGGAGCAAAACCAATCGTATAACAGAAGTTCTGCCAAGGTAGTCCTGATTGTATCAGGATAGCTGCTCACATCAAAAATATGTATATGAGGCGAAATCGGAAGGGAAGAGCTTCCGTTTTGGCGGCGTTCAAACACATCATGCTGGAGAAGCGGCTCCAGTCGATTTCCCAACATGCGGACATTTGCAGAAGTGGAACTTTTCAATGTCTCAAGAATGCTTGGGAAGATATGGGGACAAATTTCCCGGCACTCCACAATCGTTTTGACCTCGGCTGTGAGCGATGCGATTTGAGCAGGGCCAAAACGATTATTTTGTCCAATGATCTGGCAAAGACCATAGGCCGTGTCATAGGGAGACTCTGTATTGCTTCCACAAGGTTTAGGATTGAGAATGTCGGTGGCCACAGATTCAGCGTAGAGATCATGCCGGATTGCCAGTGCCTCAAATTCAGAGGACAGCGGTGGGCAAATGTGATCAGGCGACAAAGTGTGTCCAAGGTCCAATGCGAGCACGGGAATTCTTTGCTTAGCGAACTGAATTGCCATGCATTGCCCCGCTGTGGATTTTCCGCTGCCGCTTGATCCAGTGAGAAATATACTGGAAGGATCAACTCCAGGGTGAAGCTGAAGGTGGACCGGGAATTTTTCAACACCTTCCTGATACGTGCCCAGGAATGCTTGAACTTCAGGTCTTGAAATCATAAGAAAACCTCCTTTAGGTTGAAATAGTTGTAATGTCACGACGACCATATCCATTCACAAAGCTGCGATTAATTGATCGAAGCCTGACATTTTTGGAATGCCCGGTAGAGAGCGTGAACGTCTTTACGATAGAGCTCGAAAGAATGCCAGCTTCAGTCAACTGAGCCAGAACGTCAGATGTAAGAAATTCCGGCATGCGCTTTGCGACCAAACGTTTCACAAGATCAAGGGTGAGATAGAGCTTATACTCATCATATAGTACCTCCTTTTCTTTGCAATAAGTCTCGTCTAAGTCACCAATGTCCCGGAATCGGATGGTCTGTTCGCGTGCGGCTGCATAAAGGGCATTGCGGAAGCAATCCGATGCGGTTGTGTTTAGCATAGAATCCCACCGGGAAGGATAGTGATCGAAGGCGGTTTTATAAGCATCTCGAACCTTCTCTTCGGATAAAAACGCTTTTTGAGAAAACGTCCAGCAAATAATTTCGCTTACAGCACGTAAAACGGCAATTTCCTGACAAAAACTTGATCCTTCCATTCTGTCACGTTCCTCCTTATATGCGCGATACACGCGGGAATCAAATTCGTTTGGATTGCCCTCTACCAAGGAAATCAAATCACCCCATGTTACAGAATCTACACCGGTAGTAGCGGAGCAAGCCTCTGCCGGATTTAACTGGATCGGAATGCAATGCTCACGAATCTCCGGCGTCAATTCTTTTGCCTGAACAATGTAGATCGAACGACTCGTGCTTCCCTTCTCGGCTTCATCGGAGAGGTAATCATAATTCGTAGCTTTCTGATACCGGTTGGACGCAAATCCACCACGGACATGGATGAGCAAGTCGTCTCGATGATGGTTCAGCTGCTTTTTAAGCTCGGCGAGCTTGCAATTGAGAGTGATCTCTGTTGTGATCGAAAAACTCTCAGAGATCACAGCAAACGGCTTAGTCGGCTGCATGTCTTCAGGAAGACGTGTCTTCAAGAAGGATAATCCGATGACCGCGGCCATCATCATCTGGTCTTCGGATGTCAGAGCATCAGGACGAAGAATCGGACTATCCAGCGGCGCCTCACATCCTGCCGACTCTTTGAAAAACCATCTTGAGGCGTTGATATTCCACCCAGGTATAGGTTGAAAAT
>ENA-OZRZ01000284-OZRZ01000284.1-human-gut-metagenome-genome-assembly--contig:-NODE-284-length-12440-cov-7.335971_pt1 | contig 12440 bp, 9 predicted proteins | sample MGYA00244118_ERZ653958 | MGnify/ENA primary metagenome ERZ653958 (study PRJEB26926, sample SAMN06164727) | human gut metagenome | biome: ENVO:00009003; feature: ENVO:2100002; material: ENVO:00002003... | reverse complement strand
GGCTTAGTAGGAGGCGAACCGGCAGGACGCCTATTGCCGGGGAGGCTTTTTTTCCTTACTTTTGCATTCAGAAATAATCAATGATTGGGATTATGGAAAAAGGAAAGAAAATACCTCCACAGGAAGCGTCTCGGACTAATCCAGTGGCAAAGCCTGAGGATACCAAGGGCGGAATCAATAACAAGGTATCATCTGGGTTGATAGGAAAAAAGCTGGCTGAACAGGCTGAAGAGAATGAAGAGATGCCCATGCATCACCTGATTGCCGATAAGGATTATCCGTCGGGCATCAGAGAATGGATGATCACTTCGCCTTCTGACCTCAAGTATCCTACGCTGGTGGTGGCTGCTGCCATGCTCAGCGTTTATCTTACACGTGTCAGAATACAGTATGTGTATGATAATCAGGGAGAAAAATCGGCCATCGTGTTGCAGGTCATCGTAGAGGGCGAGCAGTCGAGCGGAAAGTCGTTTGCCAGATACATCATGCGTACCCTGATGAAACCTTTCATCGAGCGCGACAGCGAAATGAGAGCCAAGGAGCAGGAGTATGCTGCCCTGAAGCGACGCCAGGGCAAGAAGGATGGCAAGCTACCACCCGAACCGAAGACCGACATCACCATCCTGCCCGAAACCGTATCGCTCACCATGTTTATCAAGCGATGCGATGCAGCCGTCAAACTTTATGGTGCTCCGAAGACGCTCTTCGAATTTGCCGATGAGATTTCTGCTATCGTGCATTCTGCCAAGCGCCAGTTTGCCGACCTCTCGCAGGTTATCAAGACGGCATACGATCTGGGCAGCGTATATGGTCAGGATTTCATGAGCGAATCCAGCTATAGTGCCATGGTAGATGCCTTGCTGTCGTTCGTTTTCTGCGGCACTCAGAGTGCGGTGAGCAGATATATGAACAAGGCTGCCATTGAGGGCGGTGCTGTAACCCGAACCATCTTATGCCCGCTCATCAGTCATCTGGGCGACAATCCGCCACAGTTTCAGGCGTTGACCGATACGCAGCGTAATGAGCTGGAGAATACATTGGATAAGCTCTTCGGGTTGTGCTACGAGGAAGATGGAAAATTCCATCAGGAGATAGAGGAAGATATGAGCTGGCTCTACAAGACGGTGGTAAAATGGTGTAACGACTGCCGCCAGCAGGTGGTGAAAACCATGTCCAAGTCGATGGATGTCTTCTACAAGCGCAGTTCGGTTTCAGCCTTCCGCATCGCTGCCCTCATGCAAGTGCTTTACAAAGTGGAAGGGAAGAAGAGCGAGAAGGAAATCCGGAAACTGGTCAGGCAGACCTATCTGGCTTGTGCCGACCGCATCTTGCAGAATATGTTGCAGCGGTGGGGCAAGGCTTTTGAGCAGATTTCTGCCGAGGGCGAAGGAGAGCCTTATCATACTGTAGACTATTTCAGCGAGTTGCCGCAGGAATTCTCTTATCAGTTCCTGGAGGAATTTCTGAAGCAGAAAGGGCTCAAGACGCCTGCCCGTAACATGGTGTGCAACTGGCGCAGATGGGGATGGCTCGAAAAACCAGCAAAGGGCGAGGATAGAAAGGTGCTTAGAAAGACGCAGCAGAAAGGCACTATTGGTGATGGTAATATTAAAAAAGACAATTAGAAGATGGCAGAATATATTGATTCAAATACGCTCTCTAAACTTAGAGCTATCAGCATCCTGGAGGTTGCTGATGAATTGGGAATGGGTTTGCGGTATCATAATGCCCTTTGTATCAGTCATAATGATACCCATCCGAGTTTGCATTTCTGGACTTCCACCAACACTTGTCATTGCTTTTCATGCGGGTGGGGTGGAGATAATATCGACCTGGTGATGAAACGGGAGAATCTCTCTTTTTCGGAGGCTTGCCAATGGCTGTGCAGAAGATTCAATATCAGCGCCGGTAATCATTCTGCGGGAAACCGTAAGGAGGTGCTTCATCGGGATAAAGCTGTTGCTGAGCATAGAAAATCTGAATGTGATACGGACAGACTCAATCTCAGAGGCGAGTTTCAGCATAAGCCTGACGTAGATTATCTGATGCGTATGCTCATGGGCAAGCAACTGACAGATAAAGCCAAGGATTTCCTGTTCTATCAGAGAAAGTTGCGCCCGGAATATATCTATTGGTGTAGAGTGGTGAGCACAGATTTCTCCATTGCTGGCTATCGCTTTGGTGGAAAGTTTTTTGATGGTCCTTCCCTGTTGATTCCCTATTATGACGTTCATGGCAATCTGCTGACGGTTCAGAGCAGATATCTGGGAGATAAGACTGAAGAAAAACCGCGGTTTAAGTTTGCACCAGGTAGCAAGCCGATGGTATATGGGATGCAGATCTTGCCGCAGGTGACAGAAAAAGAGCCATTGGTTATTACCGAGGGATGTACCGACTGCTGGAGCGCTATGTCTATGGGTTACAAGGCAATAGCCATCCCGAGTGCTACGCTTTGTAATGAAGAATGTCGCAATCTTTTAGCGGGAAGGAATCTTCACATGTGGCCTGATCAGGACAAACCGGGCCTCGGTCTTTATATGAAACTGAAGGAAATGTTCCCTCAGCTGGTGTACCATCAGTTGCCGGAAGGTTGCAAGGATTTGTCTGATTATTACCAGTCGTTTTACGTTCAGAAAATGTGAAAGTGAATGTGAATTTCAAATGTTTTTCTATTGTTGTTTTTAAGTTGTTGCGTGTTATGATGAAGTTGTTTTTAAATCGTTTACGTAGAGATCATGGCGCCATTGTTGGTCGCCTTAGTCAGGAAGTAGTTAATCGCCAGGGTATCGTTGTAGGCCATCAGTATATTTGTGATACGATGGAGCGCGAGGGTGGCTGTCTGGAGCCGGGTGAATATCACATCATGGTGGCTAAATGCAAATGCTTCGCCCGCCAGATGCTTTTCCTCGAACCGATAAGGGATGATTCTTCTTCATCTTCCTCTCTTCCTCTCCCCGAAACCTGCAAGCTTTGCCGCATGGAGCGCAAGAGTCATGAGTTCGGGTGTCTGGAAGAGCTTTATGCCCTTCCTTGTCCCATGATGCAGCCGGGCAATGGTCCGTTCCGTCTGCGCCAGGGTGGCATCCTCATCGGCGAGGCTCATGCTCCCGGCTTCGTACTCAAGAGTCAGGAACGCTTCCTCCAACTCTTCGACCGGGTGAAGAAGGCGATGGTCAGGGGCAGCGAGGTAGTGGTAGTGATAGAATAGAAAATGGGGGGTAAGGGACATCTTGGCAAGAAAAACTGCATTTTCTCGGTTTCCCAGAAGTTTCATTGCGTAAAAATCATCATATTATTTTCAATTATTCTTAGTCCTTATAATCTACCTTGATCACGATGACGCGGATGGTCTGGATAACCTCTCTTGCAGCCACATTTCTGTGCTGGATTATGACAGCAGGTATGCGCACCGGCGACCATTGATGTACTGAAAAAAAGGGCTATGCCACAGATAATCTTCTTCATTTTGACTTATTAAATTGTAGTGTTAGTTAAATTTGAGGGCAAAAGTACAAAGAATATTCGAGAAAACAAACGGAAAATGGAGATTTCTTCGTACCTTTGCACACATATTTTGTAAGATTATGAAGAAACTGTATATTCTTTTGTGTGGGGCAACGGCGGCTCTGCTGATGACGGCATGCCAGGGAGGAAAGACGGCTGCTGCTGATGCGGAGGCTGGCGATACCCTGGAGATGAAGTACGCCAAGTTGCTTACCATCGTGAAACATGGTGATGGGGAAGAGAGTTCCGATGCTGCAGAAGGCATTGATTATCAGTATGCTGAGGCTATCATCGCCAACCCCTGGAAGGCGGGAACGATGCTGCATCGCTACATCCTGATTCCGAAGGGAGAGGAGGGGGATAAGACGGTGGCGATGCTTGCCAGAAGGCACAGCACGGGGGCGAGATGCACTACCGATACCGTGCGTACACCGGTGGAGAGGAGTGCCGTTTTCATCGCTCCCCATTGCCAGCTGATGTACGAAATGGGCTGCCAGCAGGCCATCCGTGGTGTCTGCGATCTCGATTACATCAATATTCCGGATGTAAAGAAGAGGGCTGCTTCTGGAGGAAATGCTTCTGCAGGAAAAGCTTCTGCAGGAAAGGTTTCTGCAGAGAATGCTGCTGCCGGAAATTCCATCGTGGATTGCGGTTCGAGCATGGCACCCGACATCGAGCGCATCATCGCCCTGAAACCCGAAGCCATCCTACTTTCGCCTTTCGAGAACAGCGGAGGATATGGCAAGCTCGACAAGCTGCACGTGCCCATCATCGAGGCTGCCGACTATATGGAGTCTTCGCCATTGGGCAGGGCGGAATGGATGAAATTCTACGGCATGCTCTTTAAAAAAGACGGGAATGCACCGAAGACCGCTCTTGCTGCATCTTGCGAACCAAAGGCAGATTCGCTCTTTGCGAAGATAGAAAAGGAATATCTGAAGCTGAAAGCTGAGGCAGCCGGGTATCCGAAGGGCCTCTCTATCCTGACCGAAAGAAAGACGGGAAATGTATGGTATGTTCCTGGAGGTCAGAGTACTATCGGTATTCTGCTGAAGGATGCCAACGCCCGTTATATCTTCGAGGACGATGAACACAGCGGAAGTCTGGCGATGAGTCCGGAGCAAATCTTGACGAAGGGAAAGCAGGTGGATGTATGGGCGTTCAAGTATTTCGGTGGTGCCCCTCTTTCGCAGACTCAACTGCTTCAGGAATATGACGGCTACAAGGCTCTTGCTGCCTTTAGCCGGGGTAATATCTATCAGGTAGATACCTCTACGGTACCTTATTTCGAACTTACGAGTTTCCATCCCGAACTGCTGCTCAGAGAGTTCATCATCCTGGCTCATGGCGAACGGTTCGGCAAATTGAAATTCTATAAGAAATAGGGCTTTAATCAGAGATTTTACAAGAAATAGTTTTAGTGAATGAAAACCATCGTTTTAGGGGCAATCGCCATTATCATACTGTTTTTCGCCAACCTGGCATGGGGGAGTGTAAACATCCCATGGCAGGACGTGGGCGCGATTATTTCGGGCTCTCAGACTGACGAAACCTACCGCTATATTCTGTTGGAATCGCGACTGCCGGCGGCGATTGCCGCTTTGTTTTCGGGCGCGGCCCTCGCCACGAGCGGCTTGCTCCTGCAGACTGCCTTCCGCAATCCTCTGGCGGGTCCTGACGTATTCGGTATCAGCAGCGGAGCCGGACTGGCTGTAGCCATCGTGATGCTTGCCTTTGGCGGCAATATTGCCCTGGATGATTTAGGGGTAGGTTTTCTGGGCGATGCCGGCAACTATGCCATCGGCGGTTTCCTGGCTATCCTCATCGCAGCCTTTATTGGGGCTATGGTGGTGATGGGCATCATCACCTTCTTTTCTGCCATTGTGCGCAGCCATACGGTACTGCTCATCATCGGACTGATGGTGGGTTATCTTGCCAGCAGCGCCATCTCTTTGCTCAATTTCTTCAGCACGGCAGAGGGCGTGAAATCGTATATGGTTTGGGGCATGGGCAGCTTTGGCAATGTTTCGAGCCAGCAGATGATGTTCTTCATCCCGTTGGCCCTCATTGCCCTGGCTGCGTCTCTGCTCCTTGTAAAACCGCTGAACGCCATGCTGTTAGGCGAACAGTATGCCGAGAATCTGGGCTTCAACATCAGGCGTCTGCGCATCGTTCTGCTCATCATCACCGGTCTTCTTACGGCTGTGGTTACCGCCTTCTGCGGTCCCATCGCCTTCATCGGTCTGGCAACGCCGCATATCGCCCGCCTCATCATCGGCACGGAGAATCATCGCCGTCTGTTGCCCGTCACGATGCTGATGGGTGCAGCCATTGCCCTTCTCTGCAATCTCTTCTGCACCCTTTCGTCGGACGGTGGCATCATCCCGCTGAATGCCGTCACCCCGCTGTTCGGCGCCCCCGTCATCATCTATGTGTTGGTGAAAAAGCGCATCTAATTGCATATAAAAAAGCGTTTCTAGTTCGAAGAGATGAACCAGAAACGCTTTCTTTGTTATACTATGTTTTACTTGCGGAAGTTCTGTTACTTATTCACGACATTAATCGGATTGCCCTCGAGAAATGCCTTGACGTTGGCGGCAACCTGCTTATTCAGGCGCTCGCGAGCCTCGTAGGTGGCCCAGGCAATATGAGGGGTGAGGTAAGCATTAGGCTCGCCGAAGAGCGGATTCTCCTTTGATGGCGGCTCCTGAGCCATTACGTCGGCACAGTAGGCACCCAGACTGCCTTCGTGGAGGGCAGCAGCTACGGCCTCCTCATCTACCAGCGGACCGCGACCCGTATTAACCAGGATGGCGGTATCCTTCATCTTCTCCAGACTCTCCTTATTGATGAAATGATAGGTGTCATCAGAAAGCGGACAATGGAGCGAGAGAATATCGCTCGTGGCAAGCAAACCCTCCTTGCTCACCTTCTGGATCCACTCAGGCAGATCGCTCGAATTCTTGCTGGTGCAGGCACAGATGTTCATGCCAAACTGGCGGGCGATGTTGGCAACTTTCATGCCGATATTGCCCAGTCCCATGATACCCAGGGTCTTGCCGGCAAGTTCCATCAGTGGGGTATCCCAATAACAGAAATCCTTATTGTAAGCCCAGCGCTCGTTGCGGTTCTCCTGGGTATAATGCTCTACGCGGTTGGTTACGGCAAGGATGAGGGCGAAGGTCATCTGCGCCACGCTATCGGTGCTGTAGGCTGGAATATTGGTTACGATGATGCCCTGTTTCCTGGCAGCCTCGATGTCTACCACGTTGAAACCGGTAGCCTGGATACCGATGTATTTCAGTTTAGGAAGCTGCGCCAGCGTCTCTGCATCTATCTGCACCTTGTTCAGAAGGATGATGTCGGCATCCTTGGCACGTTCCACTTTCTCTGCATCTGATGTGCGAGGATAAACTACCACCTCGCCCAGTTTCTCCAGAAGATGATAATCCAAATCTCCCGGGTTTGCGGCATAGCCGTCTAGAATAACAATCTTCATAAATTTTTCCCGTTTTCTGTTGTTATAAAATTCAAGACCCATCTGTCCTGACAAATCTGAGTCTGAGTTTATTTTAATGGGAAAAGCCTTCCCCTTGAGAAAGAGAAAGGCTTTTCCGTATGTATGGTTTATTCGTTCATCAAGTAGTTCTTGAATGATGCGAAATCCTTGGTCATCTGGATGCTCTTCTTCTCACCCTTCATGAATTCTGCAAGGCGTGCAGGAATCTCTATGTCGCTGTCAAGGATGCTGTCTACCTTCTCCTTGAACTTGGCTGGATGAGCGGTCTCGAGGAACACGCCAACCTCACCTGGCTTCAACTGCTCCTTGAGGGCGCGATAGCCGCAAGCTCCGTGAGGGTCAAGTACATACTTGGTTTCATTGTAGCACTGCTTCATGGTTTCTGCAATCTGCTCGTCCTTGTATGTAGCACCACCGATGTAGGCTGCGATGGCATCATGATTGCCCTTGTAGAGGTCGTAGATGCGGGCAAAGTTTGATGGGTCGCCTACGTCCATGGCATTGGCGATGGTCTGCTTGCTAGGCTGTGGATTATACTTGCCTGTCTGCAGATACTCGTAGAAGATATCGTTGGCGTTGTTGGCTGCGATGAAGCGGTGGATAGGCAATCCCATCTCATGACCGAAGAGTCCGGCTGTGATGTTGCCGAAGTTGCCGCTAGGCACGCAGATAACCAGCTTGTCGGCGAGACCCTTCTCCTTCATGCGGGCATAGGCATTGAAATAATAGAATGCCTGAGGCAGGAAGCGGGCTACGTTGATAGAGTTGGCTGAGGTGAGCTTCATGTGCTTGTTGAGCTCCTCATCCATGAACGCAGACTTCACCAGTGCCTGGCAGTCGTCGAATACGCCATCTACCTCGAGGGCTGTGATGTTCTGGCCGAGGGTAGTGAACTGGCTCTCCTGAATCTTGCTCACCTTGCCCTTAGGATAGAGCACGTAAACATGGATGCCGTCAACGCCGAGGAAACCGTTGGCAACAGCCGAACCGGTATCGCCCGATGTAGCTACGAGCACATTCACCTCTTCCTTGCCCTCCTGACGTACGAAGTACTGCAGGAGACGGGCCATGAAGCGCGCACCCACATCCTTGAAGGCGAGGGTAGGACCATGGAACAGCTCGAGAGAGTAGATGTTTGGCTCTACCTCGACTACAGGGCAGTCGAATGCCAGGGTATCGTATACAATCTTCTTCAATGACTCGGCATCAACGTCCTCGCCAAAGAAGGCATCTGCTACCTTGTAGGCAATCTCCTGGAAGGAGAGCTTCTCGATGTTGTCGAAGAAATCCTGTGGCAACTTCTTGATGATTTCTGGCATATAGAGGCCACGGTCTTCTGCCAGACCTTTAACTACCGCCTTGTGAAGGTCGGCGATGGGTGCTTTCTTATTTGTTGAATAATATTTCATTTTTTACTTTTAACTTTGAGATTTGAACATTAAACTTTATGATTAGCTTTGGGGACTATCATGAAGCCGTTGATTTTAATTGATCGCCATGAAGGCATTCATGAATTCCTGCAGCTGCAGCATGCCGTAACCGCCACTCACGCAGCTTACCTCATCATACTTCTCTACGCTATCCGGCTCAATTCCAGGGTAATAGATGATGAAAGGTACAGGCTCCTTGACGTGGGTACGGATCTCTACCGGAGTAGGATGGTCGGGGAGAACTGCGATGCATACCGGCTCGTCCCAGGTGCTTACCTCATCGAAGATAGGCTTGATGAGTCGCTGGTCGAGGTTCTCGATGGTCTTCAGCTTCAGCTCCAGATCGCCATCATGACCTGCCTCGTCGCTCGCCTCTACGTGAACATAAACGAAGTCGTCGCCGTCCTTCAATGCCTGGATAGCTGCAGCTGCCTTGCCCTCATAGTTGGTATTGGCAAGACCGGTAGCGCCCTCAACGATGATGTTGCGCAGACCGGCGTAATGGCCGATGCCTCGAATCAGGTCTACGGCAGAAATCACAGAACCCTTCTTGATCTGTGGATACATCTGGGAGAGGGTGAGCATGTGCGGACGGTAACCGCCGCCCCAAGGCCAGATAAGATTGGCCATTCGTTCACCACGCTCCTTGCGCGCCACATTGAAAGGATGGTTCTCCAGGAGTTCCTGACTCTCGAGAATCAGCTGGTTCAGAAGGTCGGCTGTATCACGACGGCTGATGTGACCCTCATCGCCTCCAATCTCCGGCAAGATAGGTTTCACCATCAGCTTATTCCATTCCTCGTTGGGATGATCATGAGGTGGGGCACAGTCGATATGCTTGTTTCCGTGCTTCACCACCAGAAGATGGCGATACTGGATGCCGGTAACAAACTTGACATCAGGATATTTCTTGCCGAGGGTATCGTTGAGATACTTGATGAGCACATCCGCATCTTCCGTTTCCAGATTACCACCGTTGTGGGTGATAATCTTGCCGTCCTGCACATTGATGATATTGCAGCGCAGGGCAAGGTCGGTAGGCTCCAGTTCATAGCCGATGCTGGCAGCCTCGAGCGGTCCGCGTCCTTCGTAAACCTCGTTCTGGTCGTAGCCCATGATAGAGCTGTTAGCTACCTCAGAACCCGGATGGAATCCATCTGGCACGGTAACGAGTCTTCCTGTCTTGCCCTTCTTGGCAAGCATATCCATATAGGGTTTATTGGCGTATTGCAGGAGTGTCTTTCCACCCAGTCTTTCTACCGGGTGGTCAGCCATTCCGTCGCCAAGAATGATAATATGTTTCATCTCTTCTTTTAATGTTAAGTGTTAAATGTTAGCGATACTCATGATGTTGGCGAATACACCGGCAGCAGTTACGCTGGCTCCGGCACCATAGCCCTGAATCATCATAGGGTATTCTTTATAGCGCTCGGTGGTGAGCAGCACGATGTTGTTGGAACCTTCCAGATTGTAGAACGGATGCTCAGGACCTACAGCCTGCAAACCTACGCTTGTCTTGCCGCCATCCAGGGTAGCAACGAAGCGCCAGCGTTTGTGCTCTACATCGAGCGCCTTGCGCTTAGCCTCGAAATCGGCATCGAGCTCAGGAAGTTTCTTCCAGAAGTTGTCGAGCGAACCCTTGAAGTATTTGTCTGGCACGAAGAGGTTCTTCTCTACATCTTCCTGCTCTACGCGGTAACCTGCCTCGCGGGAGAGAATCACCAGCTTGCGAATCACGTCCATACCGCTCAGGTCGATACGTGGATCAGGCTCGCTGTAGCCCTTCTCCTTAGCCAGTCTTACGGTCTCAGAGAATGGAACGACGCTGGAGATGGCGTTGAAGATAAAGTTGAGCGTACCTGAGAGAACTGCCTCAATCTTAAGGATTTTATCTCCGGAGTTTCGGAGGTCGTTGATGGTTCCGATGATAGGAAGACCGGCACCTACGTTGGTCTCAAAACGGAATACTACACCACGCTGGATGGCAGTCTTCTTCAGTTTCTCGTAGTTCTCATATTCGCTTGATGCAGCTATCTTGTTGGCTGCGATAATGCTTACGTTGTGCTCCAGCAGACTCTGGTAGAGAGCGGCCACATCCTTACTGGCAGTACAGTCTACAAACACGCTGTTGAAGATGTTCATCGCCAGGATGGTATCGCGCAGAACCTCTGGAGTGCTTGGGTCTGATTTCTTCAGTTCCTCGCTGTAGTTCTCGAGATCAATACCATCGCGGTTGAAGATGGCGTTCTTGGAAGAAGCGATACCCACCACGTTGAGCTTCAGTTTGCTGCGCTCCATGAGGTCGGCATACTGGTTCTTGATCTGCTCGATAAGCTTTCCGCCCACGGTACCCACACCGCAGATGAAGAGGTTCAGCACCTTGTATTCTGAAAGGAAGAAACTGTCGTGGAGTACGTTGAGTGACTTTCTCAGATAATCGCTCTTCACTACGAACGAGATGTTGGTCTCTGAAGCACCCTGTGCACAGGCGATGACGGAAATACCGCTACGGCCGAGGGTTCCGAAGAGCTTACCGGCGATACCGGCAGCATGCTTCATGTTTTCACCCACGATGGCGATAGTAGCCAAGCCCTTCTCTGCGTGCATTGGGAACATGGCACCATCGGCAATCTCGTTGTGGAACTCATTGTTCAATACCTTTACAGCCTCTTCTACATCCTGCTCGCGCACACCGATAGAGGTTGAGTTCTCTGATGATGCCTGTGACACCATGAACACAGAGATGCCCTCGTTGGCAAGAGCGGTGAAGATACGGCGGTTTACACCAATCACACCGACCATGGAAAGACCGGTTACGGTGATGAGCGCTGTACCGTTGATGGAAGAGATACCCTTGATAGGCTTCTGGTCGCCATCTATCTTGTTCTTGATGATGGTGCCCGGAGCATCTGGGTTGAAGGTGTTCTTAACCTTGATAGGAATATTCTTGACACAAACCGGGTAGATGGTTGGAGGGTAGATGACCTTTGCACCAAAGTTGCAAAGCTCCATCGCCTCAACGTAACTCAGTTCGTTGATGGTATAAGCTGATTTGATGACACGTGGGTCAGCGGTCATGAAACCGTCTACATCAGTCCAGATTTCGAGCACTTCTGCATCGAGGGCAGCTGCTATGATGGCAGCTGTGTAGTCGCTACCGCCACGGCCAAGGTTGGTGGTGCGATCTGTGTTCTTGTCACGACTGATAAAACCCGGAACGAGAGATATGCGTGGAATTTCTGCAAAGGCTTCTTTTACCAGTTTGTTGGTCAACTCGCTGTCGAGTACATGCTTGCCTTTGCCGTTCTTGCGCTCAGTCTTGATGAAGTTGCGGGAGTCGAACCATTTGGCTCCACGAATCAAAGTGGCAACAATCTTGGAACTGAGTCTTTCACCATAACTCACGATGGCATCCTGCGTTTTCTCGCTGAGGTCGTGGATGAGGTACACACCAAAATAGATGCTCTTCAACTGCTCGAAGAGGGCATCAACCGATTTGAATAAGTTTTCTCTGTCTGTAGTGTCGGTGATGATGGTATCTATCATCTTGTGGTGGCGATCAACCATGGCTTCGAATTCTACTTTCCACTGTTCATCACCCTTGAGGGCAAGTTGAGAGGTTTGCAAGAGTTTGTCCGTGATACCGCCAAGCGCGCTCACGACAACCACTACACTCTGTTTCTTAGCCTCGTTTTCAACGATACGTTTCAAGCTGAGGATGCTTTTTACGGAACCAACCGATGTTCCGCCGAATTTTAATACTTTCATATGTTCTTGAATTTTACGTTGGTAATGTAATGCCTCCCCCGAAACGACCGGGGCCGAAGCAGAACTTGAGGGCAAATGTACGAATAATATATCAAACTGCCAAGGATTTTAACAAAAAAGTAGCATATTGTAGATAAAAAAGCTATTTCAGTAGATAATTATAGGCTCTTCCTCTCCCTTATACCTGTCTCTTATACACATCTCCGAGCCCACGAGAC
>ENA-OZRZ01000259-OZRZ01000259.1-human-gut-metagenome-genome-assembly--contig:-NODE-259-length-12858-cov-5.104272_pt1 | contig 12858 bp, 10 predicted proteins | sample MGYA00244118_ERZ653958 | MGnify/ENA primary metagenome ERZ653958 (study PRJEB26926, sample SAMN06164727) | human gut metagenome | biome: ENVO:00009003; feature: ENVO:2100002; material: ENVO:00002003... | reverse complement strand
ACGAGATTAGCGAGTGTCTCGTGGGCTCGGAGATGTGTATAAGAGACAGTTCTCATTCTCATCAAGATGAAGCTGCTCTAATATAAGTGCATCTCCCTCGATAATTTTGGTAGCAGCAAAGCGAATCGGAACTCCGGCGAGCTTTGCATGATCCTCAATCAGGTGGCTGACCGCGTGTATACATCTGTGCACAGCACCGCCAAAATCATTCTCATCACAGAAATCCTGTCTGCCCGGGCGCTCCTGATACTTTGCAATGTGTATCGCATGGCGCACCAGCTCATCAACACCCTGATTCTTTGCGGCAGAAATCGGTACAACAGGCACTCCTAACAGTCCCTCGATTTTATTTACATCGATTGAGCCTGAGTTTGCCGTCACCTCATCCATCATATTGAGTGCGATAACCATTGGTATATCCATCTCAAGAAGCTGCATGGTCAGATACAGGTTTCTCTCGATATTTGTCGCATCTACGATATTTATTATGGCCTTTGGCTTGTTATCGAGCACAAAGTTTCTCGACACAATCTCCTCATTAGTATATGGGCTCATTGAGTAAATGCCCGGTAAATCTGTGATTGATGTATCCGGATGTTCTTTAATAGAGCCATCCTTTCTGTCCACCGTCACTCCCGGGAAATTGCCGACATGCTGGTTTGAGCCTGTAAGCTGGTTGAAAAGTGTTGTCTTGCCGCAATTTTGGTTTCCCACAAGTGCGTATGTGAGCTTCTCACCATCCGGAAGGGGATTGCCACTGCCCTTCACATGGTATTTGCCCTCCTCGCCAAGTCCGGGATGGGCTGTATTGCTTATCTTTTTAGGACCCTCATGCTTTCTTGAACGGCTGTCAATTAATTCTACCTCAATATGTGCCGCATCATCAAGCCTCAAGGTGAGCTCATAGCCGTGCACCTGAAGCTCCATCGGGTCTCCCATCGGTGCAAATTTGATAACTGTTACTTCGGCTTTTGGGATTACTCCCATATCCAGGAAATGCTGGCGCAGTGCGCCCTCACCGCCTACTGTAAGTATTCTGGCACTCTGTCCTATGCCAAGTTCTTTTAGTGTCATTTTATCGCTTCCTAGTGTATTTATTGATAATTTTTCTCAACTTATCACAGATATCTTACCACAAAGCGTGTGCCACTGCATTCATTTTTTTCATTTAATACATCTTTTGTACAATCCTCCACAAGGATATATCCATTGTCATGACGCACAATTGCTTCCGCGAGCGAAAGTCCTATGCCGATGCTGTCTGCCGGCTGTCCGCTGCCGCTGTAAAAACGCGTAAAAATATGCTTTTTATCCTCATCACTTATTAATTCTCCATCGTTTTGCACTGTTATCTCTGCATACATCTCATACCTGTAAAAGCCTATCTTTACCTCACTCTCTGCGTGCTCCACTGCATTTTTTACTATGTTTGTAATGGCCTCACACTGCCAGTATGCATCAGCATGTATACAGGCATCCTTATCAGAGCCTTCATCTATGAACAGCCTTATGTCTCTCAAATCGCAAAGTGCCATAACATTGTCAGCTGCCTCAGACACAATTTCAGACAGCAGCGTATCCTTCTCATCAAACTCCACAACATCCGCTTCAAGCCTTGAAAGCTTTAAGATAGCCTGCACCATATGCGATATATTGTCAACATCGCGCTTTGCCCTGCGCATTATCCTGTTTCTGTTTTCAGATGCCATATCAGGATTTCTTTCCAGATTTTCCAGATTTATCGAAAGTGATGTGAGCGGTGTCTTAAGCTGATGCGATATATCAGAAAGCGCATCCTTTAGCAAAAGCTTGTCTGCCTTTGCATTTTCCGCAGACTCCCTCAAATAGATTGCTGTCTTGTAAAGCTCTCCCTTTAGTATAGAAATCTCCCCCTCTGTGCTATCTGCCATAACAAGTCTGTAGTCTCCCTGATTTATGCGGCGCAGATAATCCGCAGCCTGTCTGACCTGTCTTTTAAAGCTAAATCTTATAAGCACAATGTAAAGGCAAAATCCCCCTGCAAAAAGCACAACAAGAAATATGTCTAGCCAAAGCGCTCCTTTAAGCGCTTTTTCATTTGACAAAACCGCAGAATCCTTTTCCATATCAATGCCGTATTTTTTAAAGAGCGTCTCTGCGCTTTTTAAATTTGTATAATCACTGTCGAAGCTGCTGTCATTTAGAATCGCGGCTATACTGCCATCTGATACATCGGGATATTTTTCATGAATGAGTGCACATAGCTTAGCCACTGTGACGTTATAGTTTTTTGTATACGCCCTGTACTGAAAAAAGACGGTAAAAGCCATAACCGTCACACATATACATGTATATATTATTGCAAAATACACAAAATGTTTTCTGTTCTCTAAATTATATTTTTTCTTTCTCATGCTTTCCCCCGGGAATTGTCTATGTATGCCAATACTGTTTAAAGAGCTTCACCTGAATCAACACGATACCCGATTCCCTTCACAGTCTTTATCACATCCTCACCAAGCTTTCCCCTGATGCGCTTCATATAAACAGTCACGGTATGGTCGTACACATCGTTGCCTGTTGCCTCCCAGATGCAGTCAAGCACGGCATTTCTGGACACAGCCTTGTCGTGATTGGTAAAAAGCAGATCAAGTATACGGTTTTCAAGACTTGAAAGAGCAATCACCTGTCCAGCCCTTATTGCTTCCTTTTTGTCCAAATCATAGCTTATGCTTCCTGCGTGTATGACAGATGAGCTGTCATCACTTTTCCTTCGTAAAAATACGCGGTTTACCCTCGCCACAAGCTCTCTTACAGAAAAAGGCTTTGTGATGTAATCCTCCGCTCCAAGCTCAAGTCCCTTTACTATATCATTTTCCTCATCCCTTGCGGTAAGAAAAATCACCGGTGTTCTTTCTTTTTCCAGCCTTTCACTGTAAAAATCAAAGCCGTTCCCATCCGGAAGCGACACATCAAGCAGCACAAGGCCGGGGTGCTCACTCAAAAGCGCCCCAGCCTCCTTTAAATTGCCTGCTGTCAAAAGCTCATATTCAGGTTCTGTAAAGGTATCACACAGTCCCTCTGTTATTCCTTTATTATCCTCTATGAGAAGTATTTTTTTCATATCAGCTCCCGCAATTCCTACAGATTTTCATTCTTGATTGTCTCAATAATGTTATTGTGCCTAAGCTTTGTCATTGATAGTTTCATGATAGCATAAATCAGCATTATTACAACCACTATACACAATATAATTGCTTTATACGGCGGCTCATAAATGATTGCGTCATCCATCCTGTTCATCATAACACATAAGAGATAGCTTATTAAAATCCCAAGCGGTACCCCTATTACAAGAGCCTTTACAGATATAAACACACTCTCGAGCCTGACCATTCCAGCAAACTGCTTATCTGTCATTCCAATGCTTCTTAGTGTTGCAAACTCGCGGCTTCTAAGCTCCATTCCGGTGCTTAAGGTATTGATGATATTTGTGATTCCTATTAAGGCAATGACCACAATAAGTCCGTATGCAAATACTCCAAGCAGTGTAAAGAGTGATTTTTCATCGCGCATCTGCTTATCCATATTGCTGACATAAAAACTAATCTGGGAATACTCAGGATTTTCTTCCGTCTCCTTTTCGAATGTATCCTGATATTCATCTGCATTTTCTGCAACCACATATGCCGAATATGACGCATGTCCCGGTTTGAGCTCATTACTCTTGCCGTCAGCCCATAGGCTTTCAAAGCCTTTTTGGTTCATAAACAAAAGCGTGGTATTGCCGTAGCCCTTATAGCCTATTGGTACCTTGTCTGTGACACCTGCAATAGTTACATCCACAGTCTTTCTGACTCCGTTATTTATTGTTTCCTCGTCAACGTATCCGCTGTTATCCTCTGTGCCGCTTTCAGTATCACCTTCCACTGCATTATTATCATCCGTGCTGCTTTCAGTATCGCCTTCTGCTGCATTGTCATCAGAAGAAGCATCATCATACACATTGTAGCCGCACTCGATTGTATCTCCTGCTTTATATTTGTACAGCTCCATCTCTTCTTTGACGTATTTCGAGCTTTTCTCATTATACACATCAAATGTGCCTTTATTTACAAGAATTGCTCCTGTATTTGCATTTTTTATGCCTGCGTCAGACGCATACTTATTATATGATTTGTCATCCAAAACTGTGATTAAAAACTCTTGTGAGACATCCTCACTATCATCATAAAGCTGCCCGCAATACTCTCCATATTCCTTTGTATACTCAGGCTTACTGACATCGAAATCATAGCCTGCTCCAACCAGATAATCCTTTGCTCCTTCAATGCCACTCAAAAGCTCAGAGAGCTTTTCAATATCAAGGTCCTTTTTACATGACATATTTATTCCAATATTGTAATCTACTGATGCATATGACATCCCAACAACGCTAAAAGCCATAGACATAAAGTATGATATCACAATAAACGTCACTGAGCAGATGACAATGGATGTCACTGTGGTTCTGTACTTTTTATTGTTCCTCTTTATATTCTTATATGAGATAACGCCTCCGATACCCCAGATTCTGCCTATCATCGCCGGTGTCTTAAGCTTTGATGACTTTATTTTAATCTCCTTTGTGTTTCTTATTGCTTCAAGCGGTGTGACCTTTGCAGCCCTTCTTGCACTGCCTGTTGCGGAGAAATAAATTGTCGCTATACTCAGTATCACAGCAAGAATAAGTGCAGGCAGTGATGTGTGAAAGCTCAAAGCAAAGTTAAGCCAGCCTGCTGACAGCGCATTTACCACCTTAACAAGTATAAGCGATGCCAAAATACCGCTCATGGTACCCACCGGAATACCAACCACTCCAAGCATTGCAGCCTCTGTCTTAACGCTGCTTTTTATCTGGCGCCTCGTAGCACCCACGCTTGCGAGCATGCCATACTGCCTGATTTTTTCAGTGATTGATATGTTGAAGCTGTTTTTGATACAGTACACTGATGTCAGTATGATTATCAAAGCCACAACAGCAGCCACTGTAAACAGTGCTTTAAATGTACCGTCAATCGGGAAAACACACTCATAGCTTATAAGGAAGCCATTTATATATATATCATATTTTGCATTTTCCATCTCTTTAAGAAACCTGTCACTCTCCTCAGCAGACATTTCAACAGATGAATTATTCGCTTTCGCAAACAGCTTTTCATCCACACCAATTATATCTGCAGTCACAGCATCCTTGTTTCTTAAAGCCTTTTGAGTGTATCTGCTGTACACTGTGAGTGTAGTGTCAGCTTCGCTTGCCTCACTCTTTGTGCCGTTATCAATTGCTGCCAGTTCATCAGAGTATGTGACAAATGTATATCCGGCGGCACTATAGTCCTCCATTCCATAGCCCGGTCTTTCCATGATGCCTACCACCTTGTAGTGCTTTGTCACAGTATCGGTAAGTGTCTCTGCCTCATGCTCATATGCGCTGTTTTCCGATATGACACTTTCTGTGTTTGAATCATATCGCTTTCCGACATCCAGTGTTATCTCATCTCCCACCTTTATGTCGATTCGTCCGTTTGTCTTTAAGTGCCTTGGAATGACTATCTCATCCTCATTTTTTGCCATGCGCCCCTCTATAAGTTTAAAGCAGCCTCTCTCAAAGCCGGCCTCATCTGTTGCCATGACATATGCATACGGCTTATCCTCATTCTTGCAGCCGTCTAGCTTTGCAAAGCCCATTCCCATTGTCTCAAATGTGCTTTCAATATTTCTGTTGTTTTTAAACTCCGAAAGCTCAGACATTTTCACATTCGAAAATTTCACATGAAAGTCGCCGCCCTTTTGCTTCTGGTATTCAATCATACTGTACTGAAAGCTTGACACAAGTGTGACAAGCGCCGACAAAAGCGCTGTTGCAAGAATTATTCCGACTATCGTGACAATAGTTCTTTTCCTGTTGAGCTTTAAGTTTTTTAATGTGAGTGTCTTCATCAAATTCATCTGATTTTACCATCCTCTATCATTATTGTGCGGTCAGCCGCCTTTGCAAGCTCCATATTATGTGTAATCATAATGATTGTCTGGTTGAGCTCACGGTTTGAGGTCTTTAAGAGATGCATAATCTCGTTGCTTGCCTTGGTATCCAGGTTTCCGGTCGGCTCATCCGCGAGCACTATAGATGGTCTCGTAATCAGGGCTCTTCCTATAGATGTGCGCTGCTGCTGTCCTCCTGAAAGCTCATTTGGCAGATGAGTACGTCTCTCTGTAAGTCCAAGGCGCAAAAGCATGTCATCCATCTGCGCTTTTTCCACCTTTCTCCCATCAAGCTCCATCGGAATTGCCATGTTTTCTTCCACATTTAATATAGGTATCAGATTATAAAACTGATAAATGATGCCTACCTGTCTTCTTCTGAATATGGCAAGCTCATCATCATTCATTGCAAAAATATCAGTGCCGTTTATATACACCTTTCCGCTTGTTGGCCTGTCAACACCTCCGAGCAGATGAAGCAGTGTGGATTTTCCGGAGCCGCTCGCCCCGACAATTGCCACAAACTCTCCCTTTTCCACGCTCAATGACACATCGTCCAAAGCCTTGACCTGATTTTCTCCGGCTCCGTATATTTTTGATAAGTGTTCTACTCTAAGCAGTTCCATTTAATTCTCCTTTTCTTCTCTATACATTTTTGAGTGCTGTGCGGTCTGTCCTTTAAAGTGTAGCCGCCCCGCGATACAAGTGTATAATACATTATGTAAAGTTACAGGTAGGTTACTTTTAAAAATATTACAGCATAATATAAAAACTCCGGTCAGAACAAAAAGTTTTCTGTGCCGGAGCTTATATGTTATATGTTTTATATCATATGTTTTATAATTATCTATGCCAATAATTATTTCTGCTTATATGAAGCCAAAAAGTCTGCAAGCTTGCCTGTGGCATCCTTTAATATCTCTGTTCTAGGCAGATATACCACTCTGAAGTGATCCGGCTTATCCCAGTTGAAGCCGCCGCCGTGAATGATGAGTATCTTCTTCTCACGAAGCAGATCAAGTGCAAACTGTTCATCGTTTGTGATGTTGAACCTTGCAGTATCAATCTTTGGGAATATGTAAAATGCTGCCTTTGGCTTTACTGCCGAAATTCCCGGTATATCGTTTAATGCTTTGTAGACGTACTCTCTCTGCTCATAGATTCGTCCGCCCGGCACAATATACTCGCCTACACTCTGATATCCGCCTAAAGCTGTCTGCACTATCGACTGCGCCGGAACATTCGAGCAAAGACGCATGTTTGAGAGCATGTTGAGACCCTCAATATAGTCCTTTCCGAGCGCCTTGTTGCCGCTTAAAACCATCCATCCGATACGATAGCCTGCTATCATATGTGACTTAGAAAGACCGCTGAAGGTCACACAGAAGAGGTCCGGTGCAAGCGACGCAATAGACACATGCTCATAGTCATCCATCACAAGCCTGTCATATATCTCATCCGAAAAAATCATGAGCTCGTGCTCTCTTGCCACATCAACTATCTGCTGCAGCACCTCCCTTGGATAGAGCGCTCCTGTAGGGTTATTAGGGTTTATTATTACGATCGCCTTTGTCTTGTCTGTAATCTTCTTTTTGATATCCTCTATGTCCGGATACCACTCTGACTGCTCATCACAGATATAGTGCACTGCCGTGCCTCCCGCAAGTGTAACGCAGGCTGTCCAAAGCGGATAGTCCGGTGCCGGCACCAGCACCTCATCACCATTGTCAAGAAGCGCTGACATGCTTAAGTTTATAAGCTCGCTGACTCCGTTTCCGGTGTAGATATCCTCAACCGTCACATTAGGAAGCTTTTTGAGCTGTGCATATTGCATGATTGCTTTTCTTGCAGAAAAAAGTCCCTTGGAGTTGGAATACCCCTCACAGTCCGTGAGCTGGCGAGACATATCATATATCACCTCATCAGGTGTCCTGAAGCCAAACGGCGCAGGATTTCCTATATTGAGCTTCAACACATTTGTGCCGTTTTCCTCCATGCGGGCCGCCTCATCCACCACCGGTCCTCTAACATCATAAAGCACATTATCTAATTTTCTGGATTTTCCAAATTCTCTCATCCTGACCATCTCCTTTTATTTTCGTAACATTTCCTGTATCCGTAATCATATCCTGCTAGCCTAAAAGCTCAAAAACAGCCTCAGCGTCAAATACCACCTGCTTTACCTTATCAACCTCTATCTGATAAAGAGCATTTGCTGCCAGATGCTCTGCAGCCTGCTCGAGATCTCTTATGCCCGATGTGTTCTCGTGAAGCTTAATCACTGCATCAAGTCCGTCCTCTGTGAGAACGCACTCCTCCTCCTTCATTCCCATTCGCTCAAATACCTTGCGCAGGGCAAATCTCTGGAAGATGACCTTCTTCTCTTCATCGGTATAGTCCGGAATATCAATCACTGCAAAACGTGACATAAGCGGTGCAGAAATCTGGGATTTATCATTGGCTGTGGCAATCGGATATACTCCGACGGTCGGCACCATACACTCCATATAGTTGTCTGTAAAGCCCAGATTGTCAAGCAGTGTCAAAAGTACATCTGCAGGATTTCCGTTGCCGTTTTTGCTTGAGGCCTTGTCGAGCTCATTGATGATAAATACAAGATTTGACTCTCCTGCCTGTGAAAATGCCTCCATAATGATTCCCGGCTTTGCGTTTGAATAGATTCTTGAGCTTCCTGTGAGCTGCTCTGCATCATTTATGGAGCTCATATCGAGTGTGGTCCATGGAAGCTTGAGTATACGTGCAACAGCATATGCAATCTGTGACTTTCCGGTTCCTGCCGGTCCACAGAGCAGCAGTCCGTAGGCAGGAAGTGTATGAGTCCTGTTTATCTGGATAATGGTCTCAATGATTCTCTGCTTCACGCTCTCCATGCCATAGAGCTCCTCATCGAGTATGCGCCTTGCCTCCACAGGGTCAATTGCCTCAAAGTAATTTCCCTTCCACTGGATATTCATCATGATGGAAAGTGCTCTCTGCGCATGGCGTCTCTCCTCAGGTGATACCTCGCTTGAACGCGCAACTGCCAGATTTCTTCTGGCCCACAGCAGTATATTGTCAGGCAGTGTACGGCCTGCACATGTCATGAAATCTGTGATGCTCTGTATACTGGTGAGCTTCATGCTGTCGCCCTCTTCCTCGTAATCATCGAGGTCAGGTTCATCCTCAGGCATGGTGCTGGCAAAGAGCCTTTCCATCATATACTGCAGGAATCCGTCCTCTGCAGACAGCTTTGTGCCTCTGCCGAGAGACACCTCCCTCACCCTGTATACTGCGTATCCGTCAGGTGTATTGGCTCCTGAAAGCTGTACCTTTATGTGATTTTCGCCAAGCCACTTAAAAAGGCTAACGAAGCGGGAATCAATGCGCAGGATATCTGCACTGGTCACCCCATCACCATCCTCAAATTCAAAGGATGTACGCTTTATCGGATTTGTAAACATACCGAGCGCATGATGCGCCCACTCCTTTTGCTTATTGTCTATCACAACAATCGGTTTATCGGCCGATGCCTTTGTCTCTGTCGAATGAAATGTCTCATATGTACACTCCGGATGCTCGTTTGCTACCGGTGTATCGCTAAAATCAAATACTGGCATTTTTATTCCTCTCTTTTCGTAATTGTATTCTTCATCATACCCTGTCAAAGGCTATGTCCTGTACCACCTCGCCCGCTATTATAAGTCCTGCCACTGATGGTACAAATGCAAGGCTTCCGGGAATATCCCTGCGCTCTGTGCACTTGTGTTCGGCACCCGGCGGGCAGATGCAGTTGCTTCTGCAGCTTATAGACATATCTTCTATCGGTCTTGTAGGCTTCTCCTCAGAGTATACCACCTTGAGCTTTTTCACGCCACGTTTTTTAAGCTCACGGCGCATGACCTTTGCAAGAGGACACATGCTGGTCTTATATATATCAGCCACCTTAAATGCACTTGCATCCAGCTTGTTTCCCGCTCCCATACTGCTTATGATAGGGACATTTTTCTCCTGTGCCTTCATGACAAGCGCAATCTTTGCTGTGACCGTATCAACCGCGTCAACTATATAATCATACTCTTCAAACGGAAATTCATCAGCATTTTCCGGCAAAAAGAAGCACCTGTGCGTCACGACACTGACATCAGGATTAATATCATGAATCCTCTCCTCCATCACATCTGTCTTGTATTTTCCTATGGTCTTTCGGGTTGCGATTATCTGCCTGTTTAGGTTTGTAAGACACACCTTGTCATCATCGATAAGGTCAATCGCTCCCACGCCGCTTCTGACTAGTGCCTCGCAGACATATCCGCCCACTCCTCCTATTCCAAATACTGCGACTCTTGCGCCCTTTAGCCTATCCATCGCCTCTTTTCCAAGCAAAAGCTGTGTTCTTGAAAACTGATTTAACATTTATTTCTCCTTTTCATCCCTGACCACGCCGACACCGGCAGAAATCAGGAGTCTTACTGTATCCTTAAGCATGCTCCAGTCAGCCTTTGACAGCTCATCGGCAGCCTTTATCATCTCAATGAGCTGCTTAAATGACATCTGGTCAAGGTTCTCAAAATTGGAGTCCGATGCAATTGAAAAAAGCACATTTACAAACTGCTTTCGCTGCGCCTCATCCATGCTACCTATCCAGTTTCTGAGTGTCTTATCAAGGCGCACACTGTTTTTGTCCAGTCCATCCGCCTTTATGATACTTCCGCCCATTATCTCCCATGAAAAAGCATCATGCTGCAGCGGTCCCGAATTACGGCTTCTTACCACCTCATAATCGTCCACATGCTCAAGCAATAAGCCAACAATAGACGACTGCGGCAGAAATGTCTCTATTCTGTCAAAAATTCTTTTGTAGCCTGCCGTATATATCATCTTGTGATTGAAGCCCGGCCCGTCAAAATTAAACACCTTAATAATGGCATCCTGCACCTCTTTATCCACATGCATGGCCGCAAACACAGCCAGATTTCCACCCTTTGAGTGCCCGCCTATCCACAGTCTTCTTGCACTTATGCTTTTATTGTTGATATTTTCATCATCTAAAGCTTTATCATTTATGGCTTTTTCATTTATGCCCCTATCATCATTGCATATATATGCTGCCACCTGCTTTAAATATTTTTTTGCCTTGTTCTGTCCCGGTGTCTCATCGAGATAGCTTAGATTAAAGTTTTCCTTCCAGCCGACCACGGAATGGTCTGTACCACTGTAGGAAATGAAATATGTGCCGTCAGGCAGTTCTATCGTAACCGCAGAAAACTGCGACTCCTCTTTTTCACTAATATCGTATATATAATATCTCAAAATGCAGTCAGCATAGCGCCTTGAGTGCGCCAGCTTTTGAAGCAGCCTCGCGGAGTGGCGGAAAAGATTAGGCATCTGCTCAATCTCATCATCACTGTGGTCCGCGCAGTAAAGGCTTGAAAGCTGTTTTATCGTAAGGTATGACTTCTTTGCATCCGGCATATATGGCTTCATCTGCACATAAATAAGCTGTGAAAAAATCAGTCCGTCCACCTCATTTACATGCACCTCATCAAAGCCTATGTCTCCACGCCAATCAATATAATCCATGATATCTGCCATACAATGCCCTCCTGAAATATATCTGTCTTATTCATCATAGTGATCTAGGAAGCTGTGCTTTATGCCATCCTTTTTATATGCTACAACCGTAGCCAGATTTACATTCTCCACGCTCTTAAATATATTTGCCTCGACAAAAGGATTCACCTTTTTAAGATTAGCGATGAGCTGCTTTATCTCAACACGCTTTGAGCGGTTTTCCTCATTATTGCAGGTGGTACAGGTATCTGTAAACTTGCAGGCACACTGTATGAAATGCAGACCGTTGTAATCACGCCATGCCTTGATATCGTCCTCCCTGACCAGGTAAAGAGGCCTGATAAGCTCCATGCCCTCAAAGTTTGTGCTGTGAAGCTTAGGCATCATGGTCTGTACCTGTGCACCATAGAGCATGCCCATGAGTATCGTCTCGATAACATCATCATAGTGATGTCCGAGCGCAATTTTGTTGCAGCCCAGCTCCTTTGCAAATGCATACAGATGTCCTCTTCTCATCCTCGCACATAAATAGCATGGCGATTTTTCGATATCATATACAGCATCAAATATATCTGACTCAAAAATAGTGGCAGGGATGCCAAGGTTCCTGCAGTTTTCCTCTATGACATGCCTGTTTGCCTCATTGTAGCCCGGGTCCATGACGAGAAACTTCACATCAAAATCAAACTTGTTGTGATGCTTAAGCTCCTGAAACAGCTTTGCCATAAGCATGGAATCCTTGCCACCTGAGATACACACCGCAATCTTATCCCCCGGTTTTACAAGCTCATAGGTGTTTATCGCCTTTGTAAACTTGCGCCAGATGGATTTCTTAAATTTCTTTCTGATGCTTTGCTCCACATCTGCCTTTATATCGCGCTCTGCCACCTCATCCTCTTTCATGGCATCAAGCAGCCAGCTTATATAGCCTCCCTTTAAGCTTGCCGCATCAAAACCTTTTTCTGTGAGATACTCTGCCACATCCACACTCGTCTTACCACGGCTGCAGACTATGACAAGCTTCTTATCATGCGACACCCTCTCATCTGCCTCTATTTCCTCTGCCTGAATATTGAGTGCTCCCTTTATGGCACCGTGCGCCACCTCTTCCTCACTTCTTATATCTATTATCTGATAGCTGTTACTATCCAGCTTTTTAACTTCTTCTATACTAAGCTGCATTTTATTTCTCCTATACTATTTCCGCAATGACTTTATTTCCTGAAATATCCTGTACTCATAATCTGTCTCTTATACACATCTCCGAGCCCACGAGACACTCGCTAA
>ENA-OZRZ01000239-OZRZ01000239.1-human-gut-metagenome-genome-assembly--contig:-NODE-239-length-13372-cov-4.105880_pt1 | contig 13372 bp, 10 predicted proteins | sample MGYA00244118_ERZ653958 | MGnify/ENA primary metagenome ERZ653958 (study PRJEB26926, sample SAMN06164727) | human gut metagenome | biome: ENVO:00009003; feature: ENVO:2100002; material: ENVO:00002003... | reverse complement strand
TTGTTGTATCGGAGGATTTTTATGGGCGCTGCCCAAACCCGCAAGCCTTTAAAAAGGCTTGACCTAAATTTTTTAATCATTTAACCTAAGCACCGTGTTAAACCACAGTTTTTTTAATGACCTAACCGACAATCTTTTAACACATTTATAACAAATTGTTAATAACTACAAGCACACGCACAAATGCCCGACAATGACTGAATGCATTGTCGGGCATTTAATTTTTTTAAACCAAAATGTTAGTTAAAATTATTCGGAAATTTCTGCAGTTTCGGTTGATTCAACAGCATTTTCATCTGCATCTTCAACCTCTGACTTCGGCTCTTCGAGCTTTACGCCTGCATATCTCGGCATACCTGTACCTGCAGGAATAACCTTACCGATAATAACATTTTCCTTAAGACCGATAAGCGGATCAATCTTACCCTTAATAGCTGCATCTGTAAGAACTCTTGTTGTTTCCTGGAATGATGCGGCAGAAAGGAAGCTGTCTGTTGCAAGTGCTGCCTTTGTAATACCGAGGAGCAACTGTGTGAATGTTGCCTCTCTGAGGTTTTCTTCACCGTTAGCAATACGCTTTTTAATCTGCTCGTTCTCAAAGAGAACATCGTTCTTATCGTAGGTCTGACCGGACATAAACTTAGTATCGCCTGCGTCCTCAACTCTTACCTTTCTCATCATCTGACGAACGATAACCTCAATGTGCTTATCGTTGATTTCAACACCCTGTAAACGGTAGGTACTCTGTACCTCTGAAATAAGGTAGTTCATTACTGCGTCTGAACCGAGAATTGCAAGAATATCGTGCGGATTAACAGCACCGTCGGTGATTTTGTCACCTTTCTTGATAATCTGACCTTCCTGAACCTTAACTCTAAAGCCGAAAGGAATAAGGTACTGTCTTTCATCGCCTGTTTCGTGGTTGAATACAATAGCGTGACGAGCATTTTTGATTTCTTCAAATCTAACTTCACCGTCAATTTCACTGATGATTGCAAGGCTCTTTGGTTTACGAGCCTCGAACAACTCTTCAACTCTTGGAAGACCCTGTGTGATATCTTCTGCCGATGCAACACCGCCGGTATGGAATGTTCTCATTGTAAGCTGTGTACCCGGCTCACCGATTGACTGTGCGGCGATAATACCTACTGCCTCACCGACTGTTACAGGCTGGCGGTTTGCAAGGTTAGAACCGTAGCACTTCTTACAAGCACCGTGCTTAGCACGACAAGAAAGCACGGAACGAATCTTAATTCTTTCAACGCCGCTGTTTACGATAATGTCAGCCTCTTTGTCGCCCATCATTACATCCTTAGAAACAAGGGTGTTGCCGTTTGAATCGCAGAAATCGTCAACGAGGTATCTACCGATAAGTCTTTCGTGAAGTCCCTCGATAACATTGTTTTCGCCTGCCTTGATGTCGAAAATCTCAAGACCGTCTGTTGTACCGCAGTCGTCCTCACGAATGATAACTTCCTGTGATACATCAACAAGACGACGGGTAAGGTAACCTGAGTCGGCTGTTCTGAGCGCTGTATCTGTAAGACCTTTACGAGCGCCTCGAGATGAAATAAAGTATTCCATAATGTTAAGGCCTTCACGGTAGTTAGCCTTGATAGGAATTTCGATTGTTTTACCTGATGTATTGGCAATAAGACCACGCATACCTGCAAGCTGACGAATCTGGCTCATACTACCACGGGCACCTGAATCGGCCATCATGAAGATTGGGTTGTAGCGGTCAAGGTTCTTCTGGAGGGCATCGGTTACATCGTTTGTAGCCTTCTCCCAAATCTTAAGAACTTCCTCGTAACGCTCCTCATCGGAACGAAGACCCATCATATAGTCCTCACGAACTGCATCGACATCAGCCTCTGCCTTTTTGATGATTTCTTTCTTGGCAGGAGGAATAACGGCGTCACATACGGCAACAGTAATAGCGCCTCTTGTTGAGTATTTATAGCCCTGTGCCTTGATGTGGTCAAGAACATGGCTTGTAATCTCTGTGCCGTTTATCTTAATACATTTATCAATAATCTTCTTAAGTTTAGACTTACCTACAAGGAAGTCAACCTCAAGTTTAAAGCGGTTTTCAGGCTTGCTTCTGTCAACAAAACCAAGGTTCTGCGGAATCGGGTTGTTAAAGATAATCTTACCGATTGTTGTATCAACAAGGTCGGAATACTTAACGCCGTCAATTACCTTTTCGTATCTTACCTTAATCTTTGAGTGAAGCTGGATAACACCGGTCTGATAAGCCATCATAGCTTCATCAACATCACGGAACACCTTGCCCTCGCCACGCTCGCCATCCTTATCAAGTGTAAGGTAGTACGAACCGAGGATCATATCCTGTGTAGGAACTGTTACAGGCTGACCGTCTGACGGTTTAAGGAGGTTGCCTGCTGCAAGCATAAGGAATCTTGCCTCTGCCTGTGCCTCTGCGGAAAGCGGTACATGGACAGCCATCTGGTCACCGTCAAAGTCGGCGTTGTACGCTGTACAAGCAAGCGGGTGAAGCTTAAGTGCTCTGCCCTCAACAAGTACAGGCTCAAATGCCTGAATACCGAGTCTGTGAAGTGTAGGCGCACGGTTAAGGAGAACCGGGTGTCCCTTGATTACAACCTCAAGTGCATCCCAAACCTCGTCCTTTGCACGCTCAACTGCTTTTCTTGCAGCCTTAATATTGATAACAGCCTTAGTTTCTACAAGGCGTTTCATAACAAACGGTTTGAAAAGCTCGATAGCCATTTCCTTAGGAAGACCGCACTGGTACATCTTAAGCTCAGGGCCTACAACGATAACCGAACGACCCGAATAGTCAACACGCTTACCGAGAAGGTTCTGACGGAAACGACCCTGCTTACCTTTAAGCATATCGGAAAGTGACTTGAGCGGACGGTTGTTAGGGCCTGTAACAGGTCTGCCTCTTCTGCCGTTGTCAATGAGAGCGTCTACAGATTCCTGCAGCATTCTCTTCTCGTTTCTGATGATGATTTCAGGAGCGTTAAGCTCAAGGAGCTTTTTAAGACGGTTGTTTCTGTTAATAACTCTTCTGTAAAGGTCGTTAAGGTCAGAAGTAGCAAATCTGCCGCCGTCAAGCTGAACCATAGGGCGGATATCAGGCGGAATTACAGGAATAACATCCATAATCATCCATTCGGGGCGGTTGCCCGAAAGACGGAAACTCTCAACAACATCAAGGCGCTTGAGAATACGAACTCTCTTCTGACCCGATGCTGTTTCAAGCTCTTCTTTAAGCTGTGCAGAGAGCTGCTCAAGGTCAATTTCCTTGAGTAACTTCTGAATAGACTCTGCACCCATACCTGCCTCAAAGTCGTTGTCATACTTTTCACGCATTTCAGCGTACTCTTTTTCGCTCAGGCACTGATTTTTTTCAAGATCACGGCAGTTGCCGGGATCTGTAACAATATATCTTGAGAAATAAAGAACATTTTCAAGTGTTCTCGGAGAAATATCGAGCATAAGAGAAATTCTTGAAGGAATACCCTTGAAGTACCAGATATGAGAAACAGGAGCGGCAAGCTCAATGTGACCCATTCTCTCTCTTCTAACTTTTGCTCTTGTAACCTCAACACCGCAACGGTCACAAATTTTACCCTTAAAACGGATTCTCTTGTATTTACCGCAGTGGCACTCCCAGTCCTTTGTAGGTCCGAAAATACGCTCGCAGAACAAGCCGTCACGCTCAGGTTTTAATGTACGGTAGTTGATTGTTTCGGGCTTTTTAACCTCGCCGTAAGACCAGGCTCTAATTTGCTCAGGGGAAGCAAGTCCGATTTTAATTGAATCAAATGCGTTATTATCTATCATTTTTATACTTCCTCCTTACATATCATTCTTGTTTAAGTCGTCAAAGTCGAAGTAGTCGCTGTCATCGTCATCTGCTGCAAGACCCGAATCGTCAAACATATTGCCCTCTTCGCCTTCTTCATCGAGGTTGTAACCGTCCATTGACTCGGTCATTACGCTCTCCTCGTTGAACTCGGTTGTAGCTGCATCTGTAATGTCTTCGTCCTCATCAAACTTCTGCTTAATGTCAATTTCCTCGCCCTGTGCGTCAAGAACACGAACATCAAGAGCAAGTGACTGCAATTCTTTAATAAGAACTCTGAATGATTCAGGGATACCCGGTGCAGGAATGTTCTGACCCTTAACGATTGCCTCATAAGTCTTAACTCTGCCGATAACATCGTCAGACTTAACGGTAAGAATTTCCTGAAGTGTATAAGCCGCACCGTAAGCCTCAAGTGCCCAAACTTCCATCTCACCGAAACGCTGACCGCCGAACTGTGCTTTACCGCCGAGAGGCTGCTGTGTAACGAGTGAGTAAGGACCTGTACTTCTTGCGTGAATTTTCTCATCAACAAGGTGATGGAGCTTGAGGTAGTACATATAACCGACGGTTACAGGGTTATCAAAACGCTCACCTGTTCTGCCGTCGATAAGCCATGTCTTACCGTCCTCGCTGTAACCTGCATCTTTAAGTGCCTGGAAAATATCACCTTCGTGAGCGCCATCAAATACAGGTGTCATAATCTTCCAGCCAAGTGCCTTAGCCGCATAGCCGAGGTGAACCTCGAGCACCTGACCGATGTTCATACGAGAAGGTACGCCCAACGGGTTAAGTACAATGTCAAGCGGTGTGCCGTCAGGAAGGAATGGCATATCCTCTACAGGAAGAATTCTTGAAACGACACCCTTATTACCGTGACGACCAGCCATCTTGTCGCCAACGCTGATTTTACGCTTTAATGCAAGATAAACTCTGACAACCTTATTTACACCCGGCTGGAGTTCGTTACGGCTGTCGGCTCTTGTAAATACCTTAACATCTACAACTGTACCGCTCTCACCGTGAGGTACTCTGAGTGAAGTATCTCTTACTTCTCTTGCCTTTTCGCCAAAGATAGCTCTCAAAAGTCTTTCTTCGGCAGTAAGCTCGGTTTCACCCTTTGGTGTAACCTTACCTACAAGAATATCGCCTGCGTGAACCTCTGCACCTACCTGAATAATACCGTCTTCATTAAGGTACTTGAGCATATCTTCGCCGACATTTGGAATATCTCTTGTGATTTCTTCGGGGCCAAGCTTTGTATCTCTTGCCTCTGTATCGTATTCCTCAATATGAATAGATGTATAAACATCATCTCTAACAATTTTTTCGTTAAGGAGAACCGCATCCTCGTAGTTATAACCTTCCCAGGTCATAAAGCCGATGAGTGCGTTCTTACCGATAGCAACTTCACCGTGGTCTGTAGCAGGACCGTCAGCGAGAACTTCGCCTTTCTTAACTCTCTGTCCTCTTTCAACAATAGGACGCTGGTTGATACATGTACCCTGGTTAGAACGAAGGAACTTGATAACCTCAAAGTCCTGAATTCTGCCCGAATCGTACTGTACACGAATGTTGCGGGCGTCAACGCTTAATACAACGCCGTCCTCTTCCGCAAGAATACATACGCCTGAGTCTGTACCTGCCTTGTACTCCATACCTGTACCTACGATAGGTGCTTCTGTTCTGAGGAGCGGCACTGCCTGACGCTGCATGTTCGCACCCATAAGAGCACGGTTTGCGTCATCGTTTTCGAGGAACGGAATCATAGCTGTAGCAACCGAAAGTACCTGCTTAGGCGATACGTCCATAAAGTCAAACTCGTCTGCAGGAAGATCTACAAATTCATCTCTTCTTCTGCCGACAACTCTGGTATGAACAAATCTGCCGTTCTCGTCAAGCGGCTCATTCGCCTGTGCTACGGTGTAGTTGTCTTCAACATCGGCTGTCATATAAACAACTTCGTTTGTAACAACGCCTGTTTCTTTATTAATCTTACGGTACGGTGATTCGATAAAGCCGTACTTGTTGATTCTTGCAAATGATGTAAGGTATGAAATAAGACCGATGTTAGGTCCTTCAGGAGTTTCGATAGGACACATTCTGCCGTAGTGGGTGTAGTGTACATCTCGAACTTCAAAGCCTGCACGATCTCTTGAAAGACCGCCCGGGCCGAGTGCTGACAAACGACGCTTGTGAGTAAGCTCTGCGAGTGGGTTTGTCTGGTCCATGAACTGTGAAAGCGGAGAAGAACCGAAGAACTCTCTGATTGCGGCAGTTACCGGACGAATATTGATAAGTGAGTTAGGAGAAAGCGAGTCCATATCCTGTGACTGTGTAGCCATTCTTTCTCTTACAACTCTGTCAAGTCTTGAAAAACCGATTCTTACCTGGTTCTGTAAAAGCTCGCCTACGCAACGGATTCTTCTGTTGCCGAGGTGGTCGATATCGTCTGTTCTGCCGACACCGTGAGCCACGCAGTTAAGGTAGTTGATTGTAGCAAAAATATCATCTTTTGTGATATGGTTAGGAGTAAGCTCGTCTGCTCTGTCTGTAAGCATTTCCTTAAGCTCTTCCTCGTTCTGTGCTGCGTCAAGAATTTCGCAAAGAACATCAAAACGAACATTCTCACGGATTCCGCATTCAGCCTCTGCATCAAAGTCAACATAAGCCTTGATGTCAACCATACCGTTAGAAATAACTTTAACGATTTTTTCGTCCTGTGCTTTTACATAAGCAATCTGAACGCCGGCATTTTCGATTTCTAAAGCCTTTTCTTTAGTAATTTTCTCATCTCTGAAAGCCATAACCTCGCCTGTGAGTGGGTTAGAGATAGGCTCTGCAATAACCTGGCCTTCAAGTCTGTCGGCAATGCCGAGTTTTTTGTTATACTTGTATCTGCCTACTCTTGACATATCATATCTGCCGGGGTCAAAGAAAAGATTATTGATATGCTGTTGAGAGCTGTCTACTGTAGGAGGCTCTGACGGACGGAGCTTTCTGTAAACTTCGATAAGACCTTCTTCAACACTGCTTGTCTGGTCTTTTTCAATAGTAGCTTTCATTCTCTCGTCGTCGCCGAAGAAGTCGAGAATTTCAGCGTCTGTGCCAAGACCTAAAGATCTGATAAACGCTGTAACAGGAAGCTTACGGTTTTTATCGATACGAACATAGAAAACATCGTTGATGTCTGTTTCGTACTCAAGCCATGCACCACGGTTAGGAATAACGGTAGCGCTGTAAAGCTCTTTACCTGTTTTATCGTGGTCCATCTTATAATAAACGCCCGGGCTTCTTACAAGCTGAGATACAATAACACGCTCTGCACCGTTGATGATGAATGTGCCGCTCGGTGTCATAAGCGGGAAATCGCCCATAAACACATTGCTCTCTTTAATCTCACCTGTAGCTCTGTTTAAAAGTCTTGCTGTAACACGCAAAGCGGCAGAGAATGTAGCATCTCTTGACTTACATTCTACAATGCTGTAATTTGGGTGATCAACATCAATAGAGTAATCAATAAAATCAAGCACAAGATTATTTTGATAATCGGTAATTCCCGACACATCCTTAAATACTTCTTTAAGACCTTCGTCAAGGAACCACTGATAAGACTGCTTCTGGACATCAATAAGGTTAGGCATATCAATAACTTCATTGATTTTGCCAAAGCTCATTCGTTCACGATTGCCGAGCTTAACGGGTTTGACATTAACCATAGGCGTATCACTCCTTAATAAATTTGAGGGCAATGCCCCTGTCAAAAAAACCTCTTGACACTTTGGAGATTTTGTGATAATATCCCCCTGTAAGATAAATTTTTTTGACGATTTGTCCGACTGTGTCGGTACATAACCCCATTATGGTACATTGTACTATTTTACGCTACCAAAGGGAGGTTGTCAAGGGCTTTTTTCTAAAAAAGCAAAAATTTTTCAGAAATTTTGATTTTTAGGCAAATAAAATTCTCCACAGGAAAATAAATCCTGTGGAGATTATTTTTGCCCTAAAATGCAACACCCGACAGCGTGTAAAGAAATATCAATGCCGATTTTGAGGTAAAAAGGTGTTGAGATTTTATCAACAGCTGATAATCGCAATTTATAAGTTTTCAAAATCCGCTGCAATATTTGCAATGTCCTGCCCTCCGTAAAAAATACGGATAACCGTAACAGTCAAACTGCGGGTGTCTACCGTATAAAAAGGAATATAAGTATAAATTTCTTTTAAATCGTCCTTTGCTTTCGGAGAGTACACAACCGAATATAACTTATTCATATACCGAATTCCTTTGCAAGTTCAGCGTCCACCTCATCTGCCGTATAGGTTTTTCCTGCTTTTATAGATTCTTCACCCTTTATTAATTCGGCATTTAATTCAGATTGAGTCATTGAACCGATAGCAGTCGGTTTAACCACAGGAAGTTGAAGATTTAAGGGTAGACTTCTTGTAAGTACAATCTGACTGTAAAGCATCTGAATTGCACTTGACGGAGTAATACCAAGCTGTGCAAGTATATTTTCCGCATTTTCTTTCAAGCCTGTATCAATACGGGCATAAACTGCTGAAGTATTTGCCATATAAATCACGCTCCTTTAACTATATTATATTCACTTATGACGGCAAATGCAAGCAATTGCTTGCAAATTATTTTAATTTTTAAAAATTGTAAATGTAAGTAAATCTCGAAAATATTTTATAAACGGTTCTTTATTAAGAATTGGAGGAAATTATGGTATAGCAGTCGGGTTAAGTAAAATAATTTAAAAATTCAGGTCAAGCCTTAAACTTTTATAATTGTTTAGCAACCGTTAAAATCGCACAAAAAACAGTCTGACAAACTCACTGTTTATCAGACTGTCATATTGTTTATTTAATTAAAAAACCTTTGACAAAAATTCCTTTAATCTGTCATTCTTCGGGTTTGTAAAGAATTCCTGCGGCGGCGCTTGCTCTACGATTACGCCCTTATCAACGAATACAACATTTGTACCTACTTCACGGGCAAAACCCATTTCGTGAGTTACAACCACCATTGTCATTCCGTCTTTTGCAAGCCTTTTCATTACTTCAAGAACTTCGCCTACCATTTCGGGGTCAAGTGCGGAAGTAGGCTCGTCAAAAAGCATTACCTCCGGATTCATACAAAGCGCACGGACAATTGCCACACGCTGTTTTTGACCGCCCGAAAGCTGTGACGGATAGTCATTTGCTCTGTCTGCAAGCCCTACTCTTTCAAGCAGCTCCATTGCCTCTTTGGTAGCCTCTTCCTTACTCTTTTTAAGAAGTTTTACAGGGCCGAGAATCATATTCTTAAGCACTGTCATATGAGGGAAAAGGTTAAACTGCTGAAACACCATACCCATTTTTCTGCGGTGGAGGTTTATATCTACATTTCTGTCGTTAATATCAATGCCGTCAAAAATGATTTTTCCGTCTGTCGGTTCTTCAAGCAGGTTAAGGCAACGCAAAAAAGTTGATTTACCTGAACCCGACGCACCGATAACCACCATTACATCGCCCTTGTGAATTTCGGCATTAATGCCCTTGAGCACTTCGTTATTGCCAAAATACTTTTTCAGTCCCTCGACCTTAATTAAAATATCATTGTTAGTGGTCACTGCTGCGCAACCTCCTTTCAAGTTTTTTGAGGAAGTATGTCAGAATCAATACTATAACAAGGTAGATTGCCGCAACCGAAATAAGCGGGAAAAATGCCTCGTAAGTTCTTGAACGAATAAGATTGCCCACATAAGTAAGATCCTGGAGTGCAACATAACCGGCAACTGAAGTTTCCTTTACAAGCACAATAAACTCGTTGCCAAGTGCAGGCAAAACATTTTTGAAAGCCTGCGGAAGAATTACATGGAGCATTGTGCTGCTGTAATTAAATCCGAGCGAACGGCTTGCCTCAAACTGACCTTTGTCGATTGACATAATACCCGAACGCACAATTTCGGCTACATATGCGCCTGAATTGATACCGAATGCGAGTACCGCTGCGATAATTCCGTTTCTTGACGATGAAAATATGATGTAATACATAATCATAAGCTGAATTACAACAGGAGTACCTCTGATTACCGTAATATAGATATTGCAGAGAACATTTAAAAACTTGAGTAAATAATCACTCGGCTTTCTGCATTTTTTACCGGTAAGGTTCTTGTCGTAAGTCGAACGAACCATCGCGATTAAAAAACCGAGGATAATACCTATAACGGCAGCAACGACTGTGATTTCAATCGTTACTCCAAGACCTCTTAAAAACTGCATCCAACGGTCGTCATTAATAAAAGTTCTCTGAAAGCTCGCAGCTATTTCTTGAAAAAACTTATCCATATGTTAAATTCCTTTATATATCAGAAAAGCAGCTTTTATGCTGCCTTTCCGGAAAAATCTTTAATTATTCTTTAACTATAATTACCTGAGTAGCTGTTGTATAGCTGTCAGAGAAGTTGATTGACTGTAATCTTTCATCTGTTACTGTCATACCTGCCATACCGAAATCAGCCTTGCCTGTCTGAACAGATGTTATGATAGAATCAAAGTCCATATCATCAATAACAAGCTTGTATCCGAGTTTGTCGCAGATAGCCTGTGCCATAGATGCGTCAATACCTACTACTGTGTCGCCGTCATAATACTCGTAAGGCTCAAAGAAAGCGTTTGTTGCCATATGAAGCTCGCCGTTCGGATAATCTGTTCCTGCAGGAGTTACATAAGGTGTTTTTCCCTTTGTATCGTCGCCGATGAAGTTCTTTTCGATTGACTCTGTTGTACCGTCAGCTTTGAGCTCTGCAAGAGCTGTGTTGATTTTGCCGAGGAGGTCTGTATTGTCCTTAGCTACGCAGATTGCATATTCTTCTTCCGCAAACGGTTCGTCAAGAATCTTAAGACCGTCATTAGCGGCAACAAAAGCCTTAGCAGGCTCGCTGTCAATGATAACGCAGTCAATCTTGCCCTGTGTAAGAGCGAGAACAGCGTCTGCACCCTTGTTAAAGCGTTCTACTGTTGAACCCTTTTCCTCGTAATCACTTGCGTAAATATCGCCTGTTGTGCCAAGCTGAACGCCGATTTTTGCGCCCTCAAGGTCATCAACTGTAGCAATTTTCTTTGTTGTGCTACCACCGCAAGCGGCAAGGAGCATTGATGCTGAACAAATTACAGCGGCAAGTGCCAATGAAATAACTTTTTTCATAGTAATCCCCTTTTCTTTTTAAAAAATCATACATCTATTATAGTAATACAAAAACCAAAATAAATCAAGTAAAAAAGGTAAGATAAATTTGCTAATTCCTACAAAATATCCGTAAAAATTCCATAATTTTTACATTACGGGAAAAGATATTAAAATTTAGGTTTTTAATGCACTGTTTAAGACAAATTTTTACAATAAAAGAAGACAGCCTTGTCACCCAATTGTTACTTTGCCAAATCATTCACCCGTCACTTAAAAAAGCAAAAACAAAAGCAGGGCGATATTTATACCGATACCGCTCTGCAAAACCGTAAATTATAATTTAACCTTAAGGTTATTGTCTTTTAAATGGTCCTCGCTGATTTTTTGATAAAGTCTGTTTCCGCTCCAACGGCTGTTGTCGGGAGTGAGGGCGCAAATGATGGGCATTTTATTTATGCCGTGGCTTTCAAGTTTTTTAAGCATAACATTAAATGTAAGGTGTGGAAAATCCTTGATAACCATAAGCTCATCGTCAAAGTTCGGAGAATCGTCGGGCAACGGTTCAATATCCTTTAATCCGAACAATGTTCCTATAGGCTTTGAAAATTCCTTTTTCGCCGCTGTTTTTACAGGTATTTTCATAGACAAAAGCGTATTTCTTACGGCTTTCAGTCTGTCGCCTTTATAATTATAAAGAAGTACAGCCTCGTTCACGGCAAAACACCTCTGTTTTATTAATTGTATTTTTCAAGAGAAACTTCAATGATTTTTTCGCAAAGTGACGGATAGTCAATACCCTCTGCCGCTGCCTCCTGTGGGAGCAAGCTTGTCGGAGTCATACCGGGAAGTGAGTTTGCCTCAAGACAATAAGCCTCGCCCGATACTTTATCAAGAATAAAGTCAATTCTTGCATAGCTCTGCAAGTTGAGAGCCTTAAACGCAGCCTCGGCAGCTTTACGAAGAACATCGTCCTCGCTTGCAGTAATGTCAGCAGGGCAAATTTCGTCTGTTGCGCCTGCCTGATACTTTGCCACATAATCGTAGAAACCTGTCTTAGGAATAATCTCAATCGGAGGCAATGCTCTGCCGCCGATAACGCCTACTGAGAACTCTCTGCCCTCTATGAACTGCTCAACTACGATTTCTTTTTCATATTTGAAAGCCTCTTTTACAGACTCTAAATACTCCGCTCTGTTTTCTGCCTTTGTAATGCCTACGCTTGAACCGCCCGAACACGGCTTTACAACGCAAGGATAGTAACTCCAATCCTCTGCGTCTTGAGCTGACTTGTAAACTCTGCCCGCAGGGGTTGTAACTCTGTTCTGAATAAGTACGCTCTTTGTAAGCGCCTTATTCATAGCAAGCGCAGAGCCGAGATAACCCGAACCCGTGTATTTGATGCCGAAAAGGTCAAGTGTAGCCTGAATCTGACCGTTCTCGCCCTCACCGCCGTGAAGAGCAAGATATGTAATATCTGCCTCGGCGCAGATTTCAATAACATTCATACCGATAAATCTTGATGATTTATCAAGGCGGTTCTCCTTGACTGTCTTAATGTCGGGAATTTCCGTGCCGACACCGAGGCTGTCCGTAAAGCTGTAATTGTGCTTGAAGAGTGCGTCAATGTCGCAGAAATTCTCTTCGTAACCCATAAATACATCAAGCAAAACTACTTCGTTACCTTTTTCACGCAAAGCAGACGCTACCTTAATACCCGAAGATATTGATACATCACGCTCTGTACTTAATCCGCCTGCAAGAACAACAATTCTCATAATAACTCTTTCTCCCGTAAAATATATAGATAATTATTCGGTAAATAACAGTCTGTTTTCAGAACATAAAGCTGTCCATACCCCAATGCTCTACTTCATCGTACTTAACATAGCAACGCTTGCCCGCAATGCCGTTTGTCTGCATAATATTGCAGATATTCTCGGTAACTTTGGCATAGCCGTCTTTTGTACCCTTGCCCAGAAGTTTTACTTCAACTATTGCCGCAGGCTCGTCACTGCTACCCTGAAAACTCATTTTTAATCCGTCATTAACGGCGCACATAACATACGCCTCGCTCTTGCCGATTGCCTTAAGCGAACCGGAAAGCTCTTTCATAAGTTCGTCTGCTTTCTCCTTTGAGAAAGTCACATTAGTTTTAACATCTATAAAAGGCATAAAATCTGTCCTTTCGTAAATCATAAGCCAAATAACTATCCTATATTATAATACGCATAAGTTTTTAAAGCAAGGATTTTTTGATGTTGTAATAAAGTTTATAAAAAGCGTTTTTTATACATCTTAAAAAGCAAAATATTTTTGTCATTTTGCATATTAAA
>ENA-OZRZ01000222-OZRZ01000222.1-human-gut-metagenome-genome-assembly--contig:-NODE-222-length-13946-cov-7.503851_pt1 | contig 13946 bp, 12 predicted proteins | sample MGYA00244118_ERZ653958 | MGnify/ENA primary metagenome ERZ653958 (study PRJEB26926, sample SAMN06164727) | human gut metagenome | biome: ENVO:00009003; feature: ENVO:2100002; material: ENVO:00002003... | reverse complement strand
GATTAGCGAGTGTCTCGTGGGCTCGGAGATGTGTATAAGAGACAGGTGTGGGTATAGGCGGTGCCCAGTTTCTCCTGTGCCCCATCGCAGTGAGGGTCGGGGAGGGTAGAGTAGCGGGTGCGGCTCTTCGCCAGGCCCATGTGGGCATAATCAGCATAGAGCAGATACTGGCCGCTCTGGTAGTACTGGATATGAAGGGCACAGAGCTGGCGGTTCAACTCCTGTGCCGTGATACCCAGCTCCTTCGCTATCTGCGTGGTGGTATAGCAGGAAACAGAGTTGAGCACATTGTCGGTGTAGAGCGCCTTCGGCAGAAGATGATCCACCTGATTCTCCAACTGGATGATGTTCTCACCGTTCTTGGCGATGCAAACCACCTGTTCGTCTACCACACCGTTCAGCCGACGAATCTCCGTATCCTGTTCTCCGATGAGTTTCTTCTGCTGATCAATCTGCACTTGCTGGTTTTTCAGCAGATTCTCCTTCTCCTTGAGTGTAGCTCTGAGAATCTCTTCAGCATGCCGAATCGTCTCCTCATCACTCTCTCCCTGCTTTACCGGAATATAACCGCCCGTCTTGCGAATCTGCGGCAGCACCTCGGAAGTAACCCAGTTTTTGAACTTCACCGCCGTTGGAAGCTTGGAGCCGAGAACCAAAGCATAGAATCCGCTCTCGTTGACGAAAAGCATCTGCTGTAGTCGTTTTGCAGCAACTCCATCCTTCTTTTTGCCAGTCACTACCCATACATCGCGTTTCGCGATGTATGGGTCATCAACATGTCGCTGAATGGCAGCCCACAGGTTCTTATACCCCAGCGCATTGCAGACATCTTTTGCGCAGAACAAAGGCTCCCCGTTTTCATCGGTCTGAGTAAGAATCTTACCGAATTCAGGGTTTTCAAACACAACAGCATTACCCGCTGTCTTTTCATTCTTCATCTCTTCTTTTTTTGTTTTATAATTTTTTTCCATGATATAAAAATGTATTAAAATTAAACACTAATCACTACTCACTACCCAATGGTAATCCAAATGCTCTCATCCCTGTCTCTCGCAGCGGTAATGGCATTGATGAGGCGGTGGAGCCAGATGCGGGAGTTCACAACCATGCCCTTCACACGGTTTTCACCCACCAGGATGCAGCCCTGCGTATCATCGGGATAATTGCCGGCATGGATGCGGATGCCCTCAAAATTGGGGACACCCAACAGCAGCGGCAACCACATCTTAAAACTCGGCGACTTGCTGATCACCAGCGGATAAGTGCCCTCAGGTATCGCCGTCTTGCCCTTCATCTTCTGCGCCTTCTTGCCCGATACACGCCCCAACCGCACATTCTCCTCGGCAGGACTTAGCTCCACACCCAGAAGGTTGCGCCAGCACGGCTCCAGCGTATCACAGAAATACGAGTCCGCATTCAGCTTCTCCAGGGGCACCTCGCACACCGTCTTCAGCCCCCTGCACTTGTTCACACTCTCAATCGTGCGCTTCTTCACATCCTCATCCTTCAGGATGTAAAGGCGACCTATCGTGTAGGTCTTCTTCTTCGCTATACGTTTTAAAACTATCTGCATAAGTAAAAATAAATTTAAGATTTAATAACCATACCGTCGTGGCGGTACTTAAGCTTCTCAAAACTGTCACAACTGTCACAACTGTCACGCTTGCCCGTATACTGATACGCCCGCCTGATGTAATTCCGGTGCAGCCACTGCCTGATCATCATATCGGTACCCTTCGCATCCAAACCATGCTCCAGCCGGATGGCAAGCAACTGCGCAGCCGTAAAGCTATCGGGCAGTATCTGTAAAAGATTCTGAGGCCCACGCTTCGAACTCCTCTGCGCCGTAAAGTTCTCCTTCGCAATCATGTCGCCGAAGAACCGCATCTTGCAGTACAGGTCATACTGCTCGCTCCAGCGGATAAACTCGTCAATCTCCGGCTCCCACTTGCAACCATTGGCTACATACAGCACACACGCCTTCAGGTAAGCGATGACGTTGGCACGGAACGAGAGATTCTCAAACGTCCTGTCCTGCGACAGCCGGGCAAACTCAGCATTCTCGTCCTTCAGTTTGAGGGCAAGCTGAAACGCCTCCTTACACTCAATTAGGCCCGTTACTTTGTTCAGATTTTCGATGTAAGGCCGTAGCGCCTCACGGTACGATTCATCATAAGTTCCGTAAACAGGCATATCTTCGCCGATTTCCCTTTCGGGGATGGTGCAGAAGTTGATACGGCTGATAGGACCATCGGTAAGAACCTTAGAGAAGTAACGCTGACCCTTCTGGATGGTGGTAGATGCATTCCAGTTGAACCGGATGGTAACACGCTCCGTAACACTCATCGTTCCCACGCGAGTTTGTCCGTATTTATTACCTGGGTCGGCTGCCAGACACATGATACGGAACTGCTGGCTTCCGCTGCCCTTGAGCGCATCAAACTGGTCTAGCTCATTGAGCGAAGTATAGAGGAAATGTTCCTGCGCTTCGGCCGTTCTCATCACGAAAGCCGGGTTTGTCATATCCGCATCAATCTCCTGGATAATCAGGTTTTCTGGTCTCTTGCGCTTATCCTTGTTGGCACCCTTGCGCAGCATCTCATCCTTCCACGCCTTCTCGCGCTTCAGGTTTTCAGCATCCCTCAGTCTGATATCCTCCATAATGAAATCGATGGGCCTGTTCACGCTGCTCTTACCCGCTCCGGTACCCGCAAGCAGCAGCGTCATCAGTCTCGCCTCGTGCTCCACGTTGTCAATATACCGGAATCTCGTCTTCCAGAGATGCGTAGCCAGCGGCGGGAAGATGGCGTGCGCCACAGCCGGCTTATAAATTTCCGGCGTCCTCGATATCAGCAGCTCCACCAGCTTCGGCAGTTTCTTCGGCATCTCCGGCGGGTCAGGATAATCCTCCCCGGTACTTTGAACTTTGAGATTCGAACTTTGAACAGCATGATTACCATCTGCCCTATTAACTTTCAACTGTAAACTATTAACTTGCTGGCTGGCCTTCTGCTCCGCAAGCGCATTCACCCTCATCACTTCCCTCGACATCGGCTTCGTATTGTCAGCATATTTCGCATAGAAGTCGTGAATCAGCTGATGGCAGTCGTTCTCCTGATAGTAGCTCGGCATTTTCACCCTCACCACCTTCATCAGTTCCTCTTCCTCCATCACCCTCGAAGCACCGGCGCTCATGATAGCCAGCAGCGAGGAGTGTCTCGACCCCACGGTATCAATCTCCATACCCCCGAGTCCGGCAGCCTGCGTAAAGAGGTCAAACGCAATCAGATTCTTCTCCCTGGCTTCCAATCTGCCAGCATCCTGATTGCCTCCAGAATGCCCGATATGAGGAGCATCAGCACCATGGCTATTACCAGGTTGGGCAGGCTGAACAGCAGAGCCAGCAGAAACAGCAGTATTGCCGTCGTTGCCCGATAGTCTATTATTTTCATTATTCTTTCCATTGCTATTAACTTTTAACTGTAAACTATTAACTTTCCCTCTTCCGTCCACGGTCAGTCCGCGGTCCAGATACGCCTGCCTTCGCATCAGAATCTCCTTCTTGCTCAGCACGGCGCACCACATTTTCGACCTGTAGATTTCCGAGTCCTTATCGGTGAGATAAATCATTCTCTCGGGTGTGATGCAGCTCTCGTCATACGGCACCCCCAGCGCCTCGCAATACGCCTTCTGCGTCTCCTCGATGGTCATTCCCACCGGCAGTCTGATACCGATGTGCAGCTTCTTCCGGGCACTGTAGCAGAGGTGCAGCAGCGAGCCGTTCCAGATGCTGTCAGAGCAGTTCAGCTCCCTTGCCTTCTCGATAGCCTTGTCTACATACTCCCTGTCATCCACGTCGATGATAGTCTGGAACATGAAGCTCTCGGGCTGGGCATTCTCCTGTCTGCGCACGTTGTTCTTGAAGATGCCGTAGTGGGGACAGAAGAAAGGCAGTTCGCTCTTCAGCCTGTCCTGCGCCTTCTTCACCGCCTCCTTATCGTTGGCATTCATCTTCGGGATAGGCAGCTCGCCCCTAATCTGCTGAATCATCTTCCTGATTTCCGGCGATGCAATCACCTTGTCATACACCGCCATACTGTTGGAAAACACCTTCCCCTTATTGCCCTTGCGATAAGGGTTCAGTGCTATTACATGTTGTGTTTCTGTCATGTTATTTCGTTAATAAAAGATTGGTTTGTGGGGTAATCCCCTCTTTCGTTTTCACCACTCTCAGCCGTCTGTAAGGAGGAGGACTGAACACATACGCTTTCACTTCCATCATTTTAAATAATTTAGAAGATTGGCGGCTCCCACCATGGTTGATGTGCAGATACACAAAAGCCCCCGAAACTCAGACCGCATTGGTTCTGAATTCCGGGGGCAAAGGTAAGGGAAATTTCTCGCTTCTACCTAGTACGTACTATGTACGCGTACTAGTACTACCTGCCAGATTAGCCTCTGATAGCAGGCATCACTTTTTCGAGGAAGGGAATCGTTTTCTTCTGTTCCATTCCTCGGTTGTAGGCGGCTCTCATCGAGTTCGGATTAGGACCCCAATAATTGCCGAATACGCTCCATATATTATCGATTTTCAACTCTGTACCTATCTGGTTGGCAAGGATGGCAGCTTCGGATGAAGACAGTCCTGATGGCATGAAATTTTCGGTTACCAAGCCTATCTCTATCAGGTTGTTCTTTATCCTCTGAGCCTTTTCCGTTTTCAGCTCTGCCGGCATCTCAGCATTTCTGCATGAGTTTTGCTCACAGGCATTGCTGCCATAATAGTTTTCCACATGCTCGAAGTACGAGCTACCAGCGTTCATGATGATCATTCTTTGTCCAGACATTTCTCATCCTCCTTTCCCTGATAGTTGTTCATGTGTTCGATATATTGTCCACCATTCATCTGTATGGTATTGTTGATAACGATGGTAAAGTGCTTTATTACGAAGCGAATAAATTTTCTATAGAAAAATAGTTTCATCTTTTATAGTTTTAGTTTGTTGTTAATTGTTTCCTCCTCATTTTAGCAGAGGGCGTGTGTTTGCGCTAACGTTTTTAGCGTAAGCCGCTGGAGGCTGCCGAGCGCCTACTATCCGTAAGGTGTGGGGGCGGATAAGGTTGTGTTTACTTTCTGGTTGTTGTTGATTTTTTATGTTAATACTTGGCTTCAGATGTTAGCATCTTAACCATTATCTGCTAGTTGTTTATTGTCGTTATGACTTGAATTAATCATCTTCTCTGACTCTTTTTAAGCAATATTCTGCTTTTGAACCGAAAACCTTTTTAAAATTTTCTATGGATTCTGAGCATTTCACTTTCTTGTTTTTCAGGTCCTCAATCTTCTTTTTTTTCAGGGTCTTATCCATCTCATCATCTTTTTCAAGAGCTTCCAAATTATCTTCATAATTTTCTTCAAATTTATTGAGATAATAAGCAATATACAACCCCAACTTATCCTTCGTATCAGCAGTTATGGACGTTTCTTTGTCGCATAACCGATTAAATGTATTATGCCCCATTCCGAACTTCTTTTCAATGTGGGTAGAGCTAATCAATTTGGAACGCTTCAGCTCGCTTAAGAAATCTCCTAAGCTTACTGTCTCCCCTGTCCTTATATAGGCAAGGTCTTCTGTGGTGATGTATATTTTACCTTCCATCTGAAACGAATTTCCTACAAAGGTAAAATGAATAAATCATACCACCAAATGGCTATGGACGTGATTAAGACTTCCGGTTTTTAACTAAAAACGGGGAATTATTTATAATCTTTAACAGGCTAAAGGCTAAATAATGCGGATAAAACGCATTATAGTCCATTTTATGCTATCCTGACCCCTTCCTTTTCTACGTTTCTGACGAAGGGGGTATTCCTATACTTTTCCCATTCCTGGGCGGTATACATCACGGGGTTGATTTCCTCGCCCAGTTCCCATCCGAGTTCGGTCAGCGGATAGGTGATGTTGGCATAATCGTCAGCCATGAGTTTCTTCTTATCCAATATGATAAGGATATCCCAGTCACTATCCTCCCTGGCGGTACCTCTGGCTTGTGAGCCGAAAAGTATCGCCTTCCCGCTAGCCGGCAAGTTTTTCGCCAGGCATTCACGGATAGCAGCCAAAATATGTTCCTTAACATTCATAATTTATAAATGTATCCTCCGTTATTTGAATATTTTTCGGGCATCAGGAAGTTTGGCTCCTGAAGCTTCTGCCGCACGGAGTTCTTTAAAAGCCTGTGTCAGACTTTCCTTCACCACCAATCTCTGTCTCATTGCTTCTGTATCTACATCTGTTAATGTTGCCATAATCTTCTCCTTTAATTAAATATCTCCCACAAAATTACACTTTTTCTCTGAAAGCGCCAAATTATATCTGGAAAATATACGCAAAAAGATCCATCCCTCCTCACGCCCTGAAGGGGCAGAAGCTCCTAGCCCAGGGCATCTGCCCTGGGTATTCATGTCCGCACGCCTGGCGCCTGTAGGGGCAAAAGCTTTAAAAATACCACCCCCCGAACCTCAGGCTTTGTTCCCTCGATCCATCCTCGAACTGGCTATGGAATTTCTGCCACATGTGTTCATGTATCCCGTTTTGGTATATCCGATAAAAGAATATATATTTGCGCATCAAATTAAAACGAATATGGACAAGAGTATACATTCACATTTATATCATCAGGTTATCGGACGCTTGCGAAGTAAGCGTGAAGGTAAAGGTGTAACACAAGTGCAACTTGCTGATAAATTGGGGGTTAACCAAAATTTTATCAGCAAGATTGAAACCTGCGACCGCCGCTTGGATCTTATAGAGCTTCGACAGATTTGCCAAGTTCTTGGTCTCTCATTCGTAGACTTTGTTGCCGAAGTCGAAAGGGATATACTGAGCAAGGAAGAAAAGTGAATGATTAAAATAAGCTAAAAAAAAGAACTATGGCAAAAAAAATATATACCTTTATAGATTTGTTTGCTGGTTGCGGTGGTCTTTCTGAGGGGTTTTATAGAGAAGGTTTTAAGGCTTTAGCCCATATCGAAATTAATCATTGGGCGTGTGAAACCTTAAGAGCTAGAATGCGCTATTATGGTTATAAAAATATAGATAAAGAAGTTATAGAACATGATATAACTGCTCCTGATATTATTAATAAAATAGATGAAGCAGTAGCTGGAAGAACTGTCGATATTATTATAGGTGGACCTCCTTGTCAGGCCTATTCAACAGCAGGTCGCGTACGTGATGGTAAAGGAATGGCTACAGATCCAAGAAACTTTTTGTTTGAGAAGTATGTAGAAATACTAGAATATTACTCTCCGAAGTTTTTTGTGTTTGAAAATGTAACTGGTGTGTTGTCAGCAAAGGTTAATGGCAATCATATATTTCCTAGAATTATTCAGGCGTTGGGAAACAAATATGATGTCATAAGCGATCCTACGGTTCTAATCCATAATACAGCAGATTACGGAGTACCGCAAGTACGAAAAAGGGTTATTATAATGGGAGTAAGAAAAGACATAGACAAAACTTCCGTGACAGAACTCTATAATAATGTCATAAAAACTCATTGGAACCCTGAAACTCCGTTAGATGAGCGTGAAGGACGACAGAAGTTTGTGGATGTTAAGCAAGCTATCGGTGATTTGCCTGCAGTAGAGCCAGGTAATGATGCATCTACAGATACTTTTGATTATCCTTGTGATAATGCCTTCTTGAAAAGAATAGGTAAAAAGGGAGTTTATCCTTTAAGAGACCATATCGCTCGACGACACAACGCCCTAGATAGAGAACGCTTTACTGTAATGATCCATAATCATTGGACATTTGGACAGTTGCGCAAGAAAATGCCTCAATACGAACATGAACATGCTCGTGTGTTTGACAATAGCTATGTTGTACAATGGTGGGATATGCCATCTAAAACGATTTTGGCTCATATTCATAAGGATGGATTTCAATTTATTCACCCAGATGAAAAACAAGCTAGATCATTTACGGTTCGAGAGGCGGCAAGAATACAGTCATTCCCTGACGACTTTGTTTTTGCTGGGTCAAGAGGTGAAAAATATAAGCAAATAGGCAATGCTGTCCCACCTTTGTTTGCAGAGGCGTTGGCAAAGTCTGTTAAAATAAATTTAGATAAATTGGGTGTATGATATATTCTTCAATAAAGAATACTAATAACAAGGATGAAATATTAGAAAGGATTCTTGTGTATATAAGAATAGTGGAAGTAATTGCTGAAAGAAATAATGCATTAATTCCATCTGCATTTATGTCGGAGGCGATCATAACTGAGCTTAAAGATATGGGAGTCATCGATACAGAAGAGGATTTGCCTGCTTTAAAAACAGCAACAAAAGATCTTTATGCTAGGTTAATAAACTGTGTATCGTTTTATCTTACTAACAAAAAAATGTATGGTAATCAGCTAGACAAGTTGAGTAATAAAAAACGTGAGCAAATTCAGAGCAAAATCAAAAAGGAGCATAGACCTATATTTGCAGACTTTTTTGCAGGTGCTGGTGGTTTAAGTTGTGGCTTTACTCAAGCTGGCTTTAGAGTCTGTTTTGCTAATGATTTTGAAGAAGTTTGTGTAAGAACATATAGGTACAATCACCCAGAAATACCTGTTGATAAAGTCGTTAAAGATGATATACGTAAAATTGCAAATAATGTACAGGACTATATAGATGAAGATGTTGATGTTGTTGTTGGAGGGCCTCCGTGCCAAGGTTTTAGTAGCGCAAATCAGCAACGAATTATAGATGATCCTCGCAACGAACTATATAAGTATTATATTGAATGCGTAAAAAAGATATTACCGAAGTTTGTTGTGATGGAGAATGTTAGAGGAATGCTGAAGGTTGCTGACCAGGTTGTAGAAGACTACGAAAGCATCGAAGAAAAAAGAAATGGGGTTACTTATAGCTATACTGTATCTTATAAAATTCTAAATTCTTTAGATTTCTCTGTTGCTCAAAGTAGAGAACGATTAATATATATAGCTATTAGAAATGATATTGCAGAAAAAAAAGATATAACTCCTAAGGCTATATTCGAAGAAATCTGCGGGGAAAATGAAGGTAAGCCGCATTATTTGTTGCGTGATGCACTGGAATATATAAAGCCGTTAGATGCTCCAAGGATTAAAAATACGAATGAGAAGGACGATGAGCGTACAGGTAAAAAAATCGATGTAAATTATTATTCTGGCGACGAAAATCCGTATCTTAAGTTAATAAATGATGGGCGTAGCATCCCTGTTCTTTTTAATCATAAAGCGCGATACGTAAATGACATAAATTATGAAATTTATCGTTTGCTTAATCAGGGTGATGATGCTTCTGATCCTAAAATATCTGGCATAATGCCATATAGTAACAGATTGCATTGTTTTAAAGATAAGTATTTTAAGCTAGTTGCTGATAAGCCTTCAAGAACGATAACGGCTCATCTGAGAATGGATTGTCATTCGCATATACATCCATATCAAATTAGGGCAATAACTCCAAGAGAGGCAGCAAGATGTCAATCGTTTCCAGACGACTATTTGTTTCTTGGACCTTATCTTAAAACATATATGCAGATAGGAAATGCTGTTCCGTGTCTTATGGCAAAAGGAATAGCTAATGTCATAAAAAAATATCTATAATAATGGGAATAGTAAAAATAACACAATATACGCATAGACCCAATAGTACAGAATTGGGGCTAGGTAATACCCATGAGTGTTATATGCTTGTGGCTACGGACATTGATATGTCTGGTATATTTCCACCTGGGGAAAGTGTTTCTATATATGATGCATTGACCCGTAAGGAATATGTTCTAAAATCTTCTAATTATAGAGAGTTTAGAATTAACCAAATGGGAGACATTTACCGAGATTATAATGTTATTCCAGGGGATGAAATTGTGATTAGTCAAATAGAGAAAGATAACGTATGTGATTTATGCTTTACAGTAAAGAAATACCATAGGGTAGTTTTGCTCGTAAAAAAAGGATTAGCAGAAATTATCAATATAGATAGACTTAAAGCTTTCGAACAAGGGGATAAGAAATATGATGTAAATGTCTATGATAAAGGCAAAAACGATATTCTTAATATCTCTTTTGATGGTGCTAAGGCTAAAAGAGCAGATTCTCCGAACATGACAGATTTTTATCATGTAAGTATTGATGGAGTTGATTTGCCTAATGGAACTTATTATTTAACATTGGGCGTTGGCTCCGATAAGAATATATTGGCGACTTTGCCTAAAAGTGATTTCAATACGATAGAATTTGACGATAGTAAAATATTATCTATGAAAGAAAGTTTGAAGAAAATGAGAAAATCTGATATACCTCTCCAGCAAATCTTCTACGGTGCCCCTGGCACCGGCAAGAGTCATGCTATAAACGAGCTTACAGCGGGCAAGGATGTTATCAGAACAACATTCCATCCTGATACCGACTATTCCACTTTTGTAGGCGCATATAAGCCTACCACTAAGTCTGTACCTGTAACGACTGTTATTGGTACTAATGCCGTCCCTGTAAAACTTAACGGCAAAGAAATGATGGAAGACAAAATCGTCTACGAGTACGTGAGTCAGGCTTTCCTACAGGCATACGTTGCGGCATGGAGGAAGTATAGTGACGCACAAGAAGGTGAAGAGCCAACGGATGAATTTCTGGTTATTGAAGAGATTAACCGAGGCAACTGCGCCCAGATTTTCGGTGATCTCTTCCAGTTACTCGACCGTGGCGATGAAGGATTCTCTGAATATCCTATCAAGGCTGATTCTGACATGAAGAAACTGCTCGAAAAAGAATTTGAAGGACTGGAAATCAAGAATAAGGAGGGTATTAACGCTCTGTTTAAAGGCGATAAGGATATTGTTGCCCAAGTGTTGGCTGGTGACATCCTGTTGCTTCCTAACAACCTCTATATCTGGGCAACCATGAATACCAGCGACCAGAGCCTCTTCCCGATAGATTCTGCCTTCAAGCGCCGTTGGGACTGGAATTATGTGCCAATCAGTGATGCTGGTAAGAACTGGATGATTGAAGTGAACGGTGCTCAGTATGATTGGTGGAAATTCCTTGAGGCTATTAATGACAAAGTTTACCATGCAACCTATTCAGAAGACAAGAAGCTAGGCTATTTCTTCTGCAAGGCTAATGACGGTGTAATAAGTGCCGATAAATTTGTCAGCAAGGTTATCTTCTATCTTTGGAACGATGTGTTCAAAGACTCTGAATTTGAGGGAGATACCTTTAAAGATGAGGATGGAGAAAAACTCTCATTCGACAAGTTTTACTCTGTAGAAAACAATCAGGTCAAAGTGAATGGGACAAAAATAGTAAAATTCCTGAGTAACTTGAATTTGGAACCTGATTCTGAAGCTGATGAAGACAACAGCGAAGAGGGATTTGAAACCGAAGGCGATAAGAAACTTCCAAAAACTTCTAAAGTGTTTTCTGTTGAATTCCCTGACGGAACCGTCATAAACGAGAATAATAAGTTTGATACCTATCATAAGACGCTTTCTAAAATCGGAATAGAACAGGTGGAGAAAATTGCGTCAGAAATGAAATATCATCGCCGTCATACACCTCTGGTAACAAAGAGCAAGTTTGATGCGATACTGAATGACCCAACTTACAATTATATTCAGGAGGGCGATTATTATATAATTAAAGGTCTGGACGACGTTACAATGTATAATATGGTAATGCTGTTGGATAACCGCTTAGACTTGCAGCTGAAAGTATGTTATGAATAAGACTTTTGTCTGCAAATAATCGATTTAAAAAGTAGGAAAATGAGAATCCTGATAGAAGAATATCAATACAATGTATCTGATGTGCACGATGTATTATACGGCATCGATCCAATGGAGAACGTAGAGGGCAAGGTGTCCATCCATTATGTAGGGTATTATTATAATCCCCTATTAGGAGACTGCGTGTTTATTCTTCCTAAAGTATTGCTGCGTGATGTGGATGGCAAGGAACTTGCTTTTGGCAAGTACCTGCCATACGATATTATCAACCCTGAAGGTCAGGAAAAACTGACAAAAGAGGAGCGTGATTTCCTCTATGGATTTGCTGTATGGATATATAGAGCCATCGTTGTATATAAGAACGACAAGAGCAACGACTCGACTATTGTTTATCAGAAGATGATTAATCAGGTGGGTGGTAGCAGCAAGCGAAAGAGCAATACATTCCTTGATATTCTTCTGTCGCTAATCCAGTTTAATAAGGACAATAAAAGTTTCTTCTTCTTCGTGCTGAAGAACCTCCATTCAGGTTTGAACAAGATAAACTGGACCCGCACTATCAGTACTACTTCTGCTATCATCCAGGGAGGGGATGCTATCTACTTAAACCCTGTCAACAAGAAACGCAAGATTAACTTCGATGAAGAACTGCTTGTCATCTTCTTCTCGATTCTCAATTATATTGGCGATACATACGGATTTCCTAAAGAAATTAACTGCAATTTTGACCTGATAAAGGGCAAACAGTTTGAGAAATATAGAAACGGATACGGCAAAGTACGCTTGAATCAGATTAAGTATAAGTATTTCTCGGACAAGGCGTTGCAGCTTTGGAAGCTGTGCTATGCTTTCTTCGACAAGTCGCATCAGATATATGTAAATACCAGTCAGAAAGAGTATCTGCTTGTCAAGAGTTTTCATATCGTGTTTGAGGCGATTATTGATGCCTTGGTGGGCGATAATCCGCTGCCTGACGGAATGGACAAGAAGCAGGAAGACGGCAAGATAGTGGACCACCTCTTTACGGCGAAGAGCTTGATTAATGACGAATCAAGCAATACTTATTATATCGGTGACAGTAAGTATTATAAGATGGGCAACGAACTCGGGAAGGAGTCCATTTATAAGCAATACACCTATGCGAGAAACGTGATACAGTGGAACCTGGATATCTTCAACAGCGGCAGAAAGCCTGAATCCGGCATTAAGCTTCGGGATGATGAAACAGAAGGATATAACATCATTCCTAACTTCTTCATTTCTGCTACTATGGACGAAAAGTTTCGCTATGCCATAGATGGTATCAAGGAAACTGACAGAAAGAATAACAGATACATTTCCAAGCAGTTTCAGAACAGATTGTTTGACCGTGATACGCTGCTTCTGTTCCATTATGATGTTAACTTTCTGTTTGTTCTCTCGCTCTATGCAAGAAATAATAGGGGAGAACAGCAGCAATGGAAGGAGAATATCAGGGCTAAATTCTGTTCAGAGATAAGAAACTGGCTCCAACAGGATTTCAGCTTCTATGCCATGCGTCCGTTACCGTCTGTGAATGCAAAAGAATATGTAGAAACACATTTCAGGCAGGTTCTGGGTAAGGTGTATACCCCATTTGAGGAAGAAAATATCTTCTCTCTTGCTCTCGATAAAAAAGACGAAAAAAATAATGAAGCATTGCTTGCAGAGCTTAGGAAGAATTTTACTGTAAAGGAGTGCAGTCTGGGTACCGATCCGCATGAAGTCTTGCCTAAAGAAGGTGTTTATGAGCATGTTAAGGATGTTATCCCTCAAAAGGGACTGGTATATAAGGTCGAGAACGTATTTGTATTAGCTGTCGATAGGGATGCTTATGATGATTATGGGCATAATAGGCTTTCTATAGAAATCCCTCTGGACATCAATAAAGGTATGTTCAAGATAGATTCTATCGACTATTTTATGTTTATAGTTGAGAATGCATCTGAAGGATATTATCGGGTGACAAATTCAAGACTGAGAATAAAGGATGATAAACTGGTTTTAGCCCTGTCACTAACAGATTACCAGAGCTTTGGATTCGGTTTCAGGGAAGTTGCTGAGTGCGAGACGAAAACTATCGTCTCATTGCGTGATTTGATGAATGTAAGATCTGTCTCTTATACACATCTCCGAGCCCACGAGACACTCGCTAATCTC
>ENA-OZRZ01000199-OZRZ01000199.1-human-gut-metagenome-genome-assembly--contig:-NODE-199-length-14612-cov-5.621282_pt1 | contig 14612 bp, 12 predicted proteins | sample MGYA00244118_ERZ653958 | MGnify/ENA primary metagenome ERZ653958 (study PRJEB26926, sample SAMN06164727) | human gut metagenome | biome: ENVO:00009003; feature: ENVO:2100002; material: ENVO:00002003... | reverse complement strand
TACGAGATTAGCGAGTGTCTCGTGGGCTCGGAGATGTGTATAAGAGACAGGCGAACACATTCACCAATGACCAGCACAAGGACCTCAAGGCAGATTACATTATGGCAAACCCGCCTTTTAATCAGAAAGAATGGCGTGGTGATAATGAGCTGATTGATGATCCGCGCTGGGACGGCTATGAAGTTCCGCCCACGAGTAACGCAAACTATGGCTGGATTCTGAACATTGTTTCAAAGCTCTCTCAGAACGGTGTTGCCGGTTTCCTGCTTGCAAACGGCGCACTATCTGATGATGGTACAGAGTTAAAAATCCGCCGTCAGCTTATAGAGAACAATCTCGTCGAGGCAATCATTATCCTTCCCCGAAACCTCTTCTACACCACGGACATCAGCGTTACGCTTTGGATTCTGAACAAGAATAAAAAGGCTCGTGTGGTTGAAGAAAACGGTGAAGTAAAACGCTTCCGTAACCGTGAGCGCGAGATCCTTTTCATGGACTTGCGGCAAATGGGAAGCCCTTATGAAAAGAAGTATATTGAACTGACAGAAGAAGACCGTGCAAAAGTCACGGGCGTCTATCACGCATGGCAGCAGGAAGGCTATGAAGAAACTTATCAGAATGTGCCTGAATTTTGTTACAGCGCATCCTTCGATGAGGTTGCTGAAAAGGGCTTTACCCTTGTTCCGAGCCGTTACATTGAGTTTGTAAACCGCGATGAGAACATCGACTTTGATACGAAAATGAAGGCGCTGCAAAGTGAACTGCGTGATCTGCTCATTGCAGAAGAAAAGTCAAAGGCAGACCTGTTGACCGTGTTTAAGGAGCTGGGCTATGAAATCGAATTATGAACCTCTTGGTAAACACATTCGGCTTGTTGATTATCGAAACTCCGAGGAAGTCACCAGCACTGTTCTTGGCATAAGCATCGACAAAGAGTTTATGCCTTCCGTCGCAAATGTAATTGGCACAGATTTGAGTCGGTATAAACTGATCAGCAAGGGGCTATTTGCCTGTAACCCAATGCACGTAGGACGCGATGAACGTCTTCCGATTGCGCTCTATGAGAAAGACAACGCCGCAATAGTTTCTCCGGCGTATTTCATGTTTGAGATTATTGACCGCGATGTCTTAAATGAAGAGTATTTGATGATGTGGTTTCGTAGACCGGAGTTTGACCGTGAATGCTGGTTCATGACGGATGGCAGTGTTCGTGGCGGCATCTCATGGGATGATCTTTGCCGCATTCAGCTCCCGGTTCCTCCCTACGAGCGGCAGCTTGATGTAGTAGAATCCTATCGAGCAATCACAAGGCGAATTGCTATGAAGAAGGAGATAAATGATAATTTAGAAGCGGTACTGGCGGCGTCGCATTCTAAGATGTTTTTTTCAAAAGACACATCAGAACACTCCAAATTGGGTGAGCTAATGACTTTCGGTAACGGAAAATCGCGCCCGAAAACAGATGGACCTATCCCTGTTTACGGAGGAAATGGCGTTCTTTCCTACACAGACCATCACAACATTGAAAACGCAGTCCTAATCGGTCGTGTTGGTGCATATTGCGGAAGCGTTTACCTTGAACAAGGAATATGCTGGGTAAGCGACAATGCAATTTTCGCAAAATCAAAAACCACAAAGGATGAGTTTTTCGATTATTTCCTTTTGAAGAGACTGAATCTTTTCAATCACCACGTTGGAACTGGTCAGCAGTTGCTCACGCAGGAAATCTTAAATAATATAGAAGTTCCAAAGCCGGTCACTGAACAGATAGAACTCTTTAATCGAAAAGCTACATCAATTTTTGAAACCATTTTCACAAACAGCCGTGAGATCATTCGGCTTCAAGAGCTATCTGATTTGCTGCTTTCTCGATTGGCTGGCTAAGCCGCTAAATTATCATTTACAGTCCACAACTCTCACCAGTGGCGAGAGTTTTACCACAAGGAACTGCCACTGATTGTCGTTCTCTGAGTTAAAACAAAGGAGAAACGACAATGAAAGAACATCTAATTCAAGAAGTGCAGCGGCAGATGCTTCCGTATCTGAACAATGCACAGCTCAAGCAGCTTAAAGCTGTACTTGAGAAGGCACTGACCGGCGTAACAGTCCATCGAGACAAAGCTGCTGATGTAAGTGAAAGCGTAGACACGGTTTCCTTGTTTATCACAGCCAAGCGAATTGAGGGCTGCTCGGAAAAAACGCTGAACTACTATCGCCAGACCATCTTTGCAATGCTGTCCGGCATTGGAAAATTGGCGCAGGAAATCACCACAGAAGACTTGCGCAGGTATCTCACGGACTACCAAACGCAAAGAAAATCCAGCAAGGTCACGATTGATAACATTCGCAGGATTCTATCCAGCTACTTCTCGTGGATGGAGGATGAAGATCATATCGTGAAAAGTCCGGTTCGCCGCATACATAAGGTCAAAACGGCGAAGGTAATCAAAGAGACTTATTCAGACGAGACTTTGGAGATCATGCGAGATAACTGCTCTTCTATCCGTGATCTCGCCATGATTGATCTGTTGGCATCCTCTGGAATGCGTGTCGGAGAAATGAGCGCACTCAACAGAGATGACATCAATTTCAACGAGTGTGCCCTTCCCGGTTTCGTGGACAGTAAAAATGAAGAAAAAACAGAAAGAAACGCAGGATATCTTGTCGTATCACACTCAGGCGGCGGGATGCTCAGACAAGGCACGCGCAAAGGCATCCGGAGGACGCCAGCCAATAGAGGAATGCGGGCGCACCGGATTGTAAAAAGTCTCGATATAAGCGAAGACGTCTGCCATGGCTTGTGCCCTTGAGGCGAAATGGCGCAGATGGACGCACTCGCACTTGAGGCAGCTGAAGAAGTTTTCGGCCACGGCGTTGTCATAGGGATCGCCCTTGCGGGACATGCTTTGCCGGATGCCGAGACTGGCGAGACGCTGACGGTAAGCGTAGGCGGCGTATTGGACGCCGCGGTCGGAGTGGAAGATGAGGCCGGGCAGAGGCTTGCGGCGCCGGACGGCCATGCCGAGGGCGGCGAGAGTGAGATTTGTGTCGATGCGGTCGGAGAAGGCGTAGCCGACGATCTGCTTTGTGCAAAGGTCTTTCACAACAGCGCAGTAGAGCCAGCCCTCGCCGGTGGGGATATAGGTAATATCGCCGACCCATGCGGTGTCTGGCTTGTCAAAGGAGAAGCGGCGCGCAAGGAGATTGGGCGCGATGGGGTGCGCGTGTCTTGAGTTGGTCGTGGCTTTGTAGGCACGCCTGCGTGTGGAGGAGATGTTCATCTCGTTCATCAGGCGGTGGATGCGCTTGCGCGAGCAGGAAAGCTGCGGGCGGATCAGGTGATACAGGCTGTCCAGCCCAAGGGCGGGATAACGCTGGTGCAGGCTCAGCAGCCGGCGTTTCAGTTCCTGATCCTGCTGCCGGCGCAAAGAAGGTTTGCGGCCCAGCCATTCGTAGTACCCGCTGCGGGAGACCTCCAGCAGTCGGCATACAAGTTCCACAGAGGCCCCCGCGCGGGCCGTACGGATGTATCGGTACTTGTCCTCTATGGTTTGGAAAGTATGCCGACGGATTTTTTTAGGATGTCAATGACCCCGTCTTTCTCTTCAAGCTTCTTGCGCAGTGCTCGAATCTCCGCCTCCAGTTCGCGCAGGCGTCTGGCGTCGCGGTTTTGGCGGTCAGCTTGCCCCGGCGATGGTGCGCCTGCCGCTTTCAGCCAGCTGCGCAGCGTGTCGATGCAGATGCCGAGTTCCGCGGCCACCTCCCGGCTGGGCCGCCCCTGCTCGGTGACCATCCGCACTGCCCCCGCCTTGAAGGCCTCATCGTAACGCGGCGGCGCTGGGTGTTTTCGTTCTTTGGTTGACATTTTTCATTACCCCTTTCCATTATACAGATTGTTTTTCTGTCCGGCAAATCGGGTATGGGGGCACGAGCGCGAATGCGTAGTGTTCGGAAAAGGCAGCAAGGAAAGAATCGTTTACTTCGATGCCAGGACGAAGATTCACCTTCAAAACTATTTGGAGAGCCGTAGTGACAGCAATCCCGCTTTGTTTGTTTCTCTGGCATCCCCACATGGGCGGTTACAGATCGGCGGTATTGAAAGACGATTGCGGGAGTTGGGACGACGACTGGATTTGCCTCGTGTCCACCCACATAAGTTCCGAAGAACATTGGCAACATCAGCCATAGATAAAGGAATGCCCATAGAGCAAGTCCAGCAGCTCTTAGGGCATCAGAAGATCGACACGACCATGCACTATGCTATGGTCAAACAGCAAAACGTCAAGCTGGCACACAGAAAATACATAGGGTGAGGTGTCACAATGAAAGAAGGATATAGGCTGCTTGGAGACTTCATTCGCCAAGTCGATGTCAGGAACACAGACGGAAAAGAGGAAAACCTTTTAGGTGTTTCCGTCCAAAAGATGTTCATTCCCTCTATTGCAAACACGGTTGGTACCGACTTTACGAAATACAAGGTAGTCAAACGGGGGCAGTTTACCTACATTCCAGATACTTCTCGGCGTGGAGACAAAATTGGTATTGCTCTTCTAACGGATTATGATGAGGGGCTTGTCAGCAATATCTATACCGTTTTTGAAGTGAAAGATGAAAACGAGCTACTGCCCGAATACCTAATGCTCTGGTTCAGCAGACCGGAGTTTGATCGTTATGCACGTTTTAAGTCTCACGGCAGCGTCCGGGAAATTATGGACTGGGATGAAATGTGCAAGGTTGAACTGCCTGTCCCCTCTATCGAGAAGCAACGCAGCATTGTAAAGGCATACAATACGATTACGGATCGGATTGAACTCAAGCGGAAGATAAATGATAATTTAGCGGCTTGATAACATCTTCACCATTGTATCTTTGACCTCGTGGAGCTTTGATATTTCCGTTTCATTAGACTCGATAACTCCGAGAAACGAGGAAATCTTTGTGTTGAACTCTGGCAGACTTTGCTTATTAGGAATAGAAAGCTCAAATTCCCCTAAAAGCGGAGGATTTGCTTGCGGTTGAGCTGAACCCCCAGCGTTCGTCTGAACAAAATTAAGGAACTCGGCAGATGTAATTGCAAGTCCAAAGTAGTATCTGTATTCGTCATCAATGGGTCTTATTCTAACAAGGAACGATGCAAATACAGAATCGGGAATATTTCTGCCGACCATTTTAGCATACCCCACGGTTGCTCCTGTCCGAGCTACAACGACATCGCCTTCCGAGAGAACATATTTTTCATGATTTCCCTCGCTGATTGGACAATATGGTACACCATTCCAATCAATATAATTTTGAGCGATGTCTGTTATACGCAAGAACTTCGGTCCAACTGGTTCGGTGGTAGCTGTTTCAGTGTAACCGTACTGCATAACTGAGTAATCTTTGAGTTTGCCTGTTATTGAAGCGTTATTTGCTGTATATTCCTTGAAATATGCTCGCATTTGAGCCGCTAAATTATCATTTTCCTACGAAGGGAGGGACGAAAATGGACAAGGAAACATTGATCAGAATTGCCGAAGAACTTCACCAGGGAGCTTTCGACGCAAAAGCCTACTACCTGATCATGCAGCAGTATCGGAAGAACCAACGTAATTATGCCGAAGAGATGAAGGTTTCGCCAGCATTCTACCATACAGTCTATGATGCTCTGATGAAAGCCTGTTTCATGGAGATTGCCAAACTGTATGATACCTCGAATGGTGTCGTGTCCATTGGAACCCTCCTTGTTAAATGCGAGGGAAATCAAGACCTTTTCCCGAAGTACAGAGAAACTTTGACGGTGGATCATGACGGAACAACCTTTTTCTACCCGATCCCATATCAGCACCAACTCAAGCCGCAAGAGGAATGCTTTTTTAAGGATCGGGTTGAGGCAGATAGAAAACTCTTCGCCGCGTTTGATATTCCTGATGCGGACAATGTTCCTGTTCGGGTGGATTTGACTTTTCCAGAATTTTTAGACCTATATCAGAAGCGGTTCAACGGACTGAGTAAAAAGAGAGATAACATCCGAATGCAGAGAAACAAACTCTATGCCCACAACGATGAGAAGCGCATCGTGAACAGTGAAAACCTTCCGAATCGTTACCCTATTTCCTATCCGGACGTTCAGGAAATGATAGACTTTGCGCTTGATTGTACGGGCTTGATTCTTGGTATTCTCACAGATGTAAACCACGCAACTCAATACTCAAATATAGATGACTGGGAAGGTACACTCATGCTGGCACGTCTGGGTTTGAAGTATCAGGAGTACGACTTCCAGCAAAGTGAAAAAGCCTTTGAAGCAGAAATGCAGAGGCAGTTAGGGGGAAATGATAATGGCGAACTTCAATGAGCATTCTCTTGAAATGTCCATCATGGATTTGTTTCAAGATGAAGGGTATATCTATTTGAATGGTGAGCAGATCCACCGTGAACGCTCTGAGGTTCTGCTTATCGACGATCTGCGGAAATACCTCCTGAACAGGTATGCCTCAGAGGGACTTACCCCAAGCGAAGTTGATAGCATCATCCTTCGCCTGAGGTCTATTTCCGGTACGATCTACGAAGCAAACAAAGCAGTCTGCAAAATGATTTGTGACGGCTTCATCTTCAACCGTGAGGATCACACAAAGAAAGACATTTTCATTGAGCTGATTGACTTTGATGAGCCAGAGAAGAACGTGTTCAAGATCGTCAATCAATTTGAAATTGAAGGCATCAACAACCAGCTACGCATACCGGACGGGATTGTCTTCATCAACGGCATTCCTGTTGTTGTGCTTGAGTTCAAGAGCGCAGTCAAAGAAAACACAACGATCATGGACGCCTATACTCAGCTTACCGTGCGTTATCGCCGTGATATTCCTGAACTCTTCAAGTATAACGCCTTCATCGTCATAAGCGATGGTGCAAATAATAAATACGGTTCCTTCTTCTCCCCGTATGACTTCTTCTATGCGTGGAGAAAGATTGAAGCTGACGATAAGGAATTGGACGGCATCAATTCCCTTGTAACTATGGTGAGTGGACTGTTCCGCAAAGAACGGCTTTTGGCAGTCATCAAGGATTTTGTCTATTTCCCTGATAGCTCGGACAAAGACCTCAAAATCGTCTGCCGCTATCCTCAGTATTTTGCTGCGGTCAAGCTGTTTGAGAATATCAAGGCACATCTCAGACCGGAGGGGGACGGCAAGGGCGGCACATACTTCGGCGCGACAGGCTGCGGAAAAAGCTATACTATGCTCTTCCTCACAAGAATGCTTATGAAGAGTACCTTCTTCCATAGCCCTACAATCCTGATTATTACCGACCGAACGGATTTGGATGACCAGCTCTCAAAGCAGTTTGTAGCATCCAAGAAGTACATTGGTGACGAAACCGTTGTGAGCATTGATTCCCGCGAAAAGCTGCGTCAGGAACTTCAAGGCAGGGCAAGCGGTGGGGTGTACATGACCACCATCCAAAAGTTCACCGAGGACTTGGAGCTTCTGACGGATAGAGCGAATGTGATCTGCATATCCGATGAAGCACACCGTAGTCAGATAAACCTCGATCAGAAAGTCAAGGTCACTGCCGAAGGTGTAGAGCGAAGCTATGGATTCGCAAAGTACCTACACGATTCTCTCCCCAATGCTACCTATGTCGGTTTCACCGGCACGCCCGTAGATGGCACGATTGAAGTCTTCGGTCCGGTTGTCGATGCCTACACAATGACAGAGGCGGTCAAAGACGGTATCACAGTCAACCTTGTCTACGACGGACGCGCTGCACGGGTCACTCTTGATCAGGCAAAGGTTCGGGAAATTGAAGATTATTATGACCGCTGTGCTGTTGAAGGTGCAAATGAGCATCAGATTGAGGAAAGCCAGAAGGCGGTTGCTCATATTGATGCGATCATCGGTGATCCTGACCGACTTCACGCAGTTGCGGAGGACTTCATTAACCACTATGAGACCCGCGTTGCCGAAGGAGCTACCGTTGCAGGAAAAGCAATGTTTGTCTGCTCTAATCGCAAGATTGCATACGCTTTTTATCAGATTATAGTTGGAATGAGACCGGAATGGGCAGAGAAAAAGGTTTGCCCTGACGGGGTTCAACTGACGGAAAAAGAGAAAAAGGAACTCAAACCCATCGAGAAGATCAAGCTCATCATGACGCGAAATAAAGATGATGAGCCTGAGCTTTATGAAATGCTGGGAACGAAAGATGATCGCAAGGAGTTTGACCGTCAGTTTAAGAACGTTAAATCAAACTTCAAAATTGCCATCGTTGTTGATATGTGGCTTACCGGCTTCGACGTACCGGCACTCGACACAATCTACATCGACAAGCCCATCCAGCAGCACAGCCTTATCCAGACGATTTCCCGCGTCAACCGCGTCTATACCGGCAAGGACAAGGGCTTGATCGTGGACTACATCGGCATTAAGAAAAACATGAATCTCGCCCTCAAGAAATACACCAACTTTGAGAGCGATGAGTTTGAAGGCGTCGAGCAGTCTATCACGATTGTTAAAGACCAGCTCGATGTCTTGGCTCAGATGTTCCACAACTTCAATAGCACGGATTACTTCAACGGCTCACCGAAAGAGCAGCTTGCTTGCCTCAATCGGGCTGTTGAGTATGTACAGCTCACGGAAGATTTGGAAACTCGCTTTATGGCGGCAGTCAAACGCATGAAACAAGCGTTCAACCTATGCAGTTCAAGTGAGGCTATCTCTGATAAAGAAAAGGACTATCTGCACTTCTACTGTGCTGTGCGCTCTATTCTTTTCAAACTCACAAAGGGCGATGCCCCCGACATTTCACAAATGAATGCCCGCGTCCGTGAACTTCTTGAAGGTGCAATTCAATCTGATGGTATAGAGGAATTGTTTGAAACGGGAAAGCATATCTCTGTTGATATTTTCAGTGACGAGTATCTGGATAAGATCAACGCGATCCAATTACCGAACACTAAAATCAAGGTATTGCAGCGGCTTCTCTCTCAGGCGATTGATGAGTATAAAAAGGTCAACCGCATTATGGGCATGGAGTTCTCAGACCGCCTCAAGCGGGTTGTTGATGAGTACAACAATCGCCGTCGTGATGAGGCTTTTGCTAATGAAGTCCTTGACGATGTGGCGGAGCAGCTTGCGAAGCTCCTTGAAGAACTCAAAAAGGAAAAAGACTCCTTCAAGGGCATGGGAATTGACTACGAGGAAAAAGCCTTTTATGACATTCTCAAGGCGGTTGCCAAGAAGTATGAGTTCGAGTACCCGGACGATAAGATGATTGAATTGTCAAAGCGGATTAAGATTATTGTCGATGACAAAGCTAAATACACCGACTGGTCTACCCGTGATGACATTAAGGCAAATCTGCAAGTTGACCTCATACTGCTACTGGATGAATTTGACTATCCCCCCGTAACCATTGATGATGTCTACAAGGAGGTTCTGGAACAAGCTGAAAACTTCAAAAAGTACGCTCAATAACCCACGTTCCATCGAAAGGAGTAGATCATGGGCAATTCAGTCATGTTGAATGGCGTCGAATATGCCGGAGAGCAGATTGCTTATAAAGACAGCACCTATGAGCTTGTGTCAAAGGTAGCATATCTGATCGGCGTCCCGCTTCGTATTTTCCAAAATGAACACGAGCCGCCGAAGATAGAGATATACAACCGGCTTGAACAGGATAAAAATGCCCGTATCATTCGTAATCTATGTATCATCCGCACCGCCATTGAGCGCAATTACCGGAAAATAAATGACATCATACGGATGGAATACCGTGGGCTTCTTTCGATGCCTGAGATCCTTCCAATGTCCAGTATGCAGCAGCTTTCAAATGACGGAATCAGCTTTATCAAAAAGTCGAGTACAAAGCTCTGCCACCACATTATCGAGATCAACCGGCTGATTTCAGACCGCATTAACAACTGCAAAAGCCTCTTTCCAATCTGGATTAACTGGGCGTACATAAAAGAGCTGTTCATCATGCCAAACGGTTTGACAGAGGACGGAACGAAAGATGCTGCGGACATCTATTACGCAAGTCTCTCCTACTACCCCTATCAAATGTATATCAACTGGGTACCGATGGACGAGGGTAATGTCCTCTATAATGATAAGAAGTTTGCTACCCTGCTTTATCAATGGCATTGCGACGCCTTCACGGAATACAGTAAAGTCTCCGATGCAGGGGCTTTTGTAAAAAACAATATCTACGACTTCATAGATGACAGTGAGAAGACCGTATTGGTAGTGGACTGCGAAAACTCTGACCCGTACAAGCTGTGCGCCACGCTCAAAAACCTTGAATATGAGGTCATGCAGAAAATTACGGCGATCATTCTCTTTGATGACGTACACACCGCTACGGCATGGCGGATTCTTGAAAACTACACCCGCATCCCCGTTGAACATATCATGATTGAGCGGATCAAGCAGAACAAATCACTGGTAGACATCAAGCTCACCGCAAGAGCCTGTCAGGAACACTACCAGAAGCAAGTGGATTCCTTCGTCATCGTCTCAAGCGATTCCGACTACTGGGGGCTGATCTCTTCCTTACCGGATGCCAGATTCCTTGTCATGATTGAGCGGGAAAAATGCGGACCGGATATGAAGGCAGCACTTGCAGAATCCGGGATATTCTACTGCTATCTGGATGACTTCTACTCCGGCAACAGCGAGGACATCAAGAAAAACGCACTGTTCAAGGAGATGTACCGCTGGATTGACAACTCCGTTCACCTGAACGTCAACGATATGTTTGATGCAGCTCTGCGAAACACGAGGATCGAAATGTCTCCCGCAGAGCGGCGGCAGTTCTATGAGAAGCACATCAGGCACATGACGCTGACCATCGACGAGAACGGAAACGTCAGCATTGAACTGAAACGCGGATAGCCTTGGTTTCTATTCCGGGAGGAATGTGGATGGACAACAGATTCTATTTTGGATTCAATACATCGGAGGAACGGAAAAAGCGCAGAAAAGCAGAGCTGTACTCCATGAGTGAGCAAGTCAGCACCTTCTTTTGGGATGAAGCCCCGCAGCATGGATTGGAAATGCGTGAGGGGCAGCAGGATATGTCCTTTGAGATTGTGGACGCCCTCATAAACGATCAGCACTTTGCGATTGAAGCTGGCGTGGGCATTGGAAAGTCCTTTGGCTATCTTGTGCCGGTGCTGCTGTACAGCAAACGCATGAACAAGCCGGTTATCATCGCAACCTCGACCATTGCGCTTCAAGAACAGCTCTGGCGCGATGTCCACGCGGTAATGCCCCTTCTTGGGCTGAACAGAGATGTCATCCTCGCAAAAGGACAGACCCATTATCTCTGCAACAAACGCGCAGATGAGTATATGTGTGACCCGAAAGCAGACCCACCGGACGCGATCAAAGAAGGAATCAAGCAAGGGTATGAGGAACGCAAGGATTTCCCGGAGGTTTTGCCGCAAGGCGTCTGGGACAAGGTAAATGTTCAGCGGTTCAGCATGAAGAATTGCGGCTCCTGTGAAAAGAAGTGCAAGTATTACAAAGTCCGCGCAGCATTAAAGTTTACGGATGGAGTGGTACTGTGCAATCAGGATTTTCTAACCCAGCATCTCATGAAACTCCGGCGCGGTCAGGAAGGGCTGATTAACGCCGCCGCTGATCTGCTTGTCGTGGATGAAGCACACAACTTGGATGATAAGGTGCGGAGTGCCACAACGGAGCGTTTCGGGCAAGGTATGCTCTTTGGAATGATTAAGAGTGCATTCTATGAGCTGCGATCCTTTGACCAGAGCAGTGTGTCAGGTGAAAAGCGAGAGGCAGAGAGCGCAATCATCGCCTTCTATAACTGCCTGAAAGCACAAGTCCAAAAGCAGATCAACGAGGCAGAACAGGATATGCGCTACGCTGACCGCTTTTTCTTCGACAACAATGGCAGTGCGATTGAACTGCTTACCGAGATGAACGCCGCCATACACAACCTTTCGTCCAGCATTCAGATTTATTCCAGCATGGATTTCAGAAACAACCGTTCCTTTGCTGCCTCTGATGATCTGGATGCCGTCAGCGAGTCCCTTTCAGAGCTTCTTGACCAGATAGACGATATGCTGATCTGGATTGAGCAGCACGGCAGCAACACGGAACTCGTCTATTGCCCTAAAAACACAAGGGAAATTGTGAGCCGCCTATACTTCAATGGTGATGAAAGAACCATCTTGACCTCTGCCACGCTGACGAACGCCACGAGCGGGTCTCTGGAAGAACAGTATTCTTACTTTATCAGCAATACCGGCTTTCCCGCTGGTGATCGCGGCTGCTTATCCGAGCCAAAGCCTTCCCCATATCCATACGATGAACACGCCATGATCTACTATTGCGACGATCTCCCGCACCCGACCAGAGAACATGAAGCCTTCATTGAAAAGGGCGTGGAGCGACTGCTTGAGATCCTGAGCATTTCCAACGGAAAGGCACTCGTACTGTTTACGGCAAAGACCGACATGGAAGAGGTCTACTCCATTCTCAGTGAGAAAAATCTTCCGTACAAAATCCTGATGCAGCAGCCGGGATCGTCGCAGGACAAGGTGCTGAATGAGTTTAAGGAAGATACGAACTCCGTGCTTCTGGGGACGGGTGCATATTGGGAAGGTATCAGCATTGAAGGAAAAAGCCTTTCCAATGTCATCATTTTCCGGCTTCCGTTCCCTGTCCCCGATCCAATTATCGAGTATAAGTGTTCCGTCGCAAAGGACGCTCTGATGGATGTCCGCGTTCCCGAAATGATTATCAAGCTCAAGCAGGGCATCGGGCGATTGATCCGCAATTTCACAGACACCGGCATTGTCTGCATCATCGACCGAAGACTGCGGGACGAGCCGCCGGAACGCTATCATGACATTACATGGGACTCCCTGCCTATCAAAAATCGGACAAGCAGTTTGGACGAACTGAGGAAGTTTTACGAAGGTCTGCCCTCAGCCAAGGAATGATGATACAAACGGCAGTCTCTTCGGAAACATAGAGCAGCCCCCCAAAAAAACGACAATCAGAAAACGGAGGTGTATCATGTTGTACAATGAAAATCTGCACGAAGAAGAACAACATCTGATCCAGCAGATTGCCGAGCAAACAGAGAGAGGAAAAATCGACTGGGAACTAACAGAGTACAATCCGCTGTCCTTTCTGAATGAGGACAAGATAGACAAGAACCCAGCAGTAATCTGTCAGTCCTTCTCCTTTGAGGCGATCATCGGCGGCTCCCGTTACGAGCTTGATGTCATGGAGAATATTGATGTGCCGTCCGGTATGGGAGACTACACCATAACCTTGACGCGGGATGAAACCGAAAATTATCTTAAAATTGAGGATGCGCTTTCCTTTGACTGTGACCGCTATGAATGCACACCGGAGGAAGTCGCAGAGCGATTTGCGGACAGCCCCATTGTCCGTCTCTGCAACGCCATCATTCCTGCCACGCTTGGGCAGGAGGATTTAGAAGAGGTCTTCACATGGGCAAGGTTTTTCAACGAGACTGGCATTTCTGCAAAGCTGATGAATCATCCGCTGACCAAGCTCTGTGAAAAGCTGTTCGACGAACACCGTCTGATGGACTTCCATCGCTGCGTCTTGGATGTGGACTATCGAAAGCTGCTCCTAAATGAACTGGCTCATAACTAAGACACGGAAAAACGCCCCCGACACTGTGCCAGACGCACAGTGCCGGGGGCGTTCCCGTTTCCAGCGATTTATTTTTCTCTCGGCAAGGGACTGTTCATAAGGTAACACTTTCCGTTTTACGAAGCCGTGAAAATTCGATGTGTTCCGTGGAGATGTTCACTGGGCAGCATACGCCGTACACGTTTCCAATAATCACCGAGTAGTGCAATGTGTATTCACTATCGGGAAATACTTCACGGTTTTCACAACTCTTGATTCAGGAGTGGGATTTTTGCCTTATTCCCGCGTGACATCAAGGGAAACCGGATTGATAACGATGATAGATTTGCCCTTTTTGTGGGCATATCTCACGGTGTTCCCGGTACCGCTGGGGCATCCATTCCATACTGCGAGAATATAATCGGCGTGATCGACCATGTACCGATTTCTCTTGTCCATGCAGTCCGACGTGTACTCCCGTTGCAGCATGGTCTCCTTGTCACACTTTGCCGCGATATTATAATACCGTTCCCGTGAAGCCACAGACCATTTGATCGCTTGTGTCTCACAAGGGATTGCACTTTCCAGAGTAATGTGAGGGTATTTTGATTTCAAATGGAGTACAATTTCCGCAGCGTATATATCGACGCCAAGAGCCATGCCGGTAATAAAATGCGTGACGCCCTCGTTCTCGATGAGTGCTACAATCTGATCCCGCATAACAGATTTCAAAGAAGTACAACGCTTATCGGATTCATCAAAGCCGAACGGAAGACTCTGCGGTCTATGACCGGTAAACGCACAAGTCTTGCCTTGAACGGATTGCTTTGCAGCTTTTTGAGCAGACTTTCTAAACTCAATAATGCGTGACATGACACCCCTTCTTTCACTCTTTTGGTAGATAACTCCATTCTATCACCCTCATCACGGACAGTCAACGCACTGTCTCTTATACACATCTGACGCTGCCGACGACTTAATAGGTGT